>Ga0224500_10001382_pt1 | contig 14321 bp, 9 predicted proteins | sample SF_Oct11_sed_USG_FD_168126 | JGI IMG/M metagenome (GOLD analysis project Ga0224500, IMG submission 168126) | Sediment microbial communities from San Francisco Bay, California, United States - SF_Oct11_sed_USGS_4_1 | ecosystem: Environmental > Aquatic > Marine > Sediment | place: USA: California... | reverse complement strand
GCGGGCAGCGCCCGACCGCTGATTGACGCGTTCCGCATTGCGCACGTGGAGCTGATCGAGTGGCTCGAGCAGGACTACGGCTTCGACCGCTGGGACGCCTACGCGCTGATGGGCCAGGTGGCGGAGAGTACGATTGCCAACGTGGTCGATCCGTTCTACACGATCGTGGCGAAGTTTCCGAAGAAGTACTTGCCGAGGGAGTAGGGGCAGGGGTGGGAGGAGCGGGAGGAGACGACGGCAGGGAACAACGGCAGGGGATAACGGCAGGGGATACCGGCAGGCGTCGTCGCTGACGTGTTGCTGTTCTGCCGTCTTGCTGTTCTGCCGTCTTGCTGTCCTGCCGTGTTGCTGCTCTGCCGTGTTGCCGTTCTGCCGTCTTGCCGTTCTGCCGTCCATTGCCGGAGGCCCCATGCACCGTCGCACCTTCTTCCGCACCGGCGTCGCGGCCGGGCTCGCCAGTCTCACCCGCCCAGCCTCCGTCCTGGCGTACGAGCCGCCGCCGATCCGCCGGGCCGGGCCGCTTCGTCTCAACTCCAACGAAAACCCGCTGGGGCTCGCGCCGGCCGCGCGATCGGCGGTCATCGAAGGCCTCACCGAGGCAAACCGCTATCCGTTGGTCGCCATGGCACCGCTGCGCGAGGCGATCGCGCGACGCCACGGGACCACACCGGGACACGTCCTCCTCGGCAATGGCTCGACCGAGATCCTGCGCGTCGCGGTTGCGGCGGGCACCATGGGTGCGACGGGTACGCTGATCGTGGCGGATCCGACCTTCGAGGACGTCACGGACTACGCAAAGCCCTTCCCCTACCGGACCGTCCGGGTCCCGCTGACCAGCGGATTCGCGCACGACCTCGAGGCCATGCGCGAGCATGCCCGGCAAGCCGACGGTCCGGCCGTCGTCTACCTCTGCAACCCCAACAATCCGACGGCGACGCTCACCGATTGCGCGGAGATCGAGTCGTGGATCACTGAGGCACCCGAGCGGGTGTTCTTCGTGCTGGACGAGGCCTACTTCGAGTTCGTCGACGACCGGCGCTACCGGTCGTTCGACCAGCTTGCCGTGACCAGGCCGAACGTCCTCGTGGTCCGCACCTTCTCCAAGATCTTCGGGATGGCGGGGCTCCGCGCCGGCTACGGCATCGCACACGCCGACACGACCGCGCGGCTAAACGGGTACGCCACACAGATCACGCCCAATCACCTCGCCCAGGTCGCGGCGCTCGCGTCGCTCGAGGATCCCGACGTCATCGCACGGGGGCGCGCCGCGAATGCCCGGGGGCGTCGCATCCTGACCGATGTGCTGGACGAACTGAACCTGGAGCACCTGCCGAGCCACGCGAATTTCGTGATGCATCACATCCCAGGCGACCTACGGACCTACCAGCGCCGCATGCGGGAACGCGGCGCGTGGGTCGGCAGGCCTTTCCCGCCGATGCTGAGCCACAACCGGGTGTCGATTGGCTTGCAGGCGGAAATGGAGGAGTTTGCGGGGATACTGCGGGAGTTCCGACAGAAGGGGTGGGTGTGAGGTTGACGGGATGACGGGATGACCGGATAGTGTGGCTCCTCTGGTGCCTGTCGGGACCGCCACCCGGTTGATCCGCTCATCCCGGTATCCGGTCATCGTCACTCCCGCACCACCTCCACCAGCTTCCGCAGGAACGGCTCCAGCACCTCCGGCGCCACGGAGGCCCTGGCACTCACGAGGTGCTGGCCGACGCGCACCGTTCCCATCGCCCCGCCGGATGGATGGCGGCTCACGAGCAGCCGTCCGCTGCCCAAGCCGACGCTGGAAGCACCCAAGTCCGACGCGCTGAGCGCGAGCGTATCGCCCGAGGGCAGCACCTGCTTCACGACGACGCGGCGAGCGGTTCCAGTGCCCTGCTCCGCGATGTCGGCGATCGCCAACCCCTCGACAATGACGAACGGGTACTCCGCGCCAAACGGCGGTGCGACTGGTGGCGGTGCCGGCGCGGGCGGGGACGCCTGCACGACTTCCCGGGCCGGCGGCGAGGACGGCTCCTGCCGCGCCACAGCCGGCGGCGGAGTCGATCCCGGTGCGGGCCGCTGCTGCGGGGCGGTGAGCGCGGTATCCGTGGCCGGCGGTGCCGGCGCGGGCGGGTTTGGACGGACTGGGACGCTGGACTCGGGCTGGCGGTCCGGCGCCGGCTGGCCCGTCGCCGCCTGAGCGACGATCGCTGCGGCAACCGGACCCTGGTCATCCGGGGTGGCGGGTTCGTCGCCGGCGCGGGCTCCGCTGTCCGGTTGGGCCACGACCGGCAATGACTCAACAGGGATCGATGCAGGCTGCCGGGCGGCCCCGTTGGTCTCTCCTAGTCCGCCACCGAGCCGCATCCCCAGGAGGAGCCCCCCCCCACCGGCTACGGCGATCACCACGGTGGCCAGCACCACGGACGGTAGCCGGGACGGCTTGCGACGCCGATCGCCGAACCGACGATTACGGGTCTCGGGTGCCGACGCGGGTTCATGGACGTCCGGGGTGACGAAGGCGATTGACTCTGAAGGGATCCGTGGTCGTTCGGGCACCGGAGCCGTGCGCGCCGGTTCCGCCGCGGACTCGGCGGTGGTGGCGAGCGCCGGCGGCGACGCCGAGTCACGCGGCGCCCTCCGCGGGCCGGTGGCCCGATCGACCGGTGATTCCACGGCTACCGGCGGGTTCGAATAGGGACGTTTCGGCGGCGCCGGCGGGACGGTTGGCGACCCGTGGACCGTGGGTGGCGGAGCCACCGGCGGCGGCGGCGGTGGCACGGATTCCCTGACGGGCGGCGCAGCCCGCACCGGTACGGTGGTTCTTGCCGAATCCGCCGGAGGCGGCGACGACGGTGCCGGCACCGCGTGCGCAGCCCCCGCGGCATGCACGGCTGTGGTGGAGTCGCGGATCCCCTCCGCCCGATCCAGAAACGCCAGCAACCTGCGCTGCACCTCGTCGTCCGACCAGTCCTCCATCTTGGCCAGCACCTGCCGGAGCTTCTCCTTTTTGAAGCGGCGGGCCAGATCGGCGAGGAACTCGCGGGCGGCCTGGGGGTGGCGACGCTCGAGCATCCGGCGCGCCAGGCGCAGGTCGACGCCCTTTCGGGACGGGTCGAGCCGGCGGATGCGTTGGTGCAGATCGATCACCTGCCAACCGTGTCCCGCTTCCGCGTACCGGTCGGCAGCGGCCAGCAGCATCGCCACTCCCGCTTCCCGGTCGCCGAGCATCACGGACAGCTCGCTGGCCTGCACGGCGATTGGGAGGAACTGCTCGCTGGTCGGCTCATGGGCGAGGATGTCCCGGTAGACGTCGAGCGCCTCCCGCAGCTTGCCCTCGACCTCCAGATTCCGCGCCTTGACCCGCTTGCCAATCACATCCACCGCGACGCCTCTCCATCAAACCGTGCGCCTGTTCCCCCACCTCTCGCGCCCAACCTCCGGCCACCAGGCCCTGCCAACCCGCCCCCACGATCCATCCTGGAGAATAGCGGAAACGGGGCAGGAAGCTGTGACGTTTGTCCCGTTCAGGCCCTTGGCGGTGGGGGCGGGATCGCCTCCCGCGGCGGGCGCTCGGGACGGGGAGTCGCTGGAGGCAGACGTTGGTCGCGACCACGCCCGGTCCCATGGCTGCTCCTGCCGACCTGGCCCTGCCGGGTCAGCCGTGCAGCCGCCGCTCCTCGGGGTACGGGTAGACGTCCAGCACGGCACCTCCGGCATTCTGCGTCTGCAAGTCCTGCCAGAACGCGGACTCGTAGAGGGCCGCATGCGCGGCGAGGTACGACTCACGAATGGCTGATCCAAACGGCACGAAACGCCTGAGGTCCTCCGGGAACACGTCCTCCGGGCCAACGTGGAACCACGGTTCGTCACTCATTTCGTCTTCGGGGTGCCGCGGGGGCGGGATGACGCGGAACCGGCACTCGGTGAGCAACCGGAGTTCGTCGTAGTCGTAGAACACCACCCGGCCGTGTCGCGTCACGCCGAAGTTCTTGAGCAACAGATCCCCCGGGAACACGTTGGTCGCGGCCAGGTCGCGGATGGCCTGCCCGTAGTCCAGCGCCACCCGACGTGCCTCGTCCGGATTGGCGTCCGCGAGATGGAGATCGAGAGGGCGGACGCGTCGTTCCGTGTAGAGGTGCGCCACCTCCACGGAATCACCCTCGATGCGAACCGTGCGCCCGGCCGTTTGGGTCAGTTCGTCGAGCAAGCGCCGCGTGAACCGTCCCTTCGGGAATGCCAGCCCTTCGAACTCCTGCGCATCCACGAGTCGGCCGGCACGATCATGCGCAAAGACCAGCTCGTATCGGCGCCGGACTTCGTCGGGAGTGGTCTGTTTGGGTGGCGGGAAACTGTCCCGGATGATCTTGAAGACGACGTCGTAGCCCGGCATCGCGAACACGGCCATCACCATTCCGGGGGCGCCGGGGGCGAAGTCGAACCGCTCGTTGGTGCGCGTGAGGTGCCGCTGGAGATCCCGGTAAAACTCGGTCTTCCCGTGTCGGTGATACCCCAGGGCCGTGTACAGCTCCGCCAACGGCTTGGCCGGCATCAGCGCGTGCAGGAACGCAATCACGTCGTTCGGATACGGAATGTCCGCGTGGAAATACGAGCGCGTGAAACTGAACACGATGCTCGCATCTTCCTCCGTGAGCAGGACCGCGTCCACCCGCAGTCCACCGGGCCCGTGCACGATCGGCAGCAGGAGCGGCATGGCACGGTTGCCCCCGACGACCCGGCCGATCAGGTAGGCCCCCTTCCGCCGGAAGAAGACCGGGTCGAGCATCTCGAGTCCGTCGATCGGTACCGGCGCCCCTCCGGCGGCCCAGCGGGCCTCGATCCGCTGCGCGATGAGCCGAGCGTCGCGCGCGGCATCCTCAAACGGCAGCGCGAACCCCGCATCGCCCAGCAGGTCCTGCACGGCAGTCGCCGTTTCCGACGCCACGCTCCGCACGTGGACGGACGGGTGGGCGAGTGGCCCCGAGATGCGGGCGAACTGGTAATCGAGAAATTCGACGTTGGGATTGACGCCCACGGTGCCGAGGACGCGCCTCGTCACCGAGTTGAAGAAAGTCTCGGCGATTTCCGCCGCGGGGTGACCGGCGAGGGACTCCGAGTAGCGCCCACGGGCCGCCGTCCAGACCGCCGTGTTGGCGCAATCCGTCCCCATCACCGCCGCCACCTGATCGAGCACGGCGTGCAAGCAGAGTGTGTAGAGTTCGAGTCGCTCCCGCGCATCCGCGAGATGGCCACCCCAGTCTGCGGTCTCAAAACGTCCCTGCGCCCGCCGCGAGATCTCGCGGAAGGCGTCCTGGTACGCATCGAATCCGTCCCGGATGACCGCCGCAGTGTCGCGCGCGACGTCGACCGAACGCACTCGGGGGCTCGTGGCTTCCTGCATCAGGCTCCTCAGACCGTGGGCTCGAGGGTGGCAAGGACCAGGCCGCCGCGCCGTGGCTGCTCCGTAAGTCAATGTGGCACTTGCAGTCAGCCACGCCGGCGTGGCCGGATCGGGCCCCGTTGGGTTGCGGCCCGCCGGTTCCAAGTCCCCATCGGCACGCCACTTGCACCCCCCAATTGAGGTCCCGAACCATCGGAGGCATCTTGACCTCGTCGTCCCAACCGACGCCGGATGGCGTTCGGCTGCTCCACGCCCCTGTCGTAGCGCAGGCGGACATTCTCAGCCCGAACGCCCTCGCGTTTGTGGCCAGCCTGCACCGCCAGTTCGACGGGCGCCGCCAGGAGCTCCTTGCCCAGCGGGCCGAGCGGCGGGCCCTGTGGCGTGCCGGGACGCGACCGACGTTCCTCCCCGACACGGCCCACGTGCGGGCCGAGGACTGGAGCGTCGCACCTATCCCCGCGGATCTCCAGGACCGACGGGTCGAGATCACCGGCCCGGTGGACCGCAAGATGATTATCAACGCCCTCAACTCCGGCGCGTCCGTCTTCATGGCCGACTTCGAGGATTCGAACAGCCCCACGTGGCAGAACGTGGTGGAAGGCCAGGTGAACTTGCGAGACGCCGTGCGCCGGACGATCGCGTTCACCAGCCCGGAGGGGAAAGCCTACGCGCTCGATCCGGATCCCGCCGTGCTGTTCGTGCGGCCGCGGGGGTGGCATCTCGAGGAGCGACATTGCCTCGTGGACGGTGCCCCGGTATCCGGATCGCTGTTCGACTTTGGCCTGTTTCTGTTCCACAATGCCCGGGAGCAGCTGGCACGCGGCACGGGGCCGTACTTCTACCTCCCCAAGCTCGAGCACCATCTCGAGGCACGCCTCTGGAATGATGTCTTCGTGTTCGCCCAGGATGCGGTCGGCATTCCGCAGGGCTCCATTCGGGGCACGGTCCTGATCGAGAACATCTTGGCGGCCTTCCAGATGGACGAGATCCTCTGGGAGCTGCGGCATCACTCGGCGGGGCTCAACTGCGGTCGGTGGGACTACATCTTCTCGTTCATCAAGACCTTCGCCGATCAGGCGGACTTCGTGCTCCCCGATCGCAGCCAGGTGACGATGGACCGGCAGTTCCTGCGTTCGTACGTCGACCTCCTGATCCACACCTGCCACCGTCGCGGCATCCACGCGATGGGAGGAATGGCCGCACAGATTCCCATCAAGGGAGACGACGCCGCCAACGCCGCCGCGCTCGCGAAGGTCCGCCAGGACAAGGTGCGCGAGGTCGAGGCGGGACATGACGGGACGTGGGTCGCGCACCCGGGCTTGGTGCCGATCGCCAAGGCCATCTTCGACGAGTACATGCCGGAATCCACCCAGATCGCGCGCCGGCGCGATGACGTGCACGTGGAGGCGAGCGCCCTGCTCGCGGTGCCGGAGGGAACGATCACCCGCGCCGGACTGCGCCACAACGTCGATGTCGGGGTGCGCTACCTCGAGGCATGGCTGCGCGGAACGGGCTGCGTCCCCATCTACAACCTGATGGAAGATGCGGCCACCGCCGAGATCTCCCGCACGCAGGTCTGGCAATGGGTCCGCCACGGCGTGCGTCTCGCCGACGGCACGCCGGTGGACGCCACGCTCGTGGCCGCCACCGTGCACGACGTCCTTCAGAGCTTTGTGACGGAACTCGGACCGGCCTATGCCGAATCCCGGTTCCCGCTCGCCGCGCGCCTGTTTCAGGAACTCATGACCGCCCCGACGTGTCCGGAGTGGTTGACCGTCGCCGCCTACGCCCACCTCGACTGATCGGAGAAGGACCGTCTCATGCCCGCACCCGCTTTTGTTGCCGAGCTGCAGCGCCGTTGGGAAGTGGAGCCCCGCTGGCGCGGCATCACCCGCCCCTATTCCGCTGAGGATGTCTGGCGGTTGCGCGGGACCGTGGCCATCGAGCACACGCTCGCCCGCCGCGGCGCGACCCGATTGTGGCAGCTCGTGAACGAGGAGCCGTACGTCGCCGTCCTGAGTGCCGTAACCGGCAACCAGGCCATCCAGGAGGTGCGCGCCGGCCTCAAGGCGATCTACCTCTCGGGCTGGCAGGTGGCCGGAGACATGAACTCGGCGGGCGAGGTCTACCCCGACCAGAGCCTGTACCCCGCCAACAGCGCCCCCATGCTCGTCGAGCGACTGAACCGAGCGCTGCTCCGGGCCGATCAGATTCACCATCAGCGGGGGGACAACTCCGTGGACTGGGTCGTCCCGATCGTGGCCGACGCCGAAGCGGGCTTTGGCGGAATCCTCAACGGCTTCGAGTTGATGAAGCACATGATCGAGGCCGGGGCCGGCGGCGTTCACTTCGAGGATCAGCTGGCGTCGCTCAAGAAATGCGGTCATCTCGGGGGCAAGGTGTTGGTCCCCACCAGTGAGTTCATCAATAAGTTGGTGGCGGCGCGTCTGGCGGCGGACGTGTGCGGCGTCGACACCGTGCTGATTGCGCGGACGGATGCCCTGAGCGCCACCATCATCGCGAACGACATCGATCCGTACGATCGCGAGTTCCTGACGGGCGAGCGGACGCCGGAGGGCTTCGACTGCGTCCGGTGCGGGATCGAGCAGGCCATCTCGCGGGGGCTGGCCTACGCGCCCTATGCGGACCTGCTGTGGTTCGAGACCTCCAAGCCGGATCTTGCCGAGGCCCGGCAGTTCGCCGAGGCAATCCACGCCAGGTTCCCGGGCAAACTGCTGTCCTACAACTGCTCCCCGTCGTTCAACTGGAAGCGCAATCTGTCCGACAGTCAGATTGCAAGTTTCCAGCAGGATCTTGGCGCACTGGGATACAAATTCCAGTTCGTGACGTTGTCCGGATTCCACTCGCTCAACTACGCCATGTTCGAGCTGGCGACCGCCTACCGCGACCGGGGCATGGCCGCGTACTCGGAGCTCCAGGAACGCGAGTTCGCCGCCGAGGCCGCAGGGTACGAGGCGGTGAAGCACCAGCAGTTCGTGGGGGCGGGATACTTTGACGACATCACGCAGACGGTGACGCAGGGACACTCCTCGGTGCTCTCCATGCATGGGTCTACGGAGGAGGAGCAGTTCGAGAAGTAGGCGGCTCGGCGGCTCGGCGGCTACGCGGCTAGGCGGCTACGCGGTTAGGCGGTCAGCATCAGCAACGCAGTTCACGACCGCCTGGCCGCCTGACCGCCTAGCCGCCTATCTTCTCTCCATGGCCCCCCCAGCCATCTATCTCGACAACGCGGCGACGACTCCTGTCCTTCCAGAGGTGCGGGAGGCGATGCTGCCGTTCCTGTCCGCCGAGGGGTTCGGGAATCCTTCTTCGCCGCACGGTGTGGGCCGGGCGGCGCGGGCGGCGGTCGAACAGGCACGGCGCCAGGTGGCGGCTGCCGTCGGGGCAGAGCCGCCCTGGGTGTACTTCACAAGTGGCGGGACCGAGGCCGACAACCTGGCCGTCCTGGGCGGCGCACTGGCGGCCCGGGCAGCCGGGCGGCCGGTTGCTGTGGCACATTCGAGCCTCGAGCACAAGGCCGTCCACGCCGCGGCCCACGCCGTGGAGATCCTGGGCGGTTCGGTCACGGAACTGCGGGTGGACCCGGACGGGGTGGTGGACGTGGATGCACTCGACGAGGCCTTGGCATCCGGGGCCTACCTCGCCGCCGTCATGTGGGTCAACAACGAGACGGGCGTGGTCCAGCACGTGCGGACGATGGCGGAGCGCTGTGTGGATACCGGCGCATGGCTCGTCAGTGACGCGGTGCAGGCGCTTGGCAAGATGCCCTGCTCCATTGCCGACTTGCCACGCACGATCCTGGCGTTGTCGGCGCACAAGATCGGCGGCCCGAAGGGTGTGGGCGCGCTGATCCTCCCCGATCCCCACGTCGTGCATCCCTTGATTCGCGGCGGTGGCCAGCAGGGCGGCATCCGGCCGGGCACGGAGAACGTCCCCGGAATCGTCGGTTTCGGGGTGGCTGCCGAGCGCGCCGCGAACGGGCTCGCCGGGCACGCCGCGCACCTCGCCACACTCCGTGACGGGTTCGAGCGGGGCGTGCGCGTCGCATTCCCCGATGCCGTGATCCACGCGACTAACGCCGCGCGGGCGCCGCACATCTCCAGCATCGCGCTCCCGGGCACCGACAGCGAAGCGATGCTCATGCACCTCGACCTCGCCGGGATCTGTTGTTCCTCAGGCTCGGCCTGCACGACGGGCGCCGTGACGCCGTCGCACGTCCTCACGGCCATGGGCGTCCCGCACGATCTCGCGGTCGCGACCGTGCGCTTCTCATTCGGTGTCCAGAACACGATGGCCGATGTCGAGCGGGTCCTCGACACGTTGCCGCGGGTGGTGGGAAAAGTGCGCGACCTGCGTACGGCGCTGGGCAGATGAGGACGGCGCGGCAGCACAGCCCTGCACTGCCGCCCTGCCGCGGGGCTGGGGCTGTGTGGGGTAGGGCTGCCGCGGGTGGGCGTGGGGGGAGTAGGGCTGCCGCGGGTGGGAGTGGGGGGAGCAGGGCTGCCGCGGGGGATGGGTCGTGACCGGCGGCAGGGTCCTCACCGCCATGTCGGGTGGGGTAGACAGCTCCGTCGCGGCGGCACTCCTCGTCGAGCAGGGCTACGACGTGGTGGGCGTCACGATGAAGCTGTTCTGCTACGGGGACGACGTTCCTGATCGGCCCTGCTGCTCCCTGGACTCCATCACGGATGCGCGGGCAGTCGCCGACCGGCTCGGTATTCCGCATTTCATAGTGAATCTCGAGAACCGGTTCGGCGCCGACGTGATCCAGAACTTCGTGGACGAGTACGCGCGGGGCCGCACCCCCATCCCCTGTGTCCGGTGCAACTCGTTCACCAAGTTCCGCGACCTGCTGGCACACGCGGAGGCGCTCGACTGCACCTACTTCGCGACGGGGCACTATGTCATCGCGCGGGACGGCGCGTTGCATCGGGGAGCGGACGCCAACAAGGACCAGAGCTATTTCCTGTGGGGCATCGACCGCAACGTCGTGGGACGGATGCTAACCCCCGTGGGCACGCTCACCAAGCAGGAGACACGCGCCCGCGCGCGGGCCCTCGGCCTGGCCACCGCCGACAAGCCGGAATCGGTAGAGATCTGCTTCGTGCCGACGGGCGACTACCTCCCCGTGCTCGAGCAACATCTCCCGGCGGAGGCGCCGGCACTCCAACCGGGGCCCATCCGCACCACGGCGGGCGACGTGATCGGCGAGCATCAGGGATTCGCGCGCTACACCGTGGGCCAACGACGCGGCCTACCGGGCGGATTCGCCGAGCCGATCTTCGTGGTAGCGATCGCGCCGGAGGAACGGGCCGTGATCGTCGGGAGCGCCGACGAGTTGTTCGGGAACCGTGTCGTCCTGGAGGAGGTCAACTGGCTGGCAGAGCCACTTGGCACGGCTGACACGTGCGAAGTGCAGGTGCGTTATCGATCGAAGGCGGTCCCGGCACAGGTCGCGGAGGTGTCAGCCGACGGATGCACGCTGAGGCTGGACCTGATCGAGCCCGTGCGGGCCATCAGCCCCGGGCAGTCAGGAGTGCTGTACGAGGGCAATCGGCTGCTCGGCGGTGGCGTGATTGCCGGCTAGGATCAACCAGACGCGACCCCTGCCCTAGCTGCCCTCCCTGCCCTCACTCATCCGGTACCCGGTGCGCCAATGCAAACTGGAGCACTCCATCGTAGTGCGTCCTGGGCGCCACGACGTAGATCGTCTCCTCGAAGTTCATCGGCACGCCAACGTCGGCGAATACCGGGTCGCCGAACGGGAGGAACACGGTCTGGCCCGGCCAGGTCTCGATCATGACCCGGAACAGTTCGTTCGCCGGCGAGGTGTCGAGAATGTCGTACGGCGTGCCGCCGGCGCCCGGCTCCAGCTCGACCTTGGCAGCTCCGACCGCCACGACGATGATCGAGCCGTCGACCACCGCGCTCCGGTGCACGAGGTAGTCACCCAACCACTCCAGCTCCGTCCCCCTGAAGCGCTTCTTCTGCGCGTGGGTGCTGCCGATGTTGATCACCGTGCGACCGGGGGGCGCTCCGATCCGCGTGTCGGCCAGCTGTTTGATGACATCCTCGCGCATCCGGACCGAGCGGTCGTAGTCCGTGTCCCGGATGGCTCGGATGCCGATGCTCACCCGTTCGATCTCCGCCATCTCGACCACGGTGTCATACCACGCTGCGCCCCAAGCGGCGGTGAGCGTCGTCTGATCGGCGGCAAGTGAGGCTTGCAGCGACTCGATTGCCTGGGTCTGCGCTGCGGATGACCCATAGTCGGCCGCGAGGAACGCCGTGATCGGCCCTGCGGTTGGCAGGAATCTGCCCACCACACCCATCAGGTCCCGGAAGCTCGGGGCGCCGCCGTATTCGTCGAGATTCACGTCGATCGCGCGCACGTGGACACGGTCGGCGGCGGAGAGCGTGTCGTTGAACTCGCGGATAGCCGCAAACATCGGCTGGCCGAGCGAGAGCGGCGGCTCCCAGTTCGGCGCGATCTGCCCCCTGCTCACGTAGTCCTCGAGCAGCCAATCCGCCATGTGCGGCCACTCGACCAGGAGCTGGCGGAAGCCGCGCGCGTGCAGTGCCCGCAGGAGGGCGGCCACGAACTCGTAGTGCTCGCGCAGGTGGTGCGTCTCGCCGAGCAGCACGACGCGGTTGGCGGCCAGGCGGTCGAGCACAGGATCGGGGATCGCCTGCCCCGTGAATGCGACCCCATCGCGTTCGACCACCGAGGTCAACTCCGCCGTCGTGACTTCAGTGACGGAGGAGCAGGTAGCAACTATGACAGCAAGTCCGAGGCTCGCCGGGATTCGCGGGATCCGTCCCCTCATACGGAATCTCCCGGGCTGGCCGGTCTCGACCTCACATCTTCAGACAGACGACCGTCCCCGTCACGTCGATCGACGCGCCGGTGCCCGAGGTGAGCCCCTTGGCCGCGAACTGCACCTTGATCAACGGGAGGTTCATCTGCCCGGTGCCGGCGGACTCCAGCACGATCGTTCCATCCCCTTTGGGGCGGTCGTCGGTACGGGCGTCGTCGTCGTGGAGTGCTGTGACCTTGTCCGGAGCCGCCACGCGTATACTGGCCTCGTGCTCGCCCGCTTCGGCCGAGGCCGCCTCGATCGTGAACACCCACTCGCCGATCGAGTGGATGATGAGACCATCGTCGGTGACGCTGCACAGCACGGCATCGGCGTCCCGGCCGGAGGCGGTGGCGCTGCCGGTCACGGAGTACTCGATGAAGGTCTCCTGCGCGTGCACCGCCGGCGCAGTGGCGACAAGGACGCCCACGAAGACGCCAAACACGGAGAGAGGTTCCATCTCTGGTTGTCTCCTCATCAGGATGGTGGTTCCGACGTCACGGCTCTGCGGCTCTCTGCGTTCCAGATCGCTTTCGGCGGGGTCCCGTCGGGACAGCCCCTTCTCCCTGTGAGAGAGCCATTCCAAATCGGCGCTAACGGATGAACTGGGAATGAGATCAGGATGAAGGTGTGCGGCTGCGACCCGGCCCGCAGGCGCCGAGCCCGCGTTTCAACGCGGGACCAAGACGGCGGCACAGCGAGCCGGAATGAGCCTCTCACCGTCGCGCCCTCACGCACCCTCACGCACCCTCACGCGCCCGTCGTACCCGCCCTCCACCACGAACGCCTCCATCGCACAATACTCCGGCAGTCCCAGCCGATCCGCACGGCTCGCGGTTTCGAGGTTCCGCGCCTCCACCCGCTGCCAGAACTCGCGCTCGTCGTGGCCACCGGGGAACGGGGCGGTGTCCTTCTGCGACTGGTGCTTGAAGATCGCGAAGATCTTGGCCCGCAGCTCCTCCTGGGAGAGCGGCACGAGCACGTCGGCTTCGGGAATGGACCACTCCTGCCACGCGCCGCGGTAGTACCAGACTTGGGGCGCTGGCCCGCCCCACGCCGCCAGCGCCCGCTCGATCGCTTCCTTGCACATCCGGTGCGTGCCGTGCGGGTCCGACAGGTCGCCCGCGACGAACACGAGGTCCGGGCGCGTCTCCTCCAGCAGCGCCCGCACGATGGCCACGTCCTCCTCGCCCACCGGTCGCTTCCGCACCTCGCCCGTCCGATAGAACGGCAAGTTCAGGAAGCGGCCGGCCTCCCGTGGGAGCCCCACGGCCTCGAGCGCCGAGATCGCTTCCGACTCGCGGATCATCCGCTTGAGCTCCTGCACCACCGGCAGGTCCACGTCGCCCGGTGACTTCTCGGCGAAGCGGCGTTCGATCTGGCGCCGCACATCCACGATGCGCCCTTCGTCGAGATCGAGCGCGCCGGCCGCGCGTTCCACGAAATCCAGGTGGCGCCGGACGTCGTGGTCGAACACGGCGATGTTGCCGCTCGTCATGTAGGCGACCGTGATCGTGTTGCCGGTCTCCCGCAGCTTGCGGAGGATGCCGCCCATCGAGATGACGTCATCGTCCGGATGCGGTGAGAACACCAGCACCCGCTGGCGCTGCGGCAACCGCGCTCGACCGCGGATCTTGTCTCGCAGGTGATTGAAGACCTCACCGTTGATGACGCCCGGACTGCCGTGCAACGCCAGGAGCGCACTCAGGTGATGCTCGGTGTAGTCACGCGCGGAGAGCTTGAGTATGGCCTTCCCCGCCCGCTCCGCGAGCCACACCACAGCCCGCTCGGTCATCGCGGCCGTCCACTCCACCGGCTCGAGCAGCCACGGCGTCGCGACGCGCGTGAGGTCGGCGGCGGCCGCAAGATCGAGATAGACCGTCGTCTGCGGGTGGCGCTGGAGGAACGTGGCCGCGATGGAAGGGGTCACCTCCCCCTCCACGGCCTGGCGCACGACGGCCGTTTTGTGCTCGCCGGTCGCGACGAGCGCGATCTCCCGGGCGTCGAGAATCGTCGCGACCCCCATCGTGATCGCCTCGCGCGGCACGTTG
>Ga0224500_10001376_pt1 | contig 14390 bp, 12 predicted proteins | sample SF_Oct11_sed_USG_FD_168126 | JGI IMG/M metagenome (GOLD analysis project Ga0224500, IMG submission 168126) | Sediment microbial communities from San Francisco Bay, California, United States - SF_Oct11_sed_USGS_4_1 | ecosystem: Environmental > Aquatic > Marine > Sediment | place: USA: California... | reverse complement strand
GGCGCGGCGCAGCGACATCGCCTGCTTCCGTGTCTACGACGCCGACATGCCTGAATACGCGTTCGCCATCGACGTCTACGGCAACGACCAGCGCTGGGCCTGCGTGCAGGAATACGCGGCGCCGTCGAGCATCGCGCAGGAGTCCGTGCGCGCGCGTCGTGATGAAGCGCTCGCCGCCATTCCGTCGGTGCTGGGGATTGCGCCGGAACGCATGTTCCTGCGTGTCCGCAAGCGGCAGAAGGCCGGCGAGCAGTACGAAAAGCTGGACGGGGAGGCGCAGTACCACGTCGTCCGCGAAGGCCGCTATCGCTTCCTCGTCAACTTCACCGACTACCTCGACACCGGGCTGTTCCTGGACCACCGCATCACGCGCATGCGGCTCGGTGAGTGGGCGAAGGGAAAGCGCTTCCTGAACCTCTTCGCATACACGGGTGCAGCGACCGTCCACGCGGCGGGGGGTGGCGCGATCGCCTCGACCACCGTCGACATGTCGAGGACCTACCTCGACTGGGCATTGCGCAATCTCGACCTGAACGGATTGCGTGGTCCGGAACACGAGTTCATCCAGGCGGATTGCCTGGCCTGGCTCGAGACGCAATCGCAGCAGGTTCGGCCGCCAGCCTATGACCTGATCTTCATCGACCCGCCGACGCACTCACGCTCGAAGCGCATGCAGCGCGAGTTCGACGTCCAGATGGACCATGGCTGGTTGCTGCTGACGGCGGCGAAGCTGCTGGCGCCGGGCGGCACCCTCGTGTTTTCGAACAATTTCCAGAAGTTCAGGCTCGACGGCGCGACGCTGGAGCAGTTCGAGGTGGATGACATCACACGCGCGACGATTCCAGAAGACTTCGCGCGCAACCCGAAGATTCACGTCTGCTACGTGCTGCGCCCGAAAGTCGCCGCGCCTGCGCCCAGCTAACGAGGAATACGGCCAGTGGACATCTTCAAGACCTTCACGCTCGAGAGCGCGCATCGGCTGCCGAACGTTCCGGCAGGGCATAAGTGCGCGCGAGTCCACGGGCATTCGTTTCGCGTCGAACTGCACGTCAGTGGCCCGGTGGACCCGCGCCTCGGCTGGGTGATGGACTTCGCCGAGATCAAGCAGGCGTTCGAGCCGCTGTTCCAGCGTCTCGACCATCGGTACCTCAACGACATCCCCGGGCTCGACAACCCGACCAGCGAGAACCTGGCGCGCTACATCTGGCGGGAGTTGAAGCCGGTGCTGCCGCTGCTGGCCCGCGTCGTCGTGCACGAGACCTGCACGAGCGGAGCCAGCGTCGCCGGCGCCGCGGACTGAGCGCGGCAGGCAGCGCATCGCCGGGGCCCCTGCCACGCGAGCCGGGGCGCCCGTGGCTGCGATGCCGTGATCGCGTTCTCATTCGGCCATGCCGCGTTCGCGCGGGGCGTCGTTTCGGGTACTGTAGGGCACTCCCCCACGCACACAGTGACTGCCATGCCCCACACCTCGACGCTTCGGATCCTGCTGTTGTCTGCTGCCGCGCTTGCGCTGGGCATGACGGGCTGCGGTCAGTCCGCGCCGCCGGCGGCAGCGCCGGAGCAGACGGCCCAAGCCCCTGTCCAGGACGACGCTGCCGCCCAGGCCGCTGCGGCTGCGCAAGCCGCCGAGGAAGCGAAGGCAGCGGAGCTGGCAGCCAGGGAAAAGGAGCTCGCCGAGCGCGAGGCGGCGCTGAAGCAGAAGGAGGTCGAAGCCGAACTCGCGAGGCGTGACGCTGACGCCTCGGCCGCTGCGGCGGGCAGGCAGGCGGCGGCCGCCAGGCAGGCTGCGGCGAAGAAAGCGAGCGCGGCCAGGCCGGCCACGAGCACTGCCGCAGCTGTTCCAAAGGTCGTGGAGCCTGCGGCACCGATCATCGTGCCCGCGGGAACGCAGCTCGCGATCGAGTTGGTCGCTCCGGTCAGCACGAAGACGAACGCTGTCGGCGACAGCGTCGAAGCGCGCCTCGCGTCGGACCTGATGATCGGCGACCGGCGCGCAGCGCAGGCGGGTGCGGCGGTGCACGGCTCGATCACGCAGATCATCTCGGGCAGCAAGAAGATCGGCGGCACCCCGACACTCGGCGTGACCTTCGACTCGCTGGTTGCGGCGAATGGCGCCAGCATGTCGATCAACGCGCCGTTCACGCAGGTCGGCAAGAGCGAGACTGGCAAGGACACCGCCAAGATCGTCGGCGGCGCGGCTGCCGGCGCGATCATCGGTCACCAGGTCTCGCACAAGAATGGCGCGGTGGTGGGCGGCCTCCTGGGCGGCGCGGCCGGCACGGCTGCCGCCAAGGTCACCGGTGGCGAAGTGACGCTGGCGGCAGGACAGGTCGTGACCGTGGCCACGCAGTCATCGTTCGAGGTCAGGCCCTGACCAGCGGAATCAGAGCAGGTCCTTGAGCCTGAACCAGAGCATCGCCAGCACGAGTCCCGGCATGCGCAGCGCAGGGCCGCCCGGGAAATCGTGGTGCTTGAGCCGGGTGAAGAGATCGAAGCGCTCGGCTTGTCCCGCGATCGTCTCGGCCACCATCTGGCCCGCGATGCCGGTCAGCGCGATGCCGTGCCCCGAGAATCCCTGCAGGTAATACACGTTCGGTGCGATGCGCCCGAAGTCCGGTGCGCGGTTCATCGTGATGTCGACGTGGCCGCCCCAGGCGAAGTCGATCTTCGCGTCGCCGAGCGAGGGGAAGACGTTGAGCATCCGCACGCGCGTGGCCCTGGCGGTGTTGCGCGCGTCGCGCCCGGAGTAGCTGACCCGACCGCCAAAGAGCAGGCGGTGGTCGTCCGAGCGACGGAAATAATCGAGCACGAAGTTCACGTCGGACACGGCGACGTTCTCGCGCAGCAGCGACTCGATGCGCGCCTGCCCGAGTTGTTCAGTGGCGATGACGTACGTGCCGACCGGCATGATGCGGTCGCGCAGCCGCTTCGAGATCCTCTCGTCGATGAAGGCGTTGCAACACAGCGCCACCTGCCTGGCCCGCACGCCATGTCCGCCAGCCGTGCGCAGCTTCACGGTCGCGCCGTGCTCGATGCCCACGACCATCGCCTGCTCGTGGATCTGCACGCCTGCCGCTTCGGCGGCAGCCGCGAGTCCCAGCGTGTAATTGAGCGGGTGCAGGTGGCCGCTGCGGTCGTCGCGCAGCCCCCCGAGGTAGCGGTCGGTATCGAGCACTTTGCCGAGCTCCGCGCGGTCGAGCCAGCGAGTGCCCGTGTAACCGTAGCCGTTCAATTCGTCCTGGTGTGCCCGCAGGTCAGACACCTGCCGCGGCTTGAGCGCGGTGTGCAGGTGACCCCAGTGCAGGTCGCAGTCGATGCGGTGCCTCTCGACCAGGTGCTTGATCAGGTCGAGCGCGTCGACCGAGATGTCGAACATCTTCTTTGCGTCGGCCGGGCCCACCTGTGCGGCCAGCTTGTCCTGGCTGCAGGCGTAACCGACGATTGCCTGGCCGCCGCTGCGCCCCGACGCGCCGAACGCGATGCGGTTGCCTTCGAGCAGCACGACCTGGTAGCCACGCTCGGCGAGGAACAGCGCGGTCGCGCAACCCGCAATGCCGCCGCCCACGACGCAGACGTCGGCCTCGACGTCACCCGTCAGCGGCGGGCGGTTGGGCGCGGGATTCGCCGAAGCGGCGTAGTACGAATCGATGTGCTCGACCGGCATGGCTTCAGCTCGTGGTCAGGTACCAGTCGTAGTCGATGGCCGGTACGTAGGAAAAGAAGTCCTGCATCTCGCCGCGGCGCGTCGCCGCGTACAGGCTCGCGAAGCGCTCACCCAGGTATTCGCGCGCGAATTCGCTGCGCTCGAACACGCCGAGCGCTTCCGGCCACGACTGCGGAATCGTCGGTGTCGTGTCACGGTATGCATTGCCGGCGAGCACGGGACCCGGATCGAGCCTGCGGGTAAGCCCCAGGTGCATGCCGGCGAGCACGATCGCGGCGAGCAGGTACGGGTTGGCGTCGGCCCCGGCGATGCGATGTTCGACGCGGCGGCTTGCGGGCGGGCCGTGCGGCACGCGGAATGCGACGCCGCGGTTGTTCACCGACCAGCTCGGGTTGAGCGGCACGTACGCCTCGGGCTGGAAGCGCCGGTAGGAATTGGCCGTCGGCGCGCAGATCGCGATCGCGTCGTTCATCGTCGCGGCCAGGCCGCCGATCGCGTGGCGCAGCTGCGCGCTGCCCACGGGCTCCTCGGCCTGGAAGATGTTGCGGCCCTGCGCGTCGAGCACGCTGACGTGCAGGTGCGCGCCGCTGCCGGCGTGGTCGCGGTAGGGCTTCGGCATGAACGTCGCTTCCATGCCGTGGGCGAGCGCCACGCCTTTGACCAGCCGCTTGAGGCGGATGGCGTGGTCGCAGGCGAGCAGGGGATCGTCGACGTGGTGCAGGTTCACCTCGAACTGCCCCGGGCCGTACTCGGCGAGCACGGTGCCAACGGGCAGTTCCTGTGCGCGCGCAGCCGCATCGATGGCGCTGAGCACGGCCGAGTACTCGTTCAATTCCTGCATCGAGTTGATCTGCGTCTTCAGCTCGCGGCGGCCGGTGAGCGGCTGGCGCGGCGGCTGCGCGTGGCCTGCCGGCGTCCGCTCTCGATCGACGAGATAGAACTCGAGTTCGACAGCCATCACGGGTTTCAGCCCGAGCGCGGTGAAGCGCGCGACGACGCTCTCGAGCACGTGCCGCGGGTCGCCGTGGAACGGCGTGCGGTCGTGCTCGTACATGCTGACCTGCATCTGCGCGACATGCTCGCCGAGCCAGGGCACCGGCACGAGCGTGCCCGCGACCGGCAGGCAGACGCGATCGGCGTCGCCTTCGTCGAAGCCGAGGCCGGTGGACTGCACCGTGCCGCCGAGCACGTCGAGTGCGAACATCGAACCGGGCAGCAGCAGACCCAGGCCGTGCACGCCTTCGAGTTCAGCAGTCGTGACTCGCTTGCCGCGCGGAATCCCCATGAGGTCGGCGAGCAGCAGATCGACAAAGCGCACCTGCGGGTGGCGCTTGAGCCAGGCGGCGGCCGGCCCGAATTCCGCAAACTGCGGCATGAGACACCCGTTGTTTAGGATTTAGCGACGGCTGCGCCGTCCGGGAGCGAGGAGAATAGCCGTTAGCCGCGCCGGTCGGCAAGCCGTGCGGCCGCGGCCAGGAATCGCTCCAAGTCCATGTTTGGGCTGATTTTTGGCCATTTTTTTGCGCTGCGCGGCGACGACAGGGGGCTGGCTGTGGTTTAATCCGGGCCGTCCCCGAATGATGGCTTCCCGAGAGCCGTCTAGGATTTTAAACGTGGCTCGCCACAAACCATTGATCGGCATTCCCGCGGATCGCCGGATCCTGGGCCCGCACCCCTTCCACTGCGTGGGGGAGAAGTACATTGCCGCCGTCGCCGAGGCGGCGGACGCCATGCCGGTCCTCATTCCGGCGCTGGGTGAGCGCGACCTCGACGTATTGCTGTCGCAGTTCGACGGCATCCTGCTGACGGGCAGCCCGTCCAACGTCGCGCCAGGCCTCTACCAGGGTCCCGCCGGCGATCCGGACACGCTCCACGATCCGCACCGCGACCAGACGACGTTGCCGTTGATCCCGCGCGCCATCGCGGCGGGCATCCCGCTCTTCGCCGTCTGCCGTGGCTTCCAGGAAATGAACGTCGCCTTCGGCGGCACGCTCTGGCAGAAGGTGCAGGACGTGCCGGGCATGCGGGACCACCGCGAAGACAAGGAGCAGCCGCTCGATGTCCAGTACGGGCCCGCCCACGAGGTGGAACTCGTGCGGGGCGGCTACCTGCACGGGCTCGCGGGCGCCGAGCGGGTGATGGTCAACTCGCTGCATGCCCAGGGCGTGCAGACGCTCGGCCGCGATCTCGAAATCGAAGCCCGTGCACCCGACGGGCTGATCGAAGCGTTCCGTGTCGGCAATGCGCCGGTCTTCGCGCTCGCGGTGCAGTGGCATCCGGAATGGCAGGTCATGAAGAACCCTTTTTCGCAGGCCCTGTTCGCCGCCTTCGGCGCAGCAGCGCGTGCACGAATCAACGCACGGAAGTAATTCTCATGAGCACCCCGATCCAGCAGTTTTTCAAGGAACACGGCATCTCGGAAGTCGAGGCCGTGGTCCCCGACATGGCAGGCATCGCGCGCGGCAAGGTGATGCCCGCGATGAAGTTCGCGGAAGACGAGGGCATGCGCATGCCCGAGAGCATCTTCCTGCAGACCGTGACGGGCGACTACCCGGACGACGACCGTGCCATCAGCCCGTCGGAAATCGACATCGTGCTGAAGGCCGACCCGAACACGACGCGCGTCGTGCCGTGGGCCGCCGAGCCGACCGCGCAGGTCATCCACGACAGCTTCTACTCGGACGGCCGTCCGGTGACGATGGCGCCGCGCTACGTGCTGCGCCACATCCTCGATCTCTACGCGCAGAAGGGCTGGAAGCCGATCGTCGCGCCGGAACTCGAGTTCTACCTCGTCGAGCCGAACATCGACGCCGACTATCCGCTCAAGCCGCCGGTGGGCCGCTCGGGCCGGCCGGAAATCGGCCGCCAGTCCTACAGCATCGCCGCGGTCAACGAATTCGATCCGCTGTTCGACGACATCTATGCATTCTGCGAAGCGCAGGAAATCGAGATCGACACGCTGATCCACGAGGACGGCGCCGCGCAGATGGAAATCAACCTGATCCACGGCGATGCCATGTCGCTCGCGGACCAGGTGTTCATGTTCAAGCGCACGGCGCGTGAAGCGGCCTTCCGCCACAAGATGTACGCGACGTTCATGGCGAAGCCGATGGCGCGCGAGCCGGGCAGCGCGATGCACATCCACCAGAGCATCGTGGACGCGAAGACCGGCAAGAACGTGTTCAGCGACAAGGACGGCAATCCGAGCCCGCTGTTCTTCTCGCACATCGCGGGCCTGCAGAAGTACCTGCCGACAGCGATGGCGCTGTTCGCGCCGAACGTGAACTCGTTCCGCCGCATCATCCTGCGGCACCTCGCGCCCATCAACACGCAGTGGGGTTACGACAACCGCACGGCAGGCCTGCGCGTGCCGATCTCCAACCCGGACAACCGCCGCGTCGAAAACCGCCTCGCCGGGGCCGATGCGAATCCATACCTCGCGCTGGCAGCCTCGCTGGCTTGCGGCTACCTCGGGATGATGGAAGGCCTGAAGCCGTCGGAGCCCGTGTCCGGCAGCGCGTACGACCTGCCGTTCAACCTGCCGCGCAGCCTCGAGGAATCCGTGCGACTGCTGCGCGACTGCCGGACGCTGATCGACACGCTCGGCGACCGCTTCGTGCTGGCCTACACCGCGGTGAAGGAAAGCGAGCAGGATACGTTCCTGCAGGTCATCAGCAGCTGGGAGCGAGAGCACCTCTTGCTCAACGTGTAAGAAACAAGGGGTCAGGGGATGTTCCGACTAACCCCTGACCCCTATCCCCTAACCCCTTTTTTCGAGTGGTCACCGCAATGCGTTCCAGCCCTTACCTCGCCGACCGCACCACCGCCCGCTGGCAGGAACTGGACCGCCAGCACTACCTGCACCCGTTCACGGACTACAAGAACCTGCACGCGAAGGGTTCGCGGGTCATCGTCAAGGCCGAGGGCGTCTACCTGTACGACTCCGACGGCAACCGCCTGCTCGACGGCATGGCGGGCCTCTGGTGCGTCAACCTGGGTTACGGTCGCAAGGAGCTGGCGGAAGCCGCTTACCGGCAGCTGCTCGAGCTGCCGTACTACAACAGCTTCTTCCAGACGGCCCACCCGCCGGCCATCGAACTGGCGAAGCAACTGGTCGACCTGACACCGCCGCAGTTCAATCGCGTCTTCTTCACCGGTTCGGGCTCGGAAGGCAACGACACGGTCGTGCGCCTCGTGCGCCGCTACTGGGACCTGCTCGGCCAACCCGAGCGCAAGGTGATCATCAGCCGCGTCAATGCCTATCACGGCAGCACCATGGCCGGCGCGAGCCTCGGCGGCATGGGGTTCATGCACGAGCAGGGCGGCCTGCCGATCCCGGACATCGTCCACATTCCGCAGCCGTACTGGTACGGGGAGGGCGGGACGCTGAGCCCGGCCGAGTTCGGCGTGAAGATCGCGCGCACGCTCGAGCAGAAGATCCTCGAGCTGGGCCCGCAGAAGATCGCGGCCTTCATTGGCGAACCGATCCAGGGCGCGGGCGGTGTGATCATCCCGCCGGACACGTACTGGCCCGAAATCCAGAAGATCTGCGACCGCTACGGCATCCTGCTGGTCGCGGACGAGGTCATCTGCGGCTTTGGCCGCACGGGGCACTGGTTCGGCTCGAACCTCTTCGGGATCAAGCCGGACCTCATGACGATCGCCAAGGGCCTGTCGTCGGGCTACCTGCCGATCGGTGGCGTCATGGTGGCGGACCGGGTGGCCGACGTCATCATCGACCAGGGTGGCGAGTTCGCCCATGGCTTCACCTACTCGGGGCATCCGGCGGCCTGCGCCGTCGCCAGCGTCAACCTGAGCCTGATCCAGCAGGAGAACCTCGTGCCGCGCACGCGCGACGAAACCGGTCCCTACCTGGCCAGGAAGTGGCGCGACCTTGCGGAGCACCCGCTGGTGGGCGAGGCGCGGTCGGTCGGCCTGATCGGCGCCCTGGAACTGGTCAAGGACAAGGGCACGCGGACGTTTTTCGACAAACGCGGCGAGGTCGGCACGATCTGCCGCGATTTCTGCTTCGAGAACGGCCTGATCATGCGCGCGGTCCGGGATACGATGATCATTTCGCCGCCGCTCGTGATCAGCCGCGAACAGATCGACGAGCTCGCCGAGAAGGCGTGGCGCTGCCTGGACCTGACGCTCGCACGGTGCCGGGCCGAGGGCCGTATCTAGATCGTGTCACCGGGCGCCGGGTGGCGTTCGATTCCTTGTCCTGACCCTGTCCGGTGCGCTATACATGCTGAAATGGGATCCGGCCTGCGGGCCGTGCCGATATGGATCGACAAAACGGGGTATTTCCATCATGAGACTCACTATTCGCGCCGGACTCGTCGGCTTGGCTGCGGTGATTGCGCTTGCCGGTTGCGGCAAGAAGGAGGAGCAGGCGCCGGCCGCGGCCGCCCAGGCTCCGGCCGCCGCGCCAGCCGAGGAGAAGGTCGTCAACGTCTACAACTGGTCGGACTACATCGACCCGGCGATGCTGGAGGCCTTCACCAACGAAACCGGCATCAAGGTCAACTACGACGTCTTCGACAACAACGAGGTGCTGCAGACCAAGCTCCTCGCGGGCAACACGGGCTACGACGTGGTGGTGCCTTCCGCCTCGTTCCTCGAGGTGCAGATCAAGGCCGGCGTGTTCCGCAAGCTCGACCGGTCCAAGCTGCCCAACTGGAAGAACCTCGACCCGAACATCCTGCAGCGCCTGGACCGGCACGATCCGGGCAACCTGCATGCCGTCAATCACATGTGGGGCACGGATGGCATCGGCTACAACGTCAAGAAGGTCCAGGCGATCGACCCGAAGGCCCCGGTGACGAGCTGGAAGATGATTTTCGATCCGGCCATGGCGTCGAAGTTCAAGGGCTGCGGCATTTCGGTCCTGGACGCTCCGGACGAGGTCGTGGGCGTTGTGCTCGCCTACCTCGGCAAGGATCCGAACAGCGAGAACCTCGACGACCTTAAGGCAGCCGAAGCGGTGCTGATGAAGATCCGTCCCTATGTTCGTACCATCAACAGCTCGGAGTACATCAACGGACTCGCGAACGGCGAACTGTGCCTGGTGCTCGGCTGGAGCGGCGACATCCTCCAGGCGAAGACCCGGGCCGAGGAGGCCAAGCAGGGTGTGGAAGTCGGCCTGGCTGTTCCCTCGGACGGCACCATCATCTGGTTCGACAACTATGCGATCCCGGCGGACGCGCCGCATCCCGACAACGCACACGCGTTCATCAACTTCATGATGAAGCCCGAGGTGGCGGCGGCGAACTCGAACTTCGTGCACTACGCGAACGGCAATGCCGCCTCGGTGTCGCTGCTCGATCCGTCGGTGCGCGACGATCCGGGCGTATATCCGCCGCCCGAGACGATGGCAAAGCTGTTCCCGAACCTCGCCCGCTCGCCCGAGTTCACGCGCGAGTTGAACCGCAGCTGGACGCGGTTCATGACCGGCAAGTAGACCTGCAATCGCATGGACCAGGAGCGGGGCGGTCGGAGCGAATGTCTCCGCCCGCCCTGCTTCGTTTCCGGCCTACCCACCGCACCGTCTCTGGGCTATAAGCCTGCCTGACGGTCCCAGCAGCAAATCGCCCGAGATTCCATGGCAACCTCACCACGCGCAACGCAGAAGAAGTTCGAACCCTGGACCGAGCCGGACGCGAAGCCCTACGTCAGGATCGAGAAGGTGACCAAGAAGTTCGGCGACTTCGTGGCCGTCGACGACGTCACGCTCGACATCTACAAGAAAGAGATCTTCTGCCTGCTCGGCGCGTCCGGCTGCGGGAAGACGACTCTGCTGCGCATGCTGGCCGGCTTCGAGCGCCCGACGTCGGGCCGCATCTACATCGACGGCGTGGACATGACCGCCATCCCGCCGTACGAGCGGCCGGTCAACATGATGTTCCAGTCCTACGCGATCTTCCCGCACATGTCGGTGGAGCAGAACGTGGCGTTCGGGCTGCGGCAGGAGGGCGTGCCCAAGGCCGAGACCGCGCGCCGCGTCGGCGAGATGCTGGAGCTCGTGAAGCTCGGGCAGTTTGCCAAGCGCAAGCCCCACCAGCTGTCGGGCGGGCAGCGCCAGCGCGTGGCGCTCGCGCGCTCGCTGGTCAAGAAGCCGAAGCTGCTGCTGCTCGACGAGCCGCTGGCGGCGCTCGACAAGAAGCTGCGGGAGCACACGCAGTTCGAACTCATCAACATCCAGGAGACGCTCGGCGTCACCTTCATCGTTGTGACGCACGATCAGGAAGAGGCGATGACGCTCTCGACCCGCATCGGGCTCATGAACCACGGCGAGATCGTGCAGGTCGGCACGCCGAGCGAGATCTACGAGTACCCGAGCTCGCGATTCGTCGCCGAATTCATCGGCTCGGTCAACACCTTCGAGGGGCGCCTGATCGAGGACGAGCCGTCCTACGTGCGCATCGCCTGTGACGACCTCGAAGCCCCGATCTACGTGGACCACGGCGTCAGTTCCGCCCCGGGCGCGACCGTGTGGGCGGCCATCAGGCCGGAGAAGATCCATCTCTCGCGCGGAAAGCCGGAAGGGGCCGACAACTGGGCCGCGGCAGTCGTGCGCGACATCGCCTACATGGGCGACATGTCCATCTACCTGCTCAAGCTCGATTCGGGCAAGGTCGTGCGCGTCACGCAGCCGAACGTGCATCGCCACTCGGATGACCGCATCACCTGGGACGAGCGCGTCTACCTTCACTGGTACCCGGAGAGCCCGGTGGTGGTGACCAAGTGAACCGCGTGCTGAAGCGCCTCGGCCTGACGGGGCAGGGCCTCGTCACGTCGGTGCCCTACCTCTGGCTCGTGCTGTTCTTCCTCGTGCCGTTCGTGATCGTCCTCAAGATCAGTTTCTCGACGGCCGCGATTGCGATGCCGCCCTACGCGCCGCTGCTGCACTGGGTGTCGGAGAAGGTGGTTCAGGTCCAGCTCGACTTCAGCAACTTCATGTTCCTGGTGGAGGACAACCTCTACTGGAAGGCCTACCTGAACTCCATCATGGTCGCGGCAATCTCGACGATCCTGTGCCTGCTGATCGGCTACCCGATCGCCTACTCGATCGCGCGCAGCCCGCCTTCGAGCCGCAACATCCTGATGCTGATGATCGTGCTGCCGTTCTGGACCTCGTTCCTGCTGCGCGTCTATGCGTGGATCGGCATCCTCAAGCAGAACGGCCTGCTGAACAACACGTTGATGTGGCTCGGCGTGATCCACGAGCCGTTGCAGATCATGCAGACCTATACCGCGGTGTACATCGGCATCGTCTACTCCTACCTGCCGTTCATGATCCTGCCGCTGTACGCCAACCTCGAGAAGATGGACCTCACGCTGCTCGAGGCCGCGTCCGACCTCGGCTGCAAGCCGTGGCAGGCTTTCTACAAGATCACGCTGCCCCTGTCGCAGCCCGGGATCGTGGCCGGCTGCCTGCTGGTGTTCATTCCGGCGGTCGGCGAGTTCGTCATCCCGTCGCTGCTCGGCAGCCCCGGGATGCTCATGATCGGCAAAGTGCTCTGGACGGAGTTCTTCAACAACCGCGACTGGCCGGTCGCGAGCGCGGTCGCGATCGCGCTGCTGATGTTCCTGGTGATCCCGATCATGTACTACCAGCGGGCGCAGGACGCCGAGGCGGGCGGAGGCCTGCACCGATGACGCAGGGCCGCTCCTGGTTCCGCCTCTCTGCGCTCGTGATCGGGTTCGCGTTCCTGTACATCCCGATCATGTCGCTGGTCGTGTATTCGTTCAACGAGTCCAAGCTGGTCACGGTCTGGGCGGGCTTCTCGACCAAGTGGTACGGGGAACTGCTGCACAACCAGCAGATCCTGGGGGCGGCGTGGCTCAGCCTGAAGATTGCCGCGGTGTCGGCGACGATCGCGGTCGTGCTCGGGACGCTCGCGGGCCTGGTTCTCGCGCGCTTCGGTCCGTTCCGGGGCCGGACACTGCTCTCGGGCCTCACGACCGCGCCGCTCGTCATGCCCGAGGTCATCACCGGCCTCTCGATGCTGCTGCTGTTCGTGACCATGGAACAGCTGATCGGCTGGCCCGCCGGGCGCGGCATGACGACCATCGTCATCGCCCACGTCACCTTCACCATGGCCTACGTGACGGTCGTCGTGCAGTCCCGCCTCTCGCAGATGGACGATTCGCTGGAGGAGGCCGCGATGGACCTTGGCGCGCGCCCGTCGCGCGTGTTCTTCCTCATCACGCTGCCCATCATCACGCCGGCGCTGCTCTCCGGATGGCTGCTCGCGTTCACGCTCTCGGTCGACGACCTCGTGACCACGAGCTTCGTGGCCGGGCCGGGCTCGAGCACCCTGCCGATGGTCATCTTTTCCAAGGTACGCCTGGGTGTGAGCCCGGACATCAATGCGCTCGCGACCATCGTCGTCGCCATCGTCGCCGTCGGAGTCGTGATCGCGGGCGTCATGATGAGTCGCCAGCAGAAGGCCAGGGACCGTGACGCGCAGATGGCCCTTGCCGCGAACCAGCAGATGATCGAGAGCTTGAAGAAGGGTTGACGCTGCCGGGGCGGATTGCGGTTTCGGCTGCGACACCAGTGACCTGCATGAGGAGATCGACGTGAAAGAGGGCGACCCCTCGTTGCGGCTGGCGTTCGACGTCGGCGGCTCGTTCGTCAAGGCTGGGCTGGTGCACATCGATTCGGGACTGGTCATGGGCGAGACCTTGCGGCGTGCCACGCCTGCGGGCGCGGCCCCCGAGGCCGTACTCGAACTGCTGGTCGCCATGGCGCGCGACCTGCCGTCGGCCGGTCCGGTGGGGCTGGCGTTTCCTGCCGTCGCGAAGCAGGGCGTGGCGTGGACCGCTGCGAACATCGACAAGCGCTGGATCGGCATGAACGTGCAGGGCCACATGCAGGCGCGATTGCAGCGACCGGTGGCGTTCCTGAACGACGCCGATGCGGCGGGCATCGCGGAGATGACGCTCGGCGCGGGTCGCGATCGCGCCGGCACGGTGATGGTGATTACGCTCGGCACGGGCATCGGCACGGCGCTGTTCGTGGACGGGCGCCTGCTGCCGAACACGGAACTCGGTCACCTCGAAGTCCGGGGCAAGGAGGCGGAGCATCGCGCGTCCGCGAAGGTCCGTGCCGACCTCGATCTCGACTGGGTGGAGTGGGCGGCCGCGGTGAACGAGGTGCTCGGGGCGTACCACTCGCTGCTGTGGCCCGACGTGTTCGTGATCGGGGGCGGAGTCACCGAGAACTGGCAGCATTTCGGGTCGCTGCTCAACAGCCGGGCGGAAATCGTGCCGGCGGCGTTCGGGAACGATGCCGGTATCGTCGGCGCGGCGATGGCGGCGGTGCAGCTGGGGCGTTGATTCGTCCGTTTGATTTTTTGCGTCGGGACGTTTGCCTTTCGGGACGGTTGCGGCAGACACGCCGTGAATACGTCCCTGTAGGCTCGCGCGCGCCGTCCATGGCGCGCGACGGTCTGCCCAACCGTCCCGAAAGGCAAACGTCCCTGGGCGCGAATTCACGCCGACAGAGCGTCGATGCCCCGGCTGCGCAAGGCATCGCTGCGCGACGACTTCACAGCTATCGGGTGTTGGTGCGCGCGACCCATTGAATCGGCGCGAAGCCCGTGCGGCGTGCCCGACTCTGCTATTGGCTGTGTCACCGAAACATGTTGGTCGTTACTGCGAGTTCAGGTAAAAAGCAGACATTCGCGAACGCGTAAAACCGGCCAATAACAGACGG
>Ga0224500_10001374_pt1 | contig 14425 bp, 15 predicted proteins | sample SF_Oct11_sed_USG_FD_168126 | JGI IMG/M metagenome (GOLD analysis project Ga0224500, IMG submission 168126) | Sediment microbial communities from San Francisco Bay, California, United States - SF_Oct11_sed_USGS_4_1 | ecosystem: Environmental > Aquatic > Marine > Sediment | place: USA: California... | reverse complement strand
TCAGCAGTTCGGGATCCGTCACCTGCAGCACGCCTTCCGCGGACGCGTAGGGAAGCTTGATCGTGCGATTGCCGTAGGGAAACTGCAGTTCCTTGATCGTGACATTGAAGAAGTCAGGCTTGAATCCGAATTTCGGACCAGCCGCCTTCAGCCAGGCGTCGACTTCCTTCGAGGTGCGAAAGGGCTCGACTTCCTTCTCGCCGTTGACCACGCGCTCCCGCCCGACGCACGCATCCAGCGTGAAGCGGTACGGCAGCCCCGCGGCCAGCTGCACCATCAGCCGCTTCGGCGCCAGCGCGCTGACGGCCTCGACCGGCGGCTCGTTCCAGGGATCCGCCGAGTAGACCCAGTAGCGTCCCGCCGTCGCCGTGTCGGCGCGGAAGACGAACGCGACTCCAGCCTTGTTGCCGAAAGTGCGCGTCAGTGCCTCGTGCGCCGCCAGCGGATGGCCGTGCTCCGGCTCGAAGGTCACCGCGGTCTCGAACATCTCCACGGTCGGGACATCCATCTTCGTGTAGCTCATCACCGAATGGGCGAACGAACGCTCGCCTCCCGGGCTCTTGCCTTTGGGTTTCGATGGGTTGAGCCAATGCGACGGAAGCCGCAACGGGAAATCCATGGACCTGCCACTCCTTTCGAGCCAACCGCACGGATTGTGGCCCCCATGAGTCGGCGCCAAATCGCGCATAAGCACTATTCCGACGGACGATAACCGGGCTTGCCGCAGTGTTAGCGATCACTCCTCATCTTCACGCATCACGCCGCCAGGACAGCTCAATTCGCCCATTTCGGGCGGCAGTGCGCATTGGTAAGGAAAGTCGTCCCTTGGACTTGAAGCCGCTCGCCCTCGCCCCTACAATTAGCACTCGTCGACGGGGAGTGCTAACAACTCGCCCGACGCTGCGGAGGCGCTGCCTCCCTTGTTTTTTCAGTTTCTCGAATTTTCCTCGAGAGATCAGTCAACTAGGAGATCCAATGAAGATTCGTCCTCTGCACGATCGTGTGATCGTCAAGCGCCTGGACAACGAGCGCAAAACCGCCTCGGGCATCGTCATTCCCGAGAACGCCGCCGAGAAACCGGATCAGGGCGAGATCGTGGCCGTCGGGCCGGGCAAGCGCGACGAGAACGGCAAGATCATCACTCCCGACGTCAAGGTCGGCGACAAGGTGCTGTTCGGCAAGTACTCGGGCCAGACGGTCAAGGTGGATGGCGAGGAACTGCTCGTCATGCGCGAAGAAGACATCATGGGAGTGGTCGCCTGACGGCGGCACTCGCTCGGGGATGCCGGCCGCTTCGCGCCCGGCGAAGAAACGGTTCGGAATGCCGGCCGCTCCGCGTCCGGCCACTTGAATTCTTAGGAGAGAGCTCTCTATGGCATCAAAACAAGTCTTCTTCGGTGACGACGCCCGTCACCGCATGGTTCGCGGCGTCAACATCCTCGCCAACGCCGTCAAGGTCACCCTCGGCCCGAAGGGCCGCAATGTCGTGCTCGAGCGCAGCTTCGGCTCGCCGACCGTCACCAAGGACGGCGTGTCCGTCGCCAAGGAAATCGAACTGAAGGACAAGTTCGAGAACATGGGCGCGCAGATGGTCAAGGAAGTCGCGTCCAAGACCTCCGACAACGCCGGTGACGGCACCACCACGGCGACCGTGCTCGCCCAGTCGATCGTGACCGAAGGCATGAAGTACGTCGCCGCCGGCATGAACCCGATGGACCTGAAGCGCGGCATCGACAAGGCCGTGATCGCCGCCGTCGCGGAACTGAAGAAGATCAGCAAGCCGACGACCACCAGCAAGGAAATCGCGCAAGTCGGCTCGATCTCCGCCAACTCCGACCCGGAGATCGGCAAGATCATCGCCGACGCGATGGACAAGGTCGGCAAGGAAGGCGTCATCACCGTCGAGGACGGCAAGTCGCTGAACACGGAACTCGAAGTGGTCGAGGGCATGCAGTTCGACCGCGGCTACCTGTCGCCGTACTTCATCAACAACGCCGAGCGCCAGAACGCCGTGCTCGAGAATCCCTACGTCCTTCTGCACGACAAGAAGATCAGCAACATCCGTGACCTGCTGCCGGTGCTCGAGCAGGTCGCCAAGGCGGGTCGCCCGCTGCTGATCATTGCCGAGGAAGTCGAGGGCGAAGCGCTCGCGACTCTGGTCGTCAACAGCATCCGCGGAATCCTGAAGACCTGCGCGGTCAAGGCCCCGGGCTTCGGCGACCGCCGCAAGGCCATGCTGGAAGACATCGCCATCCTGACGGGCGGCACGGTCATCGCCGAGGAAACCGGCATGACGCTGGAAAAAGCCACGCTGGCCGACCTCGGCCAGGCCAAGCGCGTCGAGATCGCGAAGGAAGACACGACGATCATCGACGGCGCCGGCGATCCGAAGACGATCGAGGCACGCGTCAAGGCCATCCGGGCGCAGATCGAGGACGCCACCAGTGACTACGACCGCGAGAAGCTGCAGGAGCGCGTCGCCAAGCTGGCCGGCGGCGTGGCGCTGATCAAGGTGGGCGCTGCGACCGAAGTCGAGATGAAGGAGCGCAAGGCCCGCGTCGAGGACGCCCTGCATGCGACCCGCGCGGCGGTGGAAGAAGGCATCGTCGCCGGCGGCGGCGTTGCCCTGATCCGCGCCAAGCAGGCCATCAGCAAACTCAAGGGCGACAACACGGACCAGGAAGCGGGCATCAAGATCGTGCTGCGCGCGATGGAAGAGCCGCTGCGCCAGATCGTCGCCAACTCGGGTGACGAGCCGAGCGTGGTCGTCAATGCGGTCGCCAACGGCAAAGGCAACTACGGCTACAACGCCGCGACGCACGAGTACGGCGACCTGGTGGAGATGGGTGTTCTCGACCCGACCAAGGTCACCCGCACCGCGCTGCAGAATGCCGCTTCGGTGGCCGGCCTGATGCTGACGACCGACGCCATGGTGGCGGAGCTGGTGGAAGATAAACCGGCGGCCCCTGGCGGCATGGGTGGCATGGGCGGCATGGGCGGCATGGGCGGCATGGACATGTAACTCCGGCCGCAGATTCCGGCGGTCGGGTGCCTGCGCCCGACGCGACACGAAACGGCCCGCCTCGGCGGGCCGTTTTCATTTCCGCGTCGCTAGGGCCGCACGCGGCTCGGCAGCAAGACGGTCGACAGGGCCAGCAGGATCAGGACAAGGGCTCCGTAGTCCTGCCAGTGCGGCTCCTCGCCCAGCATCAGCATCCCCGAGAACACGCCCACGACCGGGATCATCATGACCGACAGCCCGCTCGCCGCCGGCGGCAGCGTGCGCGCCAGCATGGCCCAGACGACGTGACAGAACGCGATGGCGATGGCCATGTTGTAGACGATCGAGATCCACTCGAGCGGAGTCGGCGCGCGCCACCAGCTCATTTCAAAGGCAACGGAGCCGACGCTGACGGCCACGAGGGTCAGCACCAGCATCCAGAACGTCAGCGCGATCGTCGGCATCGACATCAGGTTTCGCCGCATCAGGTGCGTGCCGTAGCCCCAGGCCGCGGCCGCCGTCAGCATCAGGATCGTGCCGAGCGGCGACCCGGCGAGCTTGGTGATCTCCGACGACAGCAGCAGCAGCGTGCCGATGAAGGCGGCGGCGACACCGAACCAGTGCCTGAGCAGCGGCTTCTCGTTGAACAGCAGCAGCCCGAACACGACTGCCCACACCGGCATCGTGTAGCCGAGGATGGCCGCGCGACCCGAGGGCAGCAACTTCAGGGCGATGATCGCGAGCAGGTGCCATACGATCAGGTTGGGCCACGCGAGCTTCACGATGGTCGGCCAGGCGCCCTTGGGCACCGCGAGCGAAACGCCGGTCGCGCGCGCCCAGGCCCAGATCACCACGAGGCCGCCCGCGATGCAGATCGCCCGGAAGTACAGCGGCGGCATCGCCGCCACGCCGAACTTCATCACTGGCCAGTTCACGCCCCAGAAGACCGTGAGCAAGGCGAGCAGGACGAGATCGCGCGGTGAGAGGCGGGCCATGGGAGCGCGGCAGGCTAGCATGGCTCGAGCGCCTAGAATCCCGGGCATGAACTTCATCGACATGCTGGCCGCGCGCTGGCGCACGGACGACACGCTGCTGGCGGTCGGCCTTGACCCGGACCCGGCGCGTTTTCCCCCGCATCTGCTTGAACGACCCGACGCGATCTTCGAGTTCTGCCGGTCGATCGTCGACGCCACCGCCGACCTCGTCTGCGCATTCAAGCCGCAGATCGCCTACTTCGCGTCGACGAGGGCCGAGGACGCGCTGGAACGCCTGGTCGCCCACATCCGCGCCCGGCATCCCGCCGTGCCTGTGATCCTGGACGCCAAGCGCGGCGACATCGGCTCCACCGCCGAACACTATGCCCGCGAGGCATTCGAACGCTATCGGGCGCACGCGGTCACGCTGTCGCCGTACATGGGATTCGACTCGATCCAGCCGTACCTCGCGTACCCGGACCGCGGCGCATTCCTGCTGTGCCGGACCAGCAACGCAGGAGGCAACGACCTGCAGATGCTCGATGCCGGCGGCGAACGCGTGTTCGAGCGCGTCGCCCGACTGGCCGCGTCGACCTGGAACACCAACGGCCAGCTCGGGCTGGTGGTGGGCGCGACCTTTCCGGCCGAACTCGCGCGCGTGCGGGCGCTGGTCGGCGACCTTCCGCTGCTGGTACCCGGCATCGGCGCCCAGGGTGGCGACGTCGAAGCGACCGTGCGCGCGGGCCAGACATCGCGAGGCGTGGGGATGGTGGTCAACTCCTCGCGCGCGATTCTCTACGCCGGGCAGGGCGCGGACTTCGCCGAGAGGGCGCGCGGCGCGGCGCAGGCCGCGCGCGACGAGATCAACCGCTACCGCTTGCGCTGAGCCGGCCCGGCGCCCGGCGACGGCAACTCCGTATCTCCCAGCGCCCAGGCCATGCGCGCCCGACGCTCGAGCCGGTCGGCCTCGTCGTCGCGTCCCAGCCACCGCTCCGCCGCCGCCAGCCCCATGAGGGCGACCGCGTTCTCGGGATGGCGCACAAGGTCATCGCCGAAGACGACGCGCGCCTCCTGCACGCGACCGCTCGCCAGCAGCGCGCGTCCCAGCGCATGGCGCGTTGGCAACTGCCAGGCGGGCGGCTCGTCGATCTCCAGGCGGTCCTCGGCGTCAACGGCGGCCACCGCGTGTCGCAGCGCGTCGGCCCGCGCGCCGCGCACGAGCGCGATCTCGGTGGCCAGCAGCGAGCGCGCGATTGCGAGCAGGGCCGAGGCGTCGTTGATGTTCTTGACCTTCAGCTTCTGCTCGACGGACCGGCGCTCCATCACGCGCAGGCCTTCGGCCTGCCGGCGCGCCTCCTGCACGTTGCCCTTGGCCGCGTACGCCATGCCGCGCGCGAAGTGGATCAGGCCGCCGAGGTAGGGGGCGTCGCCCAGCGGCGGTTGCACGCGCGCCAGCACCGCGTCCCACTTCTGGAAGCGCACCAGCGTGAGCCACGGCGCGGCCTGCAAGTGCTGCCGCGTGCCGCGCCGCCCCGGCTCGTCGGGCAGGCGGCCGGCGGCACGCGCGAGGTCTTCCGCCGCCGCCATCGCGACCCCGCTCTCGCCGCTCCACAGCGCCGAAGCCCACAGGAAGTGGACGTTGTGCGGCACGTAGTCGGCGGCGTAGCTCGGATTCGCCTTGACGGCGGCGAGGTAGGTACGGTCCGACGCGACCGCGGCCTGGTTCGCCCGCACCGCATCGTGATAGCGGCCGAGGCGCAGGTAGATGTGCGAGGGCATGTGCACGAGGTGGCCGACGCTGGGCGCAAGCGTGCCGATGCGGTCCGCAGACTCGAGGGCTAGCTCGGGCGTGGGCGACGCCTCGTAGAGGTGGATCCGGTAATGGTGGGCGCCCGGGTGGTCCGGCGCGATCCGGCTGGCGCGGTCGAGCAGCGCGATGATGTCCGGCGTCCACGGCTGTGCCTGGCCGTCGGGACGCCAGTAGTCGTACGGGTGCGCGTTCATGATCGCCTCGGCCGCCAGCACCGCGATGTCCGCGTCCCCGGGATAGTGCGTCGCCAGCGCGCGCATCGCAGCGGCATAGTCGATCGCAAGCTGGTCGGCGTCCGCCTTCGGATCCTCGCTGTAGCGCGTTGCCAGCGCCTCGATCAGCGCGCGCTCGCGCGACGGGGCACCCGTCGCGTAGGCGCGCGCCTGCGTGATCGCGTCGAGCGCGATCGGCACGTCCTCGCGCCTCATGTCGTGGTTGACGCTCGGTCCCAGCGCCCAGGCGATTCCCCAGCGGCACAGCGCGCAATCGATGTCCGTCAGCGTGGCGGCTCGGAACGAACGCACCGCCTCGGCGAAGTTGAAACCCCAGCCGAACACCATGCCCTGGTTGAAGAGCTGCTGCGCGCGATCGCTGGCCGATACGCGCGGCCCACGGTACGGGCCGATCGACAGCAGGCGGACGTCCGCGACGGGCAGCGCGCCGGCGTCGTTCAGGCAAACGGCGGCGGCGCCCTGCGGCGCCTTCGACCACGTCGATGGCGCGAACATCAGGACGGCGAGCGCAAGGACCAACCGGCGCATCAGGTCAGCGCACTCCCGAAGAACGAGCGCATGTGCCGGATCAGCAGGTCCGGCGCCTCTTCCGGAATGTAGTGCCCGGTCGGAGTCGTCGCACCCGTCACCGGACCGCGCGCGCGCGCCTGCCAGTCTTCGATCGGCGCGTACAGCCGGTTGACGACGCCGCGGTCGCCCCACAGCGCGTGCACCGGACACTCGATGCGGCGATCGCCATCGGCGCGATCGTGCTCGAGGTCGATCGACGCCGCCGCGCGGTAGTCCTCGCACATCGCATGGATCGCGTCGGGACCGAAGCAGCGCTCGTATTCGGCCAGCGCGCGCGGATCGAACAGGCTGGTGCCGCCCGAGCCCCAGCCTCCGATCTTCCGGTGCAGGTAGAACACAGGGTCCGCGCCGATCAGGCGCTCCGGCAGGGGCTCCGGCTGGATCAGGAAGAACCAGTGGTAATACAGGGTCGCGAACTGCATGTTGGTCCGCTCGTACATCGTCAGGGTCGGCGAGATGTCGAGCACCATCAGCCTGGCGACGGCATCGGGGTGATCGATCGCCAGCCTGTGGGATACGCGCCCGCCCCGGTCGTGGCCGCACAGGAAGAAACGATCGTGGCCGAACGATCGCATCAGCTCGACCATGTCGCGCGCCATGACGCGCTTGCTGTAGGGGGCGTGGTCGACCGCGCTCGGCGGCTTCGCGCTGTCGCCGTAGCCGCGCAGGTCGGGCATCACCAGCGCGTAGTGGCCAGCGAGTCCGGGCGCGACCCGGTGCCACAGCGCATGCGTCTGCGGGAAGCCGTGCAGCAGCAGCAGCGGTGGCCCTTCGCCTCCATGGCGCACGTTGATTTCGACGCCATTGACCGACCGCCGTTCGAGGCGGAAGCGTTCGTCGAACAGGGGTCGTGTGTCCATGCCAAGTCCTGTTGCTACACGTCCTGTCTCTGCTTCAGCAGCCCCACCATCGTCTGCAGTGCCGCGATGATGGTGCCCGTGCGCACGGCGGCGCGGTCGCCGCTGAACCGACGCGTCTCTGTCTTCACCCACGGCGCCATCGCGAGATCGCGCCGGATGGCCCAGGCGAAGCAGACGGTGCCGACCGGCTTGCCGGGCGCGCCGCCGTCCGGGCCGGCGATCCCGGTGACGGCCAGCGCCACTTGGGCCGCGCTGTGAGACAACGCCCCGATCGCCATCGCGCGCGCCACCGGCTCGCTGACCGCGCCGAAGTCGCGCAGATAGGCGGCGGGCACGCCGAGCATCTGCATCTTCGCTTCGTTCGAGTACGTGACGAAGCCGCGGTCGTACCAGGCGCTCGACCCTGGAACCAGCGTCACCGCGTAGCCGATGCCGCCCGCAGTGCACGACTCCGCCGTGGCCAGGACGAGATGCTGCGCACGCAGGCCGGCGCCGAGGCGTTCGGCCAGTTGCTGGATCGCCTGTGCGGGGTCGCTCATGGCGCAAGACGCATCAGGATGGCCGCCACCAGCAGCGCGTAGAAGGCGGCGATCAGGTCATCGAGCATCACGCCCACTCCGTGCTTGAAGCGCCGGTCCACGGCGCGGATCGGCGGCGGCTTCAGGATGTCGAAGAGCCGGAAGCCTGCGAAGGCCACCGCCTGGGTCACGACTCCGCCGGGGAGCAGCCACAACACGAGCCAGAACGCGACGATCTCGTCGATCACGATCGCCCCGTGGTCCGGCCGTTGCAGCACGGCTCCGGTCTTCTGCGCCGCTGCAGCGCCGAGAGCGAACGTCGATGCGATCACGATCGCCCAGGCCCGGTCGGACAGCCACGGGTCGAGCACGACGAACGTCAGCCAGCCGAACAGGGTTCCCCAGGTTCCCGGGGCGAACGGCACCAGGCCGCTGCCGAAGCCGAACGACAGTTGATGTGCCGGGTGCGACAGCATCAGCCGCCACGTCGGCCGCGGAGCAGCGGCTGCAGGATCCGCCGGTTCGATTCGCGATGCCGCTGTCATGGGCGGAAATGGTCGAACGCACGCGGTGCAGTGTCCATCGGCCCGCCGGCGGCGTCCAGCAGCACAAGACCGCCGGTCGGCGTGATTTCACCGATGCGCGTGACGACAACACCGGCCGCGCCCGCAGCCGCCTCGACCGCCGCGCGTCCCTGCGCCGGGGCGGTGAACAGCAGTTCGTAGTCGTCGCCGCCCTGCAGCGCCCAGCGCAGCTGCTCGGCATCCGGCCGCCGGCGCAGCCCGTCCGAACGCGGGACCCGGCTCCACAGGATGCGCGCACCGACCCGCGACCGCTCGAGGATGTGTCCGAGGTCGCCGAGCAGTCCGTCCGAGACGTCGATGGCACCCGAGGCGACGCCTCTCAGGGCCAGCCCCAGCCCGACCCGCGGCTGCGGTCGTTCCAGGCGTTCGATGGCCGATCGCGCCCCTGCCGCGTCGGCGCTCGCCTCGCCACGGCGCAGCGCGAGTCCCCACGCAGCGTCGCCGAGGTTGCCCGAGACCCAGATGTCGTCGCCGGGGCGCGCCCCCGACCGCAGCAGCGCCTGGCCGCGCGGCACGACGCCCATCACCGTGACGGTGATGACCACGCCCTGCGGCGAGCGCGTCGTGTCGCCGCCCGCGAGCACGCAGCCATGCGCGTCCGCCATCGCAAGGAAACCCCCTGAGAAGGACTGCAGCCAGCCTTCGTCGACGCGCGGCAGCGCCAGCGCGAGAAAGCAGCAGCGCGGCGTGGCGCCGCAGGCCGCAAGGTCCGACAGGTTGACGGCGAGCGCCTTGTGCCCAAGGTCGGCCGGATCGACCGTCGGCAGGAAGTGGATGCCCTCGAGCAGGGTGTCCGTGGACACTGCCCACTGCTCCCCGGGGCCTGGCTGCAGCAACGCGCAGTCGTCGCCGACCGCGAGCGCGATGTCCTGGCGGCCGGGCGGGACGGGACGCGTGAAGAAGCGCGCGATGAGCTCGAATTCGCCGAGCGGCTCGGCCGCCATGGACCGCCTCAGCTCCGCGCGGCCACCTCGGCCGGCCGCAGCTGCGCGGCGACCTTGTCGAGCACGCCGTTGACATACTTGAAGCCATCGGTGCCGCCAAAGCTCTTGGCCAGCTCGACCGCTTCGTTGATGACGACGCGGTATGGAATCTCCAGCCGCTGTTTCATCTCGTAGGTGCCGATCAGCAGGATGCCGTGCTCGATCGGGGAAAGTGCCTCGACCGCACGGTCGAGGTAGGGCGCGAATTCGCGCCGCAGCTCGTCCGCGCCGTCGATCGAACCGTGCAGCAGCTCGCGGTAGTGCCCGAGGTCGGCCTTCCGGCCGGGTTCGTCGGCTCCCTCGCTGTCGGCCAGGTGCCCTTCGATCGCGGCGGCGTCCTGACCGCCGACCAGCCACTGATACAACCCCTGCAGCGCGAGCTCGCGTGCGCGTCGGCGCGCGCTGCGTCCGCTTCCCCTGGCCGCTCCCGGATCACGCTGCGCCAAGCCGCTACTCCTCAAGGTCCGCGGCCCCGCCCTCGCCGTCCTCGTCGAGGGCGAGCATCAGGTTGGCCATCTCCACGGCAACGCGAGCCGCATCGCGCCCTTTCTCGTCGACCCGCGCACGCGCCTGCTCGTCCGTGTCGGTGGTCAGGATGGCGTTCGCGACGGGCACCCCGAACTGGGCTGCGACCTGAGCCACTCCGCGCGCCGATTCCTCGGCGACGATCTCGAAGTGGTAGGTCTCGCCCCGGATCACGCACCCGATCGCGATCAGCGCGTCGAAGTCCTCGGTCGCGGCCAGTCGGGCGAGCACCAGCGGGACCTCCAGCGCACCCGGCACCGTGATGTGCGTGATGTCATCCTCGTCGACGCCAAGCGTCACGAGTTCGTTGAGGCACGCCTCGGCCAGCGCGCGACCGGCCCACTCGTTGAAGCGGGCCTGCACGATGCCGATGCGCAGATCGCCGCCGTCGAAGTCCGGCGCGATGAAGTCGACTGCCATTGCCTCTCCCTAGCTTTCCAGGTAACCAGTGACCTGCAGCCCGAAGCCGGTCATCGACGGCATCTTGCGGGGCTTGGCGAGCAGCTTCATGCGGCTCACGTTCAGGTCGCGCAGGATCTGCGCGCCGACGCCGTATGTGCGCAGATCCGTCTTGGTCGTGCGCTCGACCCACTGCTGGGCGGCATCCGGATTCAGCATCGTGTTGAACTTGTCCAGCAGGCGCTCGGTCGTATCGGCGCAGTTCAGCATCACCAGCACGCCGCCGCCGTTCGCGGCGATCCTGCGCAGCGCCTTGTGCACGGGCCACGAATGGACCGATTCCTCGATGTCGATCAAGTCCAGCACCGACAGCGGCTCGTGCACACGGACCAGCACCTCCTGGTCGGGCGACAACTCGCCATGCACCAGCGCGAGGTGAGCCGCACCGCTCGGCTTGTCCCGGTACGCAACGAGCTGGAACGGGCCCGCCGACGTCTGCACGGTGCGCGCTCCGATCCGTTCGACCATCGACTCGTTCGCCGCCCGGTAGTGGATCAGGTCGGCGATGGTGCCGACCTTCAGCCCATGCCTTGCCGCAAAGGGCAGCAGGTCGGGCAGGCGCGCCATCGTGCCGTCGTCGTTCATCACTTCGCACAGCACTGCCGCGGGATTGAGCCCCGCCAGCCGCGCCAGGTCGCAGCAGGCCTCGGTGTGCCCGGCCCGCATCAGCACGCCGCCGGCCGCCGCGACCAGGGGGAACACATGACCCGGCTGCACGATGTCGCTCGGCCGCGCATGCGGCCGCGATGCGACACGGATGGTGTGCGCGCGGTCGGCCGCCGAGATGCCGGTGGTCACTCCTTCGGCCGCTTCGATCGCCACCGTGAAGTTGGTGCCGTGCACCGTCTTGTTGTTGCTGGTCATCGGCGCCAGCTCGAGCTGCGCCGCGTGTTCCGCCGTGATCGGCATGCAGATCAGCCCGCGCCCGTGCTTGGCGAGGAAATTGATCTTCTCGGGCGTGACGAAATCGGCGGCGAAGACCAGATCGCCCTCGTTCTCGCGGTCCTCGTCGTCGACCAGCACGACGACATGGCCGCGCCGGATTTCCTCGATGATCTCCTCGGTCGAGGCGAGGTCCGGGTGAGACCTGGCTGGGTTGGGCACGGCTGACAGCATCGGGAAGGGCTCCGCGCCGGTCGGCGCGTGGAAGAGCCCGAATTCTAGGCGCTTTCGCCCTCCCGGGCGTTCAGCGCTGCCCGAATGTAAGGTTGCCGAAGATCGGCCCGGCCTCGCGCGGCAAGGCGCGCCAGTACTGGCGCGGACCATCGACCGTGCCGCCCAGCGCGGCCGCGGCGTGCCACGGCCAGCGCGGGTCGTACAGGAAACCGCGCGCCAGCGCCACCATGTCCGCCCGGCCGGCCTCGACGATGGCCTCGGCCTGCCGCGGCTCGGTGATCAGGCCGACGGCGATCGTCGGCACGCCCGTTTCGGTCCGGACGATTTCCGCGAACGGCACCTGGTAGCCGGGGCCGAGCGCGATCTTCTGCAGCGGCGAGAGGCCGCCACTCGATACGTCGATCCAGTCGCAACCGCGCCGCTTCAGCTCGCGCGCGAACTCCACCGTGTTCTCGACCGTCCAGCTCTCCGGCGCGACGCCTTCCAGCCAGTCGGTGGCCGACACCCGGACCCCCACGGGACGGTCCGCGGGAAAGGCGGCGCGCACAGCTTCGAACACCTCGAGCGGAAATCGCATCCGGTTCGCCAGCGATCCGCCGTAGGCGTCGTCACGCCGGTTGCTGACCGGCGAGAGGAACTCGTGCAGCAGGTAGCCGTGGGCGCAGTGCAGTTCGATGGCATCGAAGCCCAGCCGCGCGGCGCGCTCGGTCGACGCAGCGAAGGCGGCGCGCAGTCGCGACAACTCGTCCAGGCGCAAGGCGCGCGGGGCGGCCTCGCCTTCCGCATGCGGAACCGCCGACGGCGCTTCCGGAAGCCAGCCGCCGCCCTGGGGCGGAAGCAGCTTGCCGCCGTCCCATGGCGCGCGGCTGGAACCCTTGCGGCCGGCGTGACTGAGCTGGATCGCCAGCTTCACCGGCGCCGCCGCGCGCATCACTTCGAGCACGGCACGCAGCGCGCGTTCGTTGTCGTCCGAGTACAGGCCGAGGTCGCCCGGCGTGATGCGGCCCTCGGGCGTGACGGCCGTGGCCTCCACGCAGACCAGACCCGCCCCGGACAGCGCAAGCGAGCCAAGGTGGGCGAAGTGCCACGCCGACGCACTGCCTTCGAGCGCCGAGTACTGGCACATCGGCGACACCATGATGCGGTTGGGAACGGTCAGGCCACGCAGGGAAAACGGCTCGAAGAGTTTTGGCATGATCAGTTGACTAGCACGACGGACAGGTTCCAGGCCAGGTGGGCCACGATCGGCGCCAGCAGGCTGCCCGTGCGAGCGCGCAGCCACAGGTATAGCAGGGCCGCCGGGACGATGCCTACCAGCATGCCCTCCCGCAGGCCGTGCAGGGCGACGAATGCGGCCGTCAGCGCGACGCCGCCCCACCCGATCCGTGCGCCCAGGACGTTCCAGCGTGGCGGCAGCGCGCGGTCGAGCAAGGCCAGCAGCACACCACGGAAGGCAAGTTCCTCCAGCACGGCAGCGAGCAGCACGGCGCCGATCAGTCCCGGCGGGACGCCCGCCGGGACGGCGCCTCGCAGGAGCATCACGAAGGCGTTGAAGCCAAGCGCGAGTCCGGTTGCGATCACGGCCGCTCGCGCCGAGCCGGGGTGCGGCGCGCGCAGGCCGACGTCGGCGCGCGATAGCACTCCGAGCGCGATGAAAGGCTGCGAGGTCAGCAGCACCGCAGTCGACGCGACTGCGCTCGCCCAGGGCAGCCATGGCGCGGGCAGGAGGATGCCGGCCAGCAGCAGGGCGATCAGGTACAGAACCGACAGCGCGGCGGCGCGCCGCGCCCAGGGCCGTCCGCCGGCCGGCGCGGCCAGGATCGCCGCGCCCAGCACGGCAAGCGCGACTGCCCAGCCGGCAATGGACGCGGCGTTCATCGTTCGGCTGTCAGCGGCCTGGCGTCGCGATCGCGCTGGCGATGAACTCGAGCATCCCCGGCAGTTCGGACAGCACCGGCAGCACGCGCAGCTCGAGCCCGGGCTGGCGCGCACGCAACCCGGCCAGCAGCGGCGGCAGGTCGCTTCCGATGTGGCCGCCATTCGCCCAGAACACCGGCATCACGTCGATCGCACGGGCGCCAGCGGCGAGCGCGCGGTCGATCGCACCGCTCAGCGTGGGCGGCTGGAACTCCAGATAGGCGATGCCCACGTGCGCCGCGGGCAGACGTGCCTGCACGAGCCTCTGCAGCTCGGCGAGCGTCTCCGACCATCGCGCGTCTCGCGCGCCGTGGGCGAACAGGATCACGGCGCGCTCGGCCACGCGCACGCCTCAGGTCGTCCGTCCGAGCGACAGCATGCGCTCGACGTAGCGCGCGATCAGGTCGGCCTCGAGGTTCACGCGCGCGCCGGCGCGCAGCGAGCGCAGTGTCGTCACTTCGTATGTATGCGGAATGATGTTGATGGAGAACTCGCATCCCTGCGGCGTGTCTTCGACGCGATTGACCGTCAGGCTGACACCGTTGACCGCCACCGAGCCCTTGTAGGCGAAGTACTTCGCGAGTGCGCGCGGCGCGCGCACCACCAGTTCCCACGACTCGTGCACGGGAGCGAAGCGCACCACCTCGCCAACTCCGTCGACATGCCCGGCGACCAGGTGGCCCCCCAGCGTGTCGCCGAGCGCCATCGACGTCTCGATGTTGACGTCGCCGGTGCCGTCCAGCCCGGCGGTCTTCGACAGGCTCTCCTTCGAGACATCGACCGTGAAGCGCGGCCCCTCGACCGTGGTCGCCGTCATGCACGCACCGTTCAGCGCGATGCTGTCGCCCACACAGGGCCGGAAACCCGGCACCGCG
>Ga0224500_10001373_pt1 | contig 14443 bp, 10 predicted proteins | sample SF_Oct11_sed_USG_FD_168126 | JGI IMG/M metagenome (GOLD analysis project Ga0224500, IMG submission 168126) | Sediment microbial communities from San Francisco Bay, California, United States - SF_Oct11_sed_USGS_4_1 | ecosystem: Environmental > Aquatic > Marine > Sediment | place: USA: California... | reverse complement strand
AGATCGTCTAACGCCCGACGAGTATGGTGTGATGAAGACGCATCCTTTGCGGAGCGGCGAGCTCATTGCTACCGTTTCAAGTCTGCGAGGAGTTGTGGAGAAGTGTGTCCGACACCACCATGAGAACTTCGATGGGTCGGGGTACCCGGACAAGCTCGTGGGTGAAGCAATCCCCATCGGTGCCCGAATCATCATGGTCGCGGATACGGTTGACGCGATGACCAGTCATCGACCCTATCGGTCAGCATTGGAGTACGATGCGGTCGTTTACGAACTGCGTCACTATTCAGGTTTGCAGTTCGACCCAAGAGTGGTGGAGGCGTTTCTGCAAAGTGCAGCGGCGAGGGTGTTCCTTGACAGCCGCAAGAACGAGCAATCCTGGCTGGCTTTCCAGGCCCAGTCAAAGACCACTAGTCAGCTTGGTCTAGCCAGCCAAACGAGGGTCTCGGCCGGGTAGAGCGTCTTCGTCGCCTGCCGGTGTGGTGCCCACAGCCCTCAGAATCCCTAGTACACCCTCCACTCCAGCCCGCTGAATCTCTCTCATCACCGAAGAGCCATCCACCAATCGCTCGCCGTATTGCGCGCAGAACCAAGCCAGGAACGCGGTAATCTCGAGGCGATCGCCGAGCCGGAATCCTGTCAGGCGGGGTTCGATCGACTTGAAGTGCCGCATGAGTTCAGAAGGGCCTTTGGTGGCGAGCAGCCAATGCATGGTGAGACGGGAAGCCTTACCGTTGTTGTCGACTACGCGCATTCGCGTGTTCCGCGAGGAGATGGCTCCCGGTACGAGACGCCAGGCAAGTTCAGGCTCATGAGTGGCAAGGTGGAGGTCGGCCTCCGTGAAATCCACCAGTGAAGAAAGGGACCTCAGTCGCCCCTCCCGAATTGCTGCCCGAGCCTGCTCTAGCCAATCGTTGGCAAGATCCCACTCGCCCAAGACGATGCCGAAGTGTGCTGCGTTGGCGTAGGCAAGGGCTGAACGTCTGGGGTTCGAACTCTTCTTCGAGAGTTCCACCGCGTTGAGGTACTGGACCCATGCTTCGTCAAAGAGGCCTGTTTCCTCATACGCCAAGCCGATGTTGCCCACCACCGTTATTCTGTGGTCAGTATCCTGGAGGCGTTCGGCTACCTTCATCGATTCCATGAAAGAGTCCAGGGCTGGTCGGTGCTCTCCCACGGCCATTGCGCAGATACCTTGTCCGTTGAGAGAGCGAGCAAGTTCGGAGTCCAACCGCTCGCTGCGCAGGACAGTGCTGGATTCTCGAAAGACGCCGAGCGCCCTTCTGAAGTCCCCGGTCTCCATCAGGCAGAAGGCCTCCGTGGCGAGGGTTCTCGCTTTCGTTGTGGCGGCCCCCGCGTGCTGGGCAAGCCTCCTCACCCTCTCAACTGTCTCTTGGATGAGCTTGTCGTCAGATGCCTCAGACGCGGCTTCGATCGTGACTTGGCTTGCGATCGCGATGAGGCCCTCTATGGCTGCGTCAGTGGCGGCGCTGAGCGCACGCCGACACTCGGCCAGGACAACGTCATCGCTTGCGGACCGTGTACGCTGGAAGCAGATGGCGCGGAGAGTCCGATACAGGGCGAGATCTTCAGTGCCGAGAACTGACTCGTTGCCGAAATCGTCAAGCTCAGTGAGTGCCTCCATGTACCGGCCTTGGCCGGCCAGGCTCTGGGCTAGGAAGAGCCGTAGGCGTACGTAGAAGTCAGGAGAAGTCCCCTGCGATAGGAAGAACCTGATGACCCGCTCCGCCTCGACGGGTGCACCGGACTCAATTGCCTGAGGGGCAATGCAGAGGATCAGGTCCTGGGCGGTTGCTCTGTCACCGGCGATGGCCAAGTGCCGAGCCGCTTCAAGCTGCGGGTATCGGTATGGTGTTCCTGGGGTCTGTAACAGGTATCTGGCGAACTTGCCATGGTGGTACTTCTGAACCTGCTCTGGGATGGCGAAGTACACATATGCCCTATGTAGTTCGTTCTTGAAGCAAAGCGCCCCCTTGTCAAGCCGGAGTATCCCCCTTGTAAGAAGCTCAAGAGCAGCCTGGTCCAAGACTGTGGGATTACAGTCGATTGCGCCTGCCACCTCCTCAGGGGTCAGAGCTCGTTGTACGACGGCTAGCATGTGCAGCAGTTGTTGTGTGGTATCGTCCAACCCGGCGTAGAGCTTCGCAAAGGCGTGCCGGAGACTCTCGGGCGGGCGCCAGTCCGACGGGAGTTCATCCGCGACCCGTCCGGCAGCCAGTGAGGCGCTCGCGTACTGCTGCCAGTCGGCCAGCAACATCTCGACGAACTGCGGGTTGCCCTCGGACAGCTCGACGATGCGGCGTTCGATGACGGGCGTCTCCAGCGGAAGCGCCGGGGCCAGGGTGGAGACGAGGGTGCGCGTGCCGTCGGGGCTCAACGGGCCGAGACGAAGCGAGGACGTCCACGGCACCGACTCGCGGCCCAGCGGACCGCTGGGCAGTCCGGATTCCATGCCGATCGACCGGGCCGTGCCGACGAGGAAAAGCGGGAGTTGTTGGGCGCGCCGACACAGGACCGCGAGCACATCGCGTGTGGCGGGGTCCATGTACTGCAGGTCGTCGAACAGGAGCGCCAGGGGCGCGCCATCGGTGATCGCGGCGATCATCCGGGTGACCCCCTCCGCGATCCGTACCCGTACGGCCTCCGGAGGTGACTCCATTGGGTCCGGGACACCGGGGTACTGGCTGCGCACGGCGGGCTGAATGCGACTGACCTCCGCCAGCCACAGCGGGTCAGTCGCCGAGACCGAAGGATCGCGCAGCAGGGTGGCGACCAGGTCGGCAACGGCTGCGAATGGGATCCCCTCCCCCATTTCCTGGCAGGAGACGACGAACACCGTCTGGGCCCGCCCGGCCACGGTCGCCGCGAACCGTCGGATCAGCGAGCTCTTACCGATCCCGCCGGGGCCCGTGACGATGCACGACCGGAATGCCGGCGCCTGGTGGACCTGCTGCCACTCCCCTTCCAGGTGGCTGAGCTCGCGCTCCCGGGCGACGAGCACGGTCGGGCGGACCCGCGCGGCATGGGCGGCCAGCCGCTTGGGAACGAGCTCGACCGGTGGGTGCGCGCCGGCCTCCAGCCGCCGCAGGAGCCGTTCCGGCGCGGCCTGGGGCTGACACCCCAACGTCTCCGAGACTCGCCTGAGATGATGGCGGAGAAACCGGATCGCCCCCACCACGTCGCCCCGCAGCAGCTCCCGCTCGGCAAGGGCGAGCGCGGCGGGCTCGGACAAACCGTCGAGTTCGTAGAGGAGTGTGGCGCAACGGTGCACCCGCAAGGTCGCGCCGGCGCGACGATGGGCCTCGATGCCGGATCGCAGTGCCGCTTCCGCCCTCCGCCGACAATGCTCGCGACTCCGCTCCACCCAGTGGCCAAGCTCCGAGCCGCCCAGCCACTCCATTTCCCGCAGCGGATGCAGGAGGTCGCCGCGCTCGTGGTCGGTGCTCAGTGCGTCAATGTCGGTCTCGACCGGCACGGTGAGCAGAAGCCCCTGTCCCCGAGACACTACGGCCTCCCGCCCCAGCACGCCCCGGATCGCCGTGACCGCCTGGCACAGGGAATGGTACGCCCGCTCCCGCGACACGCCCTCCCAGAACGCCTCCATGAGGACGTCGCGCGAAACCGGATGGTCGCGGCCATCCATGACGAGGTACAGCAGAACCCCGAGTTGCTTCTTCGACCGCACTCGGAGCTCGCGGCCCGCGGCATCGAACACGGCGGGAATCCCCAACAGTCGAACCCTGATCATCCTGGCCCTCGCTGGCACTCGTACCGGGGAAACTTGGCGTTGAATAGTCAACAATTATTCAACACCTTGTCAAACATGATCTTAGGTGAGCTGTTGCCGCCAGTTTGACCCGTCTGTGAGACGTCCCAATCGGGCGACTCAGGCGGGTTGGGGCGGCTCCGGGTGGGGAGCGAGGGCAGCTGCGAGGCCGCCGAGGATTCCCGCGGCGCCGACCAGGGCGCGCCAGTGCAGTTGCTCGCCGAGGACCGCCGCGTCGAGCGCCACCGCGATGAGCGTGCTGAAGAGCGGGATCAGCATGACCCGCGTGACCGGGATGCGCTGCATCAGCCAATACAGCAGCACGAACGTGAGCGAGGACCCGAGCAGCGCCAGATAGACGACCGACAGGACGGCGCGTGGGGTCCACGCGAACGCCCTGGGGTCCCCGTCCACCGCCAGGCCCAGGATCATCATGGGACCCACGCTCGCGAGCATTTGCACGGCCGTCATGACGACCGGATCGATATGGGTCCCCTGGCGCTTGATCAGTACCCCCGCGTAGGCGGAACTCGTCGCCGCAATGACCACCGCGGCGCTCCCGGCCACCGCCCACGCCCCACGGAGGTGGATCTGGTCGTAGAAGATGACGGCCACGCCGCCGACCGCGACGAGCGCGCCGCCGAACTTCCGCATCGTGAGGGGCTCGGCGGGGAGCATCCAGTGCGCCATGAGCATGCCGAGTACCGGAAACGTGGAATAGAGGATCGCCGCGAGTCCCGCGGAGATGTGCGACTCGCCCCAGAAGACGAGCGTGTAGTTGAGCGCGAACGTGAGCAGTCCGGTCCCAATCATGAGTCGCCAGTCGGCGGCAGCGTAGCGTCGGACGGGACGACGCAGCACCAGCCAGATGAGCAGTGGGATCGAGGCGAGCACGAACCGCCACGCCGCGAATGAAAACGGCGGCAGATCCATGAGCCCGACCTTGATGAAGAGCCAGGTCGAGCCCCAGATCGTGGCAAGCAGGAGCCAGACCAGGACTGGTAGGGTCACGGCCCGGGATATTACCGTTTTCCGGTATGATCACCAACGCGCAGCCGGGCGGGTTGCGACTGCCCGTGTCGGAATCGCTGGTGATGATGGTTGTGAACCGGAGACATGCGCGGCCCCGCCAACCCTCGCCGAGGATGACTTGTGACAGACGTAGCCAGACCGTCCGGCAGCCGCCGGGTGTCCGCGGCAGCCCGGGCCGCTGCCCCGGACGTGGTGGACGCCGTCGATCGGGCGCGGCAGGCTCAGGTGCGCTGGGGCGCGCTGAGTCCCCGCGCGCGGGCCCGCTACCTGCGGCGTGCGCGACGACTCCTCGTGGATCGCATGGACGAGGTCGTGGCGACCGTGCGAGAGGAGACGGGGAAGCCGCGGATCGAGGCGCTGGCGCACGAAGTGCTGAACGTGCTGAACCTGATCCGGGTCAGTGAGCGGACGGCCCCCCGGGTGCTTCGCCGCCGTCGGGTCGGAACCGGGCTCATCCTCACCAAGCGCGCGTACAAGCAATACGAACCGCTCGGCGTGATCGGCGTGATTTCGCCGTGGAACTTCCCGTTCATGCTCCCCGCGCTCCCGCTGGTCCAGGCCCTCGCCGCGGGAAACGGCGTCGTCCTGAAGCCATCGGAGATCACCCCACGATCGGGGCGCCTCCTGGTGGAACTGTTCCAGGAAGCCCTCGCCGAATTCCCGGGGCTCGTGCAGGTGGTCGAAGGTGACGGCACGGTCGGCGCGGCCCTGGTGCAGGCCGGCGTGGACAAGATCGCGTTCATTGGTGGTGGCCCCACGGGGAAGCGGGTGCTGCAGGGCGCTGCCGAGATGCTCACGCCCGTCGTCCTCGAGCTCGGCGGCAACGACGCGGCGATCATCTGCGAAGACGCGCAGATCGAGCGCGCGGCGCGCGGCGTCGCGTGGGGTGCGATGGCCAATGCGGGGCAGTGCTGCATCGGGATCGAGCGTGTTCTGGTCTGCGCCTCCGTGCACGATCGGTTCGTCGCCGCACTGCGGGATGAGGTCGCAGGCCTGCGGCTGGGCACGGGGGAGGATGCCGACGTGGGCCGGCTGACGTTCCCGCGGCAGCGGGAGACGCTCGATCGCCTGGTGGCGGACGCAGAGGGCCGGGGCGCAACCATCATCCGCACGTCCCTGCCGCCCGATGCCCCACGCGATCTCTACCCGCCGACGATCATCCTCGGTGCCACGCCGGACATGGAGGTCAACCGCACGGAGGCCTTCGGCCCGCTCGTCTCGGTGCTCACAGTGCGGGACGAGGACGAGGCCGTTGCGCTCAACAATGACGGGCTCTTCGGCTTGAGTCCGTCGGTCTGGACGAGCAGCCGTGCCCGAGCGCGGCGACTCGCGGACCGACTGCACGCCGGGTTCATCACCATCAACGACCATCTCATCGGTTTTGCCTTTGCCGGGTTGCCCTATGGGGGCGTCAAGGAAAGCGGGTTCGGTCGCCTGATGGGGGATGAGGGGCTGTTGGAGTTCGTGCGCGTGAAGTCCGTTACGGATGCCCGCGTGACCTTCTCCCGCGAGCCGCACTGGTTCCCCTACCGACCGCGCGACGTGGCGGGATTGCGGGTGCTGCTCCGGCTCTGGTTCCGGCCGGGAGTGGTTGGCAGGGTGCGAGCGCTGTTCGGGCGATGAGAGGCGCCGGCGAGCGACGCGGGGCGACGTAACGGCCGGTTGCGCAACGCCAGCCGGCCATCGGGCGGGGCTGCCCTTGCGGCGGCCGGGCGGCGACGCATCTTGCACACCTTCCAGCATCCACCATCCATCGCCACTCATGCGGGAGACGGGCGTGCAGCTTTTCCGACGAAAGCCGGTGGACCAACTCACGAGCGAGGCAGCCCACGGACTGCGGCGCGTGCTCGGCAAATGGGATCTGACGGCGTTGGGAGTCGGGGCGATCATCGGGGCAGGGATCTTCGCCGCCACGGGATCGGCAATCGCGGGGGGCGCATCACACATCGGGGCCGGGCCCGCCATCGTGATCTCCTTCGTGATCACGGGCTTCGCATGCGGATTCGCCGCGCTGTGTTACGCCGAGTTCGCGGCGATGATCCCGGTGGCCGGCTCCGCGTACACCTACTCGTACGCCGCCATGGGCGAGCTGGTGGCGTGGATCATCGGGTGGGACCTGATCATCGAGTACGCGGTCGGCAACGTGGCGGTGGCCATCTCCTGGTCGGGGCACTTCCACGAGTTGATTCGGACGTTCGGGATCGAGTTGCCCGCCTGGCTGGCGACGGACTACCGGACCGCGATCCAGGCGGCGGGCCGCCTCGCGGCGGGGGCGACGGACGCGGGCACGCAGTACTTCGCCTCAGCCGTGTCGGAGTCGCCCCACATCTTCGGTCTGCCGATCATCATCAATCTCCCCGCCGTGGCCATCGTGGCGGCCCTCACGGTCCTCCTGGTCTACGGCATTCGGGAATCGGCGCATTCGAACACGGCGATGGTGCTCCTCAAGGTGGGCATCATCATCTTCTTCCTCGTCGTTGGCGCGACGTTCGTCAAGGCGGAGAACTACACGGCGCACGGCGGGTTTGCCCCGAACGGCTGGAAGGGGATCACGTCGGCCGCGGCGATCATCTTCTTCGCGTACATCGGGTTCGACGCCGTGTCCACGGCGGCTGAGGAGGCCAAGGATCCCAAGAAGGACATGCCGTTCGGGATCATCATGAGCCTCCTCATCTGCACCGTGCTGTACATCCTGGTGGCGCTGGTCATGACGGGGATGACTCCCTGGAACCAGCTGGGCACCGCCGAGCCGATGTTGACGGCGCTGCAGGGTGCGAGCGGGAGCCCGCGGCTCGCGGCGGTGGCCCGGGTCATCATCGCGTTCGGTGCGGTCGTGGCCATGACGTCGGTGCTGCTGGTGTTCCAGCTCGGGCAGCCGCGGATCTTCTTCTCCATGGGCCGTGACGGGCTGCTGCCCGGCTGGGCGGCCAAGATCCACCCCAAGTTCCGGACGCCCTACGTCACCACCATCATCACGGGTGTCTTCGTGGCGTCGTTCGCGGCGTTCGCCAACATCGACGAAGCGGTGGAACTGACCAACATCGGCACGCTGTTCGCGTTCGTGCTGGTGTCCCTTGGCGTGCTGATCTTGCGGATCAGAGAGCCGGACCGGCCTCGCCCGTTCAGGGTACCGTTCGCGCCGGTCACCGCCACGATCGCGATACTGGCCTGCGGATACCTCATGTTCAAACTGCCGGTCGTCACCTGGATTCGATTCTTCGTGTGGCTGGGGATCGGTGGGGTGATCTACTTCCTGTACGGATACCGGCATTCCCGGTTGCGGAATGGCGCCGGTGCTGAACAGGCGAGTTGAGCGGGACCCTCAAGTGAGCGCACAGACATGAAGCTCCATACCAAGATTCTGCTCGGGCTGTTCCTCGGCGCGGGTGCGGGTGTCTCTGCCAACCGCTTCCTGCCGGACGCCGCGTGGGTGGCGTGGTTCGCGGACAACCTGGCGAATCCCGTAGGCCAGGTGTTCCTGCGGATGCTGCTGATGGTGGTGATCCCGCTGGTGTTCGCCTCCATAGCGTTGGGGGTTGCCGGGATCGGTGATCTGCGGTCGGTCGGGCGCGTCGGCGGCAAGACGCTGGGCTATTTCGTCCTGTCGACCGTCATCTCGGCGGTCATCGGGCTGACGCTCGTCAACCTGTGGCAACCAGGCGCCGGGATGGACCCGGTCATGCGTGAGCAGTTGTTCGCGACCTACCAGTCGGAGGCGGCGGGACTGCAGGCCCGTGCCGAGGTCGGGTTCGGGATCCAGACGTTCGTGAACATCGTGCCGCGCAACCCGGTGCAGGCGGCTGCCAACATGGACATGCTGGGGGTCATCTTCTTCGCGCTGATGTTCGGTGCGGCGCTGACCCTCATCCCGCGCGAACGGGCCGACCCCATGGTGAAGCTGCTCGATGCGCTGATGGAAGTCGTCATCAAGATCATCGATTTCGCGATGAAGCTGGCACCCTATGGTGTGTTCGGACTGATCTTCGTCGTGACGTCGCGCTTCGGCTGGGATCTGTTGGGGCAGCTGGGGAAGTACGTGCTCGTGGCACTCGTCGGGCTCACCCTGCACGCCGTCGTGACACTGTCGATCCTGGTGCGGACGCTCGGCAAGATGAGTCCGCTCCGCTTCTGGAAAGCCGCCCGGCCCGTGATTGTGACGGCGTTCTCGACGAGCTCCAGCGCGGCCACACTGCCGACCAACATCCAGGTGGCGGAGCAGGACCTGGGCATCTCGCCCAAGATTGCGGGGTTCGTGCTGCCGCTCGGCGCTACCATGAACATGAACGGCACGTCGCTCTACGAAGGCGTCACCGTGCTGTTCCTGGCGCAGGTGTTCGGCGTGGACCTCAACGTCGGTCAGCAGATCGTCGTCGTCTTTCTCTCCGTGATCATGGCCATCGGCGCCGCCGGAGTGCCCGGGGGCTCGCTGCCGCTGATCATGGTGGTGCTGGCCAGCGTCGGCGTACCGCCGGAGGGTATCGCGATCATCCTGGGAGTCGACCGGATCCTCGACATGGCGCGCACGGTGCTCAACACGACCGGCGATCTCTCGGCGACGGTCTACGTGGCGCAGTCGGAGGGCGAGATCCAGGACCCGCAGGTGGCCGCCCGACCGGCGCCCGCCTGAGCGGCCCCGGCGCCCGGCACCCGAACCAGCCAGAGCTGATGCCGGGGGTCGCTCCCTCGCGCACGGCGGGGGCGGCCACCGGCGTCGCGTCCAGCGGGATCGGCGAGTCTACCATCCACAACGATTCGTTTCCAGCAAGTTCGCGGGCGAACTGGCCAGCCTCCGGGACCCGGCACTGGAGCGGATCTTCGACCCAGGGGCCGAGAACGGTGTGGTGATGATCCTCCACAACGGCAACAACATGCCGTTCGCCCGGAACGGACAGGAACCCTACATGCTGGCGTAGATGAAGGCACTCTTCGTGGCAATCTTCGAGCGGCTCCTCAGCGCGCCCCAACTCGACCACGTCTACTTCGACCTGTCATGGGACGAGACCGCGGCCGGGCCACGGGAGGCGAACGTCATCACCATCTCTCACGAAGGAGTGGAGGCATGCAACACCTGACCTCCCGTCACCGCCGCCCATGGCTGGTGGCGGCACTGCTGGGGCTGGCCGTGGCAGTGCCCGCCCGGGCGCAGGCGCCGGATGTCAGGCCGCGCTTCGACCTCTACGGGTACGCCATGCTGGACATGGGCTACCAGTCCGGCCAGAACGACCCCAACTGGTTCGACGTGGTCCGACCCACCAAGCTGCCGGCCTACCAGGATGAATACGGCAAGGACGGCCACTTCTTCGCGAGTGTCCGTCAGAGCCGGCTGGGCGTCCGTGGCTACATCCCGACCGGGCTCGGCGAGCTGAAGACCATCTTCGAGTTCGAGCTGTATGGGACCGGCGCGGACGCCGGCCAGACCACCTTCCGGCTGCGGCACGCCTGGGGCGAGCTGGGCCAGATCGGCGCAGGGCAGACCTCGAGCCCCTTCATGGATCCCGACGTCTTCCCTAACTCGCTCGAGTACTGGGGCCCGAACGGGATGGTCTTCTTCCGGAACGTCCAGCTGCGCTGGACCCCGATGCGGGGAGACGGGACCCTGATGTTTGCCCTGGAGCGGCCGGGTGCGAGCGGCGACCAGGGCGTCTACGCCGACCGGGTCGAGCTGCAGAACGTCAAGGGGCGGTTCCCGCTGCCGGACCTGTCCGCTCAGTACCGCCGGACTGGCAAGTGGGGCCACGTCCAGCTCGCCGGCATCGTGCGGCAGATCAAGTGGGACGACATGCTGGAGGACCAGTACGACCTGAACGGCAGCGCCACGGGGTGGGGTGTCAACCTGAGCTCCAACTTCAAGATCAAGGACGACGTAGTGCGGCTGCAGGCGGTGTACGGCGAGGGCGTCCAAAACTACATGAACGACGCCCCCGTGGACATCGGCATTCAGTCCAACCCCGGCAACACTGCCCGCCCGATCGAAGGCAAGGCGCTCCCCATCCTGGGCCTGGTCGCGTTCTACGACCGGACCTGGAGTGGCAAGTGGTCGAGCACGGTCGGCGGGTCGATGATTGACATCAACAATTCGGACGGGCAGGCCGCCGACGCGTTTCACCGCGGTTCCTACGCCCTGGTCAACCTGGTGCACTACCCGGTGCCCGGGGTCATGATGGGCGCCGAACTGCAGTATGGCAGACGGGAAAACAAGAGCGATGGCTGGACCTCCGATGATGTCCGGGTCCAGTTCTCCTTCAAATACAACTTCAAGCACTCGATGGGAGGCACCTGATGTTGCGCGCGATGAAGCTCAAGAGCGGGCTGCTGCTGGGCCTGGCAGTGGCTTCGGCGGCGGTCACCGCCGCCCAGGTGGCCGCCCAGACGCCAGCCCAGATCCAGGCGGCGGTGGACGCCGCGTACGCCAAGTACAAGGACGTCAATGATGGCGCGGTTGCCGACTATATCCCGGCGCTCGCCAAGGTGGACCCGAAGGTCTTCGGGATCGCCGTGGTGACGGCCGACGGCAAGACGTACACGGCCGGCGACCTGAAGACGGAGGTGTCCATCCAGTCGATCTCGAAGGTGTACACCATGGCGCTAGTCATGAATCAGCAGAGTCCAGACGTGATTCTGAATGCCATCGGGGCCGATGCGACGGGCATGCGCTTCAATTCCATCGTGTCGATTGAGTGGTCGTTCAAGGGTCTTGGCGGATCGAAGCTCGAGGAGGCCGCGGAAATGAACCCGCTCGTGAATCCGGGCGCCATCACCGCGACCAGCATGGTGCAGGGGAAGACCCGGGCCGAGATCTGGGGCAGTATCGAAGGGTTCTACAATGCTGCCGCGGGCCGCCAGCTCACCGTCCTCAGGGACGTGTACGAGTCCGAGGCCGCGACCAATCAGCGGAACCAGGCCATCGGGATGCTGATGTACGCCTACGGCTACATCAAGGACAACCCCCTCCAGGCCGTCGATGTCTACACCGAGCAGTGCTCGGTCGGCGTCAACGCCCAGGACCTGGCGATGATGGCGGCCACACTGGCGTTTGGCGGCACGAATCCGGCGACGAAGAAGCAGGTGATGAAGGCGTCCGCCGTTCCCCAGGTGCTCGCGGTCATGGCCACTGCCGGTCTCTACGACGACGCCGGGAAGTGGCTCTTCCGGACCGGTCTCCCGGCCAAGAGCGGGGTGGGAGGCGGGATCATTGCCGTCTCGCCCGGCAAGTTCGGCATCGCCGTGATCTCCCCGCCGGTGGATGCCGCGGGCAATAGCGTCCGGGCCCAACTGGCCATCGCCGACATCTCGAACGCCCTGGGTGGTAACCCTTACGCTGCCAGGTAACACCGGAGAAACGTCCTGCCCCCGTTCCCGGTCCTTTCGTTGCGAACCGCGTTTCTGACCCTCGCAGCGATGGCGGCTGGGTCAGGGATGGTCATGGCGCGGGAAACCGATGTCCCCCCGCAGGGCGACACCACGACGGTGTCGACCGTTGCCAGCATGACGGCCGGGGAATTCACCCCGGCCTGGGGCTTCCGGATCTTCACCGCGGGCGACGCCGGCCCCGCCTGACCGGTCCGGCGCGCAGCGCCGGAACCGGCTATGCTTGATAGCGCGGGTCGTTCCCTGCCGTCGCGCACGGCGGGGGCGGCCCGTTTCGCAGGGTCGGGCGGGTCGGTAGGACCGGTGCGCGCGGGCCAAAGTCGAGCGGATCACGTGAAGCTCCACACCAAGATTCTCGTCGGGCTGGCGGCCGGCGCGGCCGCCGGGGTCGCGGCGCACGCGTTCGCCCGGGACACCGCCTGGGTGCGGTTCCTCGCCGACAACGTCGCCAACCCCGTCGGCCAGGTGTTCCTCCGCATGCTCCTGATGACGGTGGTGCCCCTGGTCTTCGCGTCCATCACGCTGGGGGTCGCCGGGATCGGCGACATCCGCCGGGTGGGCCGCATCGGCGGCAAGACACTGGCCTATTTCCTCGTGTCGACCGCCGCGGCCGCCGTGATCGGGCTCGTGCTGGTCAACACGTTCCGGCCGGGCGACGGCATGGACCCGGCGGTCCGCCAGCAGCTGTTCGAGTCGTACCGGTCGCAGGCCGAGGGGCTTCAGGCGCGGATGCAGACGGCGTTCGGCATGGACATGCTGCTCGCCATCGTGCCGCGGAACCCGATCCAGGCCGCCGCCAACATGGACATGCTGGCGGTGATCTTCTTCGCCATCGTGTTCGGCGCGGCGCTCACGCTGATCCCGCGGGAGCGGGCAGCGCCGATGGTCCGCGTGCTCGAAGCGCTGGGCGACGTGGTCATCAAGATCATCGATTTCGCCATGAAGCTCGCCCCGTACGGCGTGTTCGGGCTGATCTTCGTGGTGACGTCGCGGTTCGGCTGGGAGCTGCTGGGCCAGCTAGGCAAGTACGTGCTGGTGGTACTGGTCGGCCTCACCCTGCACGGGGTGATCGTGCTGTCGGCGCTGGTGCGCGGGGTGGGCGGGATGCGCCCGCTCCTCTTCTGGAAGAAGGCGCGGCCGGTGATCGTCACCGCGTTCTCGACCAGCTCGAGCAACGCCACTCTCCCCACCAACATCTCGGTCGCCGAGAAGGACCTCGGCATTCCCCCGCACGTGGCGGGGTTCGTGCTGCCCCTGGGCGCCACGATGAACATGAACGGCACGGCCCTCTACGAGGGGGTGACGGTGCTGTTCCTCGCGCAGGTGTTCGGGGTAGGGCTCGGGCTGGGCCAGCAGTTGATCGTGCTGCTGCTGTCGGTCGTGATGGCGATCGGGGCGGCGGGCGTGCCGGGCGGCTCCCTGCCGCTCATCATGGTTGTGCTGGCGACGGTGGGGGTACCGCCCGAGGCCATCGCGATCATTCTGGGCGTGGACCGGCTGCTCGACATGAGCCGCACGGTGCTCAACGTGACGGGTGACCTCTCGGCGAGCGTCGTCATCGCCCGGTCGGAGGGGCTCGGAACGGCCGTCGCGCTGGACGACCCGCCGGAGCCCGTGGCGCCGCGTCGGGCGGCGTAGCCGCCGTCTGCTGGATCGCCCAGGGCGCCGACCGGGCCCCGCGGTTTGCAGGTCACGTCCAGGGGACGCGGGCCGTCTACGTTCACCTGCGGATCGGGGTCCGGACGGACCGGGAACGCCGGGACCGTCACCCCCAGCGTCGGAGCCACCCATGCGTGCCTGTGCTGTTCTACTTCTGTTCTTCCTGCCGACCGTGGCGGTCGCCCAGCAACCCCAACTCCTACCGGGCCAGCGTGTGCGCGTGACGGCGCCTGAGCACGGCCTCGCCCGGGCCCATGCGACGCTGGAAGGCATCGAGGGCGGGGACCTGGTCCTGCGGACCGATACCACCCGCCGCGTGCCGCTGGCGTCGGTGGCACGACTCGAGGCCCATGCCGGGCGGCGGTCGCATTGGCTTGCCGGTGCGGTGATCGGGCTCGCCGCGGGTGCCAGCGCGACGTACATCGCGCTGTCGGGCTCGGGCAGCACGGCCCTGTGCGACCAGTCTGCGAACCAGGACGCGATCGGCTCGGGCGAGTGCCTCGGACTGGTCGCGCTTGGCGGTGTGGCGGGCGCCGGCCTCGGCGCGCTCGTCGGCATGTTCATCAAGAGCGACAAGTGGGCGGACGTACCGCCTGA
>Ga0224500_10001372_pt1 | contig 14444 bp, 8 predicted proteins | sample SF_Oct11_sed_USG_FD_168126 | JGI IMG/M metagenome (GOLD analysis project Ga0224500, IMG submission 168126) | Sediment microbial communities from San Francisco Bay, California, United States - SF_Oct11_sed_USGS_4_1 | ecosystem: Environmental > Aquatic > Marine > Sediment | place: USA: California... | reverse complement strand
AAATGGCTAAGAAAGTAACTGGCTATATCAAGCTGCAGGTCGCAGCTGGCCAGGCAAACCCGAGTCCGCCTGTCGGTCCTGCACTGGGCCAGCACGGCGTCAACATCATGGAATTCTGCAAGGCGTTCAATGCCCAGACACAGGGCGTCGAGCCGGGCTTGCCGATTCCGGTCATCATCACGGTCTACAGCGATCGCAGCTTCACCTTCATTACGAAGACGCCGCCCGCGGCAGTATTGCTGAGAAAGGCAGTCGGGGTTCCGAAGGGATCCGGCACGCCGAATACCGCAAAGGTTGGCAAGGTCAATCGCTCGCAGCTCGAGGAAATCGCCAACACCAAGATGCCGGACCTGACCGCTGCCGATCTCGATGCAGCTGTACGTACCATCGCAGGCACTGCCCGCAGCATGGGAATCGATGTTGAGGGAGTGAACTGATGGCTACCATGAGCAAGCGCAAGAAACTTGCGCGGGAAAAGTTCAACGCAGCGATGTTGTACCCGATCGACGATGCGCTGAAGCTGGTCAAGGAACTGGCAACGGCGAAGTTTCCTGAGAGCATCGATGTAGCCGTGAACCTTGGCGTCGATCCGCGCAAATCCGACCAGGTAGTCCGCGGTTCGACAGTGCTGCCGAACGGCACGGGCAAAACGGTTCGTGTCGCGGTTTTCGCGCAGGGCGACAACGCCGAGAAAGCCAAGGCGGCGGGTGCCGATATCGTCGGATTCGACGACCTCGCTGAAAAAGTGAAGGCCGGCGAAATGAATTTCGACGTCGTGATCGCGACGCCGGATGCGATGCGCGTTGTAGGTCAGCTCGGCCAGATTCTCGGCCCGCGCGGCCTGATGCCGAACCCTAAGGTCGGCACGGTTACGGCAGACGTGGAAACCGCTGTGCGCAATGCCAAGGCTGGCCAGGTGAGGTATCGCACCGACAAGGCCGGGATAGTTCACTGCCCGATCGGCCGTGCAGATTTCGAAGTTCCGGCGCTGAAGGAAAACCTGACGGCGTTGCTGGCCGACCTCAAGAAAGGCAAGCCCGCGTCGGCCAAGGGAATCTTTTTGAAGAAACTGACCGTCTCCTCGACCATGGGGCCGGGCGTGTCGGTTGATCAGGCCAGCGTCGAAGCCTGATATCGAATTTGTTGCTGCGATTGATATTGATCGCAGTGGTAAAGGACCGGGGAATGATTTGTTTGCCCGGTCATCGTCGAAGACCGTAGGTGGTCACTGTAGGTGGTGATCTTAATTTGATGCCTACGCAGATGGTGTTGCCTGAGTCAGAGCAATCTGGTGACGGTCACCAATTCGGCATTGGTGGGTGAAGATGTTTTTCACCTTTGTTATTGACCGTTAGCCAGGAGAAATTCATGGCACTGAGACTCGAAGACAAGAAAGTTTTTGTCACAGAGGTAAACGCGGTCGCGGTCGACTCTCTTTCTGCCGTTGCGGCAGAGTATCGGGGGCTGACCGTTGCAGAGATGACGGAGTTACGCAAACAAGCGCGTAACGCCGGCGTGTATATGCGTGTGGTGAAAAACACGCTGGCACGTCGCGCCATCAAGGGCACGGAATTCGAGTGTATGAAAGATACGCTCAAGGGCCCGCTTCTGCTCGCGTTTGCAAAAGACGATCCAGGTGCCGCTGCCAGGGTTATCAAGGATTTCGCCAAGGAGCACATAGCTCTGAGGGCGGTCTCGCTATCTGCCGGTGGGCAGTTGTTGCCAGCGAGTGATCTGGAAAAGTTGGCGAATCTGCCGACGCTGGATCAGGCGCGCGCAATACTGCTTGGCTTGTTGGTAGCTCCGATGTCCAGGCTGGTACGCACACTCGCTGAGCCGTCTGCGATGCTCGCACGGACCTTGTCCGCGAAGGCAGAGCAGAAGGCAGCGTAAGAAAATTTAACTGATTCAGGATTTACCCAGAGGAATATAGAAATGGCAATGTCAAACCAGGATCTGCTCAAAGAATTGAGCGCAAAGCCGATCATGGAAGTCGTCGAGCTCGTAAAGATGCTCGAAGAAGAGTGGGGCGTTTCTGCAGCCGCACCTGTTGCGGTCGCGGCCGCCGGTGCAGCCGCTGATGCAGGCGCTGCGGCAGAAGAGAAGACAGAGTTCGACGTCGTAATGACCAGCTTTGGCGCCAATAAGGTCGCCGTCATCAAGGCTGTTCGCACGATCACCGGCCTCGGTCTGAAAGAAGCCAAGGACGCCGTTGAAGGCGCTCCGTCGGTAATCAAAGAAGGTGCATCCAAAGCAGACGCCGAGAACTTCAAGAAACAGCTTGAAGAAGCTGGCGCCAGCGTAGAGCTCAAGTAATTACTTGAATTATCGATTTCCAAAATCGATTTTGATGCAGGACTTTGCAGTCCAAAAGTCGGGCACGCAGCCGGTCGCGGTAATCGACCGGCTGCGCGTTCGCGTCTGTGATTTTGATTACGGCGAGTCTCGTCCTGAAGCGGCTCACAACAATTTGTAATTGAGCGGCAGGTCTGCCGGTCGGTTGGGGAAACCGCCAGGCAGGACACCGCCTTAAATGAAGGTACTCTCGAATGGCTTATTCATTCACTGAGAAAAAACGCATCCGTAAGGATTTCGGCAAGCGCCAGACGATTCTGGACGTGCCGTACCTGCTGTCCATCCAGCTGGACTCCTATCGTAAGTTTCTGCAGGTAGAGAACAGCGAAGAGAAGCGCGACGAAATCGGCTTGCATGCGGCATTCAAAACCGTATTTCCGATCGTCAGCTACTCCGGAAATGCTGCCCTTGAATACGTAAGTTACCGGCTGGGTGAGCCGGTATTCGACGTCAAGGAATGCCAGATGCGCGGGCTTACCTACGCGGCACCGATTCGGGTCAAGGTTCGCCTTGTCATTTATGACAAGGAAGCCAGCGGGACGCCGAAGCCGGTGAAGGACATCCGCGAGCAGGAAGTGTATCTCGGTGAAATGCCATTAATGACCGATCACGGTACCTTTGTTATCAACGGTACTGAACGCGTCATTGTGTCCCAGTTGCATCGTTCGCCGGGCGTGTTTTTCGACCACGACAAGGGCAAGACCCATTCGTCCGGAAAGCTATTGTTCTCGGCGCGAATCATTCCCTATCGCGGTTCATGGCTGGATTTCGAGTTCGATCCGAAAGACAGCGTATTCGCGCGAATCGACCGTCGCAGGAAGCTCCCCGTTACCATCATCCTGCGCGCACTGGGTCTGACCAACGAAGAGATGCTCGATATTTTCTTCGAGCACAACGAGTTCTTCCTGTCGACGAAAGACATTCGCATGGGGCTTGTACCGGGCCGCCTGCGCGGCGAAACGGCGATGTTCGAAATCAAGCTTGGCCGCAAAGTCATCGTCGAGGAAGGCCGCCGCATCACCGCCAAGCACGTTCGCGAGATGGAGCAGTCGAAGATCGACACGTTGGTCGTTCCGGCCGAATACCTCGAGGGCAAGATTCTTGCTCACGACGTCGTGGACAAGGAGACCGGCGAGTTGCTGGCTGCTGCCAACGCCGAACTGAATGTAGAGTTGATGGAGCTGCTGATCGAAAAGGGCATCGACAAGATCCGTACTTTGTACGTAAACGATCTGGATCGTGGTCCTTACATTTCGAACACGTTGAATATCGATCCGTCGACGACGCGCCTGGAGGCGCTGGTCGAGATCTACCGCATGATGCGTCCCGGCGAGCCGCCGACCAAGGAAGCTGCGGAGAACCTGTTCCAGAACCTGTTTTTCAACGGAGACCGCTACGACTTGTCGGCCGTTGGCCGGATGAAATTCAATCGCCGCGTCGGACGGGATTCGTCCGAGGGCAGCGGCGTACTGGACAACTCCGATATCCTGGACGTACTGCGGACCCTAATCGACATTCGCAACGGTTACGGTACGGTCGACGACATCGATCACCTCGGTAACCGTCGTGTACGAAGCGTTGGAGAGATGGCGGAGAATGCGTTCCGCGTCGGCCTGGTCCGTGTTGAGCGCGCCGTCAAGGAGCGACTGACACAGGCAGAGACCGAAGGTCTGATGCCACAGGAAATGATCAATGCCAAGCCGGTGGCCGCTGCCGTCAAAGAATTTTTCGGTTCGAGCCAGCTGTCGCAGTTCATGGACCAGAACAACCCGCTGTCCGAAGTTACGCACAAACGGCGCGTATCGGCACTCGGGCCAGGCGGCCTGACTCGCGAACGCGCAGGTTTCGAGGTTCGCGACGTTCATCCGACGCACTACGGCCGGGTTTGCCCGATCGAAACACCGGAAGGTCCGAACATCGGCCTGATCAATTCGCTGGCCGTATACGCACGGACAAATGAGTACGGTTTCCTCGAGACGCCGTATCGAAAGATCGTGGACGGAAAGGCCACTTCCGACATTCAGTACCTGTCGGCTATTGAAGAGAGCCAGTACATCATCGCGCAGGCGAACGCCGATCTGGACAAGAACGGTCGACTGACCGAGGACCTGGTTTCCGTACGGCACAAGAACGAGTTCACGCTCGCCAGCCCCGCGCAGATCCAGTACATGGACGTGTCGCCGCGACAAATCGTGTCGGTTGCCGCGTCACTGATTCCGTTCCTCGAGCACGACGACGCGAACCGCGCGTTGATGGGCTCGAACATGCAACGCCAGGCGGTTCCGACACTGCGTTCGGAAGCCCCGCTGGTCGGTACCGGCATGGAACGTGCCGTCGCGGTCGATTCCGGTGTCACCGTAGTCGCAAAACGCGGCGGTATCGTCGACTCCGTCGACGCTTCGCGCATCGTCGTTCGTGTCAATGACGACGAGACGGATGCGTCGGAATCCGGCGTCGATATCTACAACCTGACCAAGTACACGCGTTCGAACCAGAACACCTGCATCAACCAGCGGCCGCTGGTACGAGCGGGCAACACGATTGCGCGCGGTGATGTTCTTGCGGACGGCCCGTCGACCAACATGGGTGAGCTGGCACTCGGCCAGAACCTGCTGGTCGCCTTCATGCCGTGGAACGGCTACAACTTCGAGGACTCGATCCTGATCTCTGAGCGCGTCGTCAAGGAAGACCGTTTCACGACGATTCATATCGAGGAGCTGTCCTGCGTCGCGCGCGACACCAAGTTGGGATCTGAAGACATTACAGCTGACATTCCGAACGTCGGCGATGCGGCACTGGCAAAGCTCGACGAATCCGGCATCGCGTTCATCGGCGCCGAAGTCAGCGCCGGCGATATCCTGGTTGGCAAGGTCACGCCCAAGGGTGAGACCCAGCTGACGCCGGAAGAGAAGCTCCTCAGAGCCATCTTCGGCGAAAAAGCGTCCGACGTAAAAGACACGTCGCTGCGTGTACCGCCGGGCATGGACGGCACCGTCATCGACGTACGTGTCTTTACCCGCGATGGGGTCGAAAAAGATGCGCGTGCATTGTCGATCGAGAAGTCGGAGCTGGAAAGCGTTCGCAAGGACCTGGACGACACGCTGCGCATTCTCGAAGAGGACATCTACGAGCGTATCGAACGCATGCTTACCAGCAAGGTGGCGCAGGGCGGCCCGAACAAGCTCAAAGCCGGCAGCAAGATCACCAAGGCTTACCTTGATGAAGTGCCGCGCGAGAAGTGGTTCGAGATCCGCCTGAAGAACGACGAGGCCAATGAGCAGCTAGAAACTGCGGCTGAACGCCTGAAGGCGCAGCGCGCCGAGTTCGATCAACGTTATGACGGCAAGAAAGCCAAGATCACCGCGGGCGACGATCTCGCACCGGGCGTACTGAAGATGGTCAAAGTCTACCTTGCGGTCAAACGTCGAATTCAGCCGGGCGACAAGATGGCCGGACGACACGGTAACAAGGGTGTCATCTCGACCATCGTTCCGGTTGAGGACATGCCGTATCTCGCAGACGGTACGCCGGTCGACATCGTGTTGAATCCACTCGGCGTTCCTTCCCGAATGAACGTCGGCCAGGTGCTGGAAACGCACCTCGGCTGGGCGGCGAAAGGTCTCGGCAAGAAAATCGGTGACATGCTGAAAGCACAGGAATCGACGGCGAAAATTCGCCAGTTCCTGGATACGGTCTACAACAAGACCGGCGGCCGCGAGGAAGACATCAAGTCGCTGAGCGATGCGGAAGTGATGGAGCTTGCCGGCAACCTGGTGTACGGCGTGCCGACGGCTACGCCGGTATTCGACGGCGCGACCGAAGACGAGATCAAGGTCCTGCTGAAACTGGCGGACCTGCCGGAAACAGGGCAGGCGCGCCTGTCGGACGGCAGAACCGGCAGCACCTTCGACCGCGACGTTACGGTTGGTTACATGTACATGCTCAAACTCAACCACCTCGTGGATGACAAGATGCATGCGCGTTCCACCGGTCCGTACAGCCTGGTCACGCAGCAACCGCTGGGCGGCAAGGCGCAGTTCGGCGGCCAGCGCTTCGGTGAGATGGAAGTGTGGGCGCTCGAGGCCTACGGCGCTTCCTACACACTGCAGGAAATGCTGACGGTCAAATCGGACGACGTGCAGGGCCGCACGAAGATGTACAAGAACATCGTCGACGGTGAGCACGAAATGGATGCGGGAATGCCCGAGTCTTTCAATGTACTGGTCAAGGAGATTCGTTCTCTTGGCATCAACATTGAGCTGGAGACAGAGTAATGAAAGATCTTCTGAAGCTTTTCAAGTACCAGAACCCGGTCGACGATTTCGATGCGATTCGCATCGGACTGGCGAGCCCGGACATGATCCGCTCGTGGTCTTTTGGCGAAGTCAAAAAACCCGAAACGATCAACTACCGGACCTTCAAGCCGGAACGCGACGGCCTTTTCTGCGCCAAGATCTTTGGCCCGATCAAGGACTACGAGTGCCTGTGCGGCAAGTACAAGCGGCTGAAGCACCGCGGCGTGGTCTGCGAAAAGTGCGGCGTCGAGGTCACCCAGACCAAGGTTCGTCGTGAGCGCATGGCGCATATCGACCTGGCCAGCCCGGTCGCGCACATCTGGTTTCTGAAGTCGCTGCCGTCACGTATCGGACTGATGCTCGACATGACGCTGCGCGAGATCGAGCGCGTTCTGTATTTCGAAGCCTTTGTCGTTGTCGAGCCCGGCATGACGCCGCTCGAACGCGGCCAGCTGATGACCGACGAGATGTACCTTGATGCAATCGAGCAGTACGGCGACGAGTTCGATGCCCGCATGGGCGCCGAAGCTGTCCGCGAAATGCTCTCGACCATCGATCTGCAGCGCGAAGTGCTGCAGGTTCGCGAGGATATCAACGGCACCAAGTCCGAAACCAAGATAAAGCGCCTGTCGAAGCGACTGAAGCTGCTCGAGTCCTTTATCGAGTCCGGCAACAAGCCGGAGTGGATGGTCATGACCGTGCTGCCAGTGCTGCCGCCGGACCTGCGTCCGCTGGTACCGCTGGATGGCGGCCGCTTTGCGACCTCCGATCTGAACGACCTGTATCGCCGCGTCATCAACCGCAACAACCGCCTGCGCCGTCTGCTCGAACTCAATGCGCCGGACATCATCGTGCGCAACGAAAAGCGCATGCTGCAGGAATCGGTCGATGCGCTGCTGGATAACGGCCGTCGTGGCCGTGCGATCACCGGCACCAACAAACGTCCGCTGAAATCGCTGGCGGACATGATCAAGGGCAAGCAGGGCCGCTTCCGCCAGAATCTGCTCGGCAAGCGCGTGGACTACTCGGGCCGTTCGGTCATCGTGGTTGGTCCTACCCTCAAGCTGCACCAGTGCGGCCTGCCGAAGAAGATGGCGCTCGAGCTGTTCAAGCCGTTCATTTTCTCGAAGCTGCAGCTGCGCGGCGAAGCCACGACCATCAAGGCGGCAAAACGCCTGGTCGAGCGCGAAGGCGCGGAAGTCTGGGATATTCTCGAAGAAGTCATTCGCGAGCACCCGGTCATGCTGAACCGTGCGCCGACCCTGCATCGTCTCGGCATCCAGGCATTCGAGCCGGTGCTGATCGAAGGCAAGGCCATCCAGCTGCATCCGCTGGTTTGCACGGCGTTCAACGCTGACTTCGACGGCGACCAGATGGCGGTGCACGTGCCGCTGTCTATCGAGGCACAACTCGAAACGCGCGCGCTGATGATGGCGTCCAACAACATCCTGTCGCCGGCCAACGGCGAGCCGATCATCGTGCCGTCGCAGGACGTCGTACTGGGCCTTTATTACATGACCCGGCAAAAGGTCAACGGAAAAGGCGAAGGCATGGTCTTCAGCGATGTCGACGAAGCCAGGCGCGCATACGAGTCCGGGTGTGTCGAGCTGCAGGCCAGGGTTCGCGTGCGTGTGCCGATGCACGATCCGGAATCCGAAGACGAAAAAGCGTCGACGGTTCGCCTCGTCAAGACCACGGTCGGACGTGCGCTGCTGTCGACCTTGCTGCCGAAGGGCCTTAGCTTCGAGCTGATCAATCGCGACATGAGCAAGAAAGCGATATCCAGTGTGATCAATGCCTGTTATCGAAACCTCGGCCTGAAGAAGACCGTCGTGTTCGCCGACCGCCTGATGTACACGGGCTTCCGTTTCGCGACCATTGCCGGTATTTCCATCGGCGTCAACGACATGGTTGTGCCGGAATCCAAGGAATCGATCCTCGCGGTCGCGGAGTCCGAAGTGAAGGAGATCCAGGACCAGTTCGCGTCCGGTCTCGTCACCGACGGCGAGCGCTACAACAAGGTAGTCGATATCTGGTCACGCACCAACGACCAGGTAGCGAAAGCCATGATGGACAAGCTCGGCACCGAGAAGGTCAAGGACGCATCCGGCAAGGAAGTTTCCCAGGAATCCTTCAATTCGATTTACATGATGGCCGACTCCGGCGCCCGAGGTTCCGCGGCGCAGATCCGCCAGCTGGCCGGTATGCGCGGCCTGATGGCCAAGCCGGACGGCTCCATTATCGAGACGCCGATCACCGCCAACTTCCGCGAGGGACTGGACGTTCTGCAGTACTTCATCTCGACCCACGGCGCGCGAAAAGGCCTTGCCGATACCGCGTTGAAGACCGCCAACTCCGGTTACCTGACCCGTCGACTCGTCGACGTCGCGCAGGACCTGGTCGTGACCGAAACCGATTGCGAAACCCGCAACGGCGTTGCGATGTCGCCGCTGGTTGAAGGTGGCGACGTTGTCGAGCCGCTGCGCGAGCGCGTGCTCGGTCGGGTGCTGGCCGAGCCGGTACTCATTCCGGGTACTGACAAAGTGGCCTTCGATGCCGGCGCGATGCTCGACGAAGCAAGCGTTGCACGCCTCGAGGAATTGTCGATCGACCACGTCCTGGTTCGGTCGCCGATCACCTGCGAAGTACGCTACGGCGTGTGCCAGCAGTGCTACGGGCGCGACCTGGCACGTGGCCAGCGAATCAACATCGGCGAAGCGGTCGGCGTTATCGCGGCACAGTCCATCGGCGAGCCCGGCACGCAGCTGACGATGCGTACCTTCCATATCGGTGGTGCCGCGTCGCGATCAGCCGCTGTCAGCAATATCGAGATCAAGAACAACGGTGTCGTCAAGCTGAACAACATCAAGACCGTCGAGCACAAGAAAGGCTACCTGGTCGCGGTGTCGCGTTCCGGCGAAATCTCGGTCATCAATGAGCATGGCCGCGAGCGTGAGCGCTACAAGGTTCCTTACGGTGCGACCATCAACTGCCGTGACGGCGAAGAGGTCAAGCTGGGCCAGGTTGTGGCCAGCTGGGATCCGCATACCCATCCGGTCGTGACGGAAGTTGCCGGTAACCTGCACTTCGAAGACTTTATCGATGGCGTGACCGTGACGGAGCAGGTCGATGAATTCACCGGCCTGACCAGCATCGTCATTCTCGATCCGAAACAACGCGGCGGCTCAGGCAAGGATCTGCGCCCGGTAGCGAAACTGGTCGATGCCAAGGGCGAGAGCGTTTGCTTTGCCAAGACGGACCTGCCGGCGGTGTACGCATTGCCTTCAGGCGCCATCATCAGCATGAGCGACGGCGCCAAGGTATCGGTAGGTGACGTGATCGCGCGAATTCCCCAGGAATCGTCGAAGACCCGCGACATCACCGGCGGTCTGCCGCGCGTGGCGGACCTGTTCGAGGCGCGCAAGCCGAAAGAACAGGCGATCATGGCCGAGTTCACCGGCACGGTCAGCTTCGGCAAGGAAACCAAGGGCAAACAGCGGCTGGTCATCACCGACGCAGACGGCGAGCGGCACGAGGAACTGATTCCGAAGTGGCGCCACCTGAACGTGTTCGAAGGCGAGCAGGTCGTGCGCGGCGAAGTCATCGCCGACGGCGAGCCGAATCCGCACGATATTCTGCGCCTGCAGGGCGTTGAAAACCTCGCGGATTACCTGGTGCGGGAAATTCAGGACGTTTACCGCCTGCAGGGTGTGAAGATCAACGACAAGCACATCGAAGTCATCATCCGCCAGATGTTGCGCAAGGTGTACGTTGCGGATCCGGGCGACAGCAATTACCTGCGCGGTGAGCAGATCGACCGCTCACGCGGTCTCGAGATCAGCGAGCAGCTCGTAACGGTCGGCAAGAACCCGATCATCGTCGAGCCGATCCTGCTGGGTATCACCAAGGCATCGCTGGCAACGGAGTCCTTCATTTCCGCGGCTTCGTTCCAGGAAACCACCCGCGTACTGACGGAAGCGGCAGTGCGGGGCCTGCGGGACGATCTGCGCGGACTGAAGGAAAACGTCATAGTGGGTCGCCTGATTCCGGCGGGCACCGGCTTTGCGCACCACGCGGAGCGCCGGCGAACCCGGGAGCAGGACCTGGCGGATCAGCTCAAGGAGCTGGAGGCCAACACGGCCGCGGCCGAAGCCGCAGCGATCGAGGACACGAAGTCCGAAGTTGTCGACGAAGAGGCAGATACGCCGACGGTATAAGGGTTTTTTGGGGAGAAGGGCTTAAGGACCGGGCAGGCTGCGCAAACGGGCCCGGCGGGGGCTGGCTTGACACCCCTGACCGGGCATCAATACAATGCCGGCCCTTAACCCATGGGCCCGCCTGCAGCGGGCCCAGTACATTGGCGACAAAACGACAGATTTTTTCTTGATTTTCAAAAGATTAGATCGGTCGCCAAATCACCCGAAGGCTGAATCGATGAGATTCGGCCGTCGGGCGCGCGCGTCTTTCATTGCGCGCAGGTCTCGATGGACCACGGCAGGAAATCGGACCGGTCGCACCGGTCGGCGATTTCGACATTTTTTTCGCATAACCAGAGTAAAGGGCCCATGGCCACAACGAATCAGCTAGTACGAAAACCGCGTCTGCGAAGAACCGTCAAGAGCACGGTACCGGCACTCGAGAGCAGCCCGCAGAAACGCGGCGTCTGCACCCGTGTCTATACGACCACGCCGAAAAAGCCGAACTCTGCCATGCGTAAGGTAGCGCGCGTTCGCCTTACCAACGGTTTCGAAGTCACCAGCTACATCGGCGGCGAAGGTCACAACCTTCAGGAGCACTCGGTCGTGCTGATCCGTGGCGGTCGTGTGAAAGACCTGCCGGGTGTGCGTTACCACACTGTGCGCGGCACGCTTGATTGCGCCGGCGTAAACGACAGGCGCCAGGGCCGATCGAAGTACGGCGCCAAGCGGCCAAAATCCTGATTTCAGAATTCAGCAATACAAACCAATAAAAACTCCCGCCCTCGCGGCCGGAGCCAAAGAGACGAACCATGTCAAGACGATCACAGGCACCCAAGCGCACGATTCTGCCGGACCCGAAGTACGGTAGCGATTTGCTGGCGAAGTTCATGAACATGATCATGAACGACGGCAAGAAGTCCGTAGCCGAACGCATTATCTACGGTGCACTCGACCGCATTACCGAAAAAGAAACCAAGGTCGATGAAAAAGCGCTCGAGCTGCTGGAGCAGGCACTGGAAAACGTCAAGCCCATGGTCGAAGTCAAGTCACGGCGGGTCGGCGGTGCTACCTACCAGGTACCCGTTGAAGTACGGCAGTCGCGACGGCAGACGCTGGCCATGCGCTGGATCATCGACGCTGCGCGGAATCGCAGCGAGAAATCGATGGCCCACCGCCTGGCTCACGAGCTGATGGATGCGGCCGAAAATCGCGGCACCGCCGTAAAGAAGAAGGAAGACGTTCACCGCATGGCGGAAGCCAACAAGGCGTTCTCGCATTATCGTTGGTAGTACCCAGCTGGTAACCCTTCGATTACCCGGAATTATTAAGGAAGACTGACGTGGCACGTATAACCCCTATTGAGCGCTATCGCAATATCGGCATCATGGCGCACATCGATGCCGGTAAAACGACGACGACCGAGCGCGTCCTGTTCTACACCGGTGTATCTCACAAGATCGGTGAGGTACACGACGGTGCGGCCATCATGGACTGGATGGAACAGGAACAGGAGCGTGGCATCACGATCACGTCGGCTGCTACCACCTGCTTCTGGGAAGGCATGGACAAGCAGTTCAAACAGCACCGCATCAATATCATCGACACGCCGGGACACGTGGACTTCACGATCGAAGTCGAGCGCTCATTGCGCGTGCTCGACGGTGCCGTAACCGTTCTGTGTTCCGTCGGTGGCGTCGAGCCACAGACCGAGACAGTCTGGCGCCAGGGCAACAAGTACAAAGTGCCGCGCATGATTTTCGTCAACAAGATGGATCGCGCCGGTGCCAACTTCCTGCGCGTTGTCGGCCAGGTGAAAACGCGCCTGGGCGCCAATCCGGTGCCTGTTCAGTTGCCGATCGGCGCCGAAGAGAAATTTGAGGGCGTGGTCGACCTGATCAAGATGAAAGCGGTCTACTGGAACGAAGACAACATGGGCACGACTTTCGAGCTGCGGGATATCCCGGCCGACATGTTGGCGCAGTGCCAGGAATACCGCGAAAAGATGATCGAGGCTGCGGCGGAAGGCAACGAAGAGCTGCTCGAAAAATTCCTCGGTGACGGCGAGCTGACCAATGACGAGATTCGCCAGGGTCTGCGTATCCGCACGCTGGCCAACGAAATCATCGTCACTATGTGCGGCTCTGCGTTCAAGAACAAGGGCGTGCAGGCCATGCTCGATGGCATCGTGCAGTACATGCCGTCACCAGTCGACGTGCCGGCGATCAAGGGCATCCTGGAAAACGAATCGGAAGGCGAGCGTCATGCCGATGACACCGAACCGTTTTCGGCGCTGGCGTTCAAGATAGCCACCGACCCGTTCGTCGGTAACCTGACCTTCTTCCGGGTTTACTCGGGCGTCCTGAATTCGGGCGACACGATTTACAACTCGGTGAAAGGCAAGCGCGAACGCATCGGCCGCATCCTGCAGATGCATGCGAACGACCGCAAGGAAATCAAGGAAGTCTGCGCCGGTGATATCGCCGCTGCAGTCGGACTGAAAGACGTTACGACCGGCGACACACTGACCGACATGAAGAACATCATCACGCTCGAGCGAATGGTGTTCCCGGAGCCGGTTATTGCTGTTGCCGTCGAGCCGAAAACCAAGGCTGACCAGGAAAAGATGGGTCTCGCGCTGCAAAAGCTGGCGAAAGAAGATCCGTCGTTCCGCGTGCACACGGACGAGGAATCCGGCCAGACCATTATTTCCGGCATGGGCGAGCTGCATCTGGACATCATCGTCGATCGCATGAAGCGTGAGTTCAAGGTCGAAGCGAATGTCGGCAAGCCGCGCGTCGCCTACCGCGAAACGATTCGCAGCGCGATCAACCAGGAAGGCAAGTTCGTTCGCCAGTCGGGCGGACGCGGTCAGTACGGCCATGTGTTCCTGAAGCTGGAGCCGCAGGAAGCCGGCGCCGGTTACGAATTCGTCAACGGAATCGTTGGCGGAGTGGTGCCGAAGGAATACATCGGCGCCGTCGACAAGGGCGTACGCGAACAGCTGGAAAACGGCGTTATGGCCGGCTACCCGGTCGTTGACGTCAAGGTCACGCTGTACGACGGTTCGTACCATGACGTCGACTCCAGCGAAATGGCGTTCAAGATCGCCGGCTCGATGGCATTCAAGGAAGGCGCTCAGAAAGCCAACCCGGTTCTGCTCGAGCCAATCATGAAAGTCGAGGTCGTGACTCCCGAAGATTATTTCGGTGACGTCATGGGCGATCTCAATCGTCGCCGCGGCCTGCCGCAGGGCATGGACGATTCGCCGGCCGGCAAGATCATCCGCGCCGAAGTACCGCTAGCCGAGATGTTCGGTTACGCGACCGACCTGCGTTCGATGAGCCAGGGTCGCGCCGTGTATTCGATGGAATTCGAAAAGTACAACGAAGTGCCGCATAACGTAGCTGAAAGCGTCATGAAGAAGGCGAGCTGATAGCTGCAATGCCGTTTGGTTTTTTTGATTGCCTGACAAGTTAAGACCACGAGAGATTAGGACATGTCCAAAGAAAAATTTCAAAGAACGAAGCCGCACGTAAACGTAGGCACGATTGGTCACGTAGACCATGGCAAGACGACGTTGACGGCCGCGCTGACG
>Ga0224500_10001371_pt1 | contig 14452 bp, 12 predicted proteins | sample SF_Oct11_sed_USG_FD_168126 | JGI IMG/M metagenome (GOLD analysis project Ga0224500, IMG submission 168126) | Sediment microbial communities from San Francisco Bay, California, United States - SF_Oct11_sed_USGS_4_1 | ecosystem: Environmental > Aquatic > Marine > Sediment | place: USA: California... | reverse complement strand
CGGCCGTCTTGGGGCCGTAGATCATGCCGGCGGTGGTGTCGATGTAGAAGTCGCCGTCGGCGCCCTGCGTGGTCGGCGGCACGGTGCCGTTGAGGAGCGTGCTGCCGTCGGCGCCGGCCGCACCCTGCGCGCCGGTCGGGCCCGCCGGACCCGCCGGACCCGCCGGACCTTGCAGCCCCTGCGGACCCTGCGAACCTTGCGGTCCCTGGGCGCCTTGCGCACCTTGCGGCCCTGCGGGACCGACCGGGCCCTGGGCGCCTTGCGGACCTTGCGGCCCTGCGGGACCGACCGGGCCCTGCGGACCGGGAACGCCCGGCGGGTCGGCCATGCAGACCCAGTCGGTTCCGTTCCAGCGCATCGCCTGGCCGGTGGCGCAGGTCAGCGGGAAGAGCGCCTCGGAGAGGCGCGCCATGAATGCGGCCATCTGGGAGCGATTGACATTGCTGCCCGGGCAGTAGAGGCGGTGGCTGCCGTCGATGATCTGGCACCCGAGGGTGACGCCGTTCTCGGCCATCCAGGTGATGTAGCCGCAGAAGGGGTCGCTGGCGGGAACGTCGTCGAACACCCAGCCATTGATTCCCGGGCACTGCTGGGCTTGCGCTTGCGCCTGCGCCGGAACCAGGCCGTAGCTGGCTCCCGTCAGCAGGACCAGCATTGTCAGTCGTCGCAACATTTCGGTGCCTCTTGAGGTCGTGCTTGCATGGATCGGAGTTCGTTCGCACGCGTCCCGAGCGGGCAGCGCGTGTCGGAAAGTGCCGCGGCTGGTCAGCGGGGGGCGCGCAACGGCGCGCGCTCACGGCCGGAGCAGCGATGGGCCGGCGTCATGCAGCAAACGTGCCTGCCGGCTGCGCCCGATCGGGGAGCGCGGTCCAGTGCCGCGCAGCACGCGCGGCGGCTGCGCACGTCCTGCGCAGCGCGGAGGGCGATAATGCTGACGGCGCCGCGTTGAGGGGCGCCGCCCGGACCGCAGCCGACCGCTGGCCGGCGAAAGCTAGTTCAGCGTCTGCGCGATGATCCACCAGGTCGCGCCGTCGGACTGCACCTGCACTGCGCGGGGAGCTCCGCCGTTGTCGAGCGCGAGCGGCCCGCCCTGCACCGACGTGACGGTGCATTGGTTGTTGCCGCCGCCTACCCGACGGACGACGTAGATCTTGCCGGGATTGGCCGCCGCGGAAGGCAGCGTTACCGTGACTGGTTCGAAGTTCGTGACGTCGCAGAAGATCGTGTGGTCGGTCGACAGCACCGTGTAGGCGTTGGTGGTGGTCGTCACGATCGGAGTGATCGAGGATCCGGGCGGGCCGGCAGGGCCTTGCGGGCCGGTCGGGCCGGTCGGGCCGGCAGGGCCGGTAGCGCCGGTGGCGCCCGTGCCGCCGGTATCGCCTTGCGGGCCCGCCGGCCCCGTAGCCCCGGCAGGACCAGCCGGGCCCGCGGCACCGGCAGGACCCGCGGAGCCGGTCGCGCCCTGCGGTCCGACGATCGAAGTGGCTGCGCCCCAGGCGCCGGCGGTCTTGGGGCCGTAGATCGTGTTCGCAAGCGTATCGATGTAGAAGTCGCCTTCGGCGCCTTCGGTCGTCGGCGGGACGGTGCCGCTGAGCAGCGTCCTGCCGTTGGCGCCCGCCGGCCCTTGCGGCCCCGTGTCGCCCGCCGGGCCTTGCGCACCCGTGGGCCCCACCGGACCTTGCGCGCCTGCCGCCCCCGCCGGACCCGTCGCGCCGACCGGGCCCTCCGGACCCGTTGCGCCGGTCGCGCCCGCTGCGCCAGTCGCGCCGGTTGCTCCCGCCGGGCCAGCCGGACCTTGCGGACCCGTCGGCCCCGCAGGGCCCTGCGGCCCCGGCACGCCAGGCGGGTCGGCTGCGCACACCCAGTCGGTGCCGTTCCAGCGCATCGCCTGGCCTGTGGAGCAGTTGAGCGGGAAGAGCGCCTCGGCGAGGCGCTGCATGAACGCCGCCATCTGGGTGCGGCTGACGTTGCTCGTCGGGCAGTAGAGCCGATGGCTGCCGTCGATGATCTGGCAGCCCAGCGTGACCCCGTTCTCCGCCATCCAGGTGATCTGCGCGCAGAACGGGTCGCTCGCGGGGACGTCGTCGAACACCCAGCCGCCGACGCCCGGGCACTGCTGTGCCTGGGCCTGCCCCGGCAGGACACCGTAGCCCACGCCGGTCAGTAGGACCATCATCACCAGTCGTCGCATCATCGTTTCGTCCTCGCGGCCAGTTCGCAATTGCAGCCTGGGAATCGCGCCCGTCCGCTGCCGACGGGGCATGCTTACGGTGCGCAGTCAATAAGCGCCGCAGATGGTCAGCCGGGCGCGCCGAAGGCGACGCTCGACCCGTGCCGACCCTGCGATGGACGTCTGCTACGCAGCAAGCGTGCCTGCCGGCGATCGTCGCCGCTGGTCGGGTGCCGACGGCGGTGCCTGCGGAAGCTCGACCGGGCGATCCGGTCGCCGGGCTACTTGAGGCCGTACCCCATCGACTGCGGCAGCCAGAGCACGATCTGCGGGAACAGCACGAGCGCCAGCAGCAGCAATGTGAGCATCAGCAGGAACGCCCAGCCTTCGCGGATCATGTCGCGGATGGGGATGCCGGTGAGCGCGTTGGTGACGAACAGCAGCATGCCGAACGGCGGCGTCACCAGCCCGATCATCATGTTGACCACCACGACGACGCCGAAGTGCACGAGGTCGACGCCTAGCAGCTTGGCCGACGGCAGCAGCATGGGCACGAACACCAGCAGCATCACCGAGACGTCGAGGAAGCAGCCGAGCACCAGGAAGACGGCGCTGACCATCAGCAGGAACTGGAGCTGGGAGAGATCCATCGCGTCGACCCACTGCGCGAGCGCCTGGGGGACGCCCTCGGCGGTGAACGCGTAGCTCATCAGGAACGCGCCGGCGATGATCACCGTGATGACGGCGCTCGCACGGGTGGACTCGAGCAGGACCGTGTAGAGCGCGCGCCAGTCGAGCGCGCGATACACCGCGCCCGCGAGCACCAGCGCGTGCAGCGCGGCCACGGCGGCGGCCTCGGTCGGCGTGAACGCCCCGGTGTAGATGCCGGTGAGCAGGACGACGGGCAGCGACAGCGGCAGCGCGCCGCGCCAGATCAGCCGCGGGTAGTCGCGCAGCGGCACGGGCTCGTCGCGGGGCATGTTGCGGCGCGTCGCGATGACGTGCACGGCGATCATGAGCACGACGGCCATCAGCAGGCCCGGGACCACGCCGGCGAGGAAGAGCGCCCCGACCGAGGTGCCCGACACCAGCGCGTAGATCACCATCGGGATCGACGGCGGGACGATCGGCCCGATCGTCGCGCTCGACACGACGACCGCCCCTGCGAAGCCCGGCGAGTACCCCGGCTTGCGCAGCATCTGCTTGATCGTGACCAGTCCCGGGCCGGCGGCGTCGGCGATCGCGCTTCCGCTCATGCCGGAGAAGACGACGCTGACCAGGATGTCGACCTGCGCGAGCCCGCCGCGCATGCGGCCGACCAGGATGCGGCAGAAGTCGAAGATGCGCTCGCTGATCGTGCCGGCGTTCATCAGGTTCGCCGCGAGGATGAAGAGCGGCACGGCGAGCAGCACGTAGCTGTTGTAGAGGCCGTTGGCGACCTGCTCGGCCGCGAGCCCCATGTCCTGCCCCTTGACGGCGAGATAGGCGATGCCGGCTGCGATCATCGAGAAACCGATCGGCGCGCGCATCGTCATCCCCACGACCATCACGCCGAGCAGGGCCCACAGCGGCAGCGTCAATCCCGCTCCCCGCGTCGGCCGCGCAGCGCCGCGACGACATCGATGAGGCTGCGCACGACGATCGCCGCCAGCAACAGGACGAAGGGCGCGAAGACGACCATGAACGACACGCCGAGCACCGGCGTGCCTTCACGGGCCATGAAGCGGACGTAGTCCACGCTGCCGGGCAGCGCGTACGCGGCGAGCGCGCCGATCATCACGGCGCCGACGAGCCGCATGCCGCGGCGCACGCGCGGGCCGGCCGCGTTGTAGGCGAGGTCGAAGACGACGTGCTCCCTCGCCGGCACCATCACCGCCGCGGCCCATAGGATCACCCACACGTAGAGCACGACGGCGAGCTCGTCGGACCACGGCAGCGGGCGGTCGAACGCGAACCGCGCCGCGACCTGCACGACGAACGTGACGAACAGGACGGCGAACAGGGCGGCGCCGACCGCGTCGGCCGCCGCCCTGAGCTTCCGGAGCATCTACTTCGTCGCGTTGATGCGCTCGAGCATGCCCTTCGGCCAGACTTTCGCGTACTCCGACCCGAGGTAGGCTGCCTGCACGTTGCGGCGGAAGGCGTCGACGTCCGGGGTGGTCACCTGCAGGCCCTGCTGCCTGAAGAAGTCGACGATCTGGCTCTCTTCCTTGATCCGGTTCTCGTTGTTGTACTGGGCCGCAGCCTTCGCGGCGGCCGCCACCTTCTGCTTCTGCGCCGGGGTGAGCGCGTTCCAGGTCTTGTTGGCAATCGACAGGAAGATGCCGTCGACGAGGTGGTTCGTGAGCACGAGCTGCTTCGTCACCTCGTAGAACTTCGCCGCGCGCACCGTCGGCAGCGGGTTGTCCTGGCCGTCGATCGTGCCGGTCTTCAGCGCGAGGTAGACCTCACCGAACGCCAGCGGCGTGGCGGTCGCGCCCAGCGCCTCGCCGAGGAACAGCCACTCCTTCGAGCCCGGCATGCGCAGCTTGACGCCCTTCAGGTCGGCGGGCGTGCGCACGTTGCGCGGCTCGCGCAGGTTCACCTGCCGCGTGCCGAGGTAGATCGTCGACAGCACCGTGACGTCCATCTTCTCGCTCGCGAGCTTGAACATCTCCTGCCCGATGGGGCCGTCGAACACCTGCTGCTGGTGCTGCGGGTCGCGGATCACGTAGCCGGCGGTGAAGATCGAGAACTCGGGCGCCAACTTGGCGATGTCGAAGGCCGAGATCGTCGCGAGCTCGAGGTTGCCGCGCGCCATCGCGGCCGGCTCGGTGCCCTGCTTGAACAGCGTGGCGTTGAGGTGGATCTGGACGTCGAATTCGCCGGGCGCGCTCTTGTCGAGCGACTCCTTGAACACGGTCCACATCTTCGCGTGCCAGTCGTCCGGCACGGCCGGCGTGGAAATGCGCATCGGCACCTTCGCCTGCGCCAGCGCGGTGCCGGGCAGCGCACCGCAAAGGATCAGGGCGGCGCCGGCGGCGGCGAGGCCGCGGCGCAGCGGGGAGACGTTCATGGTCGGTTCCTCCGGGTTGTAGGGCAGGGAAGGGTAACCCGAGCGGCCGGCGCGGCGGGGTGCCCGCCTGCCGCCGCCCGCTCGAAGCGGGGCAGCCGCGCGGCCAGCCTTCGCGCCCCTTGCGGCTGCAGTGCGCGCAACTTAACATGTCAGCATGCATACGACAACGATGACGCCCGCCGGCGGCCCCGCCGCCGCGCGGGGAGCGCGCCAGACCCGGCCGGCCGCCGAGCGCTTCGGGCTCTCCTGCGCGCTGATCACGCCGTTCGACGCGGCCGGTGCGCCGGACCTGCCGCGGCTGGTCGCGCACGCTCGCCGCGTGCTCGCGCAAGGCTGCAGTTCGGTGACGCTGTTCGGCACGACCGGCGAGGGCGCCTCGCTCGGCTTCGGCGAGCGCGCGGCGATGATCGACGCGCTTCAGCGGGCCGGCATCGACTTCGGCACGCAGGTGCTCGGCGCCGTCGCGGCCTCGTCGGTGCAGGACGCAGCCGCGCAGGCCAACCAGCTCCTCGACGCCGGCGCGCGCGGCGTGCTGCTCCCGCCGCCCTTCTACTTCAAGGGCGTGGGCGACGACGGCCTCGCGGCGTGGTTCGGGCGCGTGCTGGACGCGTGCCGCGCCCCCCGGGGCATCATCCTGTACCACATCCCGTCGGTGACCGCGGTGCCGCTGTCGGTCGGTCTGATCGGGCGCCTGCGCCGCGCCCATCCGGAGCTGATCGCCGGGGTGAAGGACAGCGCGGGCGACTGGTCGAACACGGAGGCGCTGCTGGACGCGCACCGCGACCTGCACATCCTGGTCGGCGACGAGCGCCTGCTCGCGCGGGCGATCCGCCACGGCGGCTCGGGTGCGATCAACGGCTTCTCCAACTTCTGCGCCCCGCTGCTGCTGCCGATGGTCGAGCGCGGCGAGGAAGCGCCGGCGATCGGCGCGCTGGTCGACATGCTCCTGGACCACCCGGTCACGCCGGCGATCAAGGCGCTGGTCGCGCACGCCACCGGCGACGACGCCTATGCGCGCGTCGCCCCGCCGCTCGAGACGCTCGCCCCCGCGGCGCGCGCCGGACTCGCCGCGCGGTACGACGCGCTTCCTGCGTAGCATCCCGCCATGCCCGCCGCCCCGATGAACCTGCGCGACCAGGCCTACCAGCGCTTCACGCGGGGACTGCTCGCGAGGGAGATCCACGCCGGCCAGTTCGTAACGCAGCGGCAACTCACCGCGATCACCGGCATGCCGCTCGGCGCGATCCGCGAGCTCATTCCCAGGCTGGAGGCCGACGGGCTGATCCGGACGGTGCCGCAGCGGGGCATGCAGGTCGCGCACGTCGACGTCGACCTGATTCGCAACGCCTTCGAGTTCCGCACGATCATCGAGCGCGAGGCCGCGGCGCGCTTTGCCGTGTCCGCGCCCGACGCCGAGCTCGACGAGATCGAGGAGGCCCATCGCGCCGTGCTCGCCGCGGCGGCGAAGGGCATGACGCCGGCGCTGGTGGCGCGGGCGCAGCGCGTCGACGACGGCCTGCACGAGCGGATGGTGGACGCGCTGGGGAACGCGATCGTCGCCAACGCGTTCCGCGTCAACTTCATCAAGATCCGCCTGATCCGGCAGTCGCAGACCACGCTCGACGCGCCGCTGGTCGAGCCGGTGATGCACGACCACCTCGACATCGTCGCCGCGCTGCGCACGCGTGATCCCGCGGCGGCGGCGCGGGCGATCGAGACGCACCTGAGCGCGGCGCGCGACCGCGCGCTGGGCATCGGGCGCGAGCGCACGGGCGCCGCCGCCGGGGCTCGCCCGGCGGCGCGCGGCACGGCTTCAACCACCGGGGCGTGACCCCGACCACCAAGGGAGTACCCATGAGGAAGACGCTGATCGCGCTTGCCCTGGCGGCCGTCGCCGCGCCGGCGCTGTCGCAGCAGGTCACAATCCGCTGGGGCGACGTCGTCCCGGCGACCCACCCGTCGGTGCAGATGATCGAGCGCGTCGCCGCCGACGTGAAGGCGAAGAGCAACGGCCGCATCGCGATCCAGGCGTTTCCCGCCGGCCAGCTCGGCGGCTCGCGCGACATGATCGACGCCGTGGCGAACGGAGCGCAGCAGATCGTCACCGAGGGCGCGGCGAACTTCGGCGCATGGGTGCCGTCGATCTCGGTCGTCGAGGCGCCCTACGTGTGGCGCGACGCGGCGCACCTGCAGAAGGCGATGAGCGGCCCGGTCGGCCAGAAATTCAACGAGACGCTGGTGAAGGCGCGCGGCATGCGCATCCTCGGCACCACGTACTACGGCACGCGGCACATCACGACGACCTCGAAGGAGGTGAAGACGCCCGCCGACCTCGCCGGCTTCAAGCTGCGCGTGCCGGAGAACGACGTGTTCAAGGCGATGGCCGAGGCCTGGGGCGCCAAGCCCACGCCGATGAACTTCGGCGAGCTCTACCTCGCGCTCAAGCAGAACGTCGTGGACGGGCAGGAGAACCCGCTGCCGACGATCAAGTCCGGAAAGTTCGACGAGGTGCAGAAGTACCTCGTGCTGTCCGGGCACATCATCACGCCGCGGCTCGTCGTGGTGAACGAGGCGTTCTGGCAGGGCCTGTCCGCCGCCGACCGCAAGCTCGTCGAGGACGCGATCCGCGCCGGCATCGCCTGGCAGGACGAGGAGCTCGCGAGGCAGGAGAAGTCGCTGGTCGACACGTTCAAGGCGGCCGGCATGACGGTGATCACGCCCGACGCGAACGCGTTCCGCGCGCCGGTCCTGGCGAAGGTGCCGAAGATGTTCGAGTCGAAGTGGGGCGCGGGGACGTTCGAGGCCATCCAGGCGATCAGGTGACGCAGCGCACGGAGCGCGACGCGCGCTCCGGCTTCCCGGCGATCGCGGCGCGGGCGACCGACGCGCTCGCGATCGCGCTGTTCGCGGCGATGTTCGCCTGCGTGCTCGCGCAGGTGATCTTCCGCTACTTCCTCGGGTCGCCGCTCACCTGGAGCGACGAGCTCGCGCGCTATCTCTTCGTGTGGTGCGCGTTCCTCGGCTGGGTGATCGCCGCGCGCCGGCGCAGCCACCTCGCCGTGACGATGGGCCGCGACCGCCTCGGCCCGCGCGCGCAGGCGGCGCTCAGGCTCGCCGGCGCGCTGGCCGCGCTCGGCTTCGCGGCCGCGCTCGTCTGGCACGGTGCGCGCATCGCCGCGCGCAACTGGGACGTCGACACCACCTCGCTCGCGCTCTCGACGGGTGTGGTGTACGCGATCGTGCCGCTGGCCGGCCTCGCCGTGGCGCTGTATGCGCTCGCCGATGCCGCGGCCGCGTTCGCGGGCCTGCGCAGGCGGCCGTGATCACGCTGATCCTCGCCGTGCTGGGCGCGTGGTTCCTCGCGCTCTTCGCGGGACCGGCGATCTACGCCGCGATGGGGCTCGCCGGCTTCGCCTTCCTCTTCGTCGCCGGCATCCCCGGCATCGTCATCCCGCAGAAGGTGGCGATGGCGGCGAACTCGTTCCCGCTGCTCGCCGCCCCGCTGTTCATCCTGATGGGCAACCTGATGAACGCCTCGGGGATCAGCTACCGCATCTTCGACTTCGCGAAGGCGATCGTCGGCTGGATGCGCGGCGGGCTGTGCCAGGCCAACATCGTCGGCAGCGTGATCTTCGCCGGCATGAGCGGCTCGGCGGTCGCGGACGCGGCGGGCCTGGGCACGGTCGAGATCGAGGCGATGAAGCGCGAAGGCTACGACGCGGAGACGGCGGCCTCGATCACCGCGGCGTCGGCCACGATCGGCCCGATCATCCCGCCGTCGCTGCCGATGATCGTCTACGGCGTCGCCGCGGAGACGTCGATCGGCGCGTTGTTCCTCGCCGGCTTCGTGCCGGGCCTGCTGATGGCCGGCGCGCTGATGCTGATGGTGCGCCACCTCGCCATCCGCCGCGGCCTGCCGCGCCATCCGTTCGAGGGCGGCCGCGCCCTGTGGCTCGCGTTCCGCCGCGCGCTCTGGGCGCTGATGGCGCCCGTGGTCCTGTTCGGCGGCCTGTTCTCGGGCGTGTTCACGCCCACCGAGGCGGCCGCCGTCGCCGTCGTGTACGCGCTGGTGCTCGGCGTGTTCGTCTACGGGGACTTCCGCGTCGCCGACCTGCCGAAGGTGATCCTCGACACCGTGGAAACGACCGGCGTGGTGATGGCGCTCGTCATGACCGCGTCGCTGCTCGGCTACTGCATCTCGGTGTCGCGGCTGCCGCAGGAGTTCGGCGCGTGGCTGACGGGCTTGACGCGAAGCCCGCTCGTGTACCTGCTGATCGTCAACGTGCTGCTGCTGGTCGTCGGCTGCTTCATGGAGGCGCTGGCGGCGATGCTCGTGCTGATCCCGATCCTCGTGCCGGTCGCGGTGAAGCTCGGCATCGACCCGGTGCAGTTCGGCCTCGTGTTCGTGCTGAACCTCATGATCGGCACGATCACGCCGCCGGTGGGTGTAGTGCTCTACGTCACCGCGAAGGTGGCGGACGTGCCGTTCGAGCGCATGGCGCGCGCCGTCGTGCCGTACCTCGTGCCGCTGTTCGCGGTGCTGGCGTTGATCACGGTGTGGCCGGCGCTCACCACCACGCTGCCCAACCTCGTCCTCGGCCTGCCGCCGTGATTCGCTACCCGGTGGACGCCGACGTCGCGTCGGCCCGCGTGCTCGATCCCGCGTTCTACGCCGACCCTGCCGCGTGGGCGGCAGTGCGCGAGCGGGTCTTCGCGCGCAGCTGGCAGTGGCTCGACGACCTCGGCGCCGTCGCCGAGCGCGGGTCGCTGGCGCCGCGCGCGCTGCTGCCCGGGCTGCTCGACGAGCCGCTGCTGCTCGCACGCGACGGTGAGGGTGCGCTGCGCTGCCTGTCGAACGTCTGCACGCACCGCGGCAACGTTCTCGTGCACGCCGACTGCGCGGCGGACGCGATCCGCTGCCGCTACCACGCGCGGCGCTTCGACCTGGCCGGCCGCGTGCTGTCCTCGCCCGGTTTCGAGGGCCTGCCGGGGTTCCCCGCGCCCTCCGACGACCTGCCGCAGGCGCAGCTGCGGACCTGGGCCGGCCTCGCGTTCGCCGCGCTCGATCCGGCCGAGTCGTGGGACGCCACGTTCGGCGACGCGGTACGCGCCACCTCGGCGTTGCCGCTCGACGCGCTCGTCCGCGACCCGAAGCGCGACCGCGACTTCGAGGTGCGCGCGCACTGGGCGCTGTACGTCGAGAACTTCCTCGAGGGTTTCCACGTCCCCTACGTCCACCCGGAGCTCGCGAAGGAGATCGTGCTGCCCGATTACCGCGTCGAGACGTTCGCGGGCTCGGTGCTGCAGGTCGCGCACGCGAAGCCGGGCAGGCCCGCGTTCGCGCCGCAGGCGTGCGGCGGCGAGCGCGGCGTGGCGGCGCTGTACTGGTGGATCTTTCCCAACCTGATGCTCAACTTCTACCCGTGGGGCCTGTCGCTCAACCACGTGCAGCCGCTCGGCGCCGAGCGCACGCGCGTGGTCTACCGCGGCTACGCGTGGGACGCCGCGCATGCGCAAGGCGGCGCCGGCGGCGCGCTGGACACGGTCGAGGAGGAAGACGAGGCGATCGTCGAGGCGGTGCAGCGAGGCGTGCGCTCGCGGTTGTATCGCGCAGGCCGCTACTCGGCGCGCCACGAGCGCGGAGTGCACCACTTCCACCGCCTGCTCGCCGCGGCGCTGGGGGAGCAAGCGTGAGCGACTGGAGGTTCTGCGTCGCGCCGATGATGGACTGGACGGACCGGCACTGCCGGTACTTCCTGCGCCTGATCACCCGCCGCGCGCGCCTCTACACCGAGATGGTGACGGCGCCCGCGCTGCGCCACGGTGACGTGGCGCGGCACCTCGACTTCGACCCGGCCGAGCATCCGCTGGCGCTGCAGCTCGGCGGCAGCGATCCGGCGGAGCTCGCGCACGCCGCGAAGCTGGGCGAGCGCTGGGGCTACGACGAAATCAATCTCAACTGCGGCTGCCCGTCCGAGCGCGTGCAGACCGGCAGCTTCGGCGCGTGCCTGTTGGCCGAGCCCGCGCTGGTCGCGGACTGCGTGAAGGCGATGCGCGACGCGGTGTCGCTGCCGGTCACCGTCAAGCACCGCATCGGGCTCGACGCAAGCGAGGACTACGGCTTCGTGCGCGACTTCGTCGGGACGGTGGGCGCTGCCGGGTGCAACGTGTTCGTCGTGCACGCGCGCAACGCGGTGCTGAAGGGGCTCTCGCCGAAGGAGAACCGCGAGGTGCCGCCGCTGCGCTACGAGGTCGTGCACCGGCTCAAGCGCGACTTTCCGGCGCTCGCGTTCGTGCTCAACGGCGGCCTCGGCGACTGGGACGCGATCGAGCGCGAGCTCGGCCGGCTCGACGGCGTGATGCTCGGCCGCGCGGCCTACCACGATCCGTACCTGCTGGCCTCCGTCGACTGGAAGGTGTACGGCGACGAGCGCGCCGCGCTTTCGCGTGCCGAAGTGCTGCGAGCGCTCGTTCCGTATGCGCAGGCGCAGCGCGCGCGCGGCACGCCGCTGCGCGCCATCGCGCGCCACGTGCTCGGGCTCTACCACGGGCGAAGCGGCGGGCGGCGGTTCCGGCAGATCCTGTCCGACAGCCGCCGCCTCGCCAACGCCGGGCCGGAGCTGTTCTACGAGGCGATGGCGGCGGTCGAGCCGGCGGCGCTCACTGCCTGACGCCGCTCAAGTCCCCTCCTGATCAGGGAGGAGCCCCAGCTGCGGTCCTCGTGGCGAACTCGGCACCCTCACCCCGACCCTCTCCCGCAAGCGGGAGAGGGAGCAATGCCCCCTCACCCCGACCCTCTCCCGCAAGCGGGAGGGAGCAGTGCCCCCTCTCCCCCGGTGCCGGGGGAGAGGGTTGGGGTGAGGGGGCGCCGCAAAGCACGGCTGCTGGACTTCATCGCTAATCAGAAGTCCCCTTCGCGCGCACGATCACGCCGAACAGCGCGTAGTAGTCGAGCCCCTTCTGCGGCGCGGTGACCTCGAGCGTCCAGCGCACGGGGCCCTTCGCGCGCGCGTCGGGCATGGCGAGCGCGGTCTCGGGAACAAGAAACTCGAACGGAATGCCCTCGGCGGAGTTGACCGTGGCAGCCGGCACCTTGCGCATCCCCTCCCAGCGCACGCGGTCCTCCGTGCGCGTCTTCGTCGGCTCCGACATTGCCGACACGGTGAGCTGCTCGATGCACGTCAGCGTGATGGCGTAGTCGCCGGTGACCGCCAGCGGCGTGGACGTGCGGATGCGACCCTTGAGCGTGCCGCCGAGGGGCACGGACTCGCCTTCCGTTTCCAGCGTCGACGCGCCGAAGCGCCGGGCGAGCAGCGTTCCGCGCGCCGCGGTGTAGAGGGACTTGAGCGCAAAGGCCCCGAGGAACAGCGCAACGCCGATGATCGGGTTGAAGTCGCGCGAGTCGGGGTTGAACTCGGGCCGGATGTCGAACGCGAGGATCACCGCGATCGTCGCGGCGCCCAGCAGCGCGGCCATGATGTAGTGCGTCGACACACTGAATCCGGTGGACTCGCCGATCTGGCGGACTCCGTGCTTGCCGGACGTGACCTGCGTTTTCATGGCATCTCCTCCGTCAGCGTAGTTGCGCGCATCCACCCCTTCGGCATGCATTTCGCGGCCGGGCCCGCGCGTATATTATCTGCCGAAGCGAAACTCTGACGCACCGGACTGGCATGGAGAGATCACAGGTGACAGGTGGCGGCCTTCGCAACGACTGGCTGTTCCTCTGTGCCAGTCTGCTTGCCGTGGCGGTACTGGTGGGCGCCTACGCCAACTCGTTCCAGAACTCGTTTCACTTCGATGACAGTCACGTCATCGTAGGAAACCTGTTCATCAGGGACTTGAGCAACGTACCGCGGTTCTTCGTCGATGCCGCGACGTTCTCCAGTTTGCCTGCGAACGCGGCCTATCGTCCGCTGGTTTCGACGACGCTCGCGCTGGACTACTGGCTGGGCGGCGGCTTGGCGGTTCGCCAGTTCCATGTGTCCCAGCTCGCGATGCTCCTGCTCCTGGGTGTCATGGTCTTCTGGATGTTCCTGCGTGTGTTCAACATGGCCGAGGAGCGCTGGTGGAACCGCTGGGCGGCCTTGCTGGCGGCGGCGTTCTACTCGGTGCACACGCCCAACACCGAAACGCTGAATCTCATTCACGCCCGTTCCGAGCTGCTGTCGGCGCTCGGCGTGGTGGGGTCGTTTGTCGTCTACCTCTATCTGCCGCGAAGCCGGCCCGCGCACTTGTACCTGCTGCCCATGATCGCCGGAGCGTTCGCCAAGACTCCGGCAGTCATGTTCGCGCCACTGTTCCTTGCGTACCTGCTCCTGTTCGAGCAACGCTTGTCGGCGCCGGATCTCTTCTCGCCGCGGTCCTGGCCGCTGGTGCGTGCGGCAATCCGCAAGAGCGTACCCGCGTTCGTCGTGGGCGTGGCCCTCTTCGCGGTCATCGAAGCCATGAACGCGTCGACGCTGGCGCTCGGCGGCGGCGCACGCCTGGAGTACCTGCAGACCCAGCTCTTCATGTGGCTGCACTATGGCCGGATGTTCTTCCTCCCGGTCGGGCTGTCGGCCGACACCGACTGGACGTTGATTCCCCATTGGTACGACACCCGGGTCATCGCCGGACTGTTGTTCGTGGCGCTCCTCCTGCGGATTGTGTGGAGCAGCTCGCGAACGCCCTCGCATCGACCGGTGGCCTTTGGCATCGCGTGGTTCGTCCTCGCCTTGCTGCCGGCCTCGAGCATCTTCCCCTTGGCCGAGGTGACGAACGACCACCGGCCGTTTTTCGCGTACATCGGGCTCTCCATGGCCGTGGTCTGGGGGCTGGCGCTCTTCGCGCAGCGCCTCTCCGACCGGCGACCGCGTGCGCGTCCGTGGATCGCGCCCGCCGCGTTTCTGGTGGCGCTCATCGCCGTGGGCGGCAATGCACTGGGAACGTACGAGCGCAACAAGGCGTTTCTTTCCGCGGAAACGCTCTGGCGCGATGTCGTGGAGAAGAGTCCCGCGAACGGACGCGGCCTGATGAACTACGGCTTGGTCAAGATGGCGCGGGGACAGTACGAAGAGGCCAAGCAACTCTTCGACCGGGCGGCCATCTACAACCCGAACTATGCGACGCTGGAGATCAACCTGGGCATTGTGACCGACCGCCTGGGCCAGCCGGCGGTGGCCGAAGCGCACTTCGCCAGGGCGCTGCAACTGCAGCCCAACGATCCGAACCCGCATGCCTATTCC
>Ga0224500_10001370_pt1 | contig 14454 bp, 18 predicted proteins | sample SF_Oct11_sed_USG_FD_168126 | JGI IMG/M metagenome (GOLD analysis project Ga0224500, IMG submission 168126) | Sediment microbial communities from San Francisco Bay, California, United States - SF_Oct11_sed_USGS_4_1 | ecosystem: Environmental > Aquatic > Marine > Sediment | place: USA: California... | reverse complement strand
TATATTGTTCCAGTAGTTAACACTTCTACTTCATGGTCAGAAGTTGGAAACCAATTAGCAAAAGACAATCCTGATAAACCTTTTGCAGCTTCATTCACTGAGTTTGAAACAGAAACTATGTGGAGTCTTAGATCAGAAGGTGACTTCGATGTATCAGCTATTGCTAAAAAATTTGGTGGTGGTGGACATAAGAACGCTGCTGGTTTTAAGATTAAGAAAGAAAACAATCTTCCATTGAAAGGATAAGTATGAACACTAAAACAGCTAAAGCTTTAAGTCAAGCTGATGTTAAAGTTATCTCTAATACAGGTAGCCCAACTGAAGGTTTAACTGGTGTTATGGACTTGTTTTCTTCTAAAGGTGGAACACAAGTTGGAGCAATGCTTGAGGCATTGTCTAACACTGAGCAAGGTCAAGCAATGCTTGGTAACTTCATTGGCTCTAAAAAGGTAGAAACATCTAAAGGTAATCCATTAACTAATCGTGCAAATGGTAATGGCAAAGGTTACACTAACGGTGCGGCAAAGGCTTAATGTATGAAAGTCGTTTATAACAAAGAGACACAGAGAGTTCCAATCAAGATATGGTCGGAACTTCATAAAGTAGAATCACAAGCTTTAGATCAACTAAAGAATATTGCAAGTCTACCCTTTGTTTTTAAACACGTTGCTGCAATGCCAGATGTTCATTTAGGTAAAGGGGCTACAGTTGGTTCTGTAGTCGCCACTCAAGGTGCTGTATTACCTGCTGCTGTCGGTGTTGACATTGGTTGTGGTATGATGGCAGTTAAACTAAATGTTCCTTTAAATATACTTAAAGATAAAATTAAAGAAATTCGTCACTCAATAGAGCGTTCAGTACCTGTCGGTTTTGAGCGCAATAAAGTTATTACAAATGATGTAGCTCATTGGGATATGTGGAAACAATGGGATGATCTAACTGCAACTAAGGTACATCGTAAAGCTGAGTCAGAACTTAAATCTACAGCTATGAGACAGTTAGGTACACTTGGTGGTGGTAATCATTTCATTGAATTGTGTGAAGATACTGAGGGCAATCCTTGGGTTATGCTTCATTCAGGTTCAAGGAACATTGGTAAATCGTTAGCTGAAATTCACATTGCAAATGCTAAAGAAGAAATGAAACGAATGTTTATAAAACTACCAGATCCTGATCTTGCTTATTATGTTTCTGGTACTGATGGTTACTCTCAGTACATGAGAGATTTAATGTGGTGTCAAGCATATGCAGCTAAGAATCGTGAAGTAATGATGAATAAAATCTTAAAAGATATTTCATTTGCTTTAGGTCTAAGTGGTGCGCCTCTTGAAAGAGTTATAGAAGTTAATTGTCATCACAACTATGCTGCAATGGAAAATCATTATGGAGAAAATGTTCTTATTACAAGAAAAGGCGCAGTTAGGGCACGTCAAGGTGATATGGGTATCATCCCTGGCTCAATGGGTACTAAATCTTATATTGTACAAGGTCTTGGTAATGATGAGTCTTTTCATTCCTGCTCTCATGGAGCTGGACGGATTATGTCTCGTACTAAAGCGAAACAATGTTTTACACTTGAGGATTTGGAGAAACAAACAGAAGGCGTTGAATGTCGTAAAGATAAGGGAGTCTTAGACGAGATTCCTGGTGCTTATAAAGATATTGATGAAGTAATGGAGAATCAAAAAGACTTAGTTAAAGTTGTTGCTCAACTTAAACAGTTCATGTGTATAAAGGGGTAATCATGAAAAGCGTTTCATTTAATGAATTAAAAGGTAAAACCATTTCTAAAATTTTAAACTTAGAAGTTGGTCGAGGATATGATGAATTAATTGAATTTGAGTGTACTGATGGCTCAAGATTTGGTATGAAATACGACCCAGATTGTTGTGCATCTTGCTCTATTGAAGATATTATTGGTGACGTTAAGGATTTGATCGGTAAGCCTATTTTAATGGCTGAGGAAGTTTCTAATTCAGAGCCAGACAGTGCAGCTTTAGATGCTCGAAAAGCTGAATATGAAAAGGAAAAGACCGAAGCTGGTGATAGTTGGTGGTGTGATAGTTTTGAGGACTTTGTAAGAAGCAGATATGAGAGTGAAACGTGGACATTCTATAAGTTATCAACTATTAAAGGTTCTGTAACTATTCGTTGGTATGGTGAGTCTAATGGTTACTATTCAGAGTCTGCATCTTTTTATAATCTAAATGAAAAAGAGGACTGGCAATGATTAAACTTAATGAACAAGATATTAATGTAACATTATTTCCTGATAATACTAGTCAAGTATGGAATGTATCTCCTGATACATTGTATAAGTTTAGTAAGACAAAACGATTTGCTATTGATTGGAACTTTACTCATGAAGGTGAGATCATTCACTTAGCTCAACTCGTAACACTATTAAGAAATATTGAACCAACATTCAGTATAACACTTCATATGGATTTTCTACCGTATGGTCGTCAGGATAAAGGTGTAGCTAACGATAAAACATTTGGTTTAATAACATTCGCTAATTTAATAAACAGCTTAGAGTTTGATATGGTTACAACATTTGATGCTCACAGTGATGCTCCAGATTATTTAATTAAAAACTTTAAGAACTTATTTCCATATACATTGGTCGAAGGCGCAGTAAACAAATGTAATCCTGATATGTTAGCCTTTCCAGATAAAGGTGCTATTCGTCGATATGGTAAAGAGTTAGCTTTTTTAGGAAAGATTCATGTTTATGGTGATAAAGAACGTGATCAACAAACTGGTCACATAACTAACTATACATTGCATGGAGATGTCTCAGGTCGAAACGTATTAATAGTAGACGATATCTGTGATGGTGGTATGACTTTCATACACTTAGCTAAAGCTTTATTGACAAATGGAGCTAAGTCTGTTAATCTATATACAACTCATGGTATTTATTCAAAAGGATTAAGACCATTAAGAGAAGCCAAAATTGAACGTATCTTTAACAAAGCTGGTGAAGTTGGAGAGATTCAAGGTCACATAACAATACAGGAGTATTAATGAAAAACCTATCAGCAATGTTACTTTGTGATTTTTATAAGCTTTCCCATCGTGAACAATATCCAGATAATACTGAAGTTGTTTATAGCACTTGGACTCCAAGAGCAAGTCGTATTGAAGGCATTGATAAAGTTGTTTCATTTGGTCAACAAGCTTTCATTAAAGACTTTTTGATTGAATTTTTTAATGAAAATTTCTTTGGTCGTCCAAAACAAGATGTTGTTAATGAATATAAACGTATTATAAAATCAACTCTTGGAGTTGCTGAACCTTCTTCAACACACATCGAAGAACTGTATGATCTTGGTTATCTTCCATTATTAATTAAGTCTGTAGCTGAAGGTACACTTGTTCCACTTCGAGTACCAATGATGACTATTCAAAATACAGATAATCGTTTCTTTTGGCTGACTAATTATATTGAATCATTAGCGTCGTGTGAACTGTGGCAAGCATCTACAAGCGCAACACTTGCTTATCAATATCGCAAACTTTTAGATAAATATGCGGAACAAACATCAAGTCTTGTAGGTTTTACACAATTTCAAGGTCATGATTTTTCAATGAGAGGAATGTCATCTCTTAAATCTGCAATTTCTTCTGGTATGGGACATTTACTTTCATTCGTAGGTACTGATACCATACCTGCTATTCAGGCAGCAGAGTTATTTTACGGAGCTAATGTAGAGAAAGAATTAGTCGGTACATCTATTCCTGCTACAGAACATTCGGTTCAATGCGCTTATGGTAATGATGAAGTTTATATAGAAAGAATGATTACTAAAATAGTACCTTCAGGATATGTTTCTGTTGTTGCTGATGGTTATGATTTTTGGAATGTGGTTGGGATTATTTTACCTAGGCTCAAAAATAAAATACTAGCTCGTGAAGGTAAAGTTGTGATTCGTCCCGATAGTGGTGATCCAGTTAAAATTCTTTGTGGTAATAAAAATGCTCCAACTGGCTCTTTAGAATATAAAGGTTTGGTTGAATGTTTGTATGAAATATTTGGTGGTTCTTTAAATGATAAATGTTATAAAGAATTGAATCCTAAAATTGGTTGTATATACGGTGATGCTATTACTCTTGAACGTGCTGAACAAATTTGTAAACAATTAGCAGCTAAAGGTTTTGCATCAACTAATGTTGTATATGGTATTGGTTCTTATACTTATCAATTAAATACCAGAGATACATTTGGCTTTGCATTGAAGTCAACTCTTTGTGTTATTAATGGTGACGAGAAACAAATCTTTAAAAACCCCAAAACTGATAATGGTATTAAGAAATCACAAAAAGGTGCTGTTATCGTTTATCGAGATGAATTAGGTAAACTTCAATTCTCTGATGAACATACTCTTAGTGAAGTTGATAATGTTGATGGTATTAATCTTTTAAAACCGATTTTTGAAAATGGTAAACTTCTTAAAGAAGTAACTCTTTCAGAAATTCGTACACGATTGGCTGGCAATGTAGAAGAAATCCAAGGCGATCTTTTAGAAACAGATTGTAAAGTTATCGCTCATGGAGTTAACTGTCAAGGAGTTATGGGTAGTGGAGTTGCTAAAGCTTTATATGAAAAATGGCCAAGGGTTAAGGCTTTTTATCATGATTATTTCACGGAGTTTAATGCTGGCATAGATGGTGAAAACTTCTTAGGTGAAGTTGATGATATTGTAGTTGATAGAAATAATGGCAAAGTTGTTGTTAATTGTTTTACACAACAATATTTTGGTGGAGATGGTAGATTGTATTTATCATATGAAGCATTAAGAACATGTATGAAACAAGTTCGTGCTATTTGTGAATACAATGATGTAAATGAGTTAGCTATTCCAAAAATTGGTTGTGGATTAGCAGGTGGGGACTGGAACAAAGTAAAAACAATCCTAAATGATGTTTTTCCAGAGAATTTTAAGGTTAAAGTGTATATTAAGTAATATCTTGACATTATATACTAGTTGTATTATAATAAGGAAATAAGGAGTTTTTTATGAGAATGAGAATTAGGTATGACTTTGAAGGACCAATCGGTATTTCAAGACAAACGTATTCAACTGCTAATGGTAATAGTGTTAGAGTTGTAGTTGATAAAGATAATTATAAATTTGAAATTGTCGATCATAACGGTCAAGCATTAGTTTCAGGTGGTTCTACACAAAATTATATAGTTCTTTTAAGACAAGCAAAAAGGGCACTAGTTCATCTTGGTTGTGATTTTCAAACAGAGGATCGCGACAGAGACTATGGGTTGGTTAGAAAAGTATAATGTCTATACTTAAATTATCACATACGGCTAAAGAGAAGTATCTAACTTCTCCCAGAGCGTATTATTACCATTATTTTTTGTATTTAAGAGAAGTGTGTGCAGGTTCTCCTTTATTCTTTGGGTCTATCGTTGAGACTGGATTAGAAGTTCTATTAAAAGGTGGTACTTTAGAACAAGCTAAAGAAACTTTTAAAAAGAATTTTAAGACGCATAATATTAATGGTAAAATTGAGAATCTTTCATCATCGAATGTCATTCGTTACAATAAAGCTGATTTTGATTTAGAAATTTTTACAGATAAAGAACTAAAAGATTTAGAAGGAAAAAGTAATCAATTTAAAAGTTGGATTTCTTTACAGCGAAAAGGTGAAATGCTCATAGATGCATACTATAGAGATATTTTTCCTAAAATTAAAAAAGTTATTGCTACACAAAAATATTTTAAGATCGAAAATGAATCCGGTGATGAAATTAATGGATTTATTGATTTGTTATGTGAGTGGGAAGATGGCCGCCTAATCCTTCCTGACCACAAAACAACAAGTTTAACATACCCTGATGACGCTGTATCAAGTGAGCGATATGGTAAACAAACGGCATTGTACTATGAAGCATTAATACATGAATATCCAATTGACGCTGTTGGGTTTTTTACATTAGAAAAGAAAATACGCAAGAAAGAGCCTAAAGCACGAACGAAAGTTATTCTAGATAAACCACCAGAAGAATTAATACAAAAAACATTTGACGAATTTGATGATGTGTTGTATAATATTAAACAAGGCAACTTTCCATGTCTAAGTCCTAATTGTGATGCTTATGGACAAACATGTTGTTATAAAAAATATTGTGAGTCTGGTGGAAAAGATTTAACAGGATTGGTGAAAATTGGAAAATCAAAATAAAAAATTTACTTCATTTTTTAACAATAATGGAACTTCTGATACATTTGCTTTAGCAAAAGCAGTTAATAACATAGAAGTTTTAAAAAAAGATGTTGATCTTTTAAGAAAACGTGTTAAAATTTTAGAAAATGAGTTAAAAAAACGAGGTAGTAATGGGTAAAACTAAAGATACAGTTGAAGAACTACGTTCAAAACTCTTTGAAAGAAAAAAAGAAGAAATAGTAGAAACCGAAAAAAAACTTGTTGAAGAAAATCTAGAATGTGTTGCATATGATATTATACAAAATCCAAATAAAAAGAGAGATTATTTGATAGTTCGTATTAAATATAATCTTGAAACAAAAGAAGCTGTTGTAACTGATGTTGAACCGTTCCATGATAAGGCCGCAGGATTGGGTTTGCAATTAGATAAAAAAAATAGAAAATACTTTTTTGACAAAGTTAACCGAGGTAAAAAATGAAAACAAGTGAACAAATAGATAAAGTTTTAAAAGCACTTTTAACCGTAAAACAACAACTTCAACCTGTAGTTAAGGGAACCAAAAATCCATTTTTTAAATCATCTTATGCTGATTTAAATGCACATTTGGAAACAGTTGAACCCCTTTTACTTGAAAACGGATTAGTTCTTATTCAACCAATAGTAGAAGGTACTACTAATAATATTGTTGTGAGTAGAATCTATCACGTAGAAACAGGACAATACGTTGAATCTTCTATGAAACTTCATGGTGAAACCGATATGCAGAAATCAGGATCGGCTGTTACATATGCTAGACGATATACGTTGGGTTCACTGCTGTCTATGTCAAGTGCCGATGATGATGGTAATCTAGCTTCAGGTAAAGTTCAAAAGACGGAAACAAAAACAACGGCTACTGTTGAAACCAAAGTTGTTTCGGCACCTAAAAATAAACCATCTTTTCGTGACAGATTAAAAAACAAACAAAATCCTGCTCCTATACCAACAACTCCAGCTCCAGTTGTTACTTCCAGTGGGGATGATCTATAGTGAGTTGGAAACCAGTTCGTGTTCTTTTTATTGGAGATGAACCTTCATCTAGAAATGTAGATGAGAATATTCCGTTTGTTGGTACTCCTAGTTATAAGAGACTTCTTAGATGGATAGGGGAGTTAGATTTAGATATACGAAATGTAGGATTGATAAATGCTAAAAATGTAAATTTTATAAATATTAGGAATTACGATAGAGTTGTTGTACTTGGTAAAAAAACTGAAAAAAATGTGAATGTAAAAACTCATTTAGGTCCAGTAATTCTTACTGAGAAAACGAAAGATATTGATTTAGTATCGTTACAAATGATGGGTATTTTAGAATTTACACTTTATAATGGTAAAAAACCAGAAATATTACAAACCGTTATTAGTAAAACAATAGATCATCCTAGTCCCAGAAATAGAAACTTTAATGATCCGGTATATGAAAAGAAAATGCTCAAAGAATTAAAAAGGTGGTTATATGAGTGATAGTAACGTTTCTGAAGAAAAACCGGAAGTTGTTGATACTATAGATAAAGAAGAACAGTCGGCTTTATTTATCAATCAAGCACACAAACAATTTAAAATGGTAGCTTATGGTTTGTCCGATAGAAAAAAACGAGCTGTAGCTAGAGTTCTAGAATCTGTTTTATTTGAACCTCTAGAACAAGTAGAACTTATTGGAAAAGATGAAAAAGAATTATTTGCAATTTGTCAAAAAGTAATGTATCATAAAGGTATTGTATTAAATTATGCTTTTAATAAAGCAAAAACGAAATTAGAAAAAGGAGAAACTAATGAGCAAGAAAAGTAAATGGGCAGAACTTGGGATTATCACTAAAAATCCAGTTCTCGATAAGAATAAGAATGAAGTTAAAGATCAAAATGGAAATGTTGTTACTAAGTTAGGATTTAAACTTAGTGATGAAATTTATGAAGTTTTGTGCAAAGCTGGTTATAATATCAGCCAGTATGGTGTTTTGAAAACTCCGGTTGAAGAAGTTGATGGATTAATTCGTGCCGGAGCTATTACCGAAGATAAAATTGAAGAAAGAAAAGAAAAAGCTAAAGAAGTATATTCTTGGCTACGTTATAAGGTGCAATTGCCTCCCCCAAAAGACAAATCTGCCCAATAATAAAAAAATCCCCCCTTCTGGTTTTTTAGAGCTTTGTATCAACAAGGCTCTTTTTTTTTCTTGCTAATAACAATTATATATGGTAATATTATATATAAGGGGAAATAAATGATGTATCACCGATTAACAGATGGTTTATATTCAATTGGAAAATTAATTCCAGAAACTGCAAATGTTTATGATTTTATAAAAAAAGACAAAGATTACTATCTATCAATTTATAAATATAATGAAAAACACAAACAGATCGCAGAAGAAATTATTGATGCTGAAAAAGTAGATAAAGATACCAAACAGGTAATTAAATATAAAAGACCTCGTGGTATCGAAGGCATTGAAGATGTTGTTACCAATATTATTGGATTTGACTTTGATAACAAAGAAGATATCAATAAAGCAAAAAATGATACTATAACAACAGTTGAACGGCTTATTGATCTTAATATTGATATTGAAGATATTCATGTTTCCTTTTCTGGCGGCAAAGGATTTTCTGTTGTAGTTTATCACGATAAAGATATAACTCCAGAACAGCATCGTAAAATAGCGGAATCCGTTGCTGGCGATCTTGAAACATTCGATACCACTTTGTATAATGCTTCTAGAATTTTTAGAGTAGATTGTACCAAACATAATTCAACAGGTTTATATAAAACACAGCTAGATCCTGATTCTCTAGATTTGTCTATTGATGAAATCAAAGAATTAGCAAAATTAAAATCAAGTCCTAAAACTTTTAAAAAAATAACTCTCCCCGAATCAATTTTTAATTTAGTTCCAAGAGAGAAAGTTGTAGAAAAATCTAAAGAAGAAATACAACATATTATTGATTTTAGTAAAAAGCCATATTATCTAACTGATTTAAAATATGCATTACATAAAGGATTCATTCCACCTAGCGATGGTAATGAAGGAATGATGATTCTTTGTTCAACATATAAACATGTTGGATTTGATATGATTGATGCATATCATATGCTTAAAGGTGTTAATGAGAAAAGAGCAGAAATTTATAATATTCCAAAACGTGATAATAATGCACTTTGGAAAGAAATTGTTGAAGTTATATATGACCCTTCCTGGAAAGGCGGTACATATTCAATTGAAACCAGTAAACTTCTTCAAGAAACTGCCAAAAAATTTGGTATCAGTGAAAATTCAAAACTAGAATCGTTTGATAGTATTAAAAATAGTTTTTTTGAGTTTGCTGATAAAATTAACGAAAATGTTATTAAAACTGGTATTAAATCATTAGATGATTGCCTTCTTATTACTACAGGAATGATGGTTGGTGTTCTTGGTGCGCCATCAGCAGGTAAAACAAGTTTAGTTACATCTATTATTGAAAAAAGTGCTAAAGAAGGAATGAAACCATTATTTCACTCATTAGATATGACTAAACACCTAATGATGATGCGACTTATTCAACGTCAATCTGGACTTAACACTCAGGATAAATTGCGTAAAAGAATTAAAGGTGATCCTAAATATGATGACAGTTATAATATGAGAGAAGATTCTGATATTATGAAAGCTGTTGAAAATCTAGCTAAGATTTATCGTAATGTTGAATTTAATTTTACTCGTGGTGCAACGATTGAAAGTATTGAAGAAGATATTAAAATGAATAAAGCTAAAAATGGAGATAAATTTAAACTTGTAGTTGTCGATTATCTTGAAAAAGTTCGTGGACCATATAGTGATGCTACTGCTAATTCAGGATATGTCGCTAGTCGTTTATCTGATTTGGCTAGTACGTATGATGTTTGTATTGTATTACTTCTTCAGCCACAAAAATCTGCTGGTGATCCAAGTGAAGAACTTCTTTCGATGCGTAAAGTTAAAGGGGCTAGTGTTATTGAACAAGATTGTCGTGTAGTGTTAACTATGTGGAGACCAGGATTTGATCCTCGTGATAGTTCTAGTGATAAATTTGCCTCTGTTGCTATAGTTAAAAATAACATGGGTGAAGTACGTACTCTTGATTATGGTTGGAATGGTCTTAAAGGCGAGTTAAATGAATTGAGTAAATTTGAACGTAATCAACTTGAGGAACTACGAAATGCGATTGCTGCAGAACGTGCCCAAACTCAAGGGAATGGATGGGATATATGAAGCGAAGTGAGATGGTTACAAGAATTGCTCAAATTATAGAAATAAATATTGAAGCGTTATCTGAAGTTCCAGATGCACAAATAGTAGCATCTGTTATACTTGAAGTACAAGAAAATTTAGGTATGTTACCACCTAAAAGACCAGAACAAGATTTGGATTGTATGACAACTTTTCTTGTTAATAAATGGGAAGAAGAATAATGCAAGAATTTTGGATTAATGATAGACAAGATTGGGATGATTTTGTTATCTATCTTAAAGAACAGAATATAACTGAATTTGAACGTTATCCAGATGAAGATGGTAACGTTTTAGTTAAAGTTGGTGAATATTTCGTTCATGTTCCAAAAGATTTTTCTTTAGAAGAAAAACAAACTAAAATTTATGATCCTCTCATATTTGGTAAAGATTCTACTGAAAATATAACAAATATCACGGTTGATAATGACAACGTTTATATATACAAATCTGATGGTTCGGTTGAGGTAAAGGAATATTATAATTGGGCAGTAGGTGTTAATTGGACAGAAGGTGCCGAAAGACTTAAAGGGCATCAATATTATAAGTATATTAAGGAATTACCTGAAGATCAGTGGTATAATCTGAAAAATAATTGGAATCCTCGTATATGGACCCCTAGAACAGCTTCTGAGGGCTTCATGCTTCGTTCAGGAATGACATATTATAAGGGTATGAAGGTCAGTGATGTATCTTTATTATCGTTTGATATAGAGGCTACTACACTTGATAAAGATGATCCAGAAGCCAAGGTCGTTCTAGTTTCTATGACTTATAGAGATGCTAAAGGTAGTGTCACCAAAAAACTATTTGATATTTTTGAGTATAATAATAAAATCGAAGCCATGATGTATGATATTGAACGGCATATCAATATTTATAATCCAGATATTATTCTTGGACATAATATACTTTCTTATGATTTACCTTATTTAAATAAACAAGAATCATTAAATTGGGGAAAAGATGGTTCTAAAATTATATTTGATACTAAAGAATCTAAAAAACGTAAAGATGGTCAACAACAGTATAAATATTTTAATGCAAACATTCATGGTCGTGAAATAATCGATACCTTCTTTTTATCTTTAACATACGATATTGGTCGTGAATTTCCTAGTTATGGTCTTAAAGCTATTGAAAAACATTTAGGATTAGTAAAAGAAGATCGTATATGGGACTTTCAAAAATGGTCTGTTAAAAAATTAATTGAAGCTAAAAAAACAGGTAATAATGAAATTTGGGAACAATTTAAAAAATATTGTGCAGAAGATTCAGATAGTCCAATTAAAATGTTTGATATTATGATACCAGCATTTTTCTATTTAGCGCAATCTGTACCAAAGACTTTACAACAAATGGTTAATGAAGCATCAGGAAGTCAACTTGATTCATTAATGATTCGTTCATACCTTCAAGATGGTAATAGTTTGCCCAAAAGTTCTCAAAAAGAAGAATTTGAGGGAGCAATTTCAATGGGTGTTCCTGGGGTATATAAAAATGTTCGTAAAGTTGATGTGGCCTCTCTTTATCCATCGATTATGCTTCAATATGAAATTTATGATAAGAAAAAAGATCCAAATCGTCACATGCTTAAAATGTTACAATATTTTAGAGATGAACGTTTAAATAATAAACGTTTAGCAAAAGAAACTGGTGATCGGTATTATGATGATCTTCAGAACTCTCAAAAAATTATGATTAATTCTATGTATGGATTTATGGGTGCAGGATATCTTCTTTTTAATTATCCTGTTGGCGCGGCTGAAGTTACTCGTCATGGTAGAGAAATTTTACTTAAAGGCGTTGAATGGTCTACAGGTTATACACTTCAAAAAGTAATCAAATCTATTAGTAACGAAGGAACTGAAGATGAAGAAGAAAAATTTCATTGGATTTTAGGTGATAAAGTTAGTGAAGGACTTGGTTATCAATTAGTAAATGTCGATACTGATAGTTTTAGTTATACGAATGGTAAGGCACCTTCAAAAGAAGATTTTAAAAAGGAAATCATCGATTTAAACAAACTATATCCTGAATTAATAAAATGGGAAGATGATGGGGTTTATTCTAATGTAATTGTAGTTAAAGCTAAAAATTATGTATTAATTAAAGATGGTAAAATTAAATTTAAAGGATCTTCATTAACTGATCAAAAGAAAGAACCAGCATTGATTGAATTGCTTGAAAAGAGTATTAGATTAATCTTAGAAGATAAATCTAATGAGTTAAATTCCTTATATTTTAGTTATTGTCGTGAGGCTTTATCTCCGAGTGTAATAAAACGATGGTGTACTAAAAAAACTATAACTAAAGCGGTTTTAGAATCAGAAAGACTTAATGAAACAAAAGTATTAGATGCATGTGATATTGCCATTAAAAATGGAGTAATAAGCGGCATCCAAGAGGGTGATAAGATATGGACGTATCAAGCTTTGGATGGTGAAATACAAAAGGTTGAAAAAGGCGAACCTGTATTTTTAAAAAATGGTACGCCAAAAATGATTGAAAATTGTATATTAAAGTTTCCAGAGTTATACAAAAACGATCATGATAAATGGCATTATGTTTCAAGAGTGTATTCAACGTTATCTATACTTAAGAACATAATAAATATTGAAGAATTTGAAAAGTACCATCTAAAATCTAAAAGAAAACTTTTGGAGCAGTAAATGTCTGATATTTATGATATAAATACAAAACATAGAGAAAAAAATGTTAAAAAATTGAATGATTTTCTAATAGAACTTGACTCAATATGTGATAAGTTATATAATAGATTAGAGTTTTCTGGAGTTTGGGATGTCTTGTTAGAGTTAGAAGATGTTAGGGTTCGTTATTATGTTGAATTATATGAACAACGAAAAATACTAGAACTTAAAAGGAAACGTAATGTCAAAGAAAGATAAAAATAAAAAAAACGATTTGACTGTTGATTATATTAAAAAATTAGTTAATAAAGCAGCTAAAGACAATTTAATTCACCCATCAAACGTTACAATTGCTATGTTAAAAGTCCAAGACGATAATATTACCGAATGGTCTTTAAGACAATTTGGTGGAATGTCAGGAATTAAGAAATATTTTCCCGTTAGTGAAAAAGATTTAGCAGAACTTAAGAAACAAAAAGATATACAAGCATATATAAATAAATTAGAAAAACAATTGGGAGATAATCTCAATTTTGAAGAACAAGTTCTTAAAACAATTCGTAGTGCTATTGAACGTCTTAATCCTCAACAATATGTTATCCCAAAAATTAAACCCGATAAAACTAAAAAAGCTATGACAATTGAATTAATGTTATCGGATATTCATTTTGGGAAAAAAAGTGAAACTTTTGATCTTACTATTTTGAATGAAAGACTACTTAAATTGCGAGATACGTTTCTTTCTGAATTAAATTATAAAAAAGATCAAGGTTATAATGTTGAACGTATAATAATATCACTTCTGGGAGATATTATTGAATCATATACTATGCATGGTTCAGAATCGTCTTTAAGTTGTGAATTTGGAAACCCAAAACAAATTTATTCGGCAATTAAAGTATTATTTGATACAATCTTTTTACCAATAGCTAAAACCGGAATCAAAATAGATGTACCTGCTGTAGCTGGTAATCATGATCGAACAGAAACTAATAGAACATATAATAATCCTGGTGAAAACTATATGACTTGGGTTATTTATAACTGTTTGAAGGATTACTGTGAATTAGCTGGTTTACATAATGTTAAATTTGATATTCCAATTGCAGGATTTACGATTTCTGATATTTATGGTCATGCGATTTTATTTGAACATTTAGATAATGCAAAAAGTACAACAAAAAGTGCTTTAGATGATATTATTCAGGCAAGAAGTAAGCAATTAGGAGTTCAAATTAAAATGCTTCGCGGTGGTCACTGGCATGAATATGTTTGTTATGAACGTGGTAGAGCTATTATAAATGAATCAGCTTGTTGACAAGATTCATATGC
>Ga0224500_10001369_pt1 | contig 14465 bp, 14 predicted proteins | sample SF_Oct11_sed_USG_FD_168126 | JGI IMG/M metagenome (GOLD analysis project Ga0224500, IMG submission 168126) | Sediment microbial communities from San Francisco Bay, California, United States - SF_Oct11_sed_USGS_4_1 | ecosystem: Environmental > Aquatic > Marine > Sediment | place: USA: California... | reverse complement strand
TGCATGCCTCGATGGCGCGCGTCACGGCCGCCTTGTGCCCGGCGATGACCACCTGACCGGGCGCATTGAAATTGACCGCCTCGACGACCTCCTGCTGCGCCGCCTCGGCGCAGGCCGCGCGCACCAAGTCGTCCTCCAGATTGAGGATCGCCGCCATCGCCCCCTGGCCTTCCGGAACGGCGTCCTGCATGGCCTGCGCGCGATAGCGCACCAGCGGCAGGCAATCGCGGAACTCGAGCGCGGATGACGCGACCAGGGCGGTGTACTCGCCCAGGCTGTGGCCCGCCACGACTTCGGGCTCCGGCCCGCCCAGGCCACGCCAGCCGCGATAGGCAGCGTAACCCGCCGTCACCATCGCGGGCTGCGTGTTGAGCGTCAGGCTCAGCGCCTCCGCGGGACCTTCGTCGAGCAGCCTGACGAAATCCACGCCGAGCACCTCGCCCGCCTCGCGCAGCACCTCGTCCACGCCCGGCAGGCCCGCGTAGGCGCGCAGCATCCCCACCGACTGCGACCCCTGCCCGGGAAACACCATTGCCAGTTTCATCGTTTTCACATCGTCACGAGCGTCGCGCCCCAGGTGAATCCGCCACCGACGCCCTGGAGCAGCACGCGGTGGCCCGGGCGGATCTTTCCCGCCCGCACGAATTCGTCCAGCGCAAGCGGCACCGACGCCGCGGACGTATTGCCGTGATGATCGACCGTCACCACCAGGCGTTCCAGCGGCAGGCCGAGCTTGCGTGCGGTCGCCTCGAGGATGCGCACGTTCGCCTGATGCGGGATCAGCCAGTCGATGTCGCCCAGCTGCATGCCCGCGGCCGCCACCGTTTCGCGCGCGACTTCGTCCAGCACCTTGACAGCGAACTTGAAGACCTGGCTGCCCTGCATCTGCAGATACGGAGAGCCGACGATGCTCCCGCCGCACACGTTCCCCGGCACGGAAAGGATGCCGGCATGGCTGCCGTCGGCGCGCAGCACCGAGGCGTGCACGCCCGGACGGTCTCCGGCCGCGAGCACGACGGCGCCCGCGCCGTCGCCGAACAGCACGCAGGTTCCGCGGTCGTTCCAGTCGAGGATGCGCGAGAACACCTCGGCGCCGACCACGAGCGCCCGGCGATGCGTGCCGGCGCGGATGAAGTTGTCCGCAGTGGCGAGCGCGTAGACGAACCCGCTGCACACCGCCTGCAGGTCGAAGGCGGGGCAGTTCTTGATGCCGAGCTTGGCCTGCAGCAGGCATGCGGTGCTGGGAAACACGTAGTCCGGCGTGGAGGTGGCGAGCACGATCAGGTCGATGTCCTCGGCGCGCACGCCAGCGGCCGACAGGGCCGCGCGGCTCGCCTCCAGCGCGAGGTCGCTCGAGGTCTGCGACGCATCGGCGATGTGCCGCTCGACGATGCCGGTGCGCTCGCGGATCCAGGCGTCACTCGTATCGAGGCGCGCGGCGAATTCGTCGTTCGTGACCACGCGCGGCGGGAGGTATCCCCCGGTGCCGACGATGCGCGAGAAGATCATCGCGGCTGCCCGGCGACGGCGGTGGCGACCGGAAGCTCGGCCATGCGGCGCGCGATGCGCGCGATCACCTCGTTGCGCACTTCCTCCGCCGCCTGCTCGAGCGCCTGGCCGAACGCGAACGCGCCAGCCGAGCCGTGGCTCTTGATGACGATGCCGCGCAGCCCGAGCAGGCTGGCGCCGTTGTAGCGGCCGGGATCCATGCGCGCGCGCAGCGCCCTGAGCACGGGCAGCGCGACCAGCGCCGCCAGGCGGCGCCACCAGCCGCGCGAGAACTCCTGGCGCAGGAAGCCGACGATCATCGTCGCCACGCCTTCGGAGGCCTTGAGCACCGAATTGCCGACGAAGCCGTCGCATACCACCACGTCGGTCGTGCCCTTGAAGATGTCGTCGCCCTCCACGTTGCCGTGGAAGTTGAGCCCGCTTCCGCGCAGCAGGTCCGCAGCCTGCTTCACGGTGTCGTTGCCCTTGATGTCCTCGATGCCGATGTTGAGCAGGCCCACCGAGGGCCGCTCGCGGTGCTCTACCGCCGCCACCAGCATGGCGCCCATGACGCCGAACTGCATCAGCTGCTCGGGCGTGCAGTCGACGTTCGCGCCCAGGTCGAGGACGTAGGTCCATCCTCCGCGCATGTTGGGCAGGACCGTGGCAATGGCAGGGCGGTCGATGCCGGGCAGCGTCTTCAGCACGAAGCGCGAGATCGCCATCAGCGCGCCCGTATTGCCGGCGCTCACGCAGGCGTGGGCGATGCCGGCCTTCACGAGATTGATGGCCACGCGCATCGACGAATCCTTCTTGAGGCGCAGGGCCTGCGCCGGCGGCTCGTCCATGCCCACGACTTCGGTCGCCGGGCGGATCTGCAGGCGTGGTCCCGTGCTCGCGCGCGCAGCACGCAGGGCGCCCTCCAGCGCCTCGCGCTGCCCGACGAGGATCATGACCGTCTCCGGACGCCTGCGCTGGAACGCCAGCACGGCCGGCACCGTGACCTGCGGACCGTGGTCGCCTCCCATGCAGTCGACGGCGATGACGATCTCCGTCGAAGCCGCGGCATGCGCGTCGCTCACCCGCAACTCGAGTGCCGGGTGCTGTTACTCGTCGCGGGCTTTGGCGACCTTCTTGCCGCGGTAATAGCCGCTCGGGCTCACGTGATGGCGCAAATGCACCTCGCCCGTGGTCGGTTCCACCGCCAGCGGCGGCTTGCCCAGATGATCATGCGCACGGTGCATGCCGCGCCGCGAAGGGGACTTCTTGTTCTGCTGCACTGCCATGGTCAAGCTCCTCTCAATGTCGATGCCGGCCGCGCAGCATGCCGCGCAGGCCCGAAAATGGCGATTGTCGCGCACCCGGCGAGCGCGCCCCATCCGCCGGGCAGTCCTCGTGCCGCGGCGCGTACGGCAGCGCCAGCAGCAATTCGTCCTCGACGAGATCGCGGACCGCCATCTCCTTCGAGGCCACGATGCCGTCCGGCCCTTCGGCCGTGAGCGGCATCGCGTCGATCTCCGCCTGCGACCGCGCCAGCCACAGTTGCACGTCTTCCTCCACCGTCACGCTCACGGGCTCCAGGCAGCGGCGGCAGGCGAGCCGCAGCGCTGCGCGGATGCGCATGTCCAGCCCGTGCCGGCCGTGCACGTCGCGCGAGCCGCGCAGATCGTACTCGACCGAACCCTGCGAGTCGTACAACATGCCGCGCAGGCGGGGAAACACCTCCGCGGGCCAAGTGCCGTGCACGCTGGCACCGGCCGCCGCGAACTCGAAGCCGTCGATGACTAGAAACCGCGTCGGCGGCTGCGGCATGAGGGGGCGGATGATATCATCGCCGAAAAAGCCGTGTCAAAACAAAGTCATGCCTGAACCTCGGCGCCTCGTCCTCGCTTCGACTTCCCGCTACCGGCGGGAGTTGCTCGCGCGCCTGAAAATTCCCTTCGAATGCGTCGATCCGGGCGTCGCGGAGGACGTGCTGCCGGATGAAGCGCCAGCGCAGACGGCGCGCCGCCTCGCCCTTGGCAAGGCGAGCGCGGTCGCACGGCGATTCGCCGACGCCCTGGTCATCGGCGCCGATCAGGTGGCGCATTGCGCCGAGCTGCGTCTGGACAAGCCCGGCAGCCATGAGCGCGCCGTGCAGCAGCTGACGGCCGTCAGCGGCCGGATCGTGTCCTTCGAGACGGCGGTTGCCTTGCTCGACGCGCGCACCGGCGACGCGCAGGCACGCGTGGTCGGCACGCGGGTGCACTTTCGCCGCCTCGCGCCCGCCGCCATCGAGGCTTACCTGCTGCGCGACCGCCCCTACGACTGCGCCGGCAGCGCCAAGGCGGAGAGCCTTGGCATCGCGCTCGTCGAGCGTATCGACAGCGACGACCCGACGGCGCTCATCGGCCTGCCGCTCATCGCCCTGAGCGAGATGCTGGACGCGGCTGGCGCGCCGGTGCTCGCCGCGTGAGCAGCGCCGCGCTCTACCTGATTCCGACAGGCCTGGGCGGCGCGCCCGACGAGGTCCTGCCCCCGAGTACCGTGCAGGCGGTGCGCGCGCTGCGCGATTTCGCGGTGGAGAACGCCAAGAGTGCGCGCGCGTTTCTCGCGGCGGTACGCATGCCCTGCGCCATGCGCGAGCTGCGCATCTCCGAGATCGGCGAGGACGCGGACGCCCTGCTTGCGCCATTGCGGGCCGGGCGAGCGCTGGGCGTGCTGACCGAGGCGGGATGCCCGGGGATCGCCGACCCGGGACAGGCGCTGGCCGCCGCCGCCCAGGCCGCGGGCTTTCGCGTCGTGCCGCTCGTCGGCCCGTCCTCCCTGTTGCTGGCACTCATGGCCTCCGGGCTCGAAGGCCAGCGCTTCGCGTTCTGCGGCTACCTGCCGCGCGAGCGCGAGCCGCGCGCCGAGCGCATTCGGGCGCTCGAGCGCCGCTCGCGCGAGGCGCGCGAGACGCAGATCTTCATCGAAACGCCCTACCGCAGCGACGCGCTGCTCGCCGCGCTGCTCACGGCCTGCGCCGATGACACGCGGCTGTGCGTCGCGGTGGACCTGACGCTGGCGGGGGAATCGATCGCCACGCGCACCATCCGCGAGTGGCGCCGCGCGTCGCCAACGCTCGGCCGCCGTCCCGCGGTGTTCCTGCTGCTCGCCTAGCGCGGCTGCAGCGCGGCGCGCTGCGCCAGTTCCAGGACCGCGCTCGCCGCGCCGGCGCCGAAGCGCCGCGCGAACTTCTCCGCCAGGTTCTCCTTCTGCGTGAAGTCGACGATGTTCTCGGCCTTGACCACGTCGCGCGCGACGGACTCGACGCTGCCGTAGGCGTCGGCCAGGCCGAGCTCCAGGCTCTGCTGTCCGGTCCACACCAGCCCGGAGAAGATCTCCGGCGTCTCCTTCAGCCGCTTGCCCCGACCCTCGCGCACCACGTCGATGAACTGGCGGTGCACGTCCTCCAGCAGCGCCTGCGCATGGCGCTTCTGCGTCTCGTCGACCGGCAGGAACGGGTCGAGAAAGCCCTTGTTCTGCCCGGCGGTCAGCAGCCGCCGCTCGACGCCGAGCTTGTCCATCAGCCCGGTCACGCCGAAGCTGTCCATGCGCACGCCGATCGAGCCCACGATGCTCGACTTGCCGACGTAGATCTTGTCCGCGCCGACCGCGACGTAGTAGCCGCCCGAGGCGCAGACATCCTCGACCACGGCGTACAGCGGCACCTTCGGATACTTCTTGCGCAGGCGCCGCATCTCGTCGTAGATGTTGTTCGACTGCACCGGGCTGCCGCCGGGGCTGTTGATGCGGATGACCACGCCCTGCGTGTTCTCGTCCTTGAAAGCCGCCTGCAGGGCGGCGCTCACCCGTTCCGCGCTCGCGTCGGCGCCCGGTGCGATGACGCCGCTCAGGTCGACCAGCGCCGTGTGCTTGCCGCCCGCCCCCTCGCCGCGATCGCCCCAGTCCATCGCCATGACCAGGATCACCGTCACGTAGGCGAACGTCAGCAGTTTGAAGAAGATGCCCCAGCGGCGCGCGCGCCGCTGCTCCTGGAGCGCTGCGCCGGCCAGCCGCTCGATCGCCTTGCGCTCCCACTGCTCGTCGTTGTCAGTCATCTGCGACTCCCAGGTAATAGACGCCGCCGTTCCGCTCCTCGACCTGCAGGCGTGTCAGCGGCTTGCCGCCGCACGGCCCGCCCAGGCATTGGCCGCTGGACGCGGCGAAGACGGCACCGTGGGTCGAGCATAGCAAATCGCGTCCCTCGGCATCGAAGAACAGGCCTTCCTGCCAGTCCAGTTCCGAGGCCACGTGCGAGCAGCGGTTGAGGTAGCCGACCACGCTCCCGCGGTGGCGCACGACGAACGCGGGCACGTTCTCGCCGAAGTACTCGATCTCGAAGCGCACGCCGCGACCGGCATCCTGCAGCGCGACAGACTCGCAGATCAGGCGTGCTGCGCCAGCCATCGCGCCAACTCCTCCACGTTCGCCACGCAGCCGCGCGGCGCGAGCGCGCGCAGGCTCGACTCGGCGTGGGCGCCGTAGCTGACCGCGAGCGCATCCACGCCCGCCGCGCCCGCCATCTGCAAGTCGTGCGAGGTGTCGCCGATCATCAGGGCCTGCGCGGGCTCGGTGCCGAGCTCGAGCAGCAGCTCGTGCAGCATCGCCGGATCGGGCTTGGGCACGCTCTCGTCGGCGCAGCGCGTCGACGCGAAATACGGCCGGAGCGCGCTGGCATCGAGCGCGCGCTCCAGCCCGCGCCGGCTCTTGCCGGTCGCCACCGCCAGCGCGTGCCCGCGATCGCGCAACGCGCCGAGCAGCTCGACGACGCCCGGAAACAGCCGCATGCCCTCCTCCCTTGCCAGGAACTGCCGCCGATAGCAGGCGATGAACTCCATGGCGCGCTCGGCCGGCAGGTCGGGCACCGCGTGGCGCAGGGACGCGTGCAGGCCGAGGCCGATCACGTGACGCGCGCGCTCGCGGTCCGGCACCGCGAGCCCCATTTCCCGCGCGGCCTCCTGGATGCATTCGGCGATCGCGCCGGCCGAATCGATCAGCGTGCCGTCCCAGTCAAAGACGATCAGCGCGTAGCGCAAATTCCTTCTCCACGAATGCGCGCATGTCCGCGGGCAGCGGCGACTGCAGGCGCAACCGGGCGTGCGACAGCGGATGCGCAAACGCCAATCGGCGCGCATGCAGCTGCAGGCGCACCGCGCCCTCGTGCGCCAGGGCGCGGTTGAGCGCGAAGTCGCCGTACTTGGTGTCGCCGACGACGGGGTGGTCCGCGTGCGCCAGGTGCACGCGGATCTGGTGGGTCCGGCCGGTCTCCAGCCGCAGCTCGAGCAGGCTGCAGCGCTCCGCGAGCGCGAGCGGCTTGACGTGCGTCAGCGCTTCCTGGCCTTCCTGGTGCACGGCCACGCGGCGCTCGCCGCTCGCGCTGACGTACTTGTGCAGGCGCTCCCGCAGGTCGCGCTCGCCGCCCGACCAGCGGCCGTGCACCACGGCCCAGTAGACCTTGAGGACCTTGCCTTCGCGCAACTGGCCATGCAGCGCGGTCAGCGCGCTGCGCTTCTTGGCGACGATCAGCAGCCCGGACGTGTCGCGGTCGAGGCGATGCACGAGCTCGAGCACCCTGGCGTCGGGCCGAGCCGTGCGCAGCGCTTCGATCACGCCGAAGCTCACGCCGCTGCCGCCATGCACCGCCACGCCGGAAGGCTTGTCGACGACCAGCAGCGCGTCGTCCTCATGGACGACCGGAAGCTCGGGCAGGCGAGCCGGCCGCGGGCGCGCAGCGGGGGCCGCGACGCGCACCGGCGGAATGCGCACGCGATCGCCGGAGCGCAGCCGGTAGTCGGGCTTGACGCGGGCGCTGTTCACGCGGACCTGGCCGCTGCGCAGCACGCGGTACACGTGGCTCTTGGGCACGCCCTTCAGCCGCCGCAGCAGGAAATTGTCGATGCGCTGCGCGGCGCCCTCCTCGCCAACTTCAAGCAGGGTCGCCCGAGCCTTGCTTAAGTCATTCATTTTCCGTATGATCCACGCGTTGCTTCGAGACGCGAGGCACAGGATTCTCAGGCGCGGTGAGCACGATTCCCGCGGCCGGGACCTGCAACCCGCCTCCTGTCCGGCCACAGCTGGACCTGAAGCAGTGGTTAATCTCGCTCACCGGAAGTAGCGATAGTACTTGATAGCGCGCCGCAGGTCCTTCGACCCGCCAGGGCAAATCCCACAAGGAGTGTACTGACCCCTCGTTGACACGAGCTCCTGCGCGCGCAGGAGAACAATAAGTGAAGCGCATGTTGTTTAACGCGACGCAGCAGGAGGAACTGCGCGTCGCCATCGTCGAAGGGCAAAAGCTCGTCGACCTCGACATCGAATCGGCATCCCGGGAGCAACGCAAGAGCAACATCTACAAGGGCATCATCACCCGCATCGAGCCCAGTCTCGAGGCCGCCTTCGTCGAATACGGCGAGGAGCGGCACGGGTTCCTGCCCTTCAAGGAGATCGACAAGGCCTACTTCCGGCCCGGCGTCGACGTCGGGCGGGCGCGCATCCAGGACGCCCTGTCGGAAGGACGCGACCTGATCGTCCAGGTCGAGAAGGACGAGCGCGGCACCAAGGGCGCGGCGCTCACCACCTACATCAGCCTCGCCGGCCGCTACCTCGTGCTGATGCCGAACAACCCGCGCGGCGGCGGCGTCTCGCGCCGCGTCGAGGGCGAGGACCGCAACGAGCTGCGCGACACCCTGGACCACCTGCAGGTCCCCGAAGGCATGAGCGTCATCGCCCGCACCGCCGCGATCGGCCGCTCGCTCGAGGAGCTGCAGTGGGACCTCAACTACCTGCTGCAGCTGTGGAGCGCCGTCGAGAGCGCGGCTCACACGCAGGAGAAGAAGCCGTTCCTGATCTATCTCGAGTCGAGCCTGGTGATCCGCGCGATCCGCGACTACCTGCAGCCCGACATCGGCGAGATCCTGATCGACACGCAGGAGATCTACGACCAGGCGCGCGCCTTCATGCAGACCGTGATGCCCGCGAACGTCGGCAAGGTCAAGCTGTACCGCGACGACGTGCCGCTGTTCTCGCGCTTCCAGATCGAGCATCAGATCGAGAGCGCCTACTCGCGGCAGGTGAGCCTGCCCTCGGGCGGCTCGATCGTCATCGACCACACCGAGGCGCTGGTGGCGGTGGACGTCAACTCGGCGCGCGCCACCAAGGGCGGCGACATCGAGGAGACCGCGACGCGCACCAATCTGGAAGCCGCCGACGAGGTGGCGCGCCAGCTGCGCTTGCGCGACCTGGGCGGCCTGATCGTGGTCGACTTCATCGACATGGAGTCGCAGAAGAACCAGCGCGAGGTGGAGAACCGCTTCCGCGAGGCGCTGCGCTACGACCGCGCGCGCGTGCAGATCGGCAAGATCTCGCGCTTCGGGCTGCTCGAGCTCTCGCGCCAGCGCCTGCAGGCCTCGCTCGAGGAAACCGCGCACATCAACTGCCCGCGCTGCAGCGGCACGGGCTTCATCCGCGGCACGGAATCGACCGCGCTGCACGTGCTGCGCATCGTGCAGGAAGAGGCGATGAAGGAGAACACGGGCGCCGTGCACGTGCAGGTGCCGGTGGACGCCGCGAGCTTCCTGCTGAACGAGAAGCGCTCCGAGATCCAGAAGCTCGAGGCGCGGCTCAAGGTCAACATCCTGCTGATCCCCAATCCGCACCTGGAGACACCGCACTACAAGGTGCAGCGCCTGCGCCACGACGAGCTGAACGCCATGGAGCACGTGCCGGCGAGCTACGAGATGGTCGAGCAACCCGAGGAGCCGAAGGCGGCCGAAGCGGCTGCCGCCGAGAAGCGCGAGCGGCAGGAGGCGGTCGTCAAGGCGATCGTTCCCGAGCAACCGGCGCCCGTGGTTCCCGAAGTGCAGCCGGCGCCGCCCGTGCCGCACATCCCCGCGCCCGCTGCGCCGGTCACGCAGCCTGGCGGCATCCTCGGCAAACTGTTCGGCTGGCTCATCACCGGCAAGCCGCAGGCCCAGGGCCTGCCGGCAGCCGTCCCCGCGCCGACGCAACCGCCGCGCGACACGGCGCGTGAGCATCGGCATCGCGAGCGCCGGCCGGAGCACCGGCAAGGCGGCGAGCGCGGAGAGCAGCGCCGCGAGGGCCGGCGCGACGAGCATCGGGGCGAGCAGCGCCGCGACGGCCGGCGCGAGGGCCGGCGCGACGAGCAACGCGACCAGCGCCGCGGCCCGCGTCACGAACCGCAAGGCGGCCAGCCGCGCGAGGGCCAGCGGCATGGCGGCGAACGCCGCCCGGACGGGCGGCCCCAAGGGCAACAGCAGCGGCAGCCGCAAGCGCCTCGTCCCCCACAGCAGGGACAGCCGGGACAACCCGGCGTGGAGCGACAGCTGGGACAACCTGGTGCGGAGCGCCCGGGTGACGAACAGCGTCGCGGCGGACGCCGTGGCCGGCGTGATCGCGGCCGGGAGCGCCGTCCCGAGCAGGGCCACGAGCAGGCTGGAATCTCCGCCTATGTCGCGGACAGCCCGGATGCCCAGGCCCTGCGCCAGGCCGAGCTGGAGATGCACCGCGCGCAGATGCGTGCGGAAGCGGAACAGCAGGCTCAGGCTCAAGAACCGGTGCGGGAGGTCGCGCCGCCGGCGGAGGTCCGCGAGGTCGAGGCCGCGCCGACGTTCGCCGTGACGCCTGCCCCTGCGCCCGCGCCCGTGGTGACGCTGACCGATGCGCGCAGCGAGCTGGAGAGCGCCGGGCTGCAGATGGTGGAGACGCGCGCCGAGCGCGCGAGCGCGCCCGAGCCGGAGGCCGGAGTCCAGCCCCTTGGCCGGCCGCGCCGCGAGCGGCCGCGGCCGAGCGCCGAGGACGAAGCGCTGGTACAGGTCGAGACGAAGCACTAGCCCGCGCGCTGCCGGCAGCGCCGCCGCGGAAATGCCCGCGGCGGCTCACTCCGAGGCGAGCTCGACGCCGAAGACGCGTTTCTTCAGCTCGGCGAGGCGGTCGCGCAGCTCGGCCGCCTTCTCGAACTCGAGGTTGCGCGCGCAGCCGACCATCTCCTTCTCCAGGCGGCGCAGCTCGCGCGCGAGCTGCTTCTCGCTCATCGCCTCATAGCTCGCCTCCTGCTGGGCGGCCTTCAGCCCGGCCGCAGCCCGGGAGGCGTCGTACACGCCGTCGATGAGGTCCTTGATGCGCTTGGTCACGCCGACCGGGGTGATCTCGTGATGCACGTTGTAGGCGAGCTGCTTGTTGCGCCGCCGCTCGGTCTCGGCGATGGCGCGCTTCATGGAATCGGTCACGATGTCGCCGTACAGGATCGCGCAGCCGTTCAGGTGCCGCGCGGCTCGGCCGATCGTCTGGATGAGCGAGCGCTCAGAGCGCAGGAAGCCTTCCTTGTCGGCATCGAGGATCGCCACCAGCGACACTTCGGGCAGGTCGAGGCCTTCGCGCAGCAGGTTGATGCCCACCAGCACGTCGAACTCCCCCAGGCGCAGGTCGCGGATGATCTCCACGCGCTCGACCGTGTCCACCTCGGAATGCAGGTAGCGCACCTTCACGCCGTGCTCCGACAGGTAATCGGTGAGTTCCTCGGCCATGCGCTTGGTGAGCGTGGTGACGAGCACGCGCTCGCTCTTCTGCGCGCGCGCGCGGATCTCCGACAGAAGGTCGTCCACTTGCGTCGAGGCCGGCCGCACCTCGAGCGCGGGGTCCACCAGCCCCGTCGGCCGCACGACCTGCTCCACGACCAGCGCGGACTTGCGCGCCTCGTAGTCGGCGGGCGTCGCCGAGACGAAGATCGTCTGTCGCACGACCGCCTCGAATTCGTCGAAGCGCAGCGGCCGGTTGTCGAGCGCCGACGGCAGCCGGAAGCCGTATTCGACCAGGTTCTCCTTGCGCGAGCGGTCCCCCTTGTACATCCCGCCCAGCTGGCCGATGGTGACGTGGCTCTCGTCGATGAACATGAGCGCGTCCTGCGGCAGGTAGTCGATCAGCGTGGGTGGCGGCTCGCCCGGCTTGCGGCCCGAGAGATGGCGCGAGTAGTTCTCGATGCCCTTGCAGAAGCCCAGCTCGGCGAGCATCTCCAGGTCGAAGCGCGTGCGCTGCTCGATGCGCTGCGCTTCCACCAGCCGCCCCGCCTGATGGAAGAATTCGATCCTCTCGCGCAGCTCGGCCTTGATGGCCTCGATGGCGCGCAGCGTCGTTTCGCGCGGCGTCACGTAGTGGCTGGACGGGTACACGGTGAAGCGCGCCAGTGCGTGCAGCACGCGGCCGGTGAGCGGGTCGAACAGCTGCAGCTGGTCGATCTGGTCCTCGCCGAGCGAGAGGCGCACCGCGTGCTCGGCATGCTCCGCCGGAAAGACGTCGATCACGTCGCCGCGCACGCGGAACGTCCCGCGGCGGAAGTCGAGCTCGCTTCTCTCGTACTGCATCGCCACCAGGCGGGCGATCACGTCGCGCTGCGTCGCCTTCTCGCCCTGGCGCAGGTGCAGGATCATGCCGTGGTACTCGGACGGGTCGCCGATGCCGTAGATCGCCGACACCGTGGCCACGATCACCACGTCGCGGCGCTCCATCAGCGACTTGGTCGCCGACAGGCGCATCTGCTCGATGTGCTCGTTGATCGAGGAGTCTTTCTCGATGTACAGATCCCGCGCCGGCACGTAGGCCTCGGGCTGGTAGTAGTCGTAGTAGGAGACGAAGTACTCGACCGCGTTCTCGGGAAAGAACTCGCGGAACTCGGCGTACAGCTGCGCCGCCAGCGTCTTGTTGGGCGCCAGCACCAGTGCCGGCCGGCCGAGCCGCGCGATCACGTGCGCCATCGTGTAGGTCTTGCCCGAGCCCGTCACGCCGAGCAGCGTCTGGAACGCCAGGCCGTCGCGCACGCCCTCGGTGAGCGCCTCGATGGCCTCCGGCTGGTCGCCGGCGGGCGCAAACGGCTGGTGCAGCCGGAACGGGCTGTTGGGAAAAGTCGCCGCCACGAGTAGAATTTCGCCCGTCGAAACAGAAAATGCTAGCACGATGAACGCGCCGCACGCCCCCTCCCTGCTCGCCTCGGTTCCCATGGCGCCGCGCGACCCCATCCTCGGCGTCACCGAGCTGTTCGTCGCCGACCAGAACCCGCGCAAGGTCAATCTCGGGGTCGGCGTGTACTACGACGACAACGGCAAGGTGCCGCTGCTCGAGTGCGTGCGGCGCGCCGAGCAGCAGCGTGTGCAATCGGGCGCGCCCAAGTCCTACCTGCCGATCGACGGGCTGCAGGCCTACGACCGCGCGGTGCAGGCGCTGGTCTTCGGCCCGGACGCGGCCGTGCTCAAGGACCAGCGCGTCGTCACCGTGCAGGCCCTCGGCGGCACCGGCGGCCTCAAGATCGGCGCGGACTTCCTCCGGCAGCTCTCACCGAAGGCGGAGGTGTGGATCAGCGATCCCAGCTGGGAGAACCACAGGGCCTTGTTCGAGGCGGCCGGCTTCCGCGTACAGGCCTACCCGTACTACGACGCGTCGACGCGCGGACTGAAGTTCAAGGAGATGCTCGCTGCGCTTGAGGGCATGCCCGCGGGATCCATCGTCGTGCTGCACTCCTGCTGCCACAACCCTACGGGCGTGGACCCCGGCCGGGAGCAGTGGCAGCAGGTGCTGGCGGTCGTGCAGGCGCGCGGCCTGGTGCCGTTCCTCGACCTCGCCTACCAGGGCTTCGCCGAAGGCATCGACGCCGATGCCTATGCGCCGCGCCTGTTCGCCGGCACGATGACACCCATCTTCCTGTCGAGCTCGTTTTCCAAGTCGCTGTCCCTGTACGGCGAGCGCGTGGGCGCGTTCAGCCTGGTGGCGGGTAGCGCGGACGAGGCGGCGCGCGCGCTCTCGCAGGTGAAGCACGTCGTGCGCACCAACTATTCCAATCCGCCGACGCACGGCGGCGACATCGTCGCGCGCGTGCTGGGCACTCCCGAGCTGCGCGCGCTGTGGGAACAGGAGCTCGGCGGCATGCGCGAGCGCATCAAGGCGATGCGCAAGGCGCTCGCCGAAGGCGTGCAGAAGCGTTCCGGGAAGGATTTCTCGTTCGTGCTGCAGCAGCGCGGCCTGTTCTCCTACACGGGACTGACCAAGGAGCAGGTGCAGCGGCTGCGCGAGGAGTATTCGATCTACGCGATCGACACCGGGCGCGTGTGCGTTGCCGCGCTCAACTCCGGCAACATCGACTACGTCGCCGCGGCGATCGCCGGGGTCCTGCGCCCGTAGAGTTCGTCGCGGGCGGCGCGCCTCATCCGCCCAGCAGCACGCACAGCACGGCGAGCACGACGCCGACCGTGGCGAGCAGCGCACCCGAGCCGAACGCAGGAGCGCCCGACCAGCGGCCGAGCCTCCAGCCGAGGGCGAATAGCATGACGACGGCAATCGCGTGCGAAGCGCGCAGCGCGAACCACGGCTCGTCCATCACCAGGAAGGGCACGACGAGCGGAAACGTCGAGCCGAAGACCAGCACGCAGATGAGTCCGGCGGAAGCGAACTCCTGCCGCGACCAGTACGCGGGCCTCGACTTCGCATAGCCCTGCACCGCGCCACGGATGAAGCCGTAGGACTCGGCCGTCATCGCTTGCGCGACGAGCGGCGGTATCTCGGCCGCGACGCGCGCGCGAAAGGCGTCCTCTGACGCGAGCTCGCGCAATTCCAGGACCATGCGGTGCACGCGCTGGCGCTCGAACTGCAGCTGCAGCAGGTAGATCACCGCGTCGATCAGGCCCCAGGCGAGATTGCAGCCGAGCGCGGCGAGCATCAGCTCGCGCACATTCACTTCGGTGCCCAGGGTGATTTCCGCGGCCGCGGTCACCGAGATGGCCATCAGCACGCCGAAGATGACCTCGGCGCCGCGCTCGAAAGGCGACAACGCGGCTGCGACAGCGCTCTCGGAGGGATGCCTCATGTGCTGGCGGCCGCAGTATAGGGCACTCGCGCGTACAATGGCGCGCGACTATGCGGCGAATCCTGCAGGAGCTGCGCAAGACGCCGAT
>Ga0224500_10001366_pt1 | contig 14480 bp, 12 predicted proteins | sample SF_Oct11_sed_USG_FD_168126 | JGI IMG/M metagenome (GOLD analysis project Ga0224500, IMG submission 168126) | Sediment microbial communities from San Francisco Bay, California, United States - SF_Oct11_sed_USGS_4_1 | ecosystem: Environmental > Aquatic > Marine > Sediment | place: USA: California... | reverse complement strand
ACCAGGCCCATGGCCTGCACGCAGATGGCGGACACGAACTGGTTGAGGAACCCGAGCGTGCTCGAGCCCACTCCGGTGGCGTGGGGCGGCGCGAGGTTTACGGCGATGGCGGTCAGGTGCGGCATGAACAGGCCTTGCCCGAAATACAGCAGGCCCATCGGCAGGAAAATCCACAGCGGGTGCCGCAGGCCCGCCGCGACGAATGCCAGTGCCGCCAACGCCGCAACCATCTGCAGCCCGACGCCCAGCGTGATGACCGCATGCTGGCTGTAGCCACCAAGACGCCCCAGGGCCCAGTTGCCGGCGACATACCCGAACGAGATCAGCGGGTAGTACAGGCCGTACTCGGTCGCGGAGCGGCCCAGCGACGTGACCATCACGTACGGCGCGAGCGAAATGAACACGACGAACATCGCGTAGGCCGCCGAAGACTGCAGCACGCAGCTCATGAACTGCGGCTTGGCGAGCAGGGTGCCCGCGACACGCGCCATCTCGCGCACGGCCGGCGGCGCGAGGGCGGCAGGGCGGGTTTCCGGGAGGTGCTTCCACGTGAGCCAGGCGACGGCCGCGGCCATCAGCAGCTGCGCGCCGAAGACCGAGCGCCACCCGAACCAAGACGTGAGGAAGCCGCCGACCACCGGCGCGGACGCGCTCGATACCACCGCGAAAATCGCCAGCTGTGCGAGCACGCGCGGCATTTCGTCGGGGTACAGGTCGCTTACGATCGTGCGCGAGACCGCGATGCCCGTCGCGGTGCCGAAGGCGAGTACCGCGCGGCCGGCGATCAGCCAGCCGAGGCTCGGTGCCACCAGGCACGCCAGCGAACCCGCGGCCATCAAGCCGACGCCGGCGAGGATCGCCTGCCGGCGGCCGTAGCGGTCGGCGAACGGGCCCCAGCAGAACATGCCGATCGCAAACGTGAGCAGCGCGACCGAGAACGTGGCCTGTGCCTGCGCGACCGACGAGTCGAAGTGCTCGCGGACGACGGGCAGCGCAGGCAGGTAGATGTTGGTGGCGACCGACCCGATCGTGACGATGAACGCCAGCAGGTAGATGAGCGAGCGCTGGTTCAAGAAACCTCTGATTTACTGTCGCAATGAGCGCGTTAAGTCAGAGGTTCCTATCCCTCGATGCCACCGATGCAGAGGTACTTGAGCTCCGTGTAGTCGAGGATGCCGTACTTCGAGCCTTCGCGGCCGAAGCCCGATTCCTTGACGCCGCCGAACGGCGCGACCTCGGTCGAGATCAGGCCCGTGTTGAGGCCGACGATGCCGTACTCGAGTTTCTCGGCCACGCGCAGCGACCGCGCGAGATCCTTGGTATAGAAATACGAGGCGAGGCCGAACTCGGTGTCGTTCGCCATGCGGATCGCGTCGGCTTCGGTCTTGAACGAGAACACCGGCGCCACCGGGCCGAAAGTTTCTTCGCGCGCGACCATCATCGACGGCATCACGCCCGTGATGATCGTGGGTTCGTAGAAGGTACCGCCCAGCGCGTGCCGCTTGCCGCCGAGCACGATACTGCCGCCCTTGGCGAGCGCGTCGGCGACGTGTTCTTCGACCTTCGCCACGGCCTTGTCGTCGATCAGCGGGCCTTGTTCGGTCACGCCCGCCAGGCCATCGCCCACGCGCAGCTTCTTCACCGCGTCGACCAGCTTGGCCACGAACGCGTCGTAGACGCCTTCCTGCACCAGCAGCCGGTTCGCACACACACAGGTTTGTCCGGTGTTGCGGTACTTGCTCGCGATCGCGCCTTGCACGGCCGCGTCGAGGTCGGCGTCGTCGAATACGATGAACGGCGCATTGCCGCCGAGTTCCAGCGAGAGCTTCTTCAGCGTGCCCGCGCACTGCTCCATGAGCTTCTTGCCGATCGCGGTCGAGCCGGTGAAGGTCACCTTGCGCACGATCGGGTTCGAAGTCATCTCGCCGCCGATCGCGGTGGCCGAGCCCGTGATCACGCTGAACACGCCCTTCGGGATGCCGGCGCGATGCGCGAGCTCGGCCATCGCGAGCGCGGAGTAGGGCGTCTGCATCGCGGGCTTGCACACGAACGTGCAACCGGCCGCGAGCGCGGGGCCTGCCTTGCGCGTGATCATCGCCGACGGGAAATTCCACGGCGTGATCGCCGCGACGACACCGACGGGCTGGCGCAACACGAAGATGCGCTTGTCCGGCTGATGACCGGGGATCACGTCGCCGTAGACGCGCTTGGCTTCCTCGGCGAACCACTCGATGAACGAGGCGGCATAGACGATCTCGCCTTTCGCTTCGGCGAGCGGCTTGCCCTGTTCAGCCGTCATCAGCTTCGCAAGATCGTCCGCGTTCGCGAGCATCAGGTCGTGCCAGCGGCGCAGGATCGTCGCGCGATCCTTGGCCGTGCGCGCGGACCAGGCCGGAAACGCCGCAGCGGCGGCTTCGATCGCGGAACGCGTTTCCGCCGCACCCATGTTCGGCACCGTGCCAAGTACCGCCCCCGTGGCCGGATTGGTTACGGGGTTCGAGCCACCGCCGTCCGCATTGCGCCACTCGCCGTCGACGTAGCACTGCTGGCGCAGCAGGGTGGGATCCTTGAGTTCGAGCGTCATGGGAGACCGCCTCAGCCTAGATGCGTGGAGAAGAATTCCCTGGTGCGCGCGAACGCGAGATGCGCGGCAGCCGCGTCGTGGCTCGCGCGATCGGTGCAGTTGAAGCCGTGGCCCGCGGCGTAAGTGTGGAATTCACCCTGCGGGAAGGCCGCGCGGATCTGCGCCACGTCGCTCGGTGGGATGTGCGAATCCTGTTCGCCGAAATGGAACTGCATCGGGCAACGGGGCACCGGATCGAGGAACTGCGTGATGCCGCCGCCGTAGTACGAGACGCCCGCCGTCACGGTGGTGCGGCTGCCCGCGAGCCAGGTGACGAGCCCGCCCCAGCAATAGCCGACCATGCCGACTGCGCCGGCTTGGTTCACGGCGTCGATCGCGGCCTGCACGTCCGCCATTACCTGGGCGAAGTCCGCCTTCTGCATGTAACCCACGCCAGCCGCGATGCCAGCGTCGTCGTAGGCCAGGTTGACGCCGCGCTGTTGCCGGTCGAACAAAGCCGGCGCGATGGCCAGGTAACCCTCCGCCGCGAACTGGTCGGCGACGCGCTCGATGTGGCCGGTGACGCCGAAAATTTCCTGGATGACCACGACTGCGCCCCGAGCGCGGCCTGCGGGCTTGGCGAGATAGGCGGAAAGCGTGTGGCCGTCGGCGGCCCGAAGTTGCAGGTGGCTCATGGATGCCTTGCCCGCGCCGCGAGGCGCATTTTTCTCGGGTTGGGAGGCCTGCAAGGATAGCAGCCGGCCGCGCTCGAGGGTGAGGAAAGCCACCGCAAAGCGTACCCTTGTATCAAGTCCATGCCCTTGCCGGGAGAGCCTGATGCACCTCGGAAACGCCCCGCGCCGGGTCGCCATCATCGGCGGCGCGCGCATCCCGTTCGCACGCTCGATGGGCGCCTATGCCGAGGCCGGCAATCAGCAGATGCTGACGGCGGCGCTGCAGGCGCTGACGGACAAATATCGGCTGGCCGGCGCGAGGCTTGGCGACGTCGGTGCGGGCGCCGTGCTCAAGAGCCCGCGGGATTTCAACCTGACGCGCGAGGCCGTGCTCGGCACGACGCTCGACGCTCATACGCCGGCGTTCGACCTGCAGCGCGCCTGCGGCACCAGCCTCGAGACCGCAATCATCCTTGGACTGAAGATCGCTGCGGGACAGATCGACAGCGCGATCGCCGCTGGTGTCGATACGGCCAGCGATGCGCCGATCGGCATCAACGAGAACCTGCGCCGCATCCTGTTGCGCAGCGCGCGTGGACGTTCGCTCGGCCAGCGGCTGGCCCCGTGGGCGTCGCTGCGGCCGGGACATTGGAAACCCAGCTTCCCCGCCGTTTCGGAACCGCGCACCGGACTCACCATGGGGCAGAGCACGGAACTGATGGCGCGCCGCTGGGACATCACGCGCGAGGCGCAGGACCAGCTCGCGTACGAAAGCCACCGTCGCGCCGCGGCCGCCTATGACGCCGGCTTTTTCGACGACCTGGTGTTTCCGTTCAGCGGGCTGCAGCGCGACGACAACCTGCGTCGCGATACGTCGCCCGAAAAACTCGCACGGCTGAAACCCGCGTTCCCGATGCAGGGCAGCGGCACGCTGACCGCGGGCAATTCGACCCCCATGACCGACGGTGCGGCCGCCGTGCTGCTCGCCAGCGAGGATTGGGCGCGGGCCCGCGGGCTGCCGGTGCAGGCTTACCTCACGTTCGGCAAGGTTGCCGCCGTTGATTTCCTGCACGACGAGGGCCTGCTGATGGCGCCCGCGTATGCGGTGCCGCGCATGCTCGACGATGCCGGGCTCACTCTGCAGGACTTCGACTTCTACGAGATCCACGAGGCCTTCGCGGCTCAAGTGCTGTGTACGCTCGCCGCGTGGGAATCGGCAGAGTTCTGCCGCGAGCGGCTGGGCCGCGACCGCCCGCTCGGTGCGCTCGATCGCGCGAAGCTGAACGTGAATGGCAGCAGCCTGGCGGTCGGCCATCCTTTCGCGGCCACCGGGGCCCGCATCGTGGCCACGCTGGCAAAGCTGCTCGAACAGCGCGGCGGCGGCCGTGGACTCATCTCCATCTGCACGGCCGGCGGCATGGGCGTGACCGCCATCGTCGAACGCTGAAGCCCCTATAATCGCCGTCTCTTTCGCCGGCAGGTACGGTTGCATGTCGCTCGTCACGTTCCCGCGCGCCACGGTGCTTGGCGTTGCCATCGCGTTCGGCCTGCAGGGTTGCGCCTCGGCACCGGTCGCGCCGTCAGCGCCAACATCGCAGCCGGTGCCTGTCGCTGCAGCTCCTGCGTCGCTGGCGGCCACTGATGCCACGACCAAGCAGCGCCTCGACGCGCTGTACGAGGCGTATTTCGAAGACACGCTGCGCGCCAATCCGATCCTCGCGACGTACATCGGCGATCACCGTTACGACGACCAGCTGCCGAACACGATCGGTCCGGAGTACCGCGCAGCGGCGCGGGCACTCAACGAGAAGTACCTGGCCGCGATCCGCGCCATCGATCCGGCGACGCTCGCGCCGGCCGACCGCATTTCGTACGACATCTTCCTGTACGAACGCGAACGCGAAGCCCGCGGTGACCGATTCCCGTTCCATCTGCTGCCCCTCAACCAGGCGGGCAGCCTGCTGACGATGATGCCGGCGCTCGGGTCCGGCACCAACGCACAGCCATTTGCCACCGTGCAGGATTACGAGCGCTGGCTGGGCCGCCTCGACGGCATGGCCGTCTGGATGGACCAGGCGGTCACGAACATGCGCGAAGGCATGAAGGCCGGTGTCGTGCAGCCGCGGCCGGTCATGGAGAAGGTGCTGCTGCAGCTCGAGGCGATGACCGTGCCGCGGGCACAGGACAGCCAGTACTTCGCGCCGATCAAATCATTGCCTGCGGGTTTCTCCGCCGTCGACCGCGAGCGCCTGACCCGCGCGTACACGCAGCAGATCGAGACGAAGCTGCTGCCTGCCTACACGCGGCTGCGGAATTTCGTGCGTGACGAATACCTGCCGCACACCCGCAAGAGCGTCGCATGGACCGCGCTGCCCGACGGGCAGGCGTGGTACGCGTACTACGTGCAGGAGCACACCACTACCACCATGACGCCGGACGAGATCCACGAGCTGGGCCTGAGCGAGGTCAAGCGCATCCTCGGCGAGATGGACCAGGTGCGGCAGCAGGTGGGTTTCAAGGGCGACCTGCAGGCGTTCTTCGATTTCCTGGAGAACGACCCCCAGTTCTATTACACGCGCGGCGCGGACCTGCTGGCCGATTACGGCGCGATCAAGACGCGCGTCAACGCCGCAATGCCGAAGCTGTTCTCCGTCTTCCCGAAGGCGGATTACGAAGTGCGCGAAGTGGAAGCCTTCCGCGCCCAGTCGGCCGCGGGCGGTTCGTACCAGCAGCCTTCGGCGGACGGCTCGCGTCCCGGTGTGTTCTACGTCAACACGTACAACCTCAAGGCACAGCCGAAGTACGGCATGGAGACGCTGTCGCTGCACGAAGCGTCGCCGGGGCATCATTTCCAGGTCTCGATCCAGCAGGAACTTGTCGACGTGCCGCGCTTCCGGCGCTTTGGTGGCGATTACACCGCCTTCGTCGAGGGCTGGGCGCTGTACGCGGAATCGCTCGGCAAGGAGCTGGGTTTCTTCACCGATCCGTACCAGTGGTTCGGCCGACTGAACGACGAGCAGTTGCGTGCGATGCGCCTCGTGGTCGATACCGGCCTGCATGCCAAGGGCTGGACGCGCGAGCAGGCGATCAGGTTCATGCTCGACAACTCGACACTCGCCGAATCCGACGTCGTCTCCGAGGTCGAGCGCTACATCGCGTGGCCCGGCCAGGCGCTCGGCTACAAGGTCGGCGACCTTCGTATCCAGGGCCTGCGGCGCAAGGCCGAGCAGGCGCTGGGACCGAAGTTCGACGTGCGTGACTTCCATCGCGAGGTGCTGTGCGACGGCGCCGTGCCGATGGACGTGCTCACCGCGAAGATCGATCGCTGGATCGCTGCGCGCCGCTGATGCCACTACGCCAGTGTATCGTCGGGCTGTCGATGCTTGCAGGGCCGCTGTGGCTTGCGGGTTGCGGCCCCGCCGATCCGCCCAGCACGCGGCCTGAGGACGCGCCCTCGACCTTGGCCGCGCCGCTCCGCGCCGCCAATGCCGAAACCGCCGAGCTCTATCGCGTCGTCGAAACCTGGTTCGACCAGTACCTGGCGCTGAACCCGATCTACGCGACCACGCTCGGCGATCACCGCTTCGACGACCGCTTTGGCGATTACGCCAGCGTGAGCTGGGTGGCGGATTCGCTCGGCATCGAACAGGAGGCGCTGGAACACCTGCAGTCGGTGGATCTGCGCGAGCTCACTGGCGAAGACCTCGTGACGTATCAGGCGTTCAAGCGCCAGCGCGAGCTCAGCATCGGCGGCTACCGATATCCGGGCGAGCTGCTCGCGATCAACCAGGTCGAGAGCTGGCCGGTCGCGTTCGCGCAGCTCGGTTCGGGGCGCGGCGCGCATCCCTTCCGTGCCACGCAGGACTACGACCACTTCCTCGCGCGCATGGATGGTTTCGTCGCGTGGGTGGACCAGGCGATCAACAACCTGCGCGCCGGCGTCACGAAGGGCGTCGTGCTGCCGAAGGTCGTCGTCGAACGCACGCTGCCGCAGCTCGATGCGTTCGGCCGCGTCGAAGATCCGAAGCAGACGGTCTTCTGGCAACCGCTGCTCAATTTCCCGGCGGGCCCGACGGTCGCGGATCGCAGGCGTTTGCTGCAGGCCTACGACGAAAAGCTGCGTACGCGCGTGCTGCCTGCTTATCGCCGCCTGCACGATTACCTGGCGCAGGATTACCTGCCGAAGGCGCGCGACACCGTGGCGTGGTCGGACCTGCCGAGCGGCGACCTGTGGTATGCGCACCTGCTGCGGTTGAACACCACGCTCGACCTGACACCCGCTGAAGTGCATGAGCTGGGCCTGCGCGAGGTCGCGCGGCTGCGTGCGAATTTCGCCGCGCAGCTGCAGGGTCCGCTGGGCGTGCCGGGCGACCCGCACGCAGCGTTCGATGCGCTGCGTGCGGATCCGAAGCTGCATTTGAGTTCTGCGCGCCCGCTGCTCGAGGCCTACGGTGCGCTGCGCGGACGAGTGGACGCACAAGTCGCATCGCAGTTCACGCGGCGTGTGAAGGCGGGGCTCGACATCCGCGCGATGGACAGCTTCGAGGCCATCGCAGCACCGCCATTTTTCTATCAGCCACCGAGTGCCGATGGCGCGCGGCCAGGCATCCTGTCGCTCAACACGTCCGACCCCGCGTCGCGTCCGTCTTTCGCGATTGAAGCGCAGTACCTGCAGCAGGCCGTGCCCGGCCGCCATTACCAGGTTGCACTGGCACAGCAGGCGCCGGAGCTGCCGCGGTTCCGGCGCTTCGGCAGCGATCCGGCGTTTCGCGAGGGTTGGGCGCTGTATGCGGTATCGCTTGGTCCCAGCCTCGGTCTGCTGGCCGAGCCCTACGGCCAGTTCGGTGCGCTCAATGTCGAGCTGATGCAGGCCGCGCGGCTCGTCATCGACACCGGACTGCACACCATGGGTTGGAAGCGACAGCGCGCCATCGATTACCTCCGCGCGAATACCGCGGCCAGCGCGGCGGACATTGCCGCGGAGGTCGACCGATGCATCGCGATGCCGGGGCAGGGGTTGGCAGGAAAGGTCGGACAACTCAAGATCCTGGAGCTGCGCCGCCGCGCCGAGGCAAAACTGGCTGATCGCTTCGATGTGCGTGCCTTCCACGAGGCCATCGTGGGCGGCGGATCGATGCCACTGCCGGTGCTCGAGGACAAGCTTGCCCGGTGGAGCGCAGCGCGCCGCTGAAAGAACGCCGAAACATCGCCGTTCCGGAATCAAGCGCCCGAGCGGCTTTCGGCGTGGACCAGTGCGCCGCGCACGGTGGTGTTGAACTGGATCGATGCGGCGGCCAATGAAGCGGGTTACAAGGTCGAGCGGTCGGTCAACGGCGTCGACTTCGAGCAGGTGGCGATGCTGGGGCCGGACTGGAACCGCTAAGTGGGGCAGTACTCCGGCAGCGCGACGCGGTATTACTACCGGGTGCGGGCCTTCAACGGCCGTGGCAATTCGCGGTACACCGAGACCCGCGAGGTCGGGATGTGGTGACGGGCCACGTGCACGGCTTCAGTAGCCGTAACCCTCCGTGCGGATTTCGTCGAGTTCATCGCCGACGAAGCGTAGCTTGCGCAGCAACTTGCTCGAGCCGAAGTTGTACGTCCAGATCTCGACCGGCATCTCGACGACGCCCGGCCCGTAATACTCGTAACGGCTGAAACCATAGCCATACTCGTAGCGTGGCGCGCGCCGAATCACGCCCTGGAAGTCGACGCTCGTCGGTTCGCCGCACAGGGTGCGCACCTTGTCCTTGCCGTCTTTCACGCTGACCAGTCGGCTGCCGCAGCGCATGGAGTCCTCGGCGTACGCCGGGCTCGCGCACAGGCTCACCCCGATCCAAAGGGCAGGAACGATTTGATAAGGCTTGTACACCCCGACAGCATATCGCGCCGCCTAGCATCCTTCGTGCATGTGGGCCCGCCTGTGTAAAGACAATAGCCGGTCGGGAACCCCATGCGTACCAGACCACGGCCCAGGAGCACGCGGCCGGCCGGGTTCGTGCTATTTTCATAAGTCGTTGAACATATTGAAATAAACGTGGATCAACTGACTGGTGCGAGTCCGGAATGTAAGGCATTCGGACAGCTCGGGCGATGCGGGATGGTCTGATAATCTTGCCGCCCAGCCACCGCAACCGTGTAGCTCATGCCGCTCGACCGAAGTTTTGAACGACGCCTCGCCGGCGTCATCAACAGCCGTGCCCGTGGCGCGCTGCAGGGCGGGCTCAAGGGCGTTGAGCGCGAATCCCTGCGCGTGACCCCGGCCGGCCAGATTTCGCAGGCGCCGCATCCGCGTGCGCTCGGTTCGGCCCTTACCAATGAGCACATCACCACCGATTACTCCGAGGCGCTGATCGAACTGGTCACGCCGCCATTCGCCCACACCTGGGAGCTGGTGCAATACCTCGCGGACCTGCATCGCTTCGTCTACACGAACCTGCCCGACGACGAGTTGCTGTGGGCGACCAGCATGCCTTGCGCGATCAAGGGCGACGCCAGCATCCCTATCGCGCAGTTCGGTTCGTCGAACGTCGGCCGCATGAAAACCGTGTACCGCAACGGCCTGGGTCACCGGTACGGCCGCGTGATGCAGGCCATCGCCGGCGTGCACTTCAACTATTCCTTCCCCGATCACTTCTGGCCGGTGCTCGCCGAAGTGCTGCAGTCACAGGACGCGGGGCAGGCGTTCCGGTCGGATGCCTACTTCTCGCTGCTGCGCAATTACCGCCGGCACGGCTGGATCGTGCTGTTCCTGTTCGGCAATTCGCCGGCGCTGTGCCCGTCGTTCCTGCAGGGACGCACCGTCACGGGGCTCGAGCCGCTCGAACCGGGCAGCTTGTATGCGCCGTACGCAACCTCGTTGCGCATGAGCGATCTCGGCTACCGCAACAAGAGCCAGGCGGGGCTCAGCGTCTCGGTGAACAGCCTGGACCACTACGTGCGCGACCTGACCGCCGCGATCAGCACGCCGAACCCCGACTACGAGAAAATCGGCGTGAAGGTGGACGGCGAATACCGCCAGTTGAACGCCAACGTGCTGCAGATCGAGAACGAGTACTACAGCTTCATTCGCCCGAAGCGCGTGACGCAGAGCGGCGAGAAACCCACCCGCGCGTTGCAGCGAGGCGGTGTGCAGTACGTCGAGATGCGGTCGCTCGACGTCAGCGTGTTCGATCCGGTCGGCGTCAACCAGAACAAGCTGCGCTTCCTCGAGGCGTTCGCGGCGTTCTGCATCCTGCGCGACGGCAGCCCGATCCAGAATTCCGAGCAGACCGAGCTCGACGGCAACCACGCGCTGGTTGCGCGCGAAGGCCGGCGGCCCGGCCTGTTGCTGCGCCGCGACGGCCGCGATGTTTCCCTGCGCGACTGGGCGGCTGAAATCATCGATGCGATGCGCGGCGTGTGCGAGCTGCTGGACGAAGGCGATCCGCAGCGTCCCTACCTCACCGCGCTCGAGCTGCAGGCTGAAAAGATCACGGACCTTTCACTGACGCCGGCGGCAAGGTCACTGCACGAAATGCGCACCAACGGCGAATCGTTCTTCAACTTTGCGTTGCGCATGTCAAAGACGCACCAGTCCTACTTCCGGGAACTGCTGTCGCCCTGCACCTCGCGCCAGGACGAATTTGCAGCCGAGGCCGCCGAATCGATCGAGAAACAGGCGCACATCGAGGCGTCGGACCGCATCTCGTTCGACGAGTACCTGCAGAAATATTTTTCGGCTTGAGCCGAGTGTCCGGCGCTGAGGCCGGGCCAAACCCATTCAGAGAATCGCGGTCGTCAGGCGGCCCTGCGTGTCGATCGAGCCGCGCAGCATCCCGCGTGAATTGAAAGGCAGCGCAATGGTGCCGTCACGGCCGACGACGATCACGCCGCCGGCGCCTCCCATCTGTCGCAACTGCTCGTGCACGACGCGATCCGCGGCCGCACGCGCGTCGAGCCCGGCGTAACGCATCAGCGACGCTATCTCGTGCGCGACGGTCGCGCGGATGAAGTACTCGCCGTGGCCCGTTGCCGAGACGGCGCAGCAATCGTTTGCGGCATACGTGCCCGCACCAATCAGCGGCGAATCGCCCACGCGCCCCCAGCGCTTGCCCGTGGTGCCTCCGGTCGACGTCGCGGCTGCCAGGTTGCCCTGCGCATCGAGCGCGACGGCGCCTACCGTGCCCATGAGTGATTCGCTGAAGCCCGCGGCGTTTGCTGTGAGTGCTGCGGCCAGTTCGCGCTGCCGTCGTTCGGTCACGAAATGGCGGTTGGGTACCGGCGGCAATCCCTGCTCCAGCGCGAACTCTTCCGCGCCCAGGCCGGAGAGCATCACGTGCGGCGAGCGCTCCATCACCAGGCGCGCCAGGCTGACCGGGTTCCTGACGTGACGCACGCCCGTCACGGCGCCCGCGCGAAGGTCGCGCCCGTCCATCACTGCCGCATCGAGTTCGCAGATGCCGTTGGCAGCGATGACCGCGCCGTGCCCCGCGTTGAACAGCGGATCGTCTTCCAGCACCCGCACGGCGGCGACCACCGCATCGAGGCTGGCGCCACCAGCCGCCAGGATCGATTCGCCCGCGCGCAGGGCACGCTCGAGCCCCGCGTGATACGCGGCTTCACGCTCCGGCGTGAGTTCGGCGGGCGGGATGTCCCCCGCACCGCCGTGAACGGCGATGGTTGTCATGTCGCACCTGGGACGGATAGTTCGCGGAAAATCAACCATACCAGAGCCCCATGGGACGTATTATTTTGAGCGGGGCGCGCAGGAAGGACGGCGAGCGGCGTGCGGCCGCATAATGCCTTTGGGGACGTACACCGAGGAGACTGCAATGACACCGAACGTTGGCGGCATCGATCGCACCCTGCGCATCGTCGCGGGCCTCGCCCTGCTCTCGCTGTTCTTCATCCTGGAAGGCAATGCGCGGTACTGGGGCCTGATCGGCATCGTGCCGATCCTCACGGGCACGTTCCGTTTCTGCCCGGCGTACCTGCCGTTCGGCATCAGCACCTGCCCGATGAAGAAAGGCTGAATCGCTCCTGCCCCCTCTCCCGCCCCGGCGGGAGAGGGGGGAACCCTTCAGCCCAGAACCGATCCCAGCCAACGCCGCATCGACGCGGCGTCCATCGCGCCGGCTTGGCGCGCGATCTCGCGTCCGTTCCTGAACACCATCAGCGTCGGGATGCTGCGGATGCCGAAGCGGCCCGCGATGTCCTGCGCTTCGTCGGTGTTGAGCTTGGCGAAGCGCACTGCGGGCTCCGTCTCGGCAGCCACCCGTTCGAACACCGGGGCCATCGAGCGGCACGGTCCGCACCACGGCGCCCAGAAATCGACGACGACCGGCACGCCCGACTGCGCCACGTGACGTTCGAAGTTCGTGCTCGTCAGCGCGATTGGGTGGCCTGCGAACAGCGCTTCGTGGCAGCGCGGGCACTTGGGCTGATCGCGCATCCGCTCGTCAGGCACGCGCACGATCGCGTCGCAATGTCCGCAGACGACCTCGGTGGCGGCCGGTGTCTGGCTGGCGCCAGCGGCAGTCGAGTGTCCCATCGCAAATCTCCGGCTTGAGGGTTCGGACCGGTTCTATGGGGCCGGTTTCCGGCGAAGCAAGCGCCCTTGCATCGGGCGGCCTGCGCCTCCACATCAGGGAAGCCAGGGCTCACCGAGGCGCTGCGTCGCATGAAATTCAAGGATTACTACGAAGTCATGGGGGTGCCGCGAGGCGCCACGCAGGACGAGATCAAGCGCTCGTACCGCAAGCTCGCGCGCAAGTTCCACCCGGACGTCAGCAAGGAAAAGAACGCCGAGGATCGCTTCAAGGAGCTGCAGGAAGCCTATGAAGTCCTGAAAGATCCCGAGAAGCGCGCGGCCTATGACCAGCTGGGCGCCAACTGGCGTCAGGGCCAGGACTTCCGGCCGCCGCCGGATTGGGGCAAAGGTTTCGAATTTACGGCCGGTCGCGGTGGCGCGCGCGGCCGCGGCGAGGGTCCCCGGCAAGGCGCGGACTTCAGCGACTTCTTCTCCGAGCTCTTCGGTGCACGCAGCCCATTTGGCGGCGCGGAGCCCGGCATGCACGGCTTCGAATCCGCGGGTCGCGGAGGGCGCGCGTTCACGGCGGCCGGACAGGACCACGTCGCGCGCGTCGAAATCGACCTCGAGGACGCTTATCGCGGCGGCACGCGCACGATCGAACTGCGCACGCCCGAGATCACTCCCGACGGCCACGTCACGACGAAGCCGCGCACGCTGCGCGTGTCGATACCGGCGGGCGTCGTCGAAGGCCAGCAGATCCGGCTCGCCGGGCAGGGCAGTGCGGGCCTCGGCGGTGGTCCTGCAGGCGACCTGTACCTCGAGGTGAATTTCCGGCCGCACGCGATGTTCCGGCTCGAAGGTCGCGACGTGCGCGTGGACTTGCCGGTTGCGCCCTGGGAAGCCGCGCTCGGCGAGACCGTCGCGGTGCCGACACTGGGTGGCGCGGTGGACATGAAGCTGCCCGCCGGCGCGCGGGCCGGCCAGCGGCTGCGGCTGCGCGGCCGTGGCCTGCCCGGGCCAACGCCGGGCGACCAGTACGTGACGCTGTCAATCGTGCTGCCACCCGACAGCCCGCGTGCGCGTGAATTCTTCGCCCGCATGAAGAGCGAGCTGCCCTTCGATCCACGTGCGGGACTCGAGGTCAACGCGAGGGCCACGTCATGAACGAGCCGCGCAATGGCTGGGGCGAGGGTGTCCTGCGGGCCGAGTTCCTGGCTGAGGACGACTGGCTTCGTGTCGATGAGATCTGCGTGCGGCTCAGCGTCGAGCGGCAGTGGATCGTCGAACTCGTCGAGTTGGGCGCGCTCGAACCCCGCGGTGGCAACGAGCCAGCATCGTGGGTGTTTCCGCGACGCGAATTGCCACGGGTACTCGCGATGACGCGGCTCGTGAGCGACCTGGGCGTCAACCTCACCGGCGCCGCGATCATCGTCGAACTCGTGGAGGAGCGGCGCCGGCTGCTTGGGCGACTGGCTGCACTGTCAGCCCGCTGAGGCCTCCGCTCGCCGGATCTCTTCCGCTCTCATGGTCGCGCGCGCATCGGGAACCGCGCGGAGGACCACGCGGTTCCCGGCGACCCTTGCTCGAGCGGGCGCGCGACGAGGGTGGTGCAGCAAGTACGGAAAAATCGAATGCGCCGCGCGCCATGCGCTCGAGCTGCGGCGCGCGACAAATCGAGCGGAAGAGATCCGGCGAACGAAGGCCTCAGCGGGCCGTCAGCTGATCGCCG
>Ga0224500_10001363_pt1 | contig 14504 bp, 14 predicted proteins | sample SF_Oct11_sed_USG_FD_168126 | JGI IMG/M metagenome (GOLD analysis project Ga0224500, IMG submission 168126) | Sediment microbial communities from San Francisco Bay, California, United States - SF_Oct11_sed_USGS_4_1 | ecosystem: Environmental > Aquatic > Marine > Sediment | place: USA: California... | reverse complement strand
GGCGTTTGCGTTTCGAGGGCAATGTGCACCAGTACCTGCGCGCCTCCGGTGGCAGCGTCTTCATCGATGGCGTGGTGCAGGGCGACGCCGAAGTCGACGCCGAAGAAATCACGATCGGCCCCAACACACGCATCACGGGCAGGCTCGTGGCACGCTCGCCGCGCCAGCCGGAAATTCCGGAAGGCGCGCAGATCCTGGGCGGCCTCGAGTACAGCCAGGCCGAAGTCGGCCATGTCATCAACGCTGACGACACTGGGACCGGCTCGGTCGAGCACGGCATCGGCTCGTTCCTGTGGATGCTGGGCGTCTTCGTCGCGGGGGCGCTGTTCATGGTGGCGTTTCCGGCGTACTCGACACGCGCCGCGAAGTGGATCGGCCAGGAGCCGCTGCGCAGCCTCGGGCTCGGCTTCGTGATCCTGGTCTCGCTGCCGGTGCTGACGGTGCTGCTGCTGTTCACGATCGTCGGCATCCCGCTCGCGCTGATCGTGTTCATGCTCTACCTGCTGCTGCTGTTCCTCGGCTGGGTCACCGCCGCCATGTTCGTCGGGCAGAAACTGCTGGGATTCGTGCGCAGCGACGCCCCCGAGACGACCGCGCGGCGCCTCGTGGCGCTGCTGGCCGCGGTGCTCGCGCTCTGGCTCGTGGGTTTCGTGCCCGTCCTCGGCTTCTGGGTCAAGTTCGCGGCGCTGCTGCTCGGCATCGGCGCGCTGGTGTGGCAAGGTTGGCCGCGGCGTGACACCACGCCGCAACCTGCCTGACGACACACTGCCTCGCGGCTGCGGGGCCGCGAGGAACTGAAGCGTGATCGCTAACTACTGGCCGCACCTGCTGGCCCTGCTCGTCGGCATGGGCCTGACGGTGCAGGTCGGCATGAACATGACGATTGCGCGCGTGGTGGGCACGCCGCTCTGGGCCTCGGTGGCCAACTTCGGGGTTGGACTCGTGGCGCTGCTCGTCACCGCGATGGTGATCGGCTCACGCCCCACGCCGGGCACCATTGGCCAGGTGCCGCTGTGGGCGTGGTTCGGCGGCGTGCTCGGCGCGGCCTACGTGGCATCGGTCACGCTGCTTGGCCCGCGCATCGGCGGCATGACGATGGTTGCGCTCGCCATCACCGGCCAGCTCATTGCGGCCCTCGCCGTTGATCATTTCGGCGTGCTGGGCTATCCGCAGATCCCCGTCTCGTCGACGCGCCTGCTCGGCGCGGCGCTGCTCCTGGCGGGCGCGCTGCTGGTGATGCGGCGCTAGGGAAGCTCTGCACAGGTCTGCAAGCGACGCGTTGCGCGCGCTCGACCCAGTGCCTGTCACCGAGCTTGGAAAGGCAGACACGCGCTCTGTGACAGGCACTGAGTCGAGCGCTCTGACAGCGTCGCAGCGCTGGTACGTCGCAAGCGTCCGATCCGATACCGTTCCCAGAGCGCGTGTCTGCCCTTCCAAGCTCGGGGAACGGTATCGGATCGGGCGCGACGGCGATTGACCGCCCGCGCGCCTGGGCAGAGCTTCGCTAGTGCGCGCGCGGCGGCACGGCCACCGCAATCTCGCGCGCCATCTGCGTGATCACGCGCACGCCCTGTTCGGCCGACCCGCTGCGGGTCTCCGCCGTGACGGCACCGCGCCAGAGCAGGCGGCCGGTGGCGCGATCGTCGATGAACACCAGCACCGACCCGTCACGCACGCGCTGCTCGCGCGGCAACATGGACGCAGGCGGCGGCTGGATCTCGGCGGGGCTCAGCACCTGGGTGGCGGAAGGCGCGCCGACGCGGCGTTCATCCGCGACCACGAACTTCTGGGTGCCTGCGACCTGGAAGCTGACCACCATGTCGGCGGCCGCGGCGGAATCGACTTCGCGGTAGCCCTTGCGGGTGAGTTCGCCCGTGATCGTGGCGCGCAGATGCGAGTTGGCGGATTCGATCACCGCCGGTTCGACCGACGCGGGGGTGCCAAACTCGCCACCCCGCCAGTAGAACGATTGCTTCGATGCGACGTCGCCTTCGGGCGCCGCATAGCTGTCGACGTCCCAATGGGTCGCACAACCGCCGAGGAGCCCCAGGGCGGCGGCAAGAACCAGCGTGCTGCGCGGCGTCACCATCGTCGTCTCCTCGCCGTTTTTCCCCTGCAATTGTACGCCCGGGGCCCGCTGGCCGCCGTTTTGTGACGCGCGTCGACAGCCAGGCTCCCCGGAATGGTGCGCCATGAGGCGGCGGGGGCATACTGCACCGGCAAGTGCCATGGACCGCCGGGCTGTCGCCCGGTGTGCCGGCATCGCGTGAGGAGCGTTAGCCCTTCGATGAAGACCATCCTGCTGGCCTACGAACGAGACCAGGATCTCGCGGCCGTCGAGAGCGTGCTGCAGTCGCGCGGCCACCGCCTGCTCAGGGCGCGCACGGGCGTCGAGGCAATCGACGTCATTCGTAACCAGAACCCGGATGCCGTCGTGAGCGACGTCATGTTGCCGCGCCTCGATGGCTTCGCGCTCTGCCGGCGCCTGCGCGAAGACCCCGCGTACCTGCATCTGCCCGTGGTGCTCCACTCGTTCCGTGTGGAAGGGCCCAAGTACGAAGCCTTCGCCGCCGAAGTGGGCGCACTGCGCTTCCTGCCGCGCGGCTCGACGCTGGAAGAACTTGCGGGCCTGCTGGACGAAGCGCCTGCGTCGGCAACGACCATGCGCATTCCGGCGCTCGTGCCTGAACTGCTCGACAAGCGTGAACAGGACCGGCGCCGGCTGGCCGACCTCGAGAAGCAGTTGCGCGAGGTGGAAGCCACCAACACGCAGCTCGCCGTCGCCGAGCGCGTCGCGCGTGAACGCGCCGAACACGAAGCCCGCGCGCGCGCCGAGTTCGCCGCGCAGGAGTCGGTGCGCATCCGCGAACTGCAGTTGCGCATCCGTGACCTGGAAGCCGCGCAGAAGCAGGCGGCCGAAGCCGAATCGCAGGCACGCGGCGCAGCGGCGGAATCGCGCGCCGAGGCAGCGAAGCTCTCACTGCTCGAGACCCGGCTCAACGAATTGCAGACAGCGCGCTCACGCGCGCAGTCGATCGCGAACGACGCGGAACGCGCGTTCTCGTCGCAACCCACGCCCACGTGGATCATCGACGTCGAATCGCGCCTGGTTCACACCGCGACGGATTCCGCCGCGGCCATGGTGGGTTTCGAGCCCGCCATGCTGCGTGGCAAGCCACTGGCCGACATATTGCCGGGCGTGCAGTTTGCGGACGACACGGCGCGCGAGACGCTGCTCCACTGGCAACGCCCCGACGGCAGCGAGGCGCGCCTCGAGCTGCAACGCGTGCCCACGAGTTTTGCGGGGCGCTCGTGCTGGATGCTCACGGCGTGCGACGTCACCGCTGACCTCGCGGCCCAGGTGCGCGAGCAGGAGTTGGCGGCGCAAGCGGACGCGCTCGAAGCCGCGCCGGAAGCGTGCGGCGTCGTCGACAGCGAAGGGCGCCTGCGTTACGGCAATCGCGCGTTGCTCGGCCTGCTGGGGATGGAGCGCGAAAAGCTCGGCACGCTCACGCTGCAATCGCTCGAGCCCGACGACGACAACGGCACGGTGCGCAGCATTGCCCGCTCGCAGACGGGTGCGCTGCGTCGGGAAGCGCGCTGGCTGCGCCCTGACGGGCAGGCCCTCGAAGTCGAGGTCGCCCTCGCGCCGGTAGCCGACGACACCGGGTTGCGAGTCTTCACAGCGCGCGACGTCTCAGCGGCGCGGCGTGCGGCCGAGCGCAACGAACGCGACCACGGGCGCGTCAGCCGCCTGCTCGAACTGGCGCAACGCGCGAACGCGCTTACGGAAGTCGAACTTCTCGAACGCACGCTGCAGCTCGCGCACGAATTGACGCGCAGCGAGCAGGCGTACCTGTTCCTCGCTGTGGGCGATGCCAGCGCAGTTGAAATCGCGGCGCGCCGGGGCAGCGGTTCCACCGAACCATTGAGCGTGCTCGCGCGCTGGCGTGGCGCGCCACCGCCCGGAACTGCGCTCGCCGAATGCATTTCGACGCAGCGGCCCGTGGTCCGTGAGATCGTGGAGAACACAGCGGCGCTGCAGCCGGCAGGGTTGCCGTCCGCGCTGAACCGGCAGCTCGTGCTGCCGATCATGGACGCGGGTCGTCTCGTGGGCGCACTGCTGGTCGCCAACGCCACCCGGCCTTACGACGACGATGACCGGCGACACGTCGAACACATCGCGGATGCCGCCGCCAAACTGCTGCGACGCCGGCGTTCGGATGCCGAAGTCGTGAGCGCGATGGATCACATGGAACGCGTGATGTTCGGCGCGATCGAAGCGCTGGCACAGCTGGCGGAGGCGCAGGACGCCTGCAAGACGGGCCGCGCGCGCCGCGTCGGCGACTATGCCGCGCGCATCGGCGCGGGCCTCGGCCTGCCCGGACACACCGTGCGCGGGCTGCGCGTGATGGGGCAGCTGATCGACGTCGGCATGCTGCAGATTCCGCGCGAACTGCTGTGGCGTCCAGGCACGCTCTCGGCCGCCGAGTTCGAACTGGTCAAGACGCACGCCGAGCGCGGGTTCGAGGCGTTGCGGGCGATCGAATTCCCGTGGCCGGTCGCCGAAACGGTGCGCCAGCATCACGAACGCCTGGATGGCTCGGGTTATCCGCGCGGCCTGCGGGGCGAGGAGATCCTGCTCGAAGCGCGCATCGTCGCAGTGGCAGATGCCCTCGAAGCGATGCTGGCCCAGCGCCCGCACCGGCCTGCCCTCTCGCTGCAGGCATGCCTCGAAGAGCTGCAATCGCAGGCCGGCCGTCGCTATGATGCACGCGTGGTCAAGGCTGCGATCAAGATGCTGCGAGACGAACCGACGCAAGTGCTGCCGATGCCGATGCCGCAGGAAGTGCTCGAAGCCCAGGCCGGACAACTGATCGCCTGAGGCGGTCCGCACCATGCACCTCGAGTTCTATGGCGCGGCCGGCGAAGTTACCGGTTCCTGCCATGTGCTCACCGTGCGCGGCCGCACGCTGCTGCTCGATTGCGGGATGATCCAGGGCGGCGCGGATCCCGACGCCCGCAATCGCGCGGAGTTTCCCTTCGATCCGGCGCGCATCGATGCCGTGGTGCTGAGCCATGCGCACATCGACCACTGCGGGCGCCTGCCGCTGCTGCACAAACGTGGTTTTCGCGGGCCTGTCTTCGCCACCGCCGCGACACGCGATCTCGCGCGAATCCTGTTGCAGGACAGCGCATTCATGGCCGAACGCGAGGCCGAGCGCTTCCGGCGTCACCTGGCCGAGCGTCGCGGCGGTCACGTGCGCGGCCATGCGGAGCCGCTCTTCACGCGCGACGACGCATCGGCCACGCTGCAGCAGTTCCACAAGGTGCCGTACGACAAGCCACATGAAGTCCTGCCTGGCGTGACGGTCACCTTCAGGGACGCGGGCCACATCCTCGGTTCGGCCGGGGTCTGGCTCGCGCTCGAGGAGGAGGGCCGGCGGACCCGCGTCGTGTTCAGCGGCGACGTCGGCCAGTTCGATTCACCGATCCTCCGGGATCCGGCGGGCAATGGCGCTGCCGACCTCATCGTGATGGAGAGCACCTACGGCAACCGTCTGCACCGCGAACGCTCGGACACCCTGCGTGAGTTCGGCGAGATCCTGCAGGCAGCGCGGCGGGATGGCGGCAACGTACTGATCCCGGCGTTCGCGGTGGGTCGCAGCCAGGAAATCCTGTACGAGCTCGCATCGCACTTCGACGAGTGGGGCGTGGGCCACTGGCAGATCTTCCTCGACAGCCCGATGGCGATCGAGGCTTCGGAAATCTACTGGAAGCATCCCGACCTGTTCGACGAGGAAGCACGCGCCGCCTACCGTCTGGCCGGGCGCGGCATGCCGGACCTCCCGAATCTGCAGTTGTGCCGCAGCCCGGAGGAGTCGATGGCCATCAATGCGGTTCGCGGCGGAGCGATCGTAATCGCGGGCAGCGGCATGTGCATGGGCGGGCGCATCGTCCATCACCTCAAGCGCAACCTGCCGCGCCCCGAGTGCAACGTGGTGTTCACCGGGTTCCAGGCGAATGGCACGCTGGGGCGTGCGCTCGTCGACGGACGGGGAACAGTGCGCATTCACGGCGAACCCGTCGCAGTGCGTGCACGCATCGACACACTGGGCGGCTTTTCAGCCCACGGCGATCGCGACGACTTGCTGCGCTGGCATGCGAGCGTCGGCGGCACTCCCCAAACGTACCTGGTGCATGGCGAAGCGGAAGGCGCGCAGGGATTGCAGGACGCGCTGCGGGCGCGCGGCCGTCTGTGCGAGATCGCGCGGCCGGGGATGCGTGTCGACCTGGGCGCTGCCGGAAGCTAGCCGCCGCGCGGCGCGCGCGCGTGCCGGTCAGCCGTCGATGTCGAAGCGCATCGTGACCGTCGAGCGCTGTGCGACGGGCTGACCGTTCACTACCCGCGGACGGAAGCGCCAGCCCGCAACAGCCTCGCTCGCGGCACCGTCGAAAACACCACGCGGTTCGGCGGCCACGACTTCGATGTCGCGCACCGAGCCGTTCGGCGTCACGGTGAATTCCAGTTCCACCCAACCCTTGGTGCCGTTGCGCAGTGCCTCCACCGGATACACCGGCTCGCGCACGACGATGCGGTCGAGCGAATCGGCGGCCACGACGCCAGGCGCCATCGTACTGTCAGCATCGGCGATCGGTTCGGGTTTCGGCGGAGTCTTCGGGCGCGACGTGCCCGCGATCGGCATCGCGTTCACCGGCTCGCGCGCGTACGTCGGCACGTGCTTCGGCGCCGGCTGCGCATTGATCACGCGCGGCCGGAGCGGATCGGGCCGCACGACGGACGCCGCGGCTGGTGGGGTACTCCTCACGGCAGGCGCCGCCGCGGGTTCGTCGATGCGCGAGACCGGTCCGGGAAGCTTCGCGAGTTCTGCCTGGATTTCTTCGAGTGTGCTCGTCGTGCTCGCGCCCGCAGGCGTCGCAGTGTCGTTGACCGTTGCTGAACGCGCGGCGAGCATCGCTTCGACTTCCGCTTCCTGCTCGCTCGAGAGCTGCCGTGAGGGCGTGTCACCCGGATCGAGCTCGCGTGCAAGTGCCTGCGCAGCGCTGTGATCCGGTGCGACAGCCAGCACGCGCTGGACGATCCTTATGGCTTCGGTCTCGCGGCCCGCATCGGCTTCGCGCTTGGCCTGCGCCAGCAGCAGGTCGATGGTGCGCGCGAGCGAGGCCAGCGCTTCGGGCTGGTCCGGCTGCGCGAGCAGTACGGCCTGGAAGAGATCGAGTGCGTTGCGACCTTCGGGTGCCTCGAGGCGCCCGGCCTGCAACGCAGCCCTGGCGCGCGAGAGCACCGGGTTCGCGCCGTTCGTACCGCGTGGCTTGTGCGCGGCCGGTATCGCAGCCGGCGCCGTGTTCACGTGCGCGTTGGCGCTGGAATCCGTGTCATCACCAAGGAAGAGCGGCACGGTCAACGCGAGCGCGACGATGCCGATCAGTGCCAGGTAGCCGCGGGGCATGCCGGCAGTTGGCCGCCGCAGTCCGCGCAGGATCGGCGACAGCGGGTCGCCCGCGTCCTTCCCATCACGGCGTTCGACGTGCCGCTTGATCGCGGCCTGCAGGAACATGCCTGCCCGGCGCGCGGACGTCGGCTTGTGCATGAAGCGGTAGACGAGGCCGTTGCTGATCAACGGCGCGAGCAGCGGTTCGTCGTCGCGCGTGCCGGCGACGCAGACGACCACGTCGGGGAACTGCTCGACGATCTGCTGGATCAGCGTATCGGCCTGCTGCGAGACCGCGGCCGTGTCGACGACGAGCACGCCGCAGCGGCCGGTGATCAGCAGGTCGGCGGCCTCTTCGGCGGTGCGCGCGCGCCAGACGGGATTGCGCTCGCCCACGGCGACCTTGGTCGACTGGAACAGCTCCTGGTCAGCCGTCAGCAGCACGACGTCGACGAGCACCGCGCCGGGGGCGGCGGGAATGGGCTCGACGGCCGGATTGAGGACGGCCTCGGGTTGACGGAGCATGGTTCACGCATTGCACGCCAACCGGCCCGCGGTCGCCACCGCCGGATGCCAAAAACATGAAGCAATTCATAAAAATAGCGAGCCGCCGGTCGACTGGGCCACGACCCGCTTTGTGGCGCTGCAGCAACAAAAACGGCCCTGCGCGCTCGACATAATGCGGTCGGCGCGAGCATGATCGGCCGCTCCTGCGTCCTGGAGCCGTCACCCGGCCGGGGTGGAGACATGCGGGGCATCGAATTCACGTCGCGGATCCCTCATCACAAGCGCCACGCGCTGGAGCGGATCCTGTTTTTCAACCGCTGCCAGGATCGCGTCGCACGCGACATCGTCGACGTCATCGATCGCTATGGCCCGCCGGAGATCGTCGAGGACGGCGACGGCCTGCGCGTGCGTGTCGGCGACTTGCCGGACGTGCAGTGCCTGTTCGCGGTCGACTCGATGACGGCGCGGCCCATCGGCGTTGCCGTCTACATCCGCGCGGACCTCGAGCACGTCACCGTGCTGCACGTTGGCGTGAGCGAGGATTACTGCGCCGGCGGCATGAACGAAGGCGCGGGCCTGCTGCTGCGGTTGATTGGCGAAGTGCGCCGCTCCTCGCGCCGCATGAAGGGCGTGCGCCGCCTGCAGATGCTCTACGGCGGGCCACGCGCACGCGCCTCGCTCTAGGCGGGCTCGCGCTCGCTCGCCTCACTTCGGCGTGGCCGCGCCTGCGCCTTCTCCCAGCAAGTCTTCGATCATGGCCTTGACCGCTGCCATCTGCGGGCCCGCCTGCGTCGCGTAGGCGTCGCCCGTGTAACCCCACCAGTCCCAGCAGCCATTCGGGTTGAGCGGCTGGAAGCTCGGCTCCACCTGCGGAAACAGCACGACGATGCCCCCGGCATCGGCTGCTTCGAGGTAGCCTGCCTGCCGCACGAACGCGTCCTTCACGTACGACGCGCCCTGCTTGCAGCCGTGAAAGGCGACGTGCAGCCGGCAATCCGCCTTGCCGCTCTTTTCGCCGCACGCGGCCGGCACGTATAGCCAGCCGCGGGCTGCCAGGCCCGCGGCCCCCGTCGCCCTCGCATAGTCCGCCTGCGAATACTCCACCAGCGTGCCCCGCTGCGGCTTGCCTTTGCCCACGACGAACTTGCCGTACAGGTGCTCGAGCATCACCCGGGCGCCGGGCAGGCCGCAGTTGCCGATGAACGGCGTGTCGGTCTCGCCGCAGTCCTGCAGGTTGTCCGCGGCGGCGGGGAACGTGTGACCGGCGGCAGGCAGTTCCGTCCGCTGCACGGCTCGCGGATCGACCAGCAGTTCGTAGTACGCCTGCAGCGCATCGACTACGTTCTTGCTCACCACCTCGTCACGTCCGCCGTGGAAGATCCAGACGCGGTCGTTGGCGAGGTTCGCGATCGGATCGATGTGCGCATCGAGCGCGAGCTGGCTGGTGAGCCCCACCAGTTCGTCGACCGCGATCGGCTCGTCGCCCTGCATGCAGCGACCCAGCGCGTAGCGCAGTGAGTTCTCGGCGCAATAGTAGGGCCCGGCCGCCACGATGCCTGCGCCGCTCACCAGCGAAGAATTGGCGACATGGAACTGCACGGCCATGTACCCACCGGCAGCGATGCCCGACACGGTGACCGTACCATCGGCGATGGGCAGCGCCGCCAGCCGGTCGCCGCGCGGCGCATCGACGGCATCGCTGCCGCAGGCGCCGAGGGCAACGCACGTCATCGCGATCAGCCACGCGCGGACGCCGTTGAATGCGGGCCAGGCAGAAGTGGGTTTCATGAGATCAGGTTCGCGGCAGGAATCGCCGTTGGATTTGGTCTAACGCGCCGCGGCGACGCTCGACTCGCTGCCGGACAAGGGCTACGGTGCATCACATGCAGTCGTGGCGCAAGCGGATCGCGGAAGCCCTGGGACTCGCCGGCGTTGGCGTGGCGGCCGCGTCGCTTGCGGCGCTGCTCGCGCCGATCGGCTGGCCATTCGAACTCTTCGCGCACTTCCGTTGGCAGGTGGGCGCGGCGGCGGCCGCGCTGCTCGTGGCGTCTCTCGTGCTGCGCCGGCCGTGGATGATGGTGATCACTTTTGCAGCGCTCGCGGCGCAAGGCGTGCCGGCGATGTTGCCGGGTCGCACCGCGTCCGCTCATGCTGTGGCGCCGGCGTGCGATGGCACCGCGCTGCGCGTCGTGAGCGCAAACGTCCTGTTCAGGAATGAAGAGCACGCGCCGCTCGTCGACTATCTTTCGCGCAGCAATGCGGACGTGATCGCGCTGCAGGAGGTCACGCCGGAGTTGGAAGCCGCGCTCGCGCCGCTGTATGAACTCTATCCCTATCGTCTCGTGCTCACGCGGACGGATCCTTATGGCATGGCGCTGCTCAGCCGCTGGCCGCTGGGTCGCGATGCCGGCACGGTCGACTTCGCCGGTGATGGCCTGCCTTCGCTGACCGCCACGATCACGCTGCCGGGCGAGCACGAGGTGCGCGTGATCGCCATGCACACGCACTGGCCGATCACGATCGGGTTGCAGCGCCAGCGTGACCGCAGCCTGCACGCAGTCGCGCAACTCGCCGCGGCCGATTCGATTCCCACCGTGCTGGCCGGCGATCTGAATCTGACGCCCTATGCGCCGGCGTTCGCAAGGTTGCTAGACGAGTCTGGACTGCGCGACGCGCTGGAAGACGTGGCTTGGCGGCCGACGTGGCAGGCTGGCTTCTGGCCGCTCGCGCTGCCGATCGATCACGTGCTGGTGTCGCGCGATGCGTGCGTCGTTGCGCACGAAATCGGTCCGGACGTGGGGTCGGATCACCGGCCGCTCGCGGTGACGCTGCGGCTGCCCTGATCGGGGCGCGCCTAGTCTTCGTAATCGCTGTCGCGACGTCCCAGCAGCCGTCGACGATTGGCTTCTGCCGTCCCGGCGCCCACGCGCACGTTGCGCAGGCCCGAGCGGCGTGGGCCCGCGCGGCGGTCGTCATGGTGCTGGTACCTGCACGTACAGCCTGCGGGATTCGTGCAGCCCACGATCGGCAGCCGCGGCGCTTCGGGCGACAGCAGCCGGATATCCTTCAACGCCTTGGCCTGCGCGCACGCATTGGCACCGGCAACGACCGTGACCGCGTGAAAGCGCAAGCGGACGGGCCGCGGTTTGAGCGGAACTGCCATCGTGGATCCCCTCGTCCAACTGTTCTTTTTCTGGCTCCAAAGCTACGCCATCCAGCGCGGCCCGCCAAGAGGTCGCCGGCAGGCTATTCGACGCCCAGCGTCTCACCGGTGGGCGGCGGGAATTCGCGGCAGCAATCGAGCAGCCAGCTGCGGAAACGTACCACCTTGGGTAACGAGAAGTTCTCGGGCGGCGCCACGAGGAACCAGGCATTCCGCTGCTGCACGCTTGGGAGCATCGGCCGTACCAGGCGCCCGGCGGCGATGTCGGCCGCCACGAGCGACCAGCGGGCCAGGGCGACGCCCTTGCCCTGTTCGACGGCGGCGAGCGAGGCAGCGGAATCTTCCAGCGCCGGACTGGTGTCCGCCCGGGTGGTGTCGCCGCCCACGCGCCGCAGCCAGTCCTGCCAGGGCTCGGACCGGCTGTGGATCAGCGGGTAGCGCGCGAAATCGGCCACCGTGTCGATCGGCCCGAACTTCGCGAGCAACGCCGGGCTGCAGACCGGGAAGACGTATTCGTCCAGCAGCCGCTCGGACTTGAGGCCTGCCCACTGACCCGAGCCGTAGAGGATGGCGGCGTGGAAATCGTCGCGGCTGAAGTCGAGTCCCGCGGCGCGCGGCGGCCCGAAGCGCACCTCGATCTCAGGGTGACGACGGGTAAACTCGCCGAGGCGCGGCAGGAGCCAGCGCTGGAGGAATTCGTTGGGGACGCTGAGGTTGAGCATGCCGCCGACGCGCTCGCGCCGGATGCGCTCGACGGCGCGCCGCAGTTCGTCGAGCCCGCGTCGGACGCCCGGCAGCAGCTCGGCGCCTTCCTGCGTCAGCGCGACCGCACGGGTGTGGCGCCGGAACAGGGGGACGCCGATGTCGGCCTCGAGCGCCTTGATCTGCGCGCTGACGGCGGCCGTCGTGACGCCCAGCTCCTTCGCGGCGCCGGTGAAGCTCAGGTGAGCCGCGACGGCTTCGAAGACGCGGAGGGCGTTGAGCGGGACACGGTCCGGAGGGGTCGCCATCGGCTGCCCTGTAGTGAATCGATGATTAACAATACGGCGCGCAGGCTAAGCAATCAAGGCATTTTTCGGCCTGCTGTCGAGGGAATCTGAAGAAATGCGAGTCGAACATTGAGCCCCTCTGCTGCGCTTTCGATCGACCCGGCCCGTCCGCAGGACGCGGGTCTCATCGTCGCGCTGGTGCGCGAACTGGCGGAGTACGAGCGGCTGCTGGACCAGGTCGTCCTGACCGAACAGGACATCCACCGCGATCTCTTCGGGCCGCGCCCCCATGCGGAGGCAGTCATCGCGCGTGAGGGCGACGAGCCGGTCGGCTTCGCCCTCTGGTTCCACAACTATTCGACGTTCGCCGGCCGCCCTGGCCTGTACCTCGAGGACCTGTTCGTCCGTCCGGCCTGCCGTGGCCGGGGTTACGGCGAGGCCCTCCTGCGGTACCTCGCGCGCGTGGCACTGGAGCGAGGCTGCGCAAGGTTCGAATGGTCCGTGCTCGACTGGAACGAGCCGGCGCTCGCGTTTTACCGCAAGCTGGGCGCGGTGCCGATGGACGAATGGACGGTACAGCGGGTCAGCGGCGAGGCGCTCGAAGCGCTGGCGCAGGGCAAAAGCGAAGGAGCGGGCAAGCGATGAGTCATCAGCGCATCAATTACGCGACGGGGACGCCGTGGGAACCGGTGGTCGGTTATTCGCGCGCCGTGCGCGTGGGCCCGATGGTGTTCGTGTCGGGCACGACGGCCACCGGACCCGACGGTCAGATCGTCGGGGGCAACGATGCCGCGGCGCAGGCCCGCCAGGTGCTCGCCAATATCCAACGCGCGCTCGAGCGCGCCGGCGCCCGGCTGGAGGACGTGGTGCGCACGCGTGTCTACGTGCGCGACATCGCGCAGTGGGAGGCGGTCGGCCGCGCGCACGGCGAGGTGTTCGGCGCGATCCGGCCGGCTTCGGCGATGGTCGAGGTCAGCGGGCTGGTCGATCCGGCGATGCTGGTCGAGATCGAGGCCGACGCCTACATCACAGCCAGCGACACGCGCTGAATCTGCGGCGGCCCGGCCGCCGATCTGGTCTGTACACCCCGCAAGGAGAAGCAACATCATGCGCAGGACATTGAGCGCAGCCTGCCTGCCGGCCATCGCCTGGCTGGCCGGTTGCAGCAGCGCACCGACGATCCCCGTCGCGAAGGACGTCGACATCGACCGCTTCATGGGCGACTGGTACGTGATCGCCAACATTCCCACGGTGTTCGAGGAAGGCGCGCACAACGCCATCGAGTCGTACAAGCGTGATCCGCGCGACGGCAGCATCGCGACCACGTTCACGTATCGCGACGGCGGCTTCGAGGGCGAGCAGAAAGTCATGCGGCCGCGCGGCTTCGTGCGTCCCGACACCGGCAACGCCGTGTGGGGCATGCAGTTCGTCTGGCCGATCAAGTCCGAGTACCTGATCGCTTACGTCGACCCGGCCTACACCCAGACGATCATCGCGCGAAGCAAGCTGGATTACGTCTGGATCATGGCGCGCACGCCCGAACTGCCGGCGGACCAGTACGCCGCGCTCGAACGAAAAGTGCACGATCTCGGCTACGATGTGTCGAAGCTGCAGAAGGTGCCGCAGCGCTGGCAGTGACACGAGGACAGACAGCCATGCACGACAGAGACGTTGCCATCCCAAGGCAGGGAATTCGCCGCAAGTTCGGACTCGGCATCGCCCTGCTCGGTGCCTTTGCGCTGGTCGCCGGCGTCCCGGCTTCTGCGGCGGAGCCAACGCCTGCCGCTGTCCCGGCCGCGAAGCCTGCGGCGGCCACCGTGACGCCGATGACGCAGGAACAGCTCCTCGAGCATCAGGCGAAGCATCCGCAGCATCTGTTCGTGCTCGACGTGCGCTCGCCTGAGGAATTCAAGGCAGGCCACGTGCCCGGTGCGGTCAACGTCCCCTATGACCAGATCGCTTCGCGACTGGCCGACGTGCCGAAGGACAAGGACGTGGTGCTGTATTGCCGGTCGGGCCGACGAGCCGGCATCGCCGCGGAGGTGCTGCAGGCGAATGGCTACACGCGGTTGTCGCATCTCGAAGGCGACATGAATGCGTGGGTCGAGAAGGGACGGCCGGTCGAGACGCCGTAACGTTCCACGCTCGCATCAGGGCATCGCCGCATGCGCTGCGTCGCAGCGGGCTGCGGGAATGTTCTCGCGGGCACGCCGTAAATACGTCCCTGTAGGCTCGCGCGCGACGTCCATGTCGCGCGACGGCCCTCGGAACATCCCCGCAGCCCGCTACGCCGCAACGCTTACACAGTCGCTGCATTCGGCGGGCGTGCAGATCCCGTGCGGCGTAACCGGCCGTCTTCTCGATGTGTGTAGGGCCACCAAAGCGCCGCCC
>Ga0224500_10001362_pt1 | contig 14514 bp, 14 predicted proteins | sample SF_Oct11_sed_USG_FD_168126 | JGI IMG/M metagenome (GOLD analysis project Ga0224500, IMG submission 168126) | Sediment microbial communities from San Francisco Bay, California, United States - SF_Oct11_sed_USGS_4_1 | ecosystem: Environmental > Aquatic > Marine > Sediment | place: USA: California... | reverse complement strand
GCGCGTACAGAGCTGGAGTTCGCGAAGAAGAGGTGGAAGAACCCCTCTGGGAAAATTCTCCCGGTGATGGTCAGACCGACACTGGATTCGAGGATCGACGCATACTTGCGTGCCGTAACGATTCTCTACCCTCAAGGAAATGTAGCGGCAGAAGTCGCTGCCAGAGCAACCGCATTGCTAGAGCATACGGACGAGCCGTTGAATGTTCCGCCTAGCCCGGAACTTCAGAGGGAACGTATCGCAAGTTACAAAGAATTGTGGAGACTCACCAAGCTGCTACCTAAATGGCCTCAGTCCAAAGATGTCACGTACGAAGACTTCGGCAAGCTCAGCCAGCTTCTCCGCGATTGGTATTTTAACGAGGGCGGGGGCATATTCCTGTCGCGAACTGCACATACCGCTTATGCGGCATTGCAGGACTCTCTGACGGCGATCCTTGTCGAACAGCCTTCTGGAGGTATTTCTGAGGAGCATTACGAAGCGGTGCGGGTCTTATGCAGTACGCTTCGGAGCGGATTAGCTCACGATGTGGGTTCACGGCAGTAAGTATCGGTCTTGAAAAAGGTAGAGAAAAATATAGGGGTCGGGAATCTTTGTTTGACTGTCAAGCCGAAAACGAAGAGGTCGATGGGAGCGCAGGGAAGGCTGTCCTCTGGGAGCATCAGCAGTAAGAGAGCCTCTCAATGGGCAAGAAATAACATCGGTATTAAAGGAGGCAATAGCGGCGGTGCCGGTGCCTGACCCAGAATCCTTGCCAGGGTTGAACGTTCTGTTAATGCACGTGTGTTCAAAAGGATACGTCAGGGATTTTGTAATCTTGGAGCCAGAGGAGCCTGTTGGTCACATCTTGATTGGCATGGCGTTGAAGGAGAAGCAAGGTTCTTTTCAATAACTCACGGAAGGGAAGATGATCGGAAACAATGATGCCGCTGTGAGGGCGTGCAGTCGCAGCATATTGCTGAGCCAGCAACACATAGTCCTTCACGTTAAAGGTCAGGATGACGCGGCCCTGGCTAGTGGCAAAGACGAGTTGCTCAGAATCCAAACTGCCTCGATTGGCAGTTTCTTGAGTGGATACACAATCGAAGCCGCGATCACTCAGGACCTTGGCGAGCAACGGGTCAACATCTTCGTCGAGGTAGAGTTTTATGGACGTGGCCTAACGTGTTGTTCGCGATTGGCGTCGAGATCCTGTTGAATCTCATCGCGATTGTCGTAGTAGTAGGCGAGGGCATCATGGATTTGGGCAAGATTTAAATGGGGGAACCTGCTCGCTAATTCTTCGGGCGAGAGACCATGATGAAGGATATACGAAACGACGGACCGAACGGGAAAACGTGTTCCTTCAATGATTGGACTGCCTCCGCAGATTTGAGGATTGACGGTGACATGGGGGTGCGCAACTTTCATATGTGTCTTGAGTTAAGAAGAACATGTGTGGCGCCATGATGTCAAGTAAGAGGGGAAAACTCAGGTGGTCACTTGACCTGATCAGGTTAGGCACCAGACAAACGACCGCAGTAGTACGAATCAATAAAAACGTGATCGCCCGGATCAACGGCGACACCACGGCGGTCGAGTCCGATGCTGCATGCGTGGGGATCATGCATACGCCAGCGGGTTACAGATCACCCTGCATGTCGATCAATTACGTCTGACAGAAGCGCCGCAATAGATGGAGAGGACAGGGGTGGCGTGACTAATTAAGCCGGTATCCTTTTGCCGAAAGGCAGGTATCCCTCATGGCGTTGATGGTCGAAAGGCCATGCAGAGCACGAGCATGGTCGGCGGGGTTTTGAGGTCCTGGACTGAAGGGAAAGGGTGACGTCTGGCTATAGAAGTATTGCTCGTTGGCTAACCGTGCTTTGTACTCGCACTCCGCATAGTCCCGTTCAACATCATACCGAGTGAATCCTGTCGGATGACGTCCGCGTTCGTAAGGACTTTGTGCGCAACCGGAAGTGAATGTCACCAGCACCAATCCAAGAAGTGTGATCCATGAGATCATGGCTTACTCGTACCATCCAAGCCATCTGAGGTCAAGGTCGGTACCCGGCGATGATGTCGGCGCAGCGGCGGGCGCTGACAAGCGCACTTTCCACATTAGCTGGCCACCCGGTATCGGTCCAGGCTCCGGCGACGAGCAAGTTTGGCAGGGGGCTCTGCTGGAGCGGTCTGAGTCTTGCTGCCCCTGGTGCGAGCAGCAGTGCCGCGTAACTTTCTCGAGAGATTTGTCGAGATGTGATGTCGCTCCTGGAAATCTCGGGAAACACTCTGCCCATCTCGGCTTGTGCCGCCTCGATCATCTGATCCTCGCCCAATCCCATCAGCGAGGTCTCCGTCCCTGTCAGTCGAACGACGATCTCATGTGGGCCAACGGGAGTGCTCGTGAGGTAATTGAACGGTTTGCCGGCTAATAGGAGCAGTCGAGGTGGTGGGCTGATTGTTTGTGTGACGGTCAGTTGGACCATGATTTCACTGAGGCTTTGGAGTTCCGTCAAATGGGCAAAGTAGGCATAGCGGGTGAGAAACCGTTCTGGCAGCAGGCGGAGGAGGTATTGGTACGACAGTGCACTGATGTACCAACCGGCCTGCAGGGTTGTCCCGTCATGGAGTCGTATGTCCTGGATTCCATCGTGCCGAAACCGGATGTGCGGCGGCTGGGCAAGTGGAATGAATCGGACGTGGTTTCGGAGAATCTCCTTCATAGGAGTGAGAAAGCGCTGGGCAATGGTTCCGGATCGGTGAGTGAGCCTGGCGTCTGACGCATCACTGAGGAACACGGTTGACAGGATCTGGACGAAGGTTGCGGCGGACAGACGGGCCAGTGCGTTGCCGGTCAACCACTGAGCAAGCGGGGCCCAAGTCCGTTCTCTGGCTTCCGCACTCTGGCCGGTGGCAGTGAGCCACTCATCGGCTGTGCGATTCTCGAGATCTGCCGGAAGGGTTTCGGCCTGTTCCCAAATCTGTTCGACATGCGAGAACAGTCTCCAACGGTCCTGCCAGGACAAGCCCTGGAAACTGAAAAAACTCATCATCCACTGAAAGGCACCCGGGAGACGGGCGGACTGATAGGGCACGGTCTTCCCCGTGGGAAGTCGAAATTCGAGCGGAATGGGCTGGTCGGAGATCGAGCGTTGTCCTTGGTCGAAGGTCTTGAGTACCTGCGTGGTCTCCTGATGGCAGCCAAGGGTGATCGATGCGGGATCGGACGCATTGGCCTGGAATCCATCGGGCCAGTCGGCGTACTCGAGGAGGGTGACCTGGTAGCCCTGTTGGTGGAGTTGATAGGCGGTTGCGAGGCCCGCAAGTCCGGCACCCACAATCAGCACGCTGTGAGAGGGGGGGGCAGTCACGAGAATCGCGAGCGGAGCCACACGCCTAAGGCGATCAGCACACGCTGAGTGGTGGTGAGGCTGATCCGTGGTCCGAATACCTGATAATTCGACCGTTCGATCCGTTCCAGAATCCGTCTATAGATTCCGCGCATGATTTCCGCCACCGTGAGCGCGCGTCGTTCACTCGGGGAGAGTCCGGCAAGGGCGGCTTCGGCTCGCTTATAGTAGTGATGAGCCTGTGACGCTTCGTATTCCATCAAGACCCGGAATTCAGGGGAATAGCTCTGGTTGAGCATCGCCTTCTCTGGATAGTTCCATTTTCGCAGGTCGTCCAAGGGGAGGTAGATGCGTCCCGCTGCCGCATCGGCTCCCACATCACGCAAGATGTTCGTCAGCTGGAATGCCATGCCCAGGGCAACCGCATAGTCTTGCGCGCGTGCGGACGTGACGCCAAAGACATGGAGACAGATGAGCCCGACGACGGACGCCACACGATAGCAATAGAGCGAGAGCTCATCGAACGTGACATAGCGGTTGTTGAAGAGATCCATCTCGACGCCCTTGATCAGCTCCTCAAAGTATGCTTTGGGAATGTTCAATGCTTTCACATGGTGTGCGAGGCTCACCATGATAGGGGTCGTCGGAGTCCCCGAATACACGGCGTCCAGTTCTTCGCGCCAGCGCTTCAACTCGTCCTTGGGATTGCTGCCGGCGGCCGGTTCATCGACGGCACTGTCCACAGCCTTGCAGAAGGCATAGACCGTGTACATGGCGTCGCGTTTGGCTTTGGGAAGAAACAGGAACGAATAGTAGAAATTGCTGCCGCTTTTCTTGGTGTAGGTCGTGCAATACGCTTGAGCGTCCGAGGCCTTCATGGCGCGCTGTCTCCAGCCAGTAAGGATGTGTCTAGTTTGACCGCCTGAGAGCGATTGAGCGGGTGCTCTTGGTTCGGGTGGAGAATGGCGGCCAGGAGCTCCACCCCGTCGATGAGTCGAGGGCCGGGGCGGCTGAAGTAGGAGTTGGCATCCACGATATAGATGTTCGACCAGGATGTCCGTGCCCGTTGCCATGCTGCTTGAACAGGGCCAACCTGCCGGAGTTCGTGGAGCGTTCGATCAACCGAGTACCCACAGGGCATCACGATCACCACATCAGGCCGTGCTGCGGCCACCTCGTCCCAGGTCGTCTGATACGAGGGAGTGTCCTTGGATCCCAGGACGTTGTGGCCTCCAGCCCAGTCTATCATTTCCGGAACCCAATGACCGGCGACATACAGAGGATCAAGCCATTCAAGGCACACGACCCGCGGGCGGACACTCACGTTCTCTGTCCGGTGTCGAACTCTGTCTAGTCGATCCTGGAGATCGGCGGCAAGGGCTTTTCCTTTCGGAACCGCACCAACGGCCCTGGCAATCCGTTCGATGTCATGAATCATGTCCTGTAAGGTCGTTGGGCTGAGGGTCAGCATCTCTGGTCGGTATTGAAACGCGTGCATGGCCCTGGTGAGTTGGTCTGGCGTCACGGAGCAGACGTGACAAAGGTCCTGTGTCAGGATGAGATCAGGGCGAGCGTGACGAAAGGCCTCCTCCTTCAAGCGATAGAGTTGTTGTCCCGTTGTGACCAGTTCTTTGACTCGTTGGTCGATCGCATTGCTTGTGGTGTGCTCTGCCTCGACCAGCGGTTCGATCATAACAGGAACCTGGCGAATCGATGGAGGAAAGTCACATTCATGGCTGATACCGACCAGTTGGTGTTCCAAACCGAGTGCGGCGATCACCTCTGTGGCACCTGGGATCAGTGAGCAGATTCTCATGGTTGTCTCGAACCTAGGCCTGCCACAATCGGGTGCGCAGCTCGTCCAAGCGTGTGTCGCTCAAGTTTAGGCTGATGGCATCGGCTTCGTGAAGATCTTGCACGGTATGGGTATTGGCGACAGCTAAGACCCGCATGCCGGCGGCCTTTGCAGCCCGGATACCTGGCCGGGAATCTTCGATGACTAAGCATGAGCCGGCCGGAATCGCACTCATCGACTGACGGCGGTTCAATCCAGCCAGGGCCTGAAGAAACGGTTCCGGATGGGGTTTGCCATTTGCGACATCTTCGGCGCTTGTGATGTGAGCAAATGCCTTGCGGATGCCGATCTGTTCGAGCACCAGTTCTATCTCCGGTCGGAGGGCGCCAGACGCAATGGCAAGCGGATAGGCGGCCGCTGCTTCTTCGATGAATGTTTTCACACCGGGGAAGATGACGAGGTGCTCCTTCATCGAGGCCATGTAGGCGACAGCCTTCTTGGCCATCAGGTCCTCGACCAGTGAACTTGCAATTGGACGGTGATTGACTCGAAGTGCTTCCAGGATGCATCCACGATCATCGAATCCCAAATAGTCGGTGTAATAATCCTTCTCGGTCAAGGTGATCCGGATCTCCGCCAGTGTCCGGCGGAGGCCCTCAAAGTGAAGAGGCTCGGTGTCGGCGATGACACCGTCAAAATCAAAGATTACAGCGCGCATGAGCTCCTACCGGTTGTGATGTCGTGCTTGCCAATGTGGACGGGCGGCATTATAGCACAGCAAGAGGGTAGTGGTAGGATTACCTACCCTCTTGTGGGAGATGGACCGTGGACGATCAGGGCTTCAGTTTGAGCTGCTTTTCCGTCAGCCACCCCTTCGTGCCGAAGTCGGAGCGAACGGAGTAGACCCAGCCATTTTGCTGCAGGTCGCCATCGAGAATCGTGAGCACGGTGCCTGGGGGAATGGCCGGCCCTGGCTTCGTCCCTTCAGCGTCTTGACTGAGCTGCACTTTCTGAGCGGGCGCGGCTGGATTCGGTGCGACACTGACCCGCTGTCCCTCACTAAAGAGTGGCGTCGGAGTTGCGACAACCGGAGGGGCCGGAGTCGGCGCCGGAATCGAGGACGACGTTGGTGGCGCCGGTGCTGGAGTCGAAGCCGTCGGCACCGGTGGTGCAGGGACTGGAGCCGGAGCTGCTGCTTGCGGTGTCTCAACCGGCGTGACCGCAGGGGCCGGTGGTGGCGCCACGGCCTTTGGCGCTGTTGGTGGAGAGACTGGGACTGGAACTGGGGGCGCCGGCTTTCGAGCGATCGGTGTTTGAGGTTGCTCGGCTGGGGCGTCGCCGAGGAGCGGGCCAAGGTATTCGGTGATCAGGTCCGGCTCCATCGCAAGATAGGCGCCGCCACCGAGCAGGAGGATCAAGATGACCACGATGAGCGGGCGCTTATTTGACGGCTTGGGCGGCTTGACCGGTGACGGTGATCGAACGGTGGTCGTCTGCTCCAACTCCTCTTCGGTGAATTCTAAATCCGGTTCAGGTTGACGCGCGAAGAACAGGTTCCACATGAGAGGATTCTCGGCGAACGACGGACCTCCAGCAGTAGCAAACATCGAGCACCTCCCTCTAGCAGACGGCATCGTAATCTCTCGAAAAGTACTTATCATCTGGCGCGTAGACTGTCAATTTTGTGTGAAGATTCAGCCGTATCCGATCAGCAGGATTGCACGTGGGAGCACGAGAGCACCTGATGGGCTCGGCTCCCGGCCCGATAGACGGTCAGGCCTTTGCAGCCCAGTTCATGGGCCAGCACGAAGGCGGCGGCTACATCCGCGGTCGTCGCAGAAGGAGGCAGATTGATCGTTTTGGACACGCCGCTGTCACTGTGTCGTTGAAAGACGGCCTGCATCCGAACATGATGCGCCGGAGCGATATCGTGGGCGGTTACAAACAGCCGACGAAGATCGTCAGGGATCTGGGACAGGTGTTGAATCGATTCATGCCGGCCGATCTCTTCCCGTAACTCGCTGAGGGGAAGGTGTCGGGCTCGAGCTTGTCGAAGGAACTCCGGGTGAAGGCGCTGGAGCCGAACGCCTTCCATGATCGTATGGGAGACACTGATTCCGTAGAGCGGTTCAATTCCGGCCGAGCAATCCGCCAGAATGCTAATGCTCCCCGTCGGTGCGATGGTCGTGACCGTCGCATTTCGCCGGGGAAGGCTTTCAGCCTCCAACCGACTGCCTTTGTACGCTGGAAAATGGCCTCGCTCCAGTGCCAGCTGACGCGAGGCTTCGTGGGCTTGTTGCCGAACAAATCCCATCAACTGATCCGCAATGTGCAAGGCCTCGTCGGTATCGTAGGGGATCCCTAGCCGAATCAGAAGATCGGCGAACCCCATGATACCCAGCCCGATTTTTCTGGTGCGTTTCGTCCGGGTCTCGATCGAGGGCAATAGGAAGCGGGTTCGATCAAGTACATTGTCGAGGAAGCGAATCGCCAGCGGAATGATGTCTCCGAGTCGTTCGTAGTCGATGCAGCGTGTGCCTCGATGCGTGGTCAGACATCGGGCGACATTGATCGCCCCGAGCGTACATGATTCATAGGCCAATAGCGGTTGTTCCCCGCACGGGTTTGTGGCTTCGATCGTGCCCAGGTGAGGCGTCGGGTTCGCTCTGTTGATGGTATCGAGGAAGAGGACACCGGGCTCACCTGATTGCCAGGCTGCTTCGACCAGCCGATCGAAGACCATCTTGGCGGGGAGGCGTCGGATGGGTGTGGCGCTCCGTGGGTTGATGAGCGCATAGGACCGATTCTGTGTAACGGCCTTCATAAATCGGTCGGTGAGCCCCACGGACAGATTGAAATTTGCCATTTCATGCGGCTGGAGTTTCAACGCGATGAAATCCAAAATGTCGGGATGGTCGACTCTCAGGATCCCCATATTGGCGCCTCGTCTGGTGCCGCCCTGCTTGATGACATCGGTCGATAGATTGAATAGGCGCATGAACGAGATGGGACCTGATGCGAGTCCATTGGTGGTGGCGACTCGGTCGGCATGAGGCCGGATATGATTGAACGAAAACCCGGTTCCTCCGCCGGATTGATGAATGAGAGCCTGATGCTTCACGGCGTCGAAGATTGATTCCAGGGAATCCTCTATCGGCAGCACGAAGCAAGCCGAGAGCTGCTGAAGAGGACGTCCGGCGTTCATGAGGGTCGGTGAATTTGGGAGAAATGTCAGCGACGCCAGAACCTCGTAGAATTGGCGGGCCAGCCGGCGTCTGTGCACAGGCGGTTCGATCGAGGCGATATCATCGGCGACGCGATGAAAGAGCGCGGTGGGGGATTCGATGGCGACGCCCCGTTCGTTCTTAGCCAAGTAACGCTGGCGTAGAACCGTCAGTGCATTGGGAGACAGTCGCGGTGTGTGGTTCCTAATGCCCATGGGGAGACCGTCTCAATTATAGCTCTTTCCTGGATGTTGGAACATTGCACGCGAGACTGAATGGACTGGGCCTCTTGCATGTGGCTCGCACCGGAAGGCAGAATGCGACGGTTGATCATCATGAAATCCTATCGCGAAGAACTCTGGTTTGAGACGAAGACCAGGCGGGCCTACATCAATATCACACCGCAGATTGAAGTCTTGATCCACAAGAGCGGGGTACGGGAAGGGCTGGTGTTGGTAAACGCCATGCATATTACGGCGAGTGTGTATATCAATGACGATGAGCCGGGCCTCCTACGGGACTATGATGATTTTCTTGAGCGGCTTGCCCCGCATGAGGCGCGCTATCGGCACAATGACACCGGTGAAGACAATGGGGATGCGCACCTCAAACGGCAGGTGATGGGGCGTGAAGTGGTCGTCGCGATTACAGATGGTCGCCTTGATTTTGGCCCCTGGGAGCAAATTTTTTACGGGGAGTTCGACGGGTGTCGGCGCAAGCGTGTGCTCGTCAAAATTATCGGCGAGTAAGAGCAGATTCTGCGCGTGGGGGCCGTCATGGTGCCGGCAATGCGGTTCGCGCTTGCGTGGGGTGTAAAAGTTTGGCAACATGCAGCATAAGTTATCGGGCCATCGGTCTTGGCTCGCATCATAAGGAACAGCAATGCTAGCCTGGTCTCGTCCAGACCCGCTGACACGTGATCTGATCCATCTCATCAACGCCCGCCGTCATGAGCATGGGGATGCCGATGACGCCATCGATACGCTGCAGGCATTTCTCGAGCAGGGGCGTGAGCATGATCTGTTGACCGTCCTGGCCGCGCTCGATGAAGAAATGGCCGAGTGGCTGTTTGATCTGGTTGCCGAGGCGAGTTGTACGCTGCTCTTGGACGGGCCGCATGATGAAAAACCGACCTACGCCACGATGGCCGCGCTGGCGCTTCCACTCCAGGCGAATTTGACCTCTCCGCTGAAACTGAAGATCGATCCGATCGCGACCGCCGATTTGCTGCACAAACATCTGGAGCTTCCTCCAGGTACGGTCGTTCGTGTTGAATCGCGATTGTTGACCGATGCCACCTTGGAAATGCTGAACCTCCAGCTATTCCATGACCACCTTGTGACGGTGGCAGACTCACGACGCGTACAGTCCGTCGCCGCTCGGTTGCTTCCGCCGGTTGAGAATACCGCCTTTCTCTTGTTTGAGATGATGGGAGCGCCGGATCCTGGATTGCCGGACTCGTGGGAAGATCATCAGCGTCGGGAGATTCTCGAGGGACTCGTCAAGCAATGTCCCGAGGTCGCGTGCGCGCCCGACATGATTGAGGCGCCGGTGTATGCCGCCTATGCGATGTTTGATGCACAAAATGCCGTGCGGCTTCACCATCTGGCTGATGAGACGGCTGCCGTGTGGCGAGAGTTGGATCCGCTCGTCCGGTCTCGCACCATCGTCCATCTTCACACCCAATGTGGGAATGGAGTCTATATGCCGGTCTGGACCGACCTGTTCGATCCGGAACTTCCCGAAGAGCATGGTCCGGTCTGGACCTCACCGGACGTCTGGGTGTTCACGGCGGATCTGCCGATTGAATGGCCAGGCGAAATGCTGACCAACCGTCTCTTGGCCGAAGGCTGTACCAGGTTTGAGAATCATATCGTAGAAGCTCCAGAGAACTAACCTCACCCGCCCAGTTCAGCTTCCCGATATTTCTTCAGTTGGTGTCACTCCATGCGAAGGCTCTGCGCAAAACACCTGTTTCGGTGATTTTCCGGCGGCTTTATTTTATTCTCACCTCGATGATGCAGCCAAAACAGACGGAGCAATCTGCACGGACCATTGCAAGTCTCGTGACAGGAGGTGGGTTGATCCTTGTCTGGGTGATTGTGTGGGCCAATCTTCCTTCGAAGGAAGACCTCTTGTCTGCTCTCTCGACAACGTCGTCCGCAGAAAGGCCTCGCCAAGCTGAACTTGATCTGACGATCCCCGGCGTTCTACGCCAGTCTGTCCGGGGAATGACGGGAACGGGCGAATCGTCACGTGGTACGGCGATTAGTGGCGAGGCTGCCCTGCAAGACAGCCGTGCGAGGCAAATTGCGGAGGTGCGGTGCGATGCACAAGTCCAGGAGCTTTGCCCAGACACACTCATCGGGGACGAGAGGCGACACTGTGTGATGCAGCGCATGCGACAGTTTGCCCAACCTTGTCAGCAAATCGTCCGACAACGCATGGTGCGTTGGAAAACTGCTGATGGGTATCGGGTTGCTTGTGCAGCCGATGCCAAACGAGTGTGTCCGGCCATGGAGCTTGGGGAGGGACGCATTCTTGCGTGTTTACAAGGACACGAACAAGATCTCTCTGACGCCTGCTATCAAACCCTGCCGAAAGGGCGGCTTCACTTTAGAAACTGAAGAACTCCGTCCTGCGGGTTATTCTGACCTAAACGCTGACTTTCACGATACCGAGAGTTCATGGACTTCATTGTTATGCGGCCAGTCCCTCGCTGCAACTGCGGAGTGCTGTGGCGAACTCGTTGGCGCGGCGGTAGCGTTGGGCCGGGTCTTTCTGTAAGGCACGATCAAGGACGGTTTTGACCGTGGGTGGCAGATCGGGCCTGAACGCTTTCAAGCTGGGATGGGGCGTCTGGGCGATCGCAAACAGGAGTGCGGAGACGTTGTCTGCCATGAACGGGGGACGGCCGGCCAGCAGTTCGAACATGACGACGGCGAGTGAGAATATATCAGAGCGTCCATCCACCTTCTTTCCTGCGATCTGTTCTGGAGACATGTAGCTCGGTGTTCCCATCACGATATTCGGCTGAGTCTTTGTGGACATGGCCATCTTGGCGATGCCGAAGTCCATGATCTTGATGACCTGGGTCTTGGTCACCATGATGTTGGCCGGTTTGATGTCGCGATGGACCACGCCTTGTTGGTGGGCATAGTCCATCGCTTCCGCGACGGTGGCGATGCTTGAGATCACCTTGTCGAACGGCAGAAGCTTTGGTTTCCGTGACCAGTCCTTGAGTGTTGTCCCTTCGAGCAGTTCCATCGCGATGTATCCAAGGTCTCCTTCCTCACCCGCGTCGAAAATCGTGACAATGTTTGGGTGTGACAACCGTCCTGTGGATTCAGCTTCTCGAAAGAACCGTGTCTTTACGTCCTGGAGTTTGTCGGGATCGTCGGTTTCGTCGAGCCGCATGGTCTTGATGGCCACGAACCGATGGATGGTCGGATCCTTTCCGAGATACACCACACCCATCGCCCCGCGTCCCAACTCCTTCAAGACCCGATAGCGACCAAGAGTGGAAGGTGTGCCGGTCTGCGGGGTGGAGTGACGAGGTGAGGTGTTCCTGTCACGTTCGTCAGCCTCTTCTTGTTGGGCCCCATCCGTTTCTGTGAGGGATGTCGTACGGCGAGCCGCTTGAGCGGGTTTCGCAAAGAATTGGTGGAGCTCAGTGAAGTTCAATAGCCAGGTTGTCGTAATCCAGAGGCCGGCTACTATCAGGACTGCTGTGTGTGTGATGGCATAGCGTGCAGTTCCAAAGCCATCGATCAGGGAGAGTCCAAGGACTCGAAGGGTTTTATCTATCGTAATCACGACGAGGAGGGTTGTGACGGGACTGATCATCCGTTTGAGGAACGAATAGCCTTGTCCGTCCTCTGGCATCGTACGAACGATGTGAATCGAAACTATACAGAGGATCACCAACCCGACGGCCTCGGTGATGAGGTGCACGGTTTGGGAACCACTCAGACCGAAGAGGGTGAGCGGAAATGATTGGGCTGCGGGGAGTTTGCTGAACAGGGGGCCAACTACCAGAACCGCGCAGGCCACCAGAAGATACTGTAGGGTCCAACGTGAGGGGTTGCTCATAGCGGGCATGTTGAGAAGACAGGCAGAGTCTAGCGGATCTGAGAGGGGAGTCAATGGATAGGAGAAATCATGCCATGTCTACGACGCTAGATTTGTCCGACCGCCGCCTTCATCTTGGGAAGCAGTGAGGTGGGGACATGCAGCGTGCCTTTGCCGATCCCCACCTCAATATCGGGTTTCGTGAGACCATGGAAGTCGCTTCCCCCGGTGACCAACAGGCCGAGCTGCTGGGCAAGGCTGAGATACTCACGTGTTTGCCGACTGGCATGGGTGCTGTAGTAGACCTCTACGCCGTCGAGTCCGGCGGTCTTGAGCTCTCGAAGCAGCTCGACTAACGAGCGATCAGCGAGTTTGACCCAGGTCGGATGGGCCAAGACGGCAAGCCCTCTCGCGGCTTTGATCCACTGAATGGCTTCGGCCGAAGTCGGAAGATCGCGAGGGACGTAGGCAGGCTTTCCGTTGGCCAGAAAACGATCGAAGGCTTCCTTCGCCGACGAGACCACCTGTTTATCCATCAATGCGCGAGCGATGTGGGGTCTTCCCACCGAGTCGCTGCCCGCGAGGGTCCTGACTTCGTCATAGGTGATGTCAATCCCGAGTGCTTGGAGCCGTTCAACGATCTGTGGATTGCGCCGATGCCGACTCTCTCGCAAGGTCGTGAATCGTTCGTTTAAGATAGGATCTTGCCAGTCAAGAAAGTAGCCAAGGATGTGCAGCTCTGATTGGCCCATGATCGAGCTGATCTCGACGCCTGGGATCACTTCAATCCCATAGTGCTCCCCCGCCGTAGTCGCCTCGGCGACACCTGTCATGATGTCATGATCCGTGATGGCAAGAGTGGTCACTCCTGCCTGGTGTGCCAGGTCGAGGACCTCTGTCGGTGTACAGCTCCCGTCAGAGTGGGTGGTATGGAGGTGAAGGTCCAAGCGGCTCATGCTGAAGCTCCAGGCGTGAAGGGTTTTTGTGCCACCAGTTGGGCGGTATAGGCCGATTCTCCATCTCGAGCCCCTTCGTGCAGCCCCTCATCATAATGGAGGACGCGGAGCCCGGACGTCAGGGTTAAGAGTTCCCCATGTCCCAAACAGAATTCCCGACGCCGTGGGTGTTGATAGTGGAGGTGATGATCGATGAGAAAGGTTTCGTAGACCAACACGCCGCCAGGCTTCAACGCATGAATGAGTGGCGGAAAGATCGGTCTGGCCAGATACAAGAAGACGAGGATGGCGTCGTACCGGTCTTTCCCGAGAGTCGGCGGAGGCGGTGATTCCAAGTCGAGTGCTTGTATTGTGATGTCGGCCAGGTGCCTAGAGCGAGCGTCGGTCATCAGCTGCGCAAGGGCTTGTTCATCGCGGTCGATGGCCTCCACCTGGTAACCCAGCGATGAGAGAAATAACGTGTGTCGTCCTCTTCCCGCGGCTACGTCGAGGACCGTTCCCTTTGGCAGGCGATGCAGCTGCTGCACAAGAAATCGCGCCGGGCGGGGATCTGCGCGGAGGATTGTCTGGGCGACCCTGGTCCGCTCACAGGTGATGCCGACGGATGTCGTGATGTGAACGATCGGCGGATGCAATTTGCGTAACCAGATTTTGATCCGATCAACAGGGAACTCCGAAAAGATGACAACAAACAGCTGTTCGACGATGGACTCCAGGAGCTGCGCCTCTCGACTTGTTCCGATTTCGACGACGCGGCGGGCTACGGTTGCATAGTCGATGGTGTAGCGTAAGTCGTCAGAGAGCCCGGCGTGATCCATCCGGCAATCCAGCTCCAGATCAACGGCGAGGGGTTGCAGACGCGCACGTTCTTCGACTGTCACGCCGCAACGAGCACGAAACTCCAATCGCTCGATGCGGATCTGGTCGGGCATGAGAGCATTGTCGAAGATCATCTTTTGACCTGTCAAGCCAGGAAGAGGGAAATCCAGAGGGGGCTGTCAGTGGCGATGGTGGATGTGGGCGGCTTGGTTAGACAAAGTAGCGGCTGGTATCGATCTTATATTCGGTGGTATCGACCAATCGGATGATACTGTGACGATGGTTGCCCGCCTCGTCTTCTTCGGTGAGATCCA
>Ga0224500_10001360_pt1 | contig 14522 bp, 14 predicted proteins | sample SF_Oct11_sed_USG_FD_168126 | JGI IMG/M metagenome (GOLD analysis project Ga0224500, IMG submission 168126) | Sediment microbial communities from San Francisco Bay, California, United States - SF_Oct11_sed_USGS_4_1 | ecosystem: Environmental > Aquatic > Marine > Sediment | place: USA: California... | reverse complement strand
CAGCAGGCTTGCACTGACCTGCCGGGACGGCGCGTTCAGCGCCATATCCGGCACCTGTCGCCATGTGGGTGCCCCTCTTGGGGAAGGCACGTTGCAAGGCGAGTACGTGACCTGCCCCTGGCACGGCTGGAAGTACCACTGTTCGACCGGCCTGGGTGAGCCTGGCTACGAGGAGGACAGTGTGCCGCGCTACGACGTCGAGGTTCGCGCGGGCCACCTGTGGGTGAACCTGACGCCTGCCACCAGGGCTGGCAAGGCCGTGCACGCCAGACACCCGCTTCAGCGGACGGTCCGGCGCGAGGAGGGGCCCCTGCGCGTGGTCGGCATCTCGACCACGGCCATGAACCGTGACTTGCCGCGCTACTCTACGTCGGACTCGCTGCTCGAGACCTCGCTCGAGCATGCGCGCGATGCTCTCGGGGCCGAGACGCGCCTTATCAAGCTCAACGAACTCTCCTTCCGGGCGTGCGAGGGCTACTACTCAAAGGCGGCGCGCGCCTGCACCTGGCCGTGCTCGATCACGCAGATGGATTCGAACGACCAGATGGACCAGGTCTACGAGGCGCTGGTCTTCTGGGCCGACGTGGTCCTGATCTCGACGCCTATCCGCTGGGGCGTCGCCAGCTCGCTGTACTTCAAGATGGCCGAGCGCCTCAATTGTGTACAGAACCAGGTTACGACCCACGACCGCGTGATGATCCGCAACAAGGTGGCCTCGTTCATCATCACCGGCGGCCAGGACAACATCCAGGCAGTGGCTGGCCAGCTGCTGCTCTTCTTCGGTGAGCTCGGCTTCCACTTCCCCCAGTTCCCGTTCATCGCCCATAGCCGCGGCTGGACGGCCGAGGACATGCAGAACAACGTGGACTTCGTGAAGAGCGACCCCGACCTGCGTGAGGGCGCGCGCGCCCTGGTCGAGCGCGCTGTCGAGCACGCACGCGCCCTCCTGGCCGCAGGCACGGTGGTAGCGCACATCGAGCCGGGCGGTCGCAAGGCCGGCCGCTGTCAATCCTAGGTCGGGACCGGGCGCTTCCCGCGCGCGTGCCGCGCAGGGTGGTGGCGTGCGATCTGTACTCTCGTCATGAACGCCGGCCGTTCTGTGCGCGCCATTTGTCTGGCAGCGAACTCACGTTCCGCGCCCCGGCGCCAGTGCCACCGACAACACTGAAGCCGAACATCCGGATGCCAGAATTGTCACCGGCGAAATCGATCAGTCGCTGCAGGGCTGCCACCCGGAAGTCGATGCTGCCTTGGCCGTCGTCGGAAGTCGTGACCAGCAGGTAATTCACGCCATCGGCGAGGCGATCGGACTGGTCGAGATAGCAGGCGAGGGAACCCGCCTCACTCGTGGTGGCCGACAGGAGCCCGATGAGCAAGGCAAACTGGATCTTCGATTTCAACATCACAATTTACCTGCTTGGACCTGGGTTAATTTTTCGAGTTGTAATCCCGGGCCGTGGTCCGGGGTGTCGTCAGTGGGGACCGTGGTGCCGGAGGCGCTCGGTGGCCGCTGGCGCCGTGCCACTGCGGGGCTCCGCGTCAATCATGGCCATTTCGCCGAATATGTTTCCCGCTTTGAGCCGATCAACCACCCCGTTGACGTGAATCTCCATCTCGCCCCCGACGATAGCGAACATGCAGTCGCCCGGTTCGTGGCTGAACATTTCGAAACCTGGCACGCGGTGAATCGTCCGTATTGCACTTCTGCAAATCCGGACATCGGGTATTGCAGATACGTGGCAGGCGCCAATCGGCGCTGGACGCCTGTTAACATCGGCACCTGCTCTAGAGGGACGGTCTTATGGTCTTGAATCCGCGGCATCTGCAGCCCGGTTATGGCGCCGGCACGGGCTGCCGGACGGTCCGCACCGCTTGATGGAGACTCCCTCGATCGCTGCTGCAGAGCGAGAGCTGGTCGAGGAGTTCGCGCTGTTCGACAACTGGGTCGATCGTTACCAGTACATCATCGACCTGGGGCGCCAGTTGCCGCCATTTCCCGATGCCGAAAAGATCGAGGAGCGAAAGATCCGGGGCTGCCAGTCCCAGGTGTGGCTGGTCACAAAAGTCAGGGGCGACCGCCTCGACTTCCAGGCCGTCAGTGATTCCGCCATCGTCTCCGGCCTGATTGCGATACTGATGCGAATCTACAGCGGGAGGCCGGCGCGGGAGATCCTCGCGTCACAGCCTGCCTTCATCAAGGCGATCGGCCTTGATCAGCACTTGAGTCCCACCCGCAGCAATGGCCTGTATGCCATGCTCGGCGCCATCCGCAATGCGGCCGCGGCATGTGTGGCAGCCTGAAGACCGTCCCGCGCGGGCCCGCCGCGCTCGCCATTGCGTTGATCAGCGGCTACCAGCGCTTCCTGTCGCCGTGGCTCGGCATGCGGTGCCGTTACTACCCGACCTGCTCGGCCTATACGGTCGAGGCGATTGAACGCTTTGGCCTGTTGCGGGGCGGCTGGCTGGGATTGCGGCGGATTGGCCGCTGCCAGCCCATTGCCATTCTCGGGGGCGGGGAGGGCCCCGATCCGGTGCCGCAGGATTATGTCTGGTGGGGCCACGAATCGTCGCCCTGATTCCCTGCTATATTCCCGGTCATCGGAATGGACAAGAGACTTCTCGACATCGTCTGCTGCCCTGTAACCCAGCTACCACTGCAGCTGCTGGACGCAGAGCGTCTCGCCCGGCTCAACGTGGCAATCACTGCCGGCGAGTTGCGCAATCGTGCTTCCGCCCCCTTGCCGGAAGCCCTTTCCGAAGCCCTGGTGACCCGCGACGGCCGCCTGGTGTACCCGGTGCGGGACGGTATTCCGATCCTTCTCGAAGAGGAGTCCATCGACTGGCAACAGATTGGCCAATAATCAGGCATGAAGCTCGGCCCCGAGCAGCTTAGCGAGCAGCTTCAGGCCGGGCAGGCCGCCACGCCGCCCAAGGCGCTGGCCCCCGTGTACCTGGTAACCGGGGACGAACCGCTGCTGGTCAATGAGGTCCTGGATGCGCTCCGTGCAGCCGCCATCCGCTGTGGCCGCGAAGAGCGTGAGTCGCACGTGGTGGAACGCAGCTTCAGCTGGGAGTCAGTGGCCGCGTCACTGGGTAACCTGTCACTCTTTTCGGCAGGCAAGCTCATCGAGATCAGGCTGCCCAAACCCGCGCCAGGCGACGAAGGCTCCAGGCAGATCCGGCAGCTTGCCAGCCGCCCTGCAGATGGCAACACGGTGGTCATCGTCACGCCCGCGTTGTCCCGCAAGATCGCCGAGTCGGCCTGGGCAACGGCACTGGCGTCGGCCGGTGTATGGGTGGAAACCCGTGTGCCGGCGCTGATGGATTTGCCGCGCTGGATCGCCCAGCGCTTCCGCACGGCTGGCCTGCATTGTGACCCCGAAGGGCTGCAAATCCTGGCCGCTCGCGTGGAAGGCAACCTCCTGGCTGCCCAGCAGGAAATTGACAAGCTTGCCTTGCTGAATAAGCCGGGCACGTCACTGACCGCCGTCGATATCCGCGTCGCCGTTGCCGACGGTGCCCGCTTCGATGTGTTCCAGCTCGGTGATGCCGCACTCTCGGGCGACGCTGAACGTGCGGTGCGCGTGCTCGAGGGCCTCCGGGAAGAGGGCACAGCGGCGCCGCTGGTGCTCTGGTCCCTGGTGCGCGAAGTGCTGGTGCTGGTGGATGCCGGTGTCCGCGCCAGCCGCGGGAAGTCCCTGCTGCAGGCCGTGCAGGGTGCCGGCGTCTGGAAATCGCGGACCGATCTGTATATGCAGGCCATGCGGCACCACAAGCCCGGTACGCTGCGGCGCCTGCTGCGGATGGCTGGCCGCGCCGACCAGATCGTGAAGGGAGCCCATCCGGGTGAAGCGTGGAACGCCTTGCTCGAACTCACGCTGGCCCTGGCCGGCCGGCCGCTCAGGGAGGCTGAACTCGTCTCATGACAGTCCGCGCCCTGACCGGGAGACAGCAAGCGATAGGCATCTTTGGCGGCACTTTTGATCCTGTACATATTGGCCATCTGCGCACGGCACACGAACTGCTGACCAGCCTCGAACTGGCCGAAGTTCGCTTTATTCCGTCGCGCCTCCCACCGCATCGTCCGCCAACCGTGGCACCGGAAGCCCTGCGTCTGCGGATGCTCGAGGCTGCCCTGGACGGACTGCCGGGCTTTCGGGTGGACGACCGTGAACTGCGACGCCCTGGTCCTTCCTACATGGTGGACACCCTTGACAGCCTGCGCGCCGAAGTGGGGCCGCAGCCGCTTTGCCTGCTGCTCGGCCTTGATGCATTCCTCGGTTTGCCGGCGTGGCACCGCTGGCAGGAACTGCCGGAACTCGCCCACATCGTCGTGGCACGCCGGCCAGGCATCTCCGGCGAGATCGGTGGCGAGGCCGGCGAGCTGCTGCGATCCCGGGCCATTACCGATCACCGGGTCCTCGCCTCGGTGCCGGCGGGCCGGGTACTGATGCGGGAAGTCACCCAGCTTGAAATCTCTTCATCGGCAATCCGCGGTCTCGTGGCGGAAGGCGGGGATCCCCGATTTCTCGTGCCGGACGCCGTGCGTGAGCTGATTCTGAAAACCCATATCTATGCCAATCCCAGGGAGGTGCTGACCCGTGCGCAGTAAGCAACTGCTGGCGCTCGCCGAACACGCGCTGGCGGATCTGAAGGCCCGCGACGTCAAGGTTCTGGACGTGCGCCAGCTGACGTCGGTCGCGGACTACATGGTGGTGGCGAGTGGAACCTCCGATCGTCATGTCAGGTCGATCGCCGGCAAGCTGGTACAAGCTGCTTCCGAAGCGGGCTGCCCGCCGCTCGGCGTAGAGGGCATGGGTAGTGGTGAGTGGGTGCTCGTGGATCTTGCGGACGTGGTCGTGCACATCATGCAGCCGAGGACGCGGGACTTTTACAAGCTGGAAAGCCTGTGGGACATGGGCGCCGTGGCGACAGCCTGAGCGTCCCTGACCCCGGGTCAGTCTGCGCGGATTGGCGTGTATGATCCGGAGCCCCCGGTAGCGGGGTCTTGAGCAGATGGACGCATGAAAGTACGGTTGTTGGTGATCGGTACGCGTCCGGACGACTGGGTCCGGGAGGCAGTGCAGCTCTACCTGGCACGCTTGCCGGCGCATCTGAAGCCGGAACTCGTCGAAATCCCGTTGTCGCTGCGGTCATCCGGCGGCGATCCTGCCGTCGCCAAGGCCAAGGAAGGGCAGCGCATCCTGCAGCGCCTCAAGCCCGGCGATTTCGTCGTGGCACTCGATGAACGCGGCAAGGGCTGGTCATCTGTCGAGCTGGCGCGTGAAGTGGAGCGGTGGCAGAACCAGCAATCCTCGGTAGCCCTGGTCATCGGTGGCCCCGAGGGCCTGTCGGATGAAGTCCGACAGCGGGCCAACCAGACCTGGTCGCTCTCCGCGATGACCTTGCCACACGGTCTGGCCCGCGTGATCGTCGCTGAGCAGTTGTATCGCGCCTGGACCATTCTGCAGGGGCATCCGTACCACAAGGTTTGAATGGCAGAACTGTGAGTACCATGATTCCCTTTATCTACCTGGCCTCCGCATCCCCCCGCCGTCGCGAATTGCTGAGCCAGCTTGGTGTCCCGCATGAGGTCCTGCCCGTGTCCGTGGACGAGACGCCGCGGGTCGGTGAAAGCGCCGCGGATCTGGTTTGCCGGCTCGCAGCGCTGAAGGCCCGGGCCGGTATGGTCGTCCGACCGGAGCGAGAAGCGCCGGTCATGGCGGCAGACACGGCGGTTGCGCTTGGGCACGAGTTGTTTGGCAAGCCAGCCGACCAGGCGGATGCAGCACGGATGCTCGCCCGGCTCTCCGGCCGGACTCACGCCGTCTGGACCGCAGTGGCCGTCACCGACGGGCGACGCGAGCGCGTGGAGCTGAACCACAGCGAGGTCACGTTTCGAGCCATCACGCCCGAAGAGATCGCGGCGTACTGGCAAACCGGGGAACCAGCCGACAAGGCCGGCGCCTATGCGATCCAGGGGCTTGGCGCCCAGTTCATTGCCGATCTCAAGGGCAGCTATTCAGGTGTGATGGGACTGCCCCTGTTCGAAGTTGCAAAACTGCTGTCGCTGTTTGGCAGCGCGTTGCTGCCCGCCGGATCAACCCGGCCATGACCGAGGAGATTCTTATCAATCTCACCTCCCGGGAAGCGCGGGCGGTCGTCGTCGAGAATGGGGTGGTCCAGGAAATACTTATCGAGCGAACTTCCCGGCGCGGACTGACCGGCAATATTTACAAGGGACGCATCGTGCGCGTCCTGCCGGGAATGCAGGCCGCTTTTGTCGAGATCGGGCTCGCACGCACCGGATTCCTCCACGCCTCCGATGTGCTGCCGCCGCAGGATGCGCCGGCCATGGTGGCTGCGGAGGAACCGTCTATCCGGGACCTGCTTCGGGAGGGAGATACGGTGCTCGTCCAGGTCGTCAAGGATCAGCTGGGCAACAAGGGTGCCCGCCTGACGATGTTTATCACGATGCCGTCGCGATACCTCGTGCTGCTGCCGAAGGAGTGCAATCTCGGTGTGTCCGGGCGGATAGAGAGTGACGAAGAGCGTGCCCGGCTGAAGCAGGTCATGATCGGGCTCACGGGCGAATCTCCCCGGTACGGTTACATCGTCCGGACCGCGGCTGACGGCGTCGCCGAGGAACCACTGCGCGCCGACGTCGATTTCCTGCACCGCCTGTGGGACGTGGTCATGCGCACGGCGCTGGACGCCCCCGTTCCATCCCTGGTCCACCAGGATCTGCCCCTGGCCATCCGGGTGCTGCGTGACCTTGTGAAGCCCGATACGCAGCGTATCCAGATTGATGACGAGCGGGCATGTGGCCAGCTTCGCGGGTTTGCCGGCAGCGTGATGCCGGAACTGGCCGGCCGCATCGAGTTGTTTCAGGGCGCCCGGCCGATTTTCGACCTGTACGGCATCGAAGACGAGATTCAGAAGGCCCTGGCCCGGAAGGTCGAGTTGAAGTCCGGAGGTTACCTCGTCATTGACCAGACAGAAGCGTTGACGAGTATTGACGTCAACACGGGCGGTTACGTCGGGCACCGTAACCTGGAAGACACCATATTCAAGACCAATCTTGAGGCGGCCGTGGCGATCGCGCGCCAGCTTCGCCTGCGGAACCTTGGCGGCATTATCATTATTGATTTCATAGACATGAACGAGGAAGCGCATCGCCACCAGGTTCTGGAAGCACTCACCACGGCGCTCGAGGGCGATCATGTGCGCGCGCAGGTCACTGAGGTTTCGCCGCTGGGGCTGGTCCAGATGACGCGCAAAAGGACGCGGGAAAGCCTGGAACACCTGCTGTGCGAGCCGTGTCCAACCTGTGAGGGGCGTGGCCACGTGAAGAGTCCGGAAACTGTCTGCTACGAGATCTTCCGTGAGATTCTCCGCCAGCACGCGCAATTCAGTTTCAAGGAGCTGGTGATTCTCGCGCATCAGGAAGTCATCGAACTGTTGCTGGACGAGGAATCCGCCAGCATTGCTGAACTCGAGGAACGTACCGGCAAACCGATCCGGCTCCAGGCAGAAAGCCTGTGTGCGCAGGATCAGTTCGACGTCGTCCTGGTATAGGGGCGGGCGCATTAGTCAGCTTGGCATTCTCAGGCAAGGCCTCGGCTGGCTCGCGGGAACAATCGCGGCCGTGCTCATCTGCCTGGCCGTCCTGGTGGGCGTGGCCCGGTTGCTGCTGCCGCTGGTGCCGGATTATCAGGATGACATCCGGCGTTTCGCCAGCGAGGCAACCGGCTTCGACGTGCAATTCGGGCAGATCACCGCCACCTGGCCATTGCTCGGCCCGGAGGTGCGCTTCACCAAGGTGCGTATCGCGACCCTGAAAGATCAGCGTCCGGTCCTCGATGCGGGCGAACTCAGTGTTGGAGTCAACCTCTGGCAGCTGGTTGTTGAACGGCGGCTGCGGCCGGGCCGCATCTCGGTCAGCGAGGCCTCGGTCCGCGTCGAGCATGTCGCGACGGGGTCGTGGCTGATAAATGCGGTGCCGCTTGAGGACCTGCTGCAGCGGCCCGAGAATCAGCCGCTCCCGCGCCTGCAACTGAAGCTGGAGAACATCGAGCTGGTGTTTGTCGACACTGCGCGCCTCGAGCCTCGTGTCGACCTGCGTATCGAGCAGCTCGGCCTTGAACTCGGGCCGGACGTCATCGGTGTCGAGGCCGAACTCCAGGGAGAAGGTGGGCTCGGCAAGGGTATCGAGGTGTCGGCATCGCTGCCGGCTGCCGTGTTCCGGCGCGCAGCACCGGCCGGCGCGTCTTCCGCACTGGATGTTCCGGAGTCACTTGCCTGGGAAGCGCGGGTGACCGGTGACGAATTCGACGTTGCCCGACTGTTGCGTATCGTTGCCAACGAACCCGTGCCGCTGCTGTCCGGGCAGGGAAGAATTGACCTGCATGCAGCTTTTGCCGGGCTGCGGCCGCGGCAGGTCGGCGTTGAACTGACGCTTGGTCCCACGATCTGGGAAGGCGTTTCCACGACCGACAACAATTACCGGCGCCTCGAGTTGCAGGTTGGCTGGCAGGCGTTCTCCGTCGGTTGGGAGGCCACACTCGGGCGGTTCGCAGTAGAGCGGGGCACCAAGGCCTCGCCTGTCAGCACCGGTTCCATCCGTTACGAGCAACGCGCTGCCGGCCCAGGCAAATTGACGGCCTCGGCCGAAAATATCCGGCTGCAGGACTTGTGGCCGGTCTTCTGGTCCGTGGGCAGCACGGGTCTCCGCCGGGACCTGTTGCCCGAGCGCGTGGAAGGTACGGTGCGGGACTTCAGGCTGACGGCGTCCCTGCCGGCGGACAAACCGCCAGCCTATGTCGCAGAAGCGGCGTTCGAGGGCCTCGGGATAATCATGCCCGGGCAGGGTTGGGCGGTCCGGGGAGTCACTGGCAGTCTTCGTGGCGACCAGGACGGCGGACAAATTACTCTCAGCTCGGTCGGCGGGCTCGTGAGGTTGCCAAAACTTTTTCGGACGGATATCCGCACTGGCGAGGCAACCGGGGAGCTTGGCTGGAAGTCGTCGAAACTCGGCATTGAAGTCGTCGCGGACGATCTGAGGATTGCAACCGAAAATGCGACCAGCCGGTCACGTGTCCACCTGGTTTTCCCGCGGGAAGGCTCCGTATTCGTCGACATCGCCGCCCAGTTTACGGCGTCATCCGCGCCGGCTGCGGTCAATTACCTGCCATTGCAGAAGTTCAGTCCCGGCGTCGTGAAGTGGCTGGATCAGGCCATCGTTGCCGGCGCGGTGCCGCACGCCGAACTGCTGTGGCAGGGCCGCCTCCGGGGATTCCCTTATGAAAGCGGTGACGGCCGTTTCCGTGCCGAAGTCAGTCTGACCGACGCGGTGATCAACTACTCGCCGGACTGGCCCCGGCTGCAGGACGCGTCCGGAACGGTCATCTTCGATCGTGTCAGCCTGAGTTCGGTACAGAACAAAGGTTCTGTTGGCGGCGTACCCTTCGAAGACATCGAGATCCGGATTGCGAATCTGGCCCGCGACGCAGAGCTCGATGTGGCGGCGACGGATAATGTTCAGCTTGGCCAGCTGCTGAATTTCCTGCGTCAGTCGCCGGTGGCTGCCCTCCTCGGTCCGGCCCTCGAAACCGTCACCGGTAGTGGCAACGTGACTACCGGCATCAACCTGCGGATGCCCATTGCGAATCCGCGGGATTATCGTCTGGCTGGCAACTTCGGCCTGGATCGGGCCAGGCTGGGACTGAAGAACGTGGATTTCGGCCTCACCGAACTTCAGGGCACCGTGCGCCTCGACTCTAACCGGCTGGTGACCGACCAGCTGGCGGCGCGCTTTCTGGATGAACCCGTTAGCATTCGGCTGCGTGCGGCTCGCTTGGATGAACCGGATCTGACCCAGGTTGCGGAAATCCAGGGTGCGACACCGGCCGAAAAGCTCGCTGCTGCGTTTTCACTGCCTTACGGCGACCGGCTCGACGGGAGGCTGGCATGGAATGCCACTGTGCAGATTCCCGAGCGCAAGGCGGGCCGTGCCGTCAGTATTCGGGTCACATCGGGCCTGGAGGGTTTAGCCAGCAATCTCGCAGCACCCCTGACCAAGGCGGCCGGCGACCGCGAGGCCCTCGATCTGGAGGTGCGGCTTCCGGAGCGTGGACTGCTGCAGGCGGATGGCAAGATAGACCGTGGCATCAGCTGGGCCTTGCAGTTCGTGCGGGCAGATTCAGGGGCCGGCTGGCGTCTCGAAAGGGGTGCAATGCGCAGCGGCCCGGTGGGGGCAACCCTGCCCGAAGAGCCCGGGCTTACGATCGGCGGGACCTTCGCGACGCTTCGCTTCGAGGACTGGTTTCCTGGCAAAGGTGGCGCCGGAAGCGAATCCGCCGATGGCGAACTGATTCGCCAGATCGACATCGAGGCGGGGGTCTTCGCAATTTTCGGCCGCGTGTTCCGCAACACGCAGATCGAGGGTAAACGCTCTGCGGGAGAGTGGCGCGTGGCGGTGCGTGGACCCACGGTCGCCGGCTCAATTATCGTGCCGGTCGGCGCGGCGGGGGAGGCGCCGATCATGCTGGACCTGGACCGGCTCTGGCTCCTCGAGACCGAAGCTGCCGCTCGCAGTGGCAGCTCTGATCCCCGAAACGTTCCTGCGATCCGCGCCTCGGTCGGCGACTTTGCGCTTAATGAGATGCGTCTCGGCCGGCTGACAGCCGACGTTGCCCAGCGTGGTGACGGTGTTGTGGTGGAGCCGCTTGCGTTCACCAGTCCGAGCTTTGGAATCACCGGTAGCATCACGTGGGTCGTGGAAGATGGTGACGTGGGCCGGCAGCGCAGCGAGGCACGCGTGCAGCTGAAATCCACGGACCTGGCCCCGACATTGCGCGCCCTGGGCTACAAGGCGGTCGCCGAGGGAGAAAAGGCGGCGGTAATCGCCGACCTGTTCTGGCCGGGCGGTCCAAGCGACGACTTTCTCAACGACGCCGGCGGTCGGGTCGTGCTGGATCTGGACAAGGGCCGGTTCCTCGCGGTCGATCCGGGGGGCGGTCGCATAGTAGGTCTGCTCAGCATTGCGACGCTGCCCCGGCGGCTGGGGCTCGATTTCTCCGACGTCGTCGACAAGGGCCTGGCCTTTGACCGGGTGAAGGGCGAATTCCGGCTCGACGCCGGCAACGCCTTTACGTGCAACTTCGGCCTTGAAGGACCCGCGACCGATATCGGGATGGTGGGCCGGGTGTCCTTCCGGGATCGCAGCTACGACCAGCTGGCCGTCGTGCGGCCGCACGTTTCGGACATGCTGGCCGTGGGGGGCTTTGTTGGCGGACCCGTGGTTGGGGGTACGGTGCTGCTGATCTCGCAGCTTTTCCGCAAACCCTTGAGTTCACTGGGCGAGAGCTATTATCGGGTGTCCGGAGGCTGGGACCAGCCGGTGATCGACAAGGTGCAAAAGAGCGATGTGGATGTAACCCCGTTCAAGGACTGCGAGCGGTACCTGGCCGAGGTACTCAGGGAATTGCCCCCGGAAGCCGAACTCAGTCCCTGAACCCGAGAGCGCTGCAGCACCGGCATTACTTTCTGCGTTCCGGCAAGCCGCCGGGCTGCAGGACCCGCGCCCGCACATTACACTGAGCGGCTATCCCCGGAAGCAGCGTTAATGAAGACCCTCCGCATATCTGCCATTCAGATGAATTCTGGTGATGACGTCGTCACCAATCTCACGCGGGCCAGGCGCGCGCTGCGTTCTGCTGCCGCCGATGGGGCCAGAATTGCCGTTTTGCCCGAGAACTTCGCCCTCATGGGCAAGAAGGAAGCCGACCGGCTCGCCATCATCGAGGATGACGGTGCAGGGCCCCTGCAGGATTTTCTGGCGGCCGAGGCCGCCCGTTCCGACCTGTGGATTGTGGGCGGCACAATTCCCCTGCGCAGCGATGACCCGAAGCGTCCGTATGCCGCCACCCTGGTTTACGATGGCAGCGGCAAGCGGGCAGGACGCTACGACAAGGTGCACCTGTTCGACGCACGCGTGCCCGAGAGCGAGGAGGCGTATCGCGAGTCCCGGAACACCATGCCGGGCTCGAAACCACTGCTGATCGATACGCCCTGGGGTAGCCTGGGCGTAGCCGTGTGCTACGACCTGCGCTTCCCCGAACAGTTTCGCCGGATGTCGACCGAGGGCCTGGACGTGCTGGCCGTGCCGGCCGCATTTACCTACCGTACCGGGGCGGCACACTGGGAGCCGCTGCTGCGCGCCCGGGCGATCGAAAATCTCTGCTATGTGGCTGCTGCCGCCCAGACCGGCACGCACCCGGGCGGGCGCCAGACCTATGGGCACTCCGTCCTGATCGATCCCTGGGGCGCAATTCTTGCAGACGCCGGCGGCCGCACCCGCGTGATTACTGCCACTATCGACACACAACGGCTCAAGCGGCTTCGCCAGCAGTTCCCGGTGCTCGACCACCGGCGCTTCAAGGCTGCCGGCTGAATTCAACACGTTACTTCCGGAACTGGATCGAGCATGAATGCAGTAGTTACTCCCGGGTCATCGCTGGCGCGCGTGCGCAGCCATTTGCTGGATGCTGCCGGTATCGCGGATCGGGATCTGGAGCGGGCGCTCGGTACCCTGATGCGCGGTACCGTGGACAACGCCGACCTCTACTTCCAGGTGTCCCGCCAGGAGTCCTGGACGCTCGAGGACGGCATCGTCAAGGAGGGCGCCCACAGCATCGAGCAGGGCGTCGGCGTCCGGGCAATGTCTGGCGAGAAAACGGGGTTTGCCTACTCCGACGAGGTGATCGTACCGGCTCTGCTGGAGGCTTCGGCCGCCGCCAGCGCGATCGTCCGGCAGGGCCAGCAGGGGCAGGTTCGTGCCTTGCAGCCGCGCTCGGGTCACCGGCTGTACCCGCCTGTCGATCCCCTGCCGACGCTTCGGGACGACGACAAGGTTGCGCTGCTGCAGCGGATCGATAGCGAGGTGCGGGCGCTGGATCCGCGCGTGAAGCAGATTGTGGCGAGCCTGTCTGCTGCCCATGAGGTCGTCCTGGTGTGCGCCAGCGACGGTGTGATGGCTGCCGACGTGCGTCCGCTCGTGCGCTTCAACATCTCGGTGATTGTCGAGGACGGCGACAGGCGCGAGCAGGGGTATGCGGGCGGCGGCGGGCGTTTTGGTTACGAGCACTTCACGCCGGAACGGGTGCTCGAATTCGGACGCGACGCCGTTCGACAGGCCGTTATCAACCTCGACGCGGTGCCGGCGCCTTCCGGTGAGATGGTCGTGGTGCTGGGCCCTGGCTGGCCCGGCGTGTTGTTGCACGAGGCTATCGGTCACGGGCTGGAAGGAGACTTCAACCGCAAAGGCACCTCGGCCTTCACCGGCCGCATCGGGGAACGCGTGGCCTCGGATCTGTGCACGGTCGTTGACAACGGTACGCTACCCGAACGGCGCGGGTCGCTGAATGTCGACGACGAGGGCACGCCGACGCAGAACACAGTGTTGATTGAGAACGGGATACTGCGCGGTTACCTGCAGGACCGGATGAATGCGCGGCTCATGGGCACGGCGTCGACGGGCAACGGCCGGCGACAGTCCTTTGCCCACACCCCAATGCCGCGGATGACCAACACCTACATGCTGGCCGGGCCGCATCATCCGGACGAGATCATCGCGTCGGTGAAGAAGGGTGTATATGCGCGCAACTTCGGCGGCGGCCAGGTAGACATCACATCCGGGAAGTTCGTCTTCTCCACAACGGAGGCCTACCGCATCGAGAACGGCAGGCTTGGCGCGCCGATCAGGGATGCCACGCTGATTGGTGATGGCCCGACCGTGCTGAACCGTGTGAGCATGGTCGGCAACGATCTGGAGCTGGACACCGGAATCGGTGTCTGTGGCAAGGAAGGGCAGTCCGTGCCAGTTGGCGTCGGGCAGCCGACACTGCGGATCGATGGCCTCACTGTCGGCGGCACCGGTGACGGCGAATGACGGCCCGTAATGCCCTCAGTTTGCAGAACGGCATCGGTACGCTTGAGGGAAAGGTCAGCGACGTGCTGCGGCTGGCCAGGGAGCTGGGTGCCTCCCAGGCCGAGGCCAGCGCCAGCTTCGGCACCGGATTTTCGGTGAATGTGCGGTTGCGTGAGGTGGAAACGCTCCGCCACCAGCGCGACCAGGGCCTGGCCGTTACGGTCTGGCTCGGGCACCGCAAGGGCAGTGCCAGCACGTCGGACCTGCGGCCCGAGGCACTTGAGGAATCAGTGCGCAAGGCCTGTGCGCTCGCCCGCCATGGCGCCGAGGATCCGGCTTCCGGCCTCGCAGATGCGGACCGGCTTGCACGGGATTTACCGGAACTCAGCCTGCATCATCCGTGGACGATCCAGCCCGCAGCCGCCATCGACCTGGCGCTGGCCTGTGAGGCGGCAGCCTTCGACGTTGACCCCCGCGTGACCAATTCCGAGGGCGCATCGGTCAGTACGAGCGAAGGCCTGCGCGTTTACGGCAACAGCCACGGTTTTCTAGGCGGCTACTCCGAGTCCGACCACAGCATTTCGTGCTCGGT
>Ga0224500_10001359_pt1 | contig 14524 bp, 14 predicted proteins | sample SF_Oct11_sed_USG_FD_168126 | JGI IMG/M metagenome (GOLD analysis project Ga0224500, IMG submission 168126) | Sediment microbial communities from San Francisco Bay, California, United States - SF_Oct11_sed_USGS_4_1 | ecosystem: Environmental > Aquatic > Marine > Sediment | place: USA: California... | reverse complement strand
CTGGTACTCAGATATCCAACCTGCTCGAAACGCTGCCCGGGATCGCCCAGGTGCTGCGGAGTCCGGTAGCGGACGCCTTCGTCGGCATGATTCGGGCAGCCACCGGGGAGGCGCCGTTCAACTTCGCCGATGCGGATGAAATCCTGAAATACGCTGTCCGCCGGAACTTGATGGCCGTGGAGGAAAGCGAGCGCATTCTGGCGGAGGCCAGGCAGGCCGCCACCGCCCAGGCCGCTGCGGCCAGGGCCCGGACGCCCAGGGAAGCACCTGCCAAGGCCCGGCCGGCGGCCGGGAAGGCTCCCAAGGCGGCGAAGCCTGCCAAGTCCAAGGCCAAGCCCAAGGCCAAGCCCAAGGCCAAGCCCAAGGCGAAGGCCAGGAAGGTTACCCGGAAGCCCGCCAAGGCGGCCGCCAGGAAGCCGGCCAAACCGGCTCCCAGGAAGGCAGCCCGGAAGCCGGTCGTCAAGAAGAAGGCCGCCGCGAAGAAGTAGCTCGCCTCAGATTCTGAATTCCGCGACCAGCGCGGCCAGCCGCTCGGAGGCTTCGAGCAGGACGGCCGCGCTGGTCGCGATTTCATGAGTCGCCGCGGCCTGTTCGGCCGCGGCGGAGGTAACCGCTTCGCTGGCGGCCACGTTCAGCCGGGCGTCCGATTCGAGCTGGGCCCGGAGCGCGCCCACCCTCCCGGCAATGGTCCTGCTCTCACCGGCCGCCCGGGCCACCAGGTCGGCACTGTCACGCACGGTGGCGGCCGCCCGGGCGATCTCGCTGAGAATCACGGCTCCCTGCTGGGTACCCGCCTCCGCCTCGAAGGCCTGTTTCGCCAGCCCCTGAATGGTCCGGTCCAGGGTGCCGACGCGCTCGTGGAGGGCGGCAATCCCCTCGCCGATCCGGGCCGCTGCCGCCCTGCTCGCGGTGGTCAGCCGCCGCGCCTCCGCCGCGATCGCACCCATGCCGTCCCCATGGGCTCCGGCCCGGGCCGCTTCCACGGCGGCGTTGAGGGCCAGCACCTCGCTCTGGGCCGCCAGCTGGTGGGCCAGGTCGAGCAGTTCGTTCACCGCGCCAAGCTGCCTGGTGGCGGTTCGGAGCTGACCACCAGCGGCCTGGGCCGACTGGCGCAGGCCGGACAGGAGGCGGCTCGTGCCGGCGAGATCCCTGCCTTCATCCTCCGCGAGCACGCGGATCCGTTCACCGTCGGCCGCCATCCGTTCCGCGGTACCCCTGTCCCGCGCGGCAGTGGTGTTCCAGCTCGCGATGACGCTGTCGGCTGACTGAACTTCCTGGACCTGCCGGCCGGCGCTCACCGTGACGCCGCCGATGGCCTGGGAAATCTCCTGGCTGCCCGCCGCGAGTTCCTGGCTCATGGCGGACAGGTCACTGGCACTCATGCCGATGGTTCCGGCCTCGCGGATCACGCGGTCGATGAGGCTGCGGAGCCGGGTTCCCATCGTTGTCATCGTCTCCCCGAGGACGGCCAGCTCCTTCGGCATCGCCGCCAGCCCGAGGGGGCGCAGGTCTCCGTCACCGAACTGGCGTGCCGCCGTGATCAGCTGGTGCAGCGGGCGCTCCACGGCGCGGACGGTCAGGTACGCGGTGGCGCCCCCCATGAGGATCGCGGTCACCAGCAGCAGCCACACCACCTGTTCCCGCCAGCGCGCCTGGTCCCGGAGGTCCTGGATCCGGGTGGTTACCCGGCCCTGCTGGCGTGCCGTGAGCGCGCGCAGATCCTGGATGAGGGCGTCGGCAGGCCCGCGTGCAGCGTCAGCCTGCCGCGCGGCGCTGTCGAGACGCGACAGGTCGCGCAGGGCATGCGCCATGGCGTAGGCCACTTCCATCCTCGCCTGGCTGGTCTCCATCCGGTTGAGGGCTGACTGATCCTGGGCCGTGAGGCCGGGCAACAGACGGAGGGCTCGGCGGTGGGCATGGCTGCTGTCTCCGAACCGGAGGAAGTCGGAAGCCAGCGCGGCGGACGGACTGGTGACGTAGGCCTCGCCTGCCCGGATCTGGTCGGCGACGCTGCCGACCAGCGCCGTGGTCAGCCCCGAACTGCCCGCCAGTTGCTCGAGCTCTTCGGCGACGGCCCGGTTGATGTTGCGGAGGCTCCCGACGGTCGCGATCGCAAGGCCGAGAAACAGCAGCAGCAGCAGGCCAAGCCCGCCGATCAACCGGTTGCGAATGCTGCCGAGAATGGTCATTTGCGCTCGACCGGCCGGATGAGACCGTTCTGCACCGTGCCGATCAGAACCGGCGTCCGCGCCAGATCCCCTTCGCCGTCAAATCCGAGCAGTCCGGTGACGCCCTGATACGGCGGCCGGGCCTCCCCCAGTGTCTCCAGGGCCTCCAGAAGCGCCCGGCGGGTGACGCGACCGCTTCCAAGCAGGTCACGCAGCAGGTAGAAGGCGTCGTAGGTGGCGGCCGCTGGCTGGTTCGGCAGGCCCGCATCGGGATAGCGGCTCCGGTAGGCCGCGACGAACCGGCGGTTCTCCGGGGTATTGACTGTCGGCAGGTAGGCAGCGGTCAGATACACGCCCTCGGCAATGTCACCGGCGGTCTCGATTCCCTCGAGTCCATCGCCGCCGACCACGGGCATGGTCATGCCCCGCGCCCTGACCTGGGCGAGGATGACTTCGGCGTCCTCACGGTTGCCGGCGACAACCAGAAACTCCGCCGCCTCCTGCCGGGCGAGCCGGTCGAGGTAGAGGCCGACGTCGGGCGCGGCGCCGAGATACGGATCGACCGAGAGGATTGTCCCGCCCAGGGCCTGGAACCGGGCCACGAACGACTGGCGGATCCCTCGGCCGTACGGGTTGTCCAGATACAGTACGGCCCCGCGTCCCAGGCCGAGACCCCGCCGGAGCCAGGTCGCCAGCGCGGCGCCATGCTCCAGATCGGTGGGGCAGAGCCGGAAGACATGGTGGCCGGCCTGGGCGACTTCCGGTGCGGAGGAGGAGGGGGTGAGAACAGGAATCGGGTCCGAGCCGGCCCCGTAGATCGGGGCGGCGGCGAGGGTGGTGCCACTGTAGACATGGCCGATGACGGCCACCACCTCGTTTGCGACGAGGCCCGTTGCCACCCGGATGGCGGAATCGGGATCGCCTGCATCGTTGCGGGCGACCAGTTCGATCGGTCGCCCGTTGATCCCGCCGGTGGCATTGATCTCGCTGACCGCGAGTTCGGCCGCCCGCCGCATCGGGGCGCCCACCGGATCGCTGAACGGGCCGGCCAGACCGATCCGGACGGGCAGATCGGTCCCGCCGCAGGCAGCAGCCAGGAGGAGCAGGGCCCGCCAGTACCTCATGGCGCCTTCTTGTCGAGTCCGTCGAGCAGCGGACCGTCCACCAGACTGACCGACACCACCCGGCGGCCTTGCTCGAGCCTGGTGGTCAGTCGAATCATCTGGCGTCGGCGAACCCACTGCCAGGTCTCCTGGCCCTGAGCCCGGTGCGGGTCGACCTGGCCGTACCGGGCCGAGAGGTCGGCGATCCATTGAGACACTTCGGCTTCCGGAGCCGGTGCGGAGAGCAGGAGGATCGCGGCGGCCCCCGAGATCAGGGAGCCGGTCAGGGAAATCGATGTGCCGGCGGGCGTCCGGACCGACCCGCGGCACTCCGTGAAGCGGTCATCGACCCGCGATCCGGTGCACCGCCAGCGTCCGTCGAGCAGACTGACGGCGGTTTCGACCTCCGCCCGGGGGACACCCGGGCGGAAGCCGAGGAACTCAAGTGAACCTGTCGATACGCGTTGCGCGGGGAGCGCAGTGGCGACCGCAGTCAGTGCGGTCAGGATGAGTGGCGCGTTGCGCCGGACGATGCTGGTCAGATCTTGCGGACGTTGGCGGCCTGGAGGCCCTTGGGGCCCTCCACGGTGTCGAACTCCACCTGGTCGCCTTCCCTGAGCGAGCGGAACCCGTCCATGGCGATCGCCGTGTGATGCACGAACACGTCCTTGCCGCCTTCCTGCGCGATGAAGCCAAATCCCTTGGCGTCGTTGAACCACTTGACCGTTCCCTGCGCCATTGCTCCTACCTCATGCTGTCGGGGAGCCTTGCGACTCCGGTGAAAATGCCTGGCCAGAGCGCCAGGACAAAAAAACCGTCCGGTTGATGAGACCGGGCGGCTCCAAGTTCACCGCAGGTGATGCGAGCGGGGTACTACGAATCCCATACCGGCCAAACTCCACCGTGCTCCGGGGTTTGTCAATAGTGCCCCGGCTGGCGCCTCCCCGGGCCTCGCGGCGCCGGTGTAGATTTCGACATGGCCACTCAGGAATCCCTGTCGGTTCGAAGCTTTGCCGACCGCGCCGAGGCGCTCTCGCAGTTCATCCTCCGGGCGGGCGAGGCGCCGCGTTTTCTCGCGTTCGACGACGTCGCGGGCTGCCCGGCCGACACGGCGCTTGCCGCGCTCGAGTGGACCGGCGTGGTCGGCATTCTGCTCGACGATGATCAGCTCCACGCTGCCCGCCTCACCGCCGAAACGGCTGCCGCCCTGGTGGAGCGCCGAACGCCCGAGGGGCGCCGCTTCGTCTACCTCGGTCCCCGGCTCGATGCCGCCCCGATGGACATTTTCGAGGGACGGGTGCTGTTCGAGGAGCCCGGCGTCAGGGCGATCGAGTTTGCCCAGCGCTCCCATGCGCTGGCGCACTTCTTCCGAAGCACCAGCGGCGACGGCGCCCTGGTCTCCATGCTGGGCCGGAGAGCGCCTGAGCTGCGTCACATCCGGCGCTGGTTTGCCCCCATCCTCCGCCACCTGGAGGGGGCGAGCCAGTTGCTGGGCGGGTGGTATGCCTCCAGCGCCGGCGGCGCGCTCTTCGTCAACGGCCTCCCCGGCGAACCGGTCTACCGCTACATCGAAGTCGGTCTCGAGTCCTAGCCGAACGGGACCGGCCCAGCCCCAACCGGGGGCCCCCTGCGGTGGGGAGATGTGGATACACATTTCCACATTGTGTGTCCAACCGCCCCAACTGCCTTGTTTCCAGCCGCTTGCCCATCCACATTCTGCCCACTTCAAAATCGCGTAACCCGAATAAAATCAGGCACTTGCGAGATTTTGCAGGGTCCATATCTTGGATCCACGGCGACAATCGAGGCAGAACTCATCAGGGGCTGTCTTGGGCGTCGCGGTTCGGGCGAATCGTCGGGGGAGGGGAGGACGGCACCTCGCGTGCCGCGATTCCCGGAGATCCCGGTGGCCACATCGGCCCGGACAGTTGGAGCCAGTCGCGCGCTCCAACCGCCCCGATCTAGCGCCTCGGGGTGCAGTGCGGCAGGTCGGTCCGCGACCCGGCCAGATCCGCAGCGCTTGCACGGACGAACCAGGTGGGATGGCCATCCGGCCTGGGGATCAACACTGGGGCCTCGAGTCGCCCTACCGAATTGGTGAATCAGCCATCGGTGGCGGCTGAGAGAAGAACGGCGGCGTCAGCTCCGACTCCAGTTGGTCCGTGTGTGGGACGGCCGTTGCAGCCTTGTGCTGGACGGCCGTCCTTTTTTTGCCGAATGGTCGGACACCGGGTCGGCGGGCAGGTTCCCCCAGCCGTCGCCCCGATGGGCCGGCCTTCGGTGTTTTCAGGAACCCCCATGCCCTGCTGCTTGCCGACTTTCCAACCAGGGGATATGCTCTCACCCATGGGCGGGAAACAGATTCTGGTCGTGGCCAGGGATGACGCCCGGGCTGCCGAAATCGCCGAACCGCTCCGGGCCGCCGGTCACCAGGTGGCGACGGAGACCGGGCCGGAGTCCGTCGCGACGGGAATTCACTCTTCCGAGCTCGATGTGATCGCCATCGACCTCGGCCTGGCAGGGGCGGACCGCTCCGCCCTGGCACGCGCACTGGTCCCGCCGGAAGCCGAGGTACCCCCGGATCCGCTCGAGGACGTCGAGCGGCGGCACATTCTCGCCACCCTGACCTACACGGGGGGCAACAAGCGTCGGGCGGCGCAGCTCCTCGGCATCGCGCGGTCCACCCTGATCCAGAAGGTCCGCAAGTATGACCTCATGGCGCAGGGCCGGGCCGGTGACGCTCCCGCAACCGCAGACTAGGCACCGCCGGCCCCACTCACCGATCGACTCGAAGCCTGCCCAGCCGGGACGCGACCAGCGACCGGCTGATCCTGCCGCGCTCCAGCACGTAGCGCCCGTTGCCAACACCGATTGCAAGGCCACTCGGCACGATGGTCACCGACCCGGGTGATGATCGGAGCACGACGCCTTCGCTTGCCGGGCCCGGCGCATCCCAGGCCAGGGTCGAATCGCGTGTCCCGGAGCGATCCGAGAGCAGATAGACCGTAGTCCGGTCGGGCTGGACGGTCAGCCTGACTGGCTGAAGGCTGGTCAGGGCCGCCAGGCGGGCCCGTTGATAGCCATGCATCACCACCGCCGCCTGCCGCTCCACGGCCAGCCGGTCGGCCAGCGCCATGGCGTTCGGAATCCCGAGGCCGGTAATGACCCCGACGATGACGATGCCCGTCAGCAGTTCGGCGAGTGTGACGCCACGCATGAGAGGAAGGTGGTCGGCCCTTGACAGATCGTGCGACTCGATTCAACGCCAGCATCACCAATCTGACGCACCCCCTAGCGCGGTGACGCTATCGGCCGTTCTTTTGTTTACAGGAACCATGGCTATTTCGATTGCCACTCCGGCCGCGCCACCTGCGGGCCGCGATGCGTTGCAGACTCTCCGTGCCTATCACGGCCTGGCCCCCTGGAGCCTCCGGGATCTCTCCGCGCTGGCCGGGACGCTGCTGGAGGCCTCCGGCGTTGTGCCGGTGAATGTGGCCGCCCGCGCGCGCCCCAGCGAGCGGACCATCCGCTACTACGTGATGAAGGGCCTGGTGGACCCGCCCGAAGGACGGGGAACCGCTGCGGTCTATCGCTACCGCCACCTGCTCCAGGTACTGGGGATCAAGCTGCGCCAGATGGAGGGCGTCTCCCTGGACGCCCTGGCCCGCGAGTTCTCCGACCAGACCGGTGACACGCTCGAACGCCGGGTGGCCGCCGTGCTCGGCTCCGGCCTGCCGGCACCCGATGAGCTTGGTGCACTCCAGTCCCTGCTCCCGGTGCGGGGCCGCTCCGCCCGGGCTCTCCGGCCCGGGCGACGGGCGGAACCGGGCGAGGCCGCCAGCGCGTCCGGGCCGCGGAGCGTCCTGATGCGTCGGGTGGTGGTGGCGCCGGGCGCCGAACTCGCCCTCGAGGCCTCCCACCCGCTTTTCCGGCACGTCGGGGCGGAGGAGGCCATTGCCCGGGCCGTTGCCGCCGCCCTCGAGGAAGCCGCCGCACATCTCGATTCCTCCGCCGGCTGACGCCGGCGATCACCTCCTGCCCGGAGGGTCTCATGGGCAACCTGCTGTTCTTCGGCATTCTGGCACTGGTGGCGCTGTGGGTGATTGGCGCCTACAACGGGCTGATCTCGCTCAAGAACCAGGTCGCCAACGCCTGGAAACAGATCGACGTGCAGCTCAAGCGCCGGCACGACCTGATCCCCAATCTGGTCAACACGGTCAAGGGCGCGATGGAGCATGAACGGGGAACGCTCGAGGCGGTGATCGCCGCCCGGAACCGAGCGGTCGGTGCCCAGGGAGTGGCGGCCACCGCGGCGGCCGAGGGTGCCCTGACCCAGGCGTTGGGACGGCTCTTTGCCCTGGCGGAGAATTACCCGCAGATCAAGGCCACGACCAACATCCAGCAACTGCAGGAGGAACTGGCCAGCACGGAGAACAAGGTCGCCTTTGCCCGACAGCTCTACAACGATGTCGCGACCCAGTACAATACCAGGCAGGCGCAGTTCCCCACCAACCTCGTCGCCGGCCTGGCCAAGGCCTCGCCTGTCGAGCTCTGGATGATCGAGGATGCGGCCGAACGCGCCGTGCCGGACGTAGACCTTTCCTCCGGATCGCCGCCCGCGCCATCGGCGTGACGGCCGACCTCTTCGCGCAGCAGCAGTCCAACCGCCGGCGGTCAGCAGGGCTGACTGCCGGCTTTGTCCTGTTCTTCGCCTGGATCGGGTTTGGCGGCGACCTGAGCTGGTACCTCGCGACCCGGACTCTGCCCCCGGAGGCGTACCACCACGTGATTCCGGTGACCGGCCTGCTGACCACGGCGGTTGCCGCGGGTATCGCGTGGTATTCCTGGAGCCATGGCCCGGAGGCGGTCCTTGCGGCCACCGGGGCGACTGAATTGATCGATCCGGTGACGCCGGAGCAGCAGCGGCTGGTCAACGTCGTCGACGAGATGGCCATTGCCTCGGGGCAGCCCCGCCCCCGGATCTGGATCGTGCCGGACCAGGACCCGAACGCCTTCGCGACTGGCCGTGATCCGGTGACCGCCCACGTGGCCGTGACTGCGGGCCTGCTCGGCATGCTCAACCGGGACGAGCTTCAGGGCGTCGTGAGCCACGAGATGGCCCACATCAAGAACCTCGATGTCCGTCTGATGACCCTGCTCGCCGCCATGGTCGGAACCATCGCCCTGATGTCGGATACTCTCCAGCGGCTCTACCGGCACGGGGGGCGGCGAGCGCGGGGTGGCGGCAAGGACCGGGGCGGGAATCCGCTGGCCATCGCGGTGTTCCTGCTCTGGCTGGTGTCGCTGGTGCTGGCGCCGCTGATCGCCCGCCTGCTGGCAATGGGGGTAAGCCGGAAGCGGGAATACCTGGCGGATGCCCTCGGGGCCCAGTTCACCAGAAACCCGGTTGCACTGGCGTCCGCGCTCGAAAAGATCGATGGAGCCGCGCAGGCGACCCGCTCCATCGCGCGGGGCGCGGCTCACATGTGCATTGTGGACCCGGCCGAGCGCCGGATTGCGGCCCATCCGGGGCTGTTCGGAGACATCTTCGCGTCCCACCCGCCGATTGGTCTCCGGGTGGCACGGCTCAGGGGAATGGCGTACCAGACCGCCCGCACCGGCTAGGTGCGGGGGTCCCCGGACTTCTCGGCCAGCAGTTCGAGCAGGTCCCCGACGACGGTGTCGGGATCGAACGGCAGGGCGATCACGTGGTCGGCGCCGGCGGCCCGGCTTCGGACCCCCTGTTCGCCCCCCAGCACCACCAGGCTGTACCGCCGGTCCGGTACCGGCACGAAACCGGAGAGGGGCTCTTCCTTTGGCCCCGCCGGGAGGGCCACCAGGGTGACCCCGGGGTCACTGGCGGCGTGCTGCAGGTCCGCCACGGAGGCGGGGCGGTCGACGACAAAGCCGGCGTCGCGGAGCAGGAGACTCAGGACCCGCTCCACGCGCTGGTCCGGGTGGTGCACCAGGGCCCGTCCCCGGAAGATGGCTGGTTCGGCGACCGGACCGTGGTCCAGCGCAATCATCTGCCGATCCGCTGAATAGGGGGTGGACTGGGCGCTTCGGAGGTCCGTCGCCTGCCGGAGCCTCCGCGTGATCCGGTCGAGCGCCTCCGCCACTGTGGCCAGGGCCTCCCGCTGATCCGCCGAGAGACCGGCGTCGGCCCGCAGCATCTCGACCTCTGCCATGGCGACCATGAGCGGGTTGTTCAGCTCATGGTGGAGCGTCACCGTCATTTCCCCGATGGCAGCGAGCCGCTCCGCGTCCACCAGTTGCCGTTCCGCCTCCACGAGGGCGTTGCGCAGGGCCCGGTTGCGCCGTACCCGCTCCAGGATCCGCGGCAGGAGATCCGCCAGCGTGTGGTCCTTGGTGATGTAGTCCTCGGCACCGACGCGGAGCGCCGTAGCGGCCAGCGACTCGTTCCCGTGCGCCGTGACCATGACGACCGACGGGGGATTGGGACGGCTGATCAGCCGGGGAAGGAGGTCAATGCCCCGGATGTCCGGCAGCTGATGGTCGAGCAGGATGATCTCGCACTCCGGTGCGGCGGCCAGGGCCTGCTCGCCGGTGTAGACGTGGCGGACCTTGCGATACCCGTCGAGTTCCAGGAGGTGGCGAACCAGCTTGGCCATGGATGCGTCGTCCTCGACGAGGAGAACCGGCACGGTGGCCCGGTCGGTCGCCGCCGGCATCAGGCCTCTCCCCGGGCCACCACCCGCGCCAGGGCCGCATGGACCTCGGGGTCGAGCACGGTGCCGACCAGATCCTGCATCCGCTCGACCGCCAGGGCCGGGCGCATGGTGTCCTGGTACGGACGCGAGGTTGTCAGCGCGTCGAAGATCTCCACCGCGCCGATGATCCGGGCGCCAACCGGGATGGCGTTGCCAGCCAGCCCGTCGGGGTACCCCCGGCCGTCCCATCGCTCATGATGGCTCCGGACGAAGGTGATCACCTCGCCGAGGTGCGTCAGCGGCGCCAGAATCTGGGCCCCGATGGTGGCGTGCGTCTTGACGTGGGCGAACTCCTCGTCGGTCAGCGGCCCCTGCTTGTTGAGGATCTGCTCGCGGATTCCGATCTTGCCGATGTCGTGGAGGCTTCCCGCGGTCCGGACCGCTTCGGTCCCGGCCTCGTCGAGGCCGTATTCGGCGGCCACCCGGGCGGCCAGGTCCGCGACCCGGGCCGAGTGGCCCTTGAGATGGGGATCCTTGGCTTCCAGCGCGTTCACCAGCGCCTCCAGTGTGGCCACGCTGAGGTGCTGGAGCATGGCCCGCTCACGCTGCAGTTCCTCTGTCCGGAGTGCCACTTCCTCCTGCAGCCGGCCGTGAAGTCGCTGGCTCTCGAGCGTGGCGTCCCGGCGCCGGAGCGCCCGCTGGACGGCACGGAGCAGGTCCACCAGGTCCATCGGCTTGACCAGGTAGTCCATGGCCCCCCGCTGCAGGCACTTCGAGGCCGTCTCGGCATCGCCCACCCCGCTCAGCATCACGATGGCCACGGAAGGATCGTGCTGCAGCAGCTGCGGCACGAGGTCGGTTCCGGGCATGTCGGGGAGTCGGATGTCGAGCAGGACGCAGCCGATCGGCTGCTGGCGCATCACGGTCAGGGCGTCGGCCGCAGTGGCCGCCGTGTGGACCTCGTACTTCTCCTGGGTCAGAAACCGTCGGAGGGCGTTCCGGATCGGCTCCTCATCGTCCACGACCAGAACGGTCCGAGGGCTCCGGTCGGCATCGTCAAAGTCAGGCGAGGAGTCGGGTGGCGTCACAAGTGGCTTCCAGTCGGGCAGGACGGATGTCGCTCAACGTAGGCCTGCCGAGCGACGGCGGTCAAGCGACCGCCGCCGCTAGCCGACGAATTCGACCTGGACGCGGTGGGGAATCAGGCCGGCCTCGGCAGCCCGATCGAGCAGCACCTGGACCGCGCGCCGCCCGACCGGCCCGTAGTCCACCGTCCACTGGTTGACGTACATGCCGACGAACTCATCGGCCCGTTCGTCGCTCAGGCCCCGGCTGTACTGCTTGGCATGGCCCAGGGCGGCGGCCCGATGCTCCAGGGCATACTCCACGCTGGCCCGGACGTCCCGGGCCACCTGCGCGATCACCTCGGCGCCGAGGTCCCGGCGGACCACGTTCCCGCCAAGCGGCAGGGGCAGGCCGGTGTCCCGCATCCACCACGCGCCCAGATCCTCCCAGAGGTGGAGGCCGGCGTCTCCGTACGTCAGTTGACCCTCATGGATCAGGAGGCCCACCTCGACCTTGCCCGCGTGGACCGCATCCTCGATCTGGTCAAACGGCATCACTACCGGCTCGACCGCGGGCTGGTACAGCTTGAGGGCCAGATAGGCGGTGGTGTAGAGCCCCGGGACCGCCACCCGCCGGCCCGCCAGGGCCTGGCGCGGATCGTCCGGACGCCGGGCCAGTGATACCAGCCGGGGACCGTATCCGTCACCCATGGACGACCCCGAGGCCATCAGGGCGTACCGGTCGGCCAGGTAGGCGTAGGCATGGATCGAAACGGCCGAGACTTCGAGCTCGCCCCGGCGGGCCCGCTGGTTGAGGGACTCGATGTCGGACAGCTCGTGGACGTAGGTATACGGTGTCGGCACCCGTCCCTCCGCCAGCGCGTAGAACATGAACGCGTCGTCGGAGTCCGGGCTGTGTGCCACCTGGATCGTGCGGGGTGCCTTGGATGAATCGGTCATCGCGCCTTGGTCCGAGCGGCCTCGGCCGCTGTGTGGAAGCCGTCGAGCACGGCCTGGTGGTCGAGGTATTCCTGACGGTCGCGCTTCGGGTCGGCGGCCCACGCGGCCAGAAAATCCGTCCGGGCGCGGTCGAGCGCAGCCTGGTCCCGGGTCAGCTCCGCCACGGTACCGCGGATCACGAAGGCGAGCAGGTGCTGCGGCGTCGTGGCCAGGATGGTATCGGCCAGGGCGAGGGCCTCGGGAAACTGGCCCACCTGGGCCAGCATGACCGCGGCGTGGTAGCGGGCGTCGGCATCCACGGAGTCCAGTTGCGCATAGGCCCCGAGGGCGTGCGCCGTGTACTGGAGTACGGTGGCGGTGTCACCTGATTCCGCCGCGGTCATGACCCGGTTGAACAGCCGGTCGAACCCCTCGCGGGCGGAGATGTTGCTGATATCGGGAGCCGGGCCGGCGAAGGCCCCCGACGCGGCCAGCGGCGCGCCCGGAGAAACCGCCGAAGGCCGGTTCACGGCATAGAGGATCGCTGCCAGGGAAAGCACCACCACGATGCCCGAAATGATCCAGGTGGTCCGGTCGCTGGACCGGGGCGGCACCGCGCCAGCGGGCGTGCCGCATCGGGGGCAGAACCGGCCCTTTGTCTCGGCCCCGCACGCGGTGCAGTAGGCCGGTCCGGTGGATCGGGTCGGAGTAGACATGGTCGGGGGGCAAGATAAGCCGGGTCCGGGTCCCTGTCACGCTGGCGATCCGGGGCCGGAGTCGCTACTCTGAAAGGACTTACCGTGCCGAACATGGACACCATCAAGCCCGTCGTCACCGACGCCCCCGCAGGTCGCCATATGGGTGATCTCTCCCGGGGCGGCACCAACTGGAAGGTCTACCTCGAAACCCGCCCACAGGGAAACCTGGTCGGCGGGCGAGTCCACTTCGCCTCAGAGCAGGCGGTTCGCAGCTCCGCCTGGATTTTCCTCGAATGGAGCGAACAGGAGGCGGTCAACCGCTTCAACGAGTTCAGCCCCATCGAGCTGTGGAAGATCCTCGAAAGCCTGACCTGATCCGCCATGCGGTCCTGCTGGTCCTGACCGCGCTGGCGCCAGCCGGTGTGCGGGCCCAGGACCGTACCGCCGGGGATTCCCTCCCGCCCGTCATCCAGTCCATCAGGCTTCAGCGCGTCAATATCTTCGCCGACAGCGAAGCCACGTTCTTCCTCCCCCGTCTGGCCAACCGGTTCCACGTCACCACCCGGGCCGAGGTGATCCGGCATGAACTGCTGTTCCGGGAAGGCGAAGTCTACGACTCCGCCCGGATCGCCGAGAGCGCCCGCAATCTCCGTGCGCTGAGGGTGTTCCGCTCCGTCCACATCGACTCCGCCACGGTGGACAGCGCGCTCACGGTCCAGGTGAGAACCCAGGACGCCTGGAGCAGCAAGCCGGAGTTCGGCTTCCGGAGCACTGGAGGACAGGTGGCGTGGCGGGCCACGCTGGTGGAGGAGAACCTGTTCGGGACGGCGTCTCAGCTGGCGATGGGGTACAGCAAGGATCCTGACCGGTCGACCTTCCTCTTCGGGCTGAGGCGGCCGAGGCTGATCGCCAACACCATTGGCCTGGGGCTGCTCTACCAGGATCGCTCGGACGGCCACCTGCTCGGCGGAACGCTCTATCGCCCGTTCCTTTCCTTTGCGGACCAGTATGCCTGGAGCGTGGGGCTCGACTCGAGAAATGAGCGGATCCTCCGCTACTTCGAGGGCGCCCAGCTGCCCTCGGATACGCTGCAGCGGGACCTCGGCGCCGTCGGGACCAGCGTCGGGTGGGCCATCCGGTCCACTTCACGGGACTACCAGCGGCTCGGTATCTCGGGCCGTCTCTGGCAGGATCAGTACGTCCGGGCGGATTCCCTGTTCGGCAACCTGCACGCCGTCGGTACCCTGGGGGCTACCTGGGAGTGGAAGCATGCCCGCTACCTGATCGTCCGCGGCTTCTCGACCACCCGCGAGGAAGACGTCGATCTGAGCACGTCGGTGCAGGTTGGGCTCGCGGTCTCGCCTACCTGGTTCGGCTTCGAGGACCATGGGGTGACGCCATCCGTGAGCGCCCGGATCGGCGGCGTCCTGGCCCGCCGCACGTTCGGCTACCTCGATATCAACGCCAACGGCCGGTTCACCTCAGCCGGGCTCGACTCCGGCGCCGTCCAGATCGGCGCCACCGCCCTCTACGGCCCCGCGGAGCGGCACTCGTTCGTGGCCCACGCGTGGGCCGGGTGGCTCGATAATCCGCGCCCGGGGGGTGAGTTCGATCTCGGCCTGGGGATCGGTCCCAGGGGCTTCCGCCTTCATGCCTTCAGCGGCGACCGGGGTGTCTTCAGCTCGGTCGAATACCGGTACCTCTTCGCCACCGACTTTCTCAAGGTGCTGGACCTTGGCCTGGCCGGGTTTGTCGACTATGGCGGCGCGTGGTATGCGGGATCAAAACGCCGGACCGGCTGGGATACCGGCATCGGCATCCGGCTCAACCCCAGCCGTTCCACCGATCAGATGATGACCCGGATCGATCTGGTGTACCGGG
>Ga0224500_10001358_pt1 | contig 14527 bp, 14 predicted proteins | sample SF_Oct11_sed_USG_FD_168126 | JGI IMG/M metagenome (GOLD analysis project Ga0224500, IMG submission 168126) | Sediment microbial communities from San Francisco Bay, California, United States - SF_Oct11_sed_USGS_4_1 | ecosystem: Environmental > Aquatic > Marine > Sediment | place: USA: California... | reverse complement strand
CTCGGAGGAGGAACGGAGCCGTGGGCTGATGTCGATCGAAGAGCTCGCACCGCACGAGGGCATGGCCTTCGTGTTCGCCGAGCCCACCGACGGCACCTTCTGGATGAAGGACACCGTGATCCCGCTGTCGATCGCGTTCGTCGACGAGGCCGGCACGATCGTGACGATCAGAGACATGGAACCGTGCGAAGACGACCCGTGCCCGACGTACGGAGCCGACGAGCCCTATGTGCTCGCGGTCGAGGCGAACGCTGGATACTACGCCCGCATGGCCATCGCCGAGGGTGACGAGGCGCGACTGGCGAGGATCACCGATGGCTGATGACTGCATGCTCTGCTCCGCCGAGCGCGTGACCGACTGGCTCCACGAAGACGACGACTGCTGGGTGGCCGAGTGCATCGTCTGCCGGACACCGATGGTCGTGTGGCGCACCCATGGATTGCCGGAGCCCCACGACGAAGCCCGGCTCATCGCTCACCTCGAGCGCATCGCCGCCGAGCGCTATGGGGACGACGGCTATTACGTCGACCCGGAACGCCGACGCATCCCCGACCACTGGCACGCGCACGCCCGACCTGCAGGCGGATTCTTCGACCCCGCAAGCGAGCTCTACGGGAAGTACTGACCCGGGGGTCGGCTCAGGGCGCCGGTCGGAGATCGTCTCCGTAGCGGCGCTCGGCCAGCCGCCGACCGATCTCCGCCGCGAGCACGACGCCGAGCGAAGCCACCAACACGACCGACGATACGGCGAGCAACTGCGGGAGCTGGCTCGGCACCCGCAACTGCGCGAAGAGGTAGACGGGCCAGGTCGGGGTCTCGCCCGCCAGGAACGACGCGATCGCGTACTCGTCGAACGACAACGTGAACGCGATCATGAACGCGGACACGATCGCGGGCATCAGCAGCGGCAAGGTCACACGGCGGAACGACTGCCACGGGTCGGCACCCAGGTCCTTGGCCGCTTCCTCGAGATCGACGCTCAGGCGTTCCAGCAGCGGCATGATGGTGAGCACCGTGTAGGGCAGCGAGACCACGACGTGTCCGATCACGACGGCGTGGAGGCCGAGCCCGATATAGGACCCCGTGCTCGCGGCGAGGAACTTGTCGACCGCCGTGAAGATCACCAGCAGCGAGATGCCGAACACGAGGTAGGGAACGACGAGCGGTGAGAACAGCAGGGCGGAGACGGCCGACTTCCCGAAGAACCGACGGCGGAGCAGGGCGAACGAGGCCGTCACCCCGAGGCCGACGGCGATCACGCTCGAGATCGCCGCCACGATCGCGCTGCGTTCGAGGGACTGCAAGATCTTCGGGTTCGAGAAGAACCGCCGGTACCAATCGAGCGTGAACCCTGCGAGCGGGAAGCTCACGTCGCCGTCGTTGAACGAGAACACGGCCAGCACCACGATCGGCACGTAGAGGAAGAGCACCAACGACGAGAAGAAGATCGTCAAGGCGCGCCGTGCACCTGGTGAGGTCGCGATCTCCGTCATGCCACCACCGCCCGAACCCGCAGGAACCGTCCGAACGCGGCCATGAGCACCGCGACGACCCCGAGCAGGAACAGCGCGAGCGTCGAGCCTGTCTGCCAATCGAGGCCCTTGGTGAACAGGTCCTGGATCGAGTTGCCGTACATGTAGCCGCTCGTGCCGCCGACGAGCAGGGGCGTCACGAACTCACCGATCGTCGGGATGAACACGAACAGGAACGCCGCGAAAACGCCCGACAAGCTGAGCGGCAGGGTGACTCGCACGAAGGTTCGCCAGCGGCTCGCGCCGAGGTCGCTGGCCGCTTCGAGCAGACTCTTGTCGAGCTTGTCGAGGCTCACGAACACGGGCAGCGCCACGAAGGGCACCCAGATGTAGGCGAGCACGAGCATGACCGTGAACCGGCTGTACAGGAACCACGTGATCGGGTCGTCGGGACTCTGCATGCCCGTCCACGACAGGAAGGAGTTGATCACGCCCGCGTCCCCGAGGATGACCTTCCATGCGAGCACGCGGAGCAGGTAACTCGTGAGGAACGGCGCGATGATCAGCAGCAGCAGCACGTACTTGCGACGGCCGACACATAGCGCCAGGAAGTAGCCGGTCGGGTAGGCGAGCAGCACGACGATGGCCGAGACCGTCAGCGACATGCGGATCGATTTCCAGAACAGCCCCATGTACACCGAACCGCCGGTCAGCAGCCGCTGCCAGCTCGCGAGCGAGACGACGCCCGGGTCGGTCGGGAACAGGTCGACGGCCCCCACGCTGTAGGCGGCCACGAACGCCACGGGGATCACGAAGAACAGCAACAGCCAGATCAGCGGCCCGGCGAGCAGCCCCGCCGTGCCACGGCGGTCCCGGCGTCGCCACCCCCGCCGGGCCGACGCCTCCTGCTGGGTCACCGCCATCCGCTATCTCCGGCCAGGTGGCCGGATCAGGCCGCCTGCACCTCGCTCCAGTACTGCTGGTAGATGCTGCGCCTCGGGATGTGGGTCTCGGGGTGCGCTTTGGGCTCGTCGAGCACGGTCGGATCGTCGAGTCCGAGCGCCGTGCGGACGCCGTCGGGCACCACGGAGGGGTCGGCCTCGGTGTTCGTGTGACCGTAGTAGTAGTACGCGAGCAGGAATTCCGCCGCTTCCTTGCTGGCCCACGAGTTCGCGTACTCGTGCGCGTGCCGGTAGTTCTCGGTGTCGGCGAACAGACCGAGCCCGCACACCCACGAGATGCGGCCCTCCTTGGGCTGCATGTAGAGGTAGTTCATGCCTGCGGCATCGGCGTACCCCACGGTGTCCGGCCACGAGTAGCCGGCCCACACCTCACCCTTCTTGAACGCGAGCCAGAAATCGTAGGACTGGTTCCAGTAGAAGCGCACGAGCCCCTTCTTCGAGACCAGGAAGTCGCGCACCTCGGCGAGCTCCTCATCGGACATGTCCCAGGGGTTCTCGATGCCGAGGGTGTAGCCGGCCACCACCATCATGTTGAGGGTGTCGATCCACGCGATCTTGCCCTTGTACCTCTCGTCGAACAGCACCCCGAACGTCTCGTCGCTGCCGTCGACGTGGTCGAGGTTCACGAGCGGGGCGATGAACCCCCAGTCCATCGGGACGAAGTACTGCTGCCCGTCGAACTGGCCCGCCGCCATCAGCTTGGGGTTCAGCGAGGAGAAGTTCGAGATGAGCGACGTGTCCCAGGGCTGCATCACGCCGAGATCGACCCAGTCGCCGTAGCGGTAGCCACAGGGGTGCGCGACGTCGTAGCGCGCTCCCGCGACGACCTTCGTGTAGGCCGAGTCGTCGTTCTCGAACAACGCGAACTCCGGCGTGTCACCGGTCGCTTTCGCGTACTGACCCCACAGGAACTTCTTCTCCTCCTTGGGGTAGTAGTCGCCGTTGCCGTATCCCGACCAGTCGAAGACCTGCAGGCCACCGGGTTCCTGCTCGATCGGCGGGATCGACGCCTTGACGGAGCCCGAGCTTCCCCCCGAGGGCGTGTCCGCGTCGCGACAGGCGGCCAAGACACCCGCCATGCTCACCGACATGCCCGCGTACCCCGCATACCGAAGGAAATCGCGCCTGCCGACCTCCCTGGTGAAACGCTTTTCCACCATGACCGCTTCCCCCCTCGTCGTGGTGCGGGCCGGGATGATGGCCCGTATCATGCGGCAGGACGGCCCCCAGGGCAAGGCAGGTTCCACGTGGAAAGGACCGGCCACACATGGCTCGGATCGTATGGATCGCCGCGATCGTGCTGGCCGCTTGCTCCAGCGCCACCGTCCCGATCGAGGACGAGACGCCCGCGATCGATCCCCCCCGTGTCTTGTCCGCATCGGCGCTCCCGCGCATGACGAGCGAAGCCAAGAGCCTCGACGCCGAGCAGGTGGCGAACGAGGTCGCCCATCCCGACGACATGGGCGCGATGCTCGAGGCCGCCGGATTCGCCTCGGCGTCGCAGCGATCGTTCGGCGGCGGCACGGGCGCGTTCTCACGGGTGCTCGCGCGGAGACTCGCCTTCACGACGGCGACCGGCGCGCAGACGTTCGTGGGATGGTTCGGCGACCACGCGGGCGAAGAGATCGTCACGGCTCGCCGCATCGCGCCCGAGGGCGTGCCACGCGGGGTGGTGCTGTTCCGCCACCTCCCCGACGGGTGCTGTCACAACGACGTGCCGGTCTTCCTCGCCGCGTGGCAACGGGGATCGACGGTGCTCTACCTGCACGTCGGAGGGCGCCGCGCGAACGTTCGAGCATTCACCGAGCTCATCGAGAGCTACGACCGGGAGGTCTGACGATGCTGGATCGGCTCGAGGTCATCGCGACGGGACTCGATCATCCGGAAGGAGTGGCGTGGGGGCCGGACGGACGCGTGTATGCGGGAGGCGAGGCAGGACAGATCTATGCGATCGGCCCGGGTGGGGCGCTCGAGCAGGTGGCCTCCAGCGGCGGATTCATGTACGGCATCACCCTCGACGGCGAGGCGAACGTCTTCGCCTGCGACTACGGGGCCGCCAGGGTCGTCAAGGTCACCCGCGATGGCGAGATCTCTACGTACTCGACGGGAACGACCGAGCACCCGATCAGGGTGCCGAACTTCTCTGCCTTCGACGGCCAGGGCAACCTGTTCGTCACCGATTCGGGAGCCTGGGGCGCAGACGATGGCCTCGTGTTCCGGATCGACGCGACAGGAACCACCCGGATCTGGACCGACCGAGTCCGGGGGTTCCCCAACGGATGTTGCCTGTCGGTCGAGGGCGATGCCTTGTTGGTCGTGGAATCGAGCGAGCGCCGCGTCGTGCGTGTTCCGATCGAGCCTGACGGGAGCGCAGGCCAACCGCACCCGATCGCCGAGCTCACCGGATCCCAGCCCGACGGCATCGCGCTGGCCGCCGACGGCACGATGTTCGTGGGGTGCTATCGTCCCGACCGCATCTGGCGGGTTCCACTCGGGTGCAGACCCGAGATCCTGCTCGATGATCCCGACGGCGTCTCGCTCAACCAGCCGGCCAACGTCGCCTTCATCGGACCCGGACTCGACCGGCTCGCGATCTCGAGCCTCGGAGGTTGGAGCATCGTGGACATCGACGTGGGGGCGGTGGGGTTGCCGCTGCACTACCCGGTCGTCGGCGAGCCAAGCCGGAGTGGTCCGAGGTGGGGCGAGCTGGAGGCCGATGCGGGGAGCGATGGAACGTGACGTGGGGAGGACGGTCGCAGCGCGCGGGCACGGCGGTCCTCGCGCTGCTCGCGACGACGCAGTTCCTCATGACCGTCGACTCGACGGTCATGAACGTGTCGATCAGCGCGCTGGTGGAAGATCTCGACACGACGGTCTCGGCGATCCAAGGCGTGATCACCGCCTACACGCTGGTCATGGCTGCAGCGATGATCACCGGCGCGAAGATCGGCGACATCCTCGGCCGGCGCCGCGCGCTGCGGGTCGGCCTGATCGTGTACGCGTGCGGATCGGCGGTCACCGCGATCTCGCCGAACGTCGGTGTGCTCCTGTTCGGATGGTCGCTACTCGAGGGCCTCGGGGCGGCGATGATCATGCCGACCGTGGTCGCGCTGGTCGCCGGCAACTTCGAGGGCCGGCGGCGCGCGGTGGCCTATGGCGTGCTGGCGGCCGCCGCGGCGGTCGCGGTGGCGGCCGGCCCGATCATCGGCGGCTTCGTCACGGCGTACTTCAGCTGGCGATGGGTCTTCGCCGCCGAGGTGCTGATCGCGGCCGGCATCCTGCTCGGCAGCAAGGTGGTGCAGGATGCTCCCGCCGAACACCGCCCGCGGCTCGACATGGTCGGCGCGCTGCTCTCGGCGGCCGGGCTCGGCATGCTCGTGTTCGGCGTGCTGCAATCCGGCACGTGGGGCTGGATCGAGCCGCGCGTGGCGGACGGCACGGACGCAACTCCTCAGCTGGCGGGCATCTCCATGGTGATCTGGCTCGTCCTCGGCGGCCTGCTCATCCTCTGGGTGTTCCTGGAGTGGCTCCGCCGACGGGTTGCCGCGGGCCGCGAGCCGCTCGTGGACCCTTCGCTGTTCGGCAACCACCAGCTGACCCACGGACTCGTCGTGCTGCTCATGCAGTACCTCGTGATGATGGGCATGTTCTTCTCGATGCCCCTGTTCCTCTCGCTGGTGCTGGGGCTCGACGCGTTCGAGACCGGCATCCGCATGCTCCCGCTGTCGCTCGCGCTGATCGTGACGGCGCCGTCGGTGGCCAAGCTGCTCCCACACGCCGGGCCGCGCGGGGTGGTGCAGGTCGGGCTGGGCTTGATGCTCGGCGCCACGATCCTGTTGGCCGCTCGTCTCGACCAGGGGGCGGGTGCAGAGATCACCACCGTGCCGTTCATCCTCATGGGCATCGGCATGGGGGCCCTGGCATCGCAGCTCGGCAACGTCGTGGTGTCGGCGGTGCCGGTCGCGCGCGGCGGCGAGGCCGGAGGCCTCCAGTACACGGCTCAGAACCTCGGCTCGTCGCTGGGCACGGCGCTGGTCGGCGCGGTGGTCATCGCCTCGCTCAGCTCGCTCTTCCTGCAGGACGTCCAGAGCTCGGACGTGCTCGGACCGGCCCTGAAGGATCAGGCCGCCGTCGAGGTCGGATCGGGCGTGGAGTTCGTCTCGACCGCGCAGGTGGAGGAAGCGCTCGCGACGACGGACCTGACGCCGGCCGAGCAGGCGGAGATCCTCGACGGCTACGAGCGTTCGCAGCTCGGCGCCCTGAGCGCGGGCATGGTCGTGCTCAGCCTGTTCGTGGTGCTGACGCTGTTCTTCGCGCGACGTCTGCCCGCCGATCCGTTGATCGCCGAGCAGGAGGCCGTCGGGTCGGCGGGCGAGGGCCCCGCCTGACGGCAGGACCCCCGCCGACCGACGTCGGGGAAGGGTTCGCCTACGGTTGCTGCCAGGTCACGTTCACGACGTGCACGTAGCACCCGAACGGCACCATGATGCGCATCGTCCTGATCGGTCCCATCCAGCGGTACGACGAGCATCCGGCGTTGTCGCGGATGACCGCCGAAACGGTGGCAGGCCCGACCACGCCACCCACGTCCTTCAGGAAGCGATAGCGCACGAATGCCGCGCCGTCGGCGCCGACCGACTTCACGCACTTCACGTGGAGCTGCGTGCCCTTCTCGGGGAAGACCTCGCAACCGCCGGGATTGCGCACGCCGCTGTAGTTCGCGCCGTTGCGTGTGACCGGGCCGGCTGCGAGCGCCGTCGCCGCCGCCGATACCAGCAGCGCGACGACCAGGAAGAACGTCACTTTCCTCATCGATACTCCCCTTCCGTGTCTCCCACGGCGTCGACGAGGCGCCGAGGGGCCAGACCGCGATGCAGACCGGGGATCGACGTCATCGCGGGGACATCCCGCCTCGGGTCCCTCCTCTCGCGTGCTGAACCTCTCGATCATTCCATCGGAAGCGGTTTCGCGGAACCCCTCGATCGCGTGCGACGGTGGAGCCCTGCTGGTGCGAGTCGCGTGATACAACCGGTGACGGGGGCGAGAGGAGGGAGAGAAGCATGCCGATGATGCCACCGTCGATGTGGGAGAACCCCGATGCGTACCAGCCGCGAGAGGTCGCAGAGGCGGAAGAGGGCCTGCACCGCCACGACGACGAGTGTGGTCACGAAGCGATCGAGCACGACGGTCACACGGACTATGTGCATGAGGGCAAGCGCCACTGGTGGAACGGGCACCGATGGGAAGCCCATTGACATCGGCGACGGTTCACCGAGCGTGAGCGACGACCCCGACCAGGCGGTCGACCTCGCCAGAGCCTTCGTTCGCGAGGTCGTGCAGCCCGGCGTCGCCGGGTGGGACCGAGCTGCCCGCTACCCGCGGGAGGACGTTCGAGCCTCCGGGCTGACCGGTCTGTTCGCCCCTGCCGATCAGGGCGGGCTGGACCTCTCGTACGGGAAGGCGGCCCAGGTCTTCGAGGAGCTCGGACGTGGCGATGCGGCGCTCGCCTTCTCGATGTCGATGCACAACGCCGTTGCCTCGGCGGTGACGCGAGCGGGTGACGATGCACTGCGGGCGCGGTGGGCGGCACCGCTGGTCGAGGGCGCCGCTCTCGGGGGGTTCTGTCTGACGGAGCCGCAGGCGGGATCGGATGCGACCGCGATCACGACCATGGCCACTCGAAACGGCCAGGGCGAGTGGTCCGTGAGCGGCCGCAAGGCGTGGGTCTCGCTCGGTGGAGAAGCCGACGTGTTCTTGGTCGTCGCGAAGACCGAAGACGCGCCGGGTCATCGCGACGTGGCGATGCTCGCGATCGCTGCCGACGCGCACGGCGTTTCGTTCACCGAGCCCTACGACAAGGCGTCTGCGGCCTTCCTGCCCATCACCGACATGGTGCTGCACGAAGCTCCGGGGCACGTGCTGGCTCCCCCCGGACAGGGCATGCGCGCGGCGCTGGCGGCGATCGACGTGGCCCGATTCGACATCGCGGCGATCGCGAACGGCCTGCACGCCGAGGCGCTCGACGTCGCAACGCGCTACGCACTGCGGCGCCAGGTCTTCGGCAAGCCTGTGCTCGAGCACCAGGGCATCGCCTGGTCGCTGGCCGACGTCGCCACCGATCTGGAAGCGGCGCGGGGGCTCACCCTCAAGGCGGCGGATCTGCTCGGTTCCGACCGAGGGTCGGTGGCCGTCGCCCACGCGAAGCGGTTCGGCCCCGATGTCGCGCTGCAGGCCGCGATCGCGTGCAGCGAGACGCTCGGCGCATACGGATGGCTGCACGATCATCCACTGGCGCGGTTCATCGCCCTGGCCAAGATGCTCCAAGTGGTGGATGGCTCGGCCGAGATCCAGCGAGTCGTGATCGCCCGCGACCTCGTGCGCCGGGCGGGGTCGTGATGAGCGGCCCGCGAGACCCCGCCGGCACGAGGGGTTGAGCGGGATCGTGGACGGCCTGATGATGAGCGAAGAGCTCACGTTGATCCACGTCCTCGAGCGTGCCGGCCGGTACTTCCACGATCGCGAGATCGTGTCCCGTGAGCCCGACGGAAGCCTGTCGCGAAGCACGTATGGCGCGATCTACGACCGCAGCCGCCGGCTGGCTTCCGCCTTGGGCTCGCTCGGCATCGCACGCGGCGATCGAGTGGCGACCCTCGGCTGGAACCACGCCCATCACCTCGAGGCCTACTTCGGCGTGCCCGTGTCGGGAGCGGTCCTGCACACCGTCAACCCCCGGCTGCATGCCGACGACATCGCATACGTCCTGCGCACCGCCCAGGACCGGGCCCTGCTGATCGACCAGAGCCTGCTCCCCCTGATCGAGACACTCCCGGCCGACGCTCGCCCCGAGCACTTGGTCGTGTGGGCCACCGATGCAGGCACGCTTCCCGACGGCGTCGTCGACCATGCCACGCTCATCGCCGCCAGCGAGCCGATCGATGCCTACCCGCCGCTGTCCGAGCACGATGCCGCGTCGATGTGCTTCACGTCGGCGACGACGGGAACGCCGAAAGGAGTGGTGTACTCCCACCGGGCGCTGGTGTTGCATTCGATCGTCTCGGCGATGCCCGACGAGTTCGGCATCTCGGGCCATGATGTCGTGATGCCCGCTGTGCCGATGTTCCACGTGAACGCCTGGGGGTTGCCGTACACGGCGGCGCTGGTCGGAGCCGAGCTCGTGTTGCCCGGTCCGCAGCTCGACGCCGAGAGCCTGCTCGAGCTGATCGAGGGCCAAGGCGTGACGTTCACGGCGGGCGTGCCGACGGTATGGCTACGCGTGCTCGAGGCGCTTTCCAGGCAGGAACGGTCCGTCGATCTCTCGCAGCTGGGCACCGTGCTGGTCGGAGGCGCGGCCGCATCGCCCTCGTTGATCGAGGCCTTCGACGAGCTGGGGGTCTCGGTGCTGCACGCGTGGGGCATGACCGAGACCACGCCGATCGGCAGCGTGTCGCGCCTGAAGCCGAACCTCGCGTCGCTCGAGCCATCCGAGCAGATCCGGTACCGGGCGACGCAGGGCATCGCCGCGCCGCTGGTCGACATGCGGGCCGAGGGGCCCGAAGGCCCGGTGCCCTGGGACGGGGTCACGATGGGAGAGCTCGAGGTGCGAGGCCCGTGGGTGGCGGGCTCCTACCTGGGCGGAGTGGGCGCGGACCGGTTCACGCCCGACGGCTGGCTGCGCACGGGCGACATCGCGACGATCGACCCCGAGGGCTACGTGAAGATCACCGATCGCGTGGCCGACCTCATCAAGTCAGGAGGCGAGTGGATCAGCTCGCTCGACCTCGAGAACACGCTGATGGAGCACCCCGCCGTTCGCGAAGCAGCGGTCATCGCCGTTGCCGACGAGGTCTGGGGCGAGCGTCCGCTCGCCGTCGTCGTGGCGGTGGACGAGGTCGAGCCGAAGGACCTGCTCGAGTTCATGCGCCGACGCGTCGCGAAGTGGCAGGTACCCGACGAAGTGATCTTGATCGACGAGATCCCCAAGACCGCGACCGGGAAGTTCAGCAAGCGCGACCTCCGCGAGTGGGTGGCTCGCGAGCGCGACGACGGGTGACGCAGGAAAGGAAGCGATGGAAAACGCCGTGATCATCGGTGCGGTCCGCACGCCGGTGGGTAAACGTGAAGGAGCGCTCACGGGCGTGCACCCGGTCGATCTGCTCGCGACGCCGCTGGCCGAGCTGGTGTCGCGAACCGGAGTCGACCCCCTCGCGATCGACGATCACATCGCCGGCTGCGTCGGTCAGATCGGCGAGCAATCGCTGAACGTCGCACGCAACGCGTGGCTCGCGGCGGGCTTGCCCGAGCAAGTGCCCTCGACGACGATCGACCGCCAGTGCGGGTCGTCCCAGCAGGCGGTCGCGTTCGCCGCACAAGGCATCCAGGCCGGGGCCTACGATCTCGTCGTGGCGTCGGGGCTCGAGCACATGACTGCGGTGCCCATGTACTCGTCGACCGCCGGTCGGCAAGCCTTCAGCGACCGGCTCGTCGAGGCCTACGACGGGAAGCTCGTTCACCAGGGCATCTCGGCAGACCTCATCGCCGAGCGATGGAAGATCTCCCGCGACGACCAGGATGATTTCGCCTTCCGTTCGCATGAGCGGGCCGCCGGCGCGATCGCAGCCGGCCACTTCGACGAGGAGATCGTCGCGGTGGCGACGCCCGGGGGTGCACTCGAGATCGATGAGTGCGTGCGCATGGAACCCGATCGAGCCAGGATGGGCACGCTCGGCCCCGCGTTCCGAGACCCCCACTACGACGAGCTGTTCCCCGATCAGCTCGGCTGGACGATCACCGCCGCCAACGCGTCGCAGATCTCCGATGGCGCCGGGGCTCTGATGCTCGCCTCGGCCTCGACGGCGCACCGGCTGGGGATGCCGCCGCTCGCTCGCGTCGCCGCCTCGGTCGTCGTCGGCGACGACCCCGTGATGATGCTGACCGGCCCGATCCCGGCGACGCGGAAGCTGCTGGACTCGACGGGCCTCGCGCTTTCCGACATCGACATCGTCGAGATCAACGAGGCCTTCGCGTCGGTCGTGCTCGCATGGCAACGGGAGCTCGGCATCGACGACGATTGGTTCGACGCCCACGTGAACCCGTCGGGGGGCGCGATCGCGCTCGGCCACCCGCTCGGGGCCAGCGGTGCGCGGCTCATGACGACGCTCGTGCATTCGCTGCAGCGCACCGGCGGGCGCTGGGGGCTGCAGGTGATGTGCGAGGCGGGCGGCATGGCCAACGCCACGCTCGTGGAGCGTCTGTGAGGGACGCTCGCAACTACGCCGACTCCCACCCGATCGTGAGGGTGAGCACGAAGCGGCTCGCGGCATCGCCGTTCCTCGATCGTTACGCGACCGACGACGCGATGTTCGGGGTGTACGGAGGTCGCCTCTACGCGTTGTCCCTCGGTGACGATCCGATCGAAGGCTACTGGCGCCTGCGTCGCGGGGCTGCGCTGTTCGACGTGCCCGAACGGCCCCTGCAGGTAGAGGGCCCCGACGCCGCGCGACTGCTGAACCTCGTGCTCACCCGCGACGTCGCGACCCTCGAGCCCGGCCGCGCCGGATACGGCATCGCCTGCGACGCCCGCGGCGGCATCCTGATGGACGGCGTGCTGATGCGCCTGGCACCCGACCGCTTCTGGTACGTGCTCGCCGACGGGGACTTCGTCGGGTGGCTCGAGGCCCATGCCATCGGCCTCGACGTCAAGATCGCAGACCCCGGCTCGTGGGTCCTCCAGGTTCAGGGCCCGGCCTCCCTCGACGTCCTGGCGGCGGCCTGCGACGCATCGGCTCCCGAGCCGTTCGGGTATTTCGCGGTCGCCGAGACGCGCATCGCGGACCAGCCGGTGATCGTCTCGCGCACAGGCTGGTCAGCGGAGCTCGGCTTCGAGGTGTACACGTTGCCCGGCATCGATACGGGGGCGTTGTGGGAACGGCTGCTCGCCGCCGGCGAACCGCACGGTCTGGCCGTGCAGAGCCTCGAGTCCCTCGGCATCCGCAGGATCGAGGCCGGCATCCTCGACAACGGCACAGACATGGGTCCGCATACGACCCCGTTCGCCGCGGGTCTCGGCCGGTTCGTCGACCTCGAGAAGGAGAACTTCATCGGTCGCGACGCGCTCGCGGGCGCCGATCGGCGCCCGCGCATCTTCGGCATCTCCGGTGAGGGGGTTCCCGTGCCGGGGACCGACGTGTTCCACGAGCGCTCGGTGGCCGGACGGGTGACGGCTGGCGCCTGGTCGCCCTTCCTCGAACGGGGCATCGGCTACGCGCTCATGCATGAGCCGGGTGCCTGGGCAGGACGTTCGGTGAGACTGGCCGGCGACGACGCGTCGTCCGACCTCGTGGAGCTCCCGTTCTACGACCCCGAGCGAGCGATCCCCCGCGGGGCTCCGTCGGACGAATCGTCAGCGTAGCTCGACGAACCCGGCAGCCTCGCACGCGTCGAGCATCATGCGGATGTCGTCGTAGGTCTCCGTGTGCACCGGCACGAACCGATCCACGAGCCCCAGCGCGAGTCGATCGTGCGTGGCTGCGTCGTCGTGGATCGTCACGACCACGTCGCGGATCGCCTCGCGGAGATCCTCGGGGACGCGCCTCGACACCGCGACCGGCTGGATCGTGGAAGGGCCGAGCGCCTCGACGATGCGCAGCCGCTCGGCGAGGTCGGGGTCGTCGCGCATCGCGATCGCCAGCACCTGGGAGTCGATCGCCGAGCCATCGATCTCGCCGTCGGCGACCATGCGGATGGCCTCCTCGTGGAACCCTGCCTCGATCACCTCGCCGAAGAATCCGGTCGTCTCCCCGAGCTGCACCATGTGGTAGCGGGTGATCCCGTACCCCGAGTGCGACAACGGTTCGTTGTAGGCCCACGATCGTCCGCGCAGATCGAGGAATGAACGGAACGGCGCATCACGATGCACGATCACGTCGGAGAAATACACGGGCCGTCCCGCATAGCGCTCCCCGACCAGCACGGGCGCCGCGATCGGAACCGCGAGGTCGAGCCCGCGCCGCTCGAACACGACGTAGGGCAGGCTGCACACGAAGCAGACCTCGTTCACGTCGCGTTCGCAGTTCTCGTAGGAGGTCTCGACGACGAGTTCGGTCTCAACCCCCAACCGCCGACCGACCGCATCGGTCACGAGCTCGTAGACCGGCATCACGTTGGGCGCGAGGAACGTGCCGAACCGCAGCCGGTTCACCGTCAGCCCCTCCACATGTGATCCGCTATCCCCTATCGACGGTGAGCGTGCACACATCCTGGTGAACGTTCGCCGGCAAGTCCAGGAACGGGCAGGGTGTGGTTCGGCGCTCGGTGCCGCTGACACCGTTCATGGTCACGGCCCCCAACGGCGTGGCCCATCGGTCAGCCTTCCTGCACGCCGGCGTTCGCCACGATCCGCTGAAGGCGCGGGAAGACTCCTGCCGCGAGCGCGTGGTTGTCTCGGAACGTGAGATGGGTCGGATACGCGACCCCGGTCCGATCCGTGAACGGGCAGATGTTGAAGAACCCATCACTCGAATAAGCCTGGAAATGCAGGAGGAGTTCGTAGAGGTCGTTGTAGAGGCCCACGTCGGCGCTGAACGGGTCCTGGAGCCAATGGTTGCCGATGTATCTGATGTCACCGTACGTGCGGCAGCCTCCGAGGTCGCTGCCGTATGGCACCCCGTTCCCCTCGCTCGGCCCGTCTGGATACGGGAGCGGATCGCCCGGCCGCGGGGCAGGGCCGAAGTCGGTCGTGCCCACCGGGGCGTCGAACGCGATGTTGCGACGCACGGTGATGTGGCGGCTCCCACCGTCGGTATAGAAGGTGTTGCCACCCGCCGAGGACCGCTTGTGGGAGATCACGTTCTCCTCGATCAACAAGCCGTCGGCCGGCGAGGGTCCCTGACTGCCTGTGGTGTAGATCGCGCCACCGTCCCAGAGCTCACCGAGGAAATCGGAGATGCGGTTGCCGCTGATCACGCTGGCCCCGTTCGGCGTCGGGCTCGGATGCCGTCCCCAGCCGTTGCGCCGCGCTCCGGGCAGCCCCGGGAACCCGCCGGGATCGAGCAGTCCCCACCCCCACCCCATCGCGATCGCCGACCAGGGAACGT
>Ga0224500_10001357_pt1 | contig 14537 bp, 13 predicted proteins | sample SF_Oct11_sed_USG_FD_168126 | JGI IMG/M metagenome (GOLD analysis project Ga0224500, IMG submission 168126) | Sediment microbial communities from San Francisco Bay, California, United States - SF_Oct11_sed_USGS_4_1 | ecosystem: Environmental > Aquatic > Marine > Sediment | place: USA: California... | reverse complement strand
GCTTGCCTTCGAGGCCCAGCGAGACCAGTTCGGTATCGCCGCGCATTTCCAGCCAGCCCTTGGTGCCGAAGGCATGCACGCGCCAGAGTTCACCGGTGACAAAAATCGTCGAGAAACTGCCGGTGGCGCCGTTCGCAAACTTGAACAGCATCGATGTCGTGTCGTCGATGTCGGTGTCCGCACCGAGCACGCGGCGGTTGCTGTGCGCATACACTTCGCTGATCAGCCCGGCGACCTGGATCATCGCATCCACGGTATGTATGCCGCGCGGGGTCATGCCGCCGGCGGGCATCTCGGGGCGCGTCGCGCGCCAGTGTCCGGCCTTGAGCGCATAACCCGAGGGCCCGGAGAACGCGCCTTCGACATGCAGCACGTCACCGATGTCGCCGGCACGGATACGGCGCATCATTTCCACGAACGCCGGCGCGTGACGGCGGTTGAAGCCGACGCAGAGCGTCACGCCTGCGGCCCGGCAGGCTGCAATCGCCGGTTCGGCCGTGGCTCGCGTCAGCGTAAAGGGTTTTTCGACGAACACATGCTTGCCTGCTTTCGCGGCAGCGATGATGTGTTCCTGGTGCTTCGAATGCGGCGTCGCCAGCACCACGGCGTCGATCTGCGGATCACTGAGCGCTTCCTCATACGAACTGATCACCGGCACGTTGTATTTTTTCGAGAACCCGACATGCTGCGACGGGTCGCGCGACACGCCTTTGACGATGCGGATCTTGCTGCTGTTCTGCACTGAATCGGTGAGGCGGGTGCCCCAGCGTCCCATGCCGTACAAGGCTGCTTTCAACATGTGGTTCTGCTCCCGTTGCCGGTACTGTTATTTTTTTGCTGTCGGTCGTGCAGTACTGGTGAACACAAAATTGTCATAGCCCATTTCCGCGACCCGGAACCACAGGAACTGGTCGCTGCGGAACTTGAGCCACTGTGCATAGATGCGCTTGAAGTGCGGGCTCTTCGCCGCAGCCTCGTCGAAAATTTCGAACGTGGCCTTCTGCGCTGCTTCCATGATCGGCTTCGGGAATGCGCGCAGCTGCGCGCCGCCGCTGACCAGTTTTTTCAGCGCTTCCGGATTTTTTGCGTCGTAGTGGGCAAGCATGCGCACGTTGGCTTCGGCGCAGGCCGATTCGAAAATCGAGCGGTAGTGCGACGGCAGGGATTCCCACTGCTTGATGTTGACAATGGTCGAGAGCTGCGGCCCGCCTTCCCACCAGCCGGGGTAGTAGTAGTACTTGGCGACTTTCTGAAAGCCCAGCTTCTCGTCGTCGTAGGGCCCCACCCATTCGGCGGCGTCGATGGTGCCGCGTTCGAGTGCCTGGTAAATCTCGCCGCCGGCGATCTGCTGGCCGACCACGCCGAGCTTCGCCAGCACCTGGCCGGCGAGGCCGCTGACGCGCATTTTCAGGCCTTTGAGATCATTCAGCGTCTTGATCTCCTTGCGGTACCAGCCGCCCATCTGCACGCCGGTGTTGCCCGACGGAAACTGCACGCAGCCGTATTCCTTGAACAGCGCCGCCATGGCTTCCATGCCGCCGCCGTAATACATCCACGCATTCTGCTGGCGCGCGTTGAGGCCGAACGGCACCGCAGTGGCAAATGCGAACGCCGGGTCCTTGCCGATGTAGTAATAGGGTGCGGTGTGACCGCACTGCACGGTGCCGTTCTGCACGGCGTCGAGCACCTGCAGGCCGGGCACGATTTCGCCACCCGCAAACACGCGGATCTGAAACTTGCCTTCGGTGCCCTCGGACACGCGTTTCGCCAGCAGTTCGGCCGCGTTGTAGAGCGTGTCCAGCGTTTTCGGAAAACTCGAAGCGAGCCGCCACTGGATTACCGGTTGCGCATGCACGATCGCCGGTGCAGCAACCGTCCCCGCTGCCAGCCCCAGACCCGCTTTTTTCAGAAAAGACCGTCGCTGCATGATCCCTCCTACATCATAACCTGCTGATTAATAAATATATTTTATGATCCGGCGAGGGTCATGCCCTCGACCAGGATCGATCCGCACTGGCGCGAACTGCGGCGCGACACGTCATTGCCGATGGCGACGATGTGCCGGTACATGTCCTTCAGGTTGCCGGCGATGGTGATTTCCTCGACCGGATACGCGATCTCACCGTTCTCGACCCAGAACCCCGCGGCGCCGCGCGAATAATCGCCGGTGACGGCATTGACGCCCTGCCCCATCATTTCGGTCACCAGCAGGCCGGTGCCCAGTTTTTTCAGCAGCGCGGCAAAATCCTCGCCGGTGTCGCGCAGGATCAGATTATGGTTGCCGCCGGCGTTGCCGGTGGACTTCATGCCAAGCTTGCGCGCCGAATAGCTGGCAAGAAAATAACCCTGCACCACGCCGTCTTTTACGATGTCGCGCTGCTGCGTGGCCACACCTTCCTCGTCAAATGCACCGCTGGCGATGCCTTTGGGAATATGCGGAAAATCGGTCATCTGCACGCACGGCGAAAAAATCTGCCGGCCCAGGCAGTCGAGCAGGAACGACGACTTGCGATAAAGGCTGCCGCCGGACACTGCCGACACGAAATGCCCCATCAGGCTGGCAGAGACGCCGGATTCGAACAGCACCGGCACCTGCGCCGTCGGCACCTTGCGCGATTTCAGCCGCGCGATCGCCCGCTCGCCGGCCTTGCGGCCGACGACTGCCGGCGCCGGAAGTTCCGCCGGGTCGCGCGAGGTTTCATACCAGTCGTCGCGCTGCATGCCGTCACCCTTGCCGGCGATCAGCGCGCACCAGATGCCGTGGCGCGAACTCGGGTAACCGGCAAGAAAACCGTTGGTATTGCCGTAAATGAAATGCGACTGCTGGGTCGAGACCGTGGCGCCCTCGGAATTGCTGATGCGCTTGTCCACCGCAAATCCCGCGGCCTCGCACTCGCGCGCCATTTCGATTGCCCGCTCGACCGGCATGTCCCAGGGATGCAGCAGGTCAAGATCCGGAAACTCGCGCGCCAGCATGTCGGGATCGGCCAGTCCGGCGCAATCGTCGATCGCGGTATGGCGCGCAATCGCCAGCGCGGCATCGACGGAATCACGTACCGCCTGCGACGTGAAATCCGAACTGCTGGCGTGGCCGCGCTGCTTGCCGATGTACACGCTTACCCCGATGCCCTTGTCACGGTTGTATTCGATGGTTTCGACTTCACCCTGACGCGCGGTGACGGTCTGGCCGAAACCTTCGCTGACCTCGGCGTCGGCGGCCGTCGCACCGCGTTCGCGGGCGTACTTCAGGGCGTCGGTGACCAGCTGTTTCAGCGTGTCATCGGTATATGAAAAAGGATGGGATGCCATGATTTATGCGGGATGCGGGCGCAGCATGCGCGCGAAAGGGCGTTATCATAACAGCTTCAATTTTGCGATTGGCCTGCGTGCCGCGCCGGCACATCCCCTGCTTATGTCACCTCTGCCCCCCGCAAAAGACACACCGGACTTCGACGAACCGCCGAGCAAAAGCCAGCGCAAGCGCGACATGAATGCGCTGCAGGACATCGGTGCCGAACTGGTCGGCCTGAACGACCAGCAGCTCGCCAGCGTCGAACTGCCGGAAAGCCTGCGCGATGCGGTACAGGAAGCGCGACGGCTGCATCCGCACGAAGCGCGTCGCCGGCAGCTGCAGTACATCGGCAAATTGATGCGCGACATCGATCCGGCGCCGATCCGGGCCAAGCTCGACGGCTGGCTGTCGGCTTCGGCGGAACACACAGCGCGCCAGCACCATATCGAGCGCTGGCGCGAGCGGCTGCTCGCCGACCCGCAGGCGGTTTCCGAGTTTGTCGCCGAGTTCCCCGGCACCGATACCCAGCGGCTGCGCACGCTGATCCGCAACACCGAACAGGAACGCGCGCGCGGCAAGCCGCCGAAGCATTTCCGGGCATTGTTCCAGATGATCCGCGAGCTGACCGAAGCGCGCGACCGCGACGGCCATACCCCCGCCTGAAGTTATAATCCGCGCCATGACCGATTCCGCAGAACTCATCATCGGCCTCGTGTCGATCAGCGACCGCGCCTCCAAGGGCGTGTACAAGGACGAGGGCATCCCGGCGCTCGAGGACTGGTTCACTCAGGCCATCAGCGATCCGCAGTGGCGCACGGTAAAACGACTGATTCCGGACGAGCGGCCGCTCATCGAAGCCACGCTGAAGGAACTCGTCGACAACGAAGGCTGCCATCTGGTGCTGACCACCGGCGGCACGGGGCCTGCGTTGCGCGATGTGACCCCCGAGGCCACGCTGGCCGTCGGCGACAGGGAAATGCCCGGTTTCGGCGAACAGATGCGCCAGGTCAGCCTGAAATTCGTACCGACCGCGATCCTGTCGCGGCAGGTCGCGGTGATCCGCAAACAGGCACTGATCATCAATCTCCCCGGACAACCCAAGGCGATCAGGGAAACACTCGAAGGACTGAAGGATGAATCCGGAAAACCGCTGGTGCACGGCATCTTTGCCGCCGTGCCGTACTGCATCGACCTGATCGGCGGCCCGTACATCGAGACCAACGACACAGTGTGCAAGGCCTTCCGGCCGAAATCGGCGATACGACCCAAAACTGCTGAATAAGCTGCTGCGCCCGATCTGCAACGTGCGGATCAGGGCGCGCGCGCAATCGACGAAAACCACATGACCACGCTACTCGAAACCATAGAGCTTGAGACCGCAAAAAATCCCACGGCCGCCGTTATCTGGATGCACGGGCTCGGCGCCGACGGCAACGATTTCGTTCCCATCGTCAACGAACTCGACCTCTCCGGCGCCCCCGCTATCCGGTTCGTGTTTCCGCACGCGCCGATGCGGCCCGTGACCATCAACAACGGTTACGTCATGCGCGCCTGGTACGACGTGTCGTTCGGCGACCTCGAAGGCCACTCGCGCAAGGCCGATGAAAAAGGCGTGCGCGAATCGCAGGCGCAGATCGGCGCGCTGATCGCACGCGAGAACGGCCGCGGTATCGCCGCGAACCGCACCGTGCTCGCCGGATTCTCGCAGGGCGGTGCGGTGGCGCTGCAGACCGGTCTGCGCTACCCGGAAGCGCTCGCTGGTGTAATGGCGCTGTCGACTTACCTGCCGCTGGCCGAGAGTTTTACCAAAGAGGCCACGCCGGCCAACGCCAAGACATCGATATTCATGGCGCACGGCACCCACGATCCGGTGGTGCCGTATGCCATGGGCAAGACATCCCACGAACGCCTGCAGCAGGCCGGTTATGCCGTGGAATGGCACGACTATCCGATGCAGCATTCGGTATGCCTCGAAGAGATTGCCGACGTCAGCCGCTGGCTGCGTCGGGTGTTGTCCTGAAATCCTGAAACCCGATCCGAACGCATGCATCCCGGGAAATCCATCATGAAAGCCGCCGCCACACTGTGTGCAGTCGCCTGCGCCTTCACGTTTGCAGCATATGCCGCAGCCCCGTCCGGTTATCCGGCACGTCCGGTGCGCATCATTGTGCCCTTCGGCGCAGGCAGCGCCACCGACACGGTAACGCGCACCATCGGCCAGAATCTCGCTGAAGCGCTGGGCCAGCCCATGGTCGTCGACAACCGCGCCGGTGCCAACGGCACCATCGGCGCCGATCTCGCGGCAAAATCGCCGAAGGACGGCTACACGCTGCTGATGAGCACCAACACACCCAGCGCCGCCGCGCCCAGCCTGATGAAAAAAATCAATTACGACCCGGTGAAAGATTTCGCGCCGATCGCGCGCGTCGGCACCATCGCCTTTGTGCTGGTCGCCAATCCGTCGCTGCCGGCGAAATCGATGAAAGAGCTGATTGCACTGGCAAAGCAGCAGCCGGGCAAGCTCACGGCCGGCTCCGGCAGCGCCGGCAGCCTGGTGCCGGTGTTCATGCTGCAGCAGATGGCCGGTATCGAACTGAACCACATTCCCTACAAGAGCATTCCGCCGGCACTGGCGGATGTGATGGGCGGGCAGATCAACATGGTCTATGCCGACATGGTCACCGGATCACCGCAGGTCAAATCGGGAAAAGTGCGCGCACTCGGCGTCACCTCGAAGAAACGCGACCCGCTGCTGCCCGATGTGCCGGCGATCGCGGAAACGCTGAAGGATTTCGAGCTGATTGCGTGGTTTGCGCTGTTCGCGCCTGCCGGCACGCCTCAGCCCATCGTCGACCGCCTGTCTGCCGAGGCGCAGAAAATACTCTCCCGCAAGGAAGTGCATGAGCGTTTTGCCGGCATGGGCATCCAGATCGCGCCGCTGACGCCGGCCGAACTGGGCGCATTCCAGAAAAGCGAACTCGCCAAATGGGCGAGACTGGCCAAGGCTGCGAACATCCAGCCTGAATGACGCGCGCCTAGAAACTGAACCTGACGTTCGACGCAGCGGGCTGCGGTTCCGCAACCTGCGGAGCCGAAGATTTGGCAACATAAATATCGTACAGCAACAGCCAGCGCCGGCAGTCCGGATCGGCCACGGGTTCAACGCCGTGAAATGAATTGTCAGTCTTGAAAAAAGCAAACAGGGAATTCGGCGCGAACGGCATCGTGTGCAGACGCACGAACTTGTCGTGCCTGTGATGCGGTCCGCCCGGGCAGGTGAACTGCCCGTCCTTGGGTAAATACATCGACGTGCCCAGATGCCGCTGGGAATCGTCCGGCGGCAGGTAAAACAGCATGGTCACGACCTTGCGCGGCGTATCGGTGTGCGGCCCGAGTTTGTAGTTGGTGACATCCTGCACCAGCAGCGCTTCGTCGTGGAACTGCAACCCGTCCTTGGCGGGAAACCGCTGGTCGATGAAAGGCTGGAATTTGCGCATGACCAGAGACTGGAAGTTTGCGCCCACCAGCCATGCCGCCATATCCGACCAGAACTGTCGCTTGGCCTCAGGCAGCGTAGCCAGTTGCTCTTCGTTCAATCCGAGAACGAAGCGCTCCTTGTAGCCTTTGAGGTTACGCGCCTCTTCGATCGGAATCATCGCGCCCGGATCGGGCATGTTGCGCTGCATCTCGCGATAAAACGCCGCGGGGAACACTTCCGGCACGTAGAAGTGCGGGTACGGAAACATGTTGAAGGGCACATTTCCGACCTTGTAGGCCAGTTGCATTTCAGCGTCTGAAAACATGCTCGGCTACTCCCTTGAAGGTTCCGTCCTTGCGTTCCGCCCGCCTGACCTGCGCCGGGTCGTGCATCAGACCCATGGCATTCATTTCCCGCACCATCGCACGATGGTCTTCCAGATTCGTGTTGACCTCGATCAGAACCGACCGGACCGCAGGATTCTGCAGCGTGGTGCGCGCGCCCGAGACCACTTTGGGTTCGAATCCATCGACGTCGATCTTGACATGCGTCGGCACCGGCACGGTTCCGCCGCTGACCAGCCCATCGAGCGTCGCCGCGATGCAACCCTGCGTGAACTGCGTATTCAGCGGCTGGTGCCTGAAGTCCAGCGCCGCGCCCACGGAGTGGCAGGAACCGCCGATGCGCATGTCCTCCATATACAGGTCAAACAGCCCTGCCTGATCCGACAGGCCCATGCAATAGGCCTTGACCCGGTCACCGAGCTTGTTCATCAGGATGTTGCGATTGAGCAACGCATAATTCTGCGATTCAGGCTCAAACGCATATACCCGTGTCTGCCGGGTCATCGCCGCCCAGATGGTGTACATGCCGACATTGGCGCCGCAGTCGACCAGGGTATCGCCGGGTTTGAATTCCGCGATCCACTCAAGCGTCCACGGCTCCTTGCGATAGATCGTCTCCACGCGCTGGCGGGTCAGCTTGCTCGGCGTGGCAAACGTCATGCTCACGCCGTCGTGCGCGATTTCGCAGCGCGGATTCAGCTGCTCATATTCTTCCAGCGTCAGGTTCATGAGGGGGGCACGCTTCCAATCATATTCTGAGCGGATTCTATATCAGTCGGCGCTGCCGCCCCGGCCGTCTTGTAGAATCTGGGGCTGCATAAGAGGAGACACCGCTTGACACAACCACTGGACGGCGTACGTATCATCGATCTGACGAGCGTGGTCATGGGACCGTTCGCGACGCAACTGCTGGGCGATCTGGGTGCCGACGTCGTCAAGGTCGAACCGCCGGACGGCGACATCCTGCGCCAGATCGCACCGATGCGCCATTCGGGCATGGGCCACATTTTCCTGCACCACAACCGCAACAAGCGCTCGATCGTGCTCGACCTGAAGAACCCCGAGGGGCTGGCGGCGCTGAAAAAACTGCTGCAGACCGCGGACGTGATGATTTACAACGTGCGGCCGCAGGCGATGAAGCGGCTGAAGCTGTCGTACGAAGAAGTCGCCGCAGTAAACCCGCAGATCATTTACGTCGGCGCCTACGGCTTCGGCCAGCGTGGCCCCTACGCCGCACAACCCGCCTACGACGACTTGATACAGGGCATGTCGGCAATGCCGGCACTGCTCCATGAAGCCGGAGCGGCCAAACCGCGTTACGCGCCGCTGGCCATTGCCGACCGCATCACCGGACTCGCCGCGGTCAACGCCGTCACCACGGCGCTGTTCGCACGCAGCCGCACCGGCAAGGGTCAGGCCGTCGAAGTGCCGATGTTCGAAACCGTCACCCAGATGGTGCTTGCCGACCACATGGGCGGCCACACCTTCGAGCCGCCCGAGGGGCCCTACGGCTATGCCCGGATGCTGGCACCGGACCGCGCGCCGTACGAGACCAGTGACGGTTACATGTGCGTGCTGATCTACAACGACAAACACTGGCGCGCGTTTTTCAAATTGATCGGCCGCGAAGACATGTTCGACGGCGATCCGCGTTTCAGCAGCCACGAGAAGCGCTCGCGCAACATCTCCGCGGTCTATGCATTTGCCGCAGAACAGCTGAAGCAGCGCCCCACTGCTGAATGGGACAAATTGCTGCGCGAAGCGGACATTCCGGCGGCGCCGATGAAGACCGTGTCCGACCTGCTCGATGATCCGCATCTGGCAAAGACGGGGTTTTTCATGCAAACCGAGCATCCCAGTGAAGGCCGGCTGCGGGAAATGACGCTGGCCAGCCACTGGTCCGGATCCGATCCGATGCCGCACCGTCCGGCACCGCGCCTGGGGGAACACAGCGCTGAAATCCTGCGCGAAGCCGGCTATTCCGATGCGGAGATTACAAGCCTCGCGGAATCCGGCGTTACCAAATTCGCCTGAGATCCTGCCGGGCTGCACACCATGAAAAAAGGCGTGGCCGCTTCGGACATGCCGCCCGGGCCGGAATCGCGCCTCTTACTTAATAGTCCAGTTTCAGCTTGTCGAGCTGCTCCTTGGTAATTGCCGGCACGTTCCCGCGTGCCTTCCAGCGGTTGAGATTCCAGCCGCCTTCGCCGACCCAGGCCTTGAACAGGGCAAGGTTCTTTTGCCGCTCCTGGTCGTCTCCACCGAGATGACGGTACATGTTGCCGGGCTTGCCGCCGGTCGCCTTGCCATCATCGAGACGGCGCATGATGGCGCCGGTCTCTGGCCAGGCTATGTGCGAAATCAGCAGCGGGTAGGAATCCATCCGCGGGCCGAGCTTCTCCTCGGTAAACTTCTTTTCCTGTTTCTTGAATTCCTTGTAGATCGGCGCCCCGTCGCCATGGCATTCAATGCAGTTCTCCTTGAATAGCGGTGCGATGTCCTTGGTGTAGGTTACTTTCTGCGCGTAAGCGGGAAAACTGATCAATGCGGCAACGACGGCAGCGGACATCAGATTCTTCAGCATGGCATTCTCCTAGTCGTGACTCGGAAAACCGAAACAGCGTTTTCCGCAACACCGGCATCAGAAAAGTCTGATACCCATGTGCAACCATTGTCACCACGATCACGACGGCGCTGTTTGATCTAACGCAAATCAGCGCCATAAATAAGCAAGGTCCTGACGGACCCGCCATCTCCGATGCTTAAATAAATAAAATTATATGGTTACCAAAACCCTGCGCCGTGCTCATGTATCCCCGGTACCGTCGTCCCGGCTGTGCCGCCGCCAGGTTGCCGGCGGCATGCCGAATTCGCGCTTGAAAGCACGGTTGAACGCGGCTTCCGATTCGTAACCCACCTGCTCGGCAATGCGCAGCATGGGTTCACGCGTCTCCTTCAACGCCCGCGCCGCCAGCGCCAGCCGCCAGCGCGTCAGGTACTGCATCGGCGGCTCGCCGATCAGCGCGGCAAACCGTTCCGCGAGTGACGAACGCGACAATCCTGATTCGCGACCCAGATCATCCACGGTCCACGCCCTGCCGGGATTGGCGTGCATCAATGCCAGAGCGCGGCTGACCTGCGGGTCGCGCAGGCCGGCAAACCAGCCACGTTCATTGTCCGGCAGCGAATCGAGGTAATAACGCATGGCTTCGACAAACAGCAGTTCAGAAAGCTTCGCCAGCACCGCGTCCGCTCCCGCGCGCGGCGCATGGGTTTCAGCGGCACCGCGACGCAGGGTGTCGATGATCCATGCCGACGCCGGGCCCTGTCCCATCGGAACCTTGAGCATGCGCGGCAATGCATCGAGCAGCGGTTTGCACAGCCGGCTGTCGCAGGCAAGGTAACCGCAGACGAAACGCGTGCGCGCGCCGCCGCCACCGTGCTTGATGCGCACGAGTCCGCCCTCGGGTGACGGCATCACCAGCGTTTCTGCGGCCACCGGCGCCAGTTGCAGGTCGCTGCCTATCCGGTGTCCGTCGCCATGGGGAAACATGATCAGGTCCCCGGCCTCCAGCGCGACGGCACCGGTAGCGCCCGGTATGCGCGCACTGCAGGCGCCTTCGGTCAGCAGGTGATAAAGCGTGACATGTTCGGCGCTGGGGAGGATGTGCCGCACATCGTCCTTGCCCGGAGCCGAATCAATGCACCACGGCGCGGTGAACTCCGCTTCCAGAAAAATGCCGCTGTTCAGCCTGAGGGCCTTGAGGATTTCCGAGAGAGCATCCATGCGCCGGGTTCTGGATCAAATTGGCTGGCGTTTCGGTCAAGCCGGTCCGCATCAGCGGCGTTCCGCGCAAAAACCGCAGCGGAACGGTCAATTCAGCGGGCGGACTGGAATTCAGTATAGCAGCCGTTGCGATGCCCATCGCGCCCGAACGACAGCGACGGCATGCCAACGGGCCTACAGCCACTTAACCCGACAAAAGGAGAATCATCATGCTTGCAGCAGTACAAACCGTCCGCAATCCGGGACCGCGCACCAAGAGTTATGCCAATTGCCTTGCCGCCTCGAAGCGCATTCGCTGGGACATCGACCGCGATGTGATCCGCGACCGGCTGTTCGATCTGAAGAAAAAATTCCTGCCCGACGGGTTGTCGAAAATCGACACTCTGGATTTTCTGTCGGACGACGAACAGCGCCTCGTCAGCCGGATCCAGGGCCGCACCTACGCCAACATGTTCGGGCTGGTCGAACGTTTTATCGGCGTCAAAATGCTGGAGATCAGCCGCGACCACTGGCTGGGCAATCAACTGGCGCTCGAAGCCCTGGTCAAGTTTACCGACGAAGAACTGAAACACCAGGAACTGTTCCGGCGCATCGACAGCATGCTCACGGCGGCGATGCCCGCGGGCTACCGCTTCCTGCCGGAAGCCAATGAAGTCGCCAACCTGGTGCTCGGCAAATCAACCTGGGCGGTGCTTGCGCTGACCTGCCATATCGAACTGTTCACCCAGGCGCACTACCGCGAAAGCATCGCCCCGGACCCGCAGTTGTCAGATCTGTGGCGCGACGTATTCCTGTACCACTGGCAGGAGGAATCGCAGCACGCCATACTCGACGAACTGGAGTGGGTGCGCGAGGACGCAAAACTGTCCATGCTGCAGCGCGACCGCGCGGTCAATGACCTGATCGAACTGGTCGGCGCAGTCGACGGACTGCTGCAATTGCAGGCCCCTGCTGACACCGAATATTTCGTCAGTATCTGCGGCCGAAAATTGCAGCCCGAGGAAACCAGGGCTCTGCACGACACGCTGCTGCGCGCCTATCGCTGGCAATACATCGTGTCCGGCGTCCAGGATGAACGTTTCGGCAAAATCCTCGCCGGCATGATCAACCACAAGCAGGCCGGGCGCATCGAGAAAGCACTGGCACCGATCATTGCGTTCTAGGCGTCAACCATCCGCAGCCCGCCGGCACGCTCCGCGCAAAACGCCGGCGGGCTGCTTACCCCACGGCGCCGTCAGGAACGCGCCATTACCTTGAACATCGCCCAGTCGAAATCCTCGCCGCCTTCGGCAAGCCGGGAAGGCATCAGCAAATAGTGTTTGTTGTTGACCACCATGTCGAGACTGTCGCGTGAATTGTAGAGCCCTTCGCGCAGAACCACTCCGACCTCGCCCCGGCTGTTCGGGGTCGCCGACAGCAACAACCCCGAATCGGTCGGTCCGGACGCAACCGAATTTCCGGATTTTCTGAGCCGCACCGGAATCGCCACGTTTGACAGCACCTGCACCCCGACACGGCGCTGCTGGTGTTGATCGCGCGCGACCCGACGAATGATGCCGGCGCCCCAACGTTGCGAGGTTTCGGTCTTCAGTCCGATCAGTGCGCCGACGCGCACCCAATCGCCACGTGCTGCCGGAATGATTGCGCCATAGCCGCCGTCGCTGGCGTTTTCAACGATCCAGCTCTCGGCAACGGACCCGGCTGCAGCAGGCGAACTGAAATCAAGTTCATCGCTGTTGTCCGGATCGAGCATGCGCATGATTTCTGTCATGCCGTGCAGCACCGTCATGCGTGTCGCCGTCTGTCGCCGCGCAGCCGTGCGCGCCGGCACATCATCAGACCAGTAGATGGCAAGGTGCCGCAATACCGGCAACACGGTGTCATTGTCGTAGCGGCCGCCGAGATCCACGCTTGACGGGATCGCGCCGGTTTCGCGGATGATCGATTCGACTTTGCGCAGTTCCGTCAGCGCCTCACCGGCACCGAAATACCGTGCGGTCGGCGGCATGGGCTTGTCGCCCATCACCCGAAACGGCGGTTTTCCGGCAACGATGTCAAAACAATAGCCACACCCGGGACCCGGTTGCAGCCGCAAGCGAAACCCGGGCGAAAAATGGGCGATCACACGCTCCGCGAGTTCCTGACGCACCGGACTCAGTCCGTCGGTGGCCGATACGCCCAGCATCAATGCCTTCAGAAACTCACCGCGCGCGCTGCCGCTGCCGTGCGCCCCCGGATAGATTTCGACCTTGCCATCGGCGATGCCCGAGGCCTCACCGAATTGATACACGCGGCCGACATCGGCCCACACCTGCGGCGCTACCGGGCCGTACCGCACCAGTATCCATTTCAGCTGTAGCGTCAGTGCTCGCAGCGCGCGCGCGACGATGACGGGAAGTTTCTTGCGAAAAACAAGACCGCCCGTTTGACCGGATTCGAACCGGTCGACACATTCCAGATAGGCGTCGCTCAATTCCTTCGAGAACATGTAGCTGCGGGTCCACAGGCGATTTTCCTGGAATTTCTGCTGGCGCGCGGTCGCAAAATAATCCTGTGCGATTTTGCGTTGATGGCTTTTTGCGGCGCTATCCAGCAGGTCGATGTTCTCGTAGAGCCGCTCAACCTTGTAAGCACTGGTTTCACGCAGGCTCTCGAGCAACTGCGTAATCTCATCCAGCGCCTTGAGTGCGTCGGACGGCAGTTCATTGATGATCTCCCGGGCCTGCTTTGCATCAGCCATGGGATGATCCACCTTGCCGCCCGTCAGAAATCCGAGCATCGCCTTCCCCTGTCGATCAGGAAGCGGATGATGCGCGTTTTTGTGCGGCAGCGCTTCCGCTTTTAACCCTGCTTTGACCCCATTCTATCGGTCAGAGCCGCCTGAGGCCACCTCGGCCAGCGCGGCATCACGTCCGCGATGCACGTCCACACCGGCGATGATCGCGATGCCAATGACAAAATAAAGGCCCGTGATCAGTATCGCGAGTCGATGATCGCCGCCCGAAATCCAGGTTACCGCGCCATAGGTCAGAGGACCCAGTATCGATGAAAACTTCACTGCCAGTCCCCACAATCCGAAGAACTCCGCCTGCCGCCCGGACGGACTCAAATAGCCAACCAGTGCACGGCCGGCGGACTGGCTCGAGCCCAGACACAGCCCGACCATGTTCGCGGCAACCCAGAACAGCGCCGGACCCTCGGCCCGCCACGCAAGCAGTACGGTGAGCATCCAGCCGAACAGCGTCACCACGATGGTGCGCACATGACCCAGCCGGTCCTGGACGTAACCGAACCCGAATGCACCCAGCGCCGCAGTAACATTGACGACAAGTATCAGCAACAGCGTGTCGCGCGTAGTGAAACCCATGGCCTGCTGCGCGTAGATTGCCGCCAGCGCAATCACCGTCTGGATCCCCGCCTGATAAAAAACCAGACATACGAGGAAGCGCCGCAGGTCGCGATAACGGTGCGCCGCACGCAGGGTTTCACCCAGCCGCGCGAATGCCGCGCGTACCGGCACACCACTCGCGGCCTGCGGTCGTGCCCGCTCGCGCAGGAACAGGAAAGTCGGCAGACTGGCCAGCGCGAAAATCGCCGCGGTGATCAGCATGGTGACCGGAACGAACGCGGTTGCAG
>Ga0224500_10001356_pt1 | contig 14543 bp, 13 predicted proteins | sample SF_Oct11_sed_USG_FD_168126 | JGI IMG/M metagenome (GOLD analysis project Ga0224500, IMG submission 168126) | Sediment microbial communities from San Francisco Bay, California, United States - SF_Oct11_sed_USGS_4_1 | ecosystem: Environmental > Aquatic > Marine > Sediment | place: USA: California... | reverse complement strand
GTGCAGGGGGGCGGGGAGGAAGTATCCGCGCTTACCCGCCGCGGGCGAGCGCCGCGCCGGCAGCGAGCGCGCGAAGCTTGCCCCGTGCCACTTCGCGGGAGAGCGGGACCATCCCGCAGTTCGTGCAGGCCTGGATGCGCTCGGGCGCGACCAGCCGGGCGGCGGCGGCGAGCGTGGCGGCGACCTCCTCCGGCGTCTCGACGCGCTCGCTCGCCACGTCGATCGCGCCCACCAGCACGTCCTTGTCGCCGAGCAGCGCGATCAGGTCGAGCGGCACGCGCGAATTCTGGCACTCGAGCGACACCTGGCCGATCGTCGAGCGGGCGAGGAGCGGAAAAGTCGCCTCGTACTGCCGCCACTCGCTGCCGAGCGTCTTCTTCCATTCGACGTTCGCAGCGATGCCGTAGCCGTAGCAGATGTGCACCGCCGTGGTGCACGGCAGGCCCTGCGCGGCCCGCTCCAGCGCCGCCACGCCCCAGTCGCGCACCTCGTCGAAGTAGACGTTGAACGCGGGTTCGTCGAACTGGATCACGTCCACGCCGGCCGCGGCGATCTCGCGCGCTTCGGCGTTGAGGATCTCGGCGAACGCCCAGGCAAGCTTCTCCCGGCTGCGGTAGTGGGCGTCGTGGAGCGTGTCGACCATCGTCATCGGGCCGGGCAGCGTGAACTTGACCCTGCGGCCGGTCTCCGCGCGCAGGAAGCGCGCGTCCTCGGCGTAGACGGGATGCCGTCGCGCGACGGGGCCGGCGACCACCGGCACGTCGGCGTCGTAGCGGTTGCGGATGCGCACCGTGCGCTTGTGCGCGAAGTCCACGCCCTCGAGCCCCTCGATGAACGTGGTGACGAAGTGGCGTCGCGTCTGCTCGCCGTCGGTGACGATGTCGATGCCGGCGCGCTCCTGCTCGAAGAGCGCGAGCCGGACCGCATCGCGCTTGCCCTGCGCCAGCGCCTCGCCCTCGAGCAGCCACGGTGCCCACAGTGCCTGCGGCTGCGCGAGCCACGCGGGCTTCGGGAGGCTGCCGGCGATCGTCGAAGGGAAGAGCATTAGGGTGCATTTCGAAAGGGAGGGGCGGCGAGTATAGGGCTCGTTGGTCACCGCCAGAAAGTAGGGTCAGACTCGACTTTCCTGCTCGCCGCGCGGGTTGGTCCGTGCCATGAACCAGCCGCGGAAAGTCGAGTCTGACCCTACTTTCTGGTCAGGCCACTTGACCGGTGGCGCGACGGCGGTTAACGTCCGCCGTCCCCGTCGTCCGCCCTCCCACCCGTGCCCCGCATCCTCTTCTCCGACCACGACTTCCCCGACATCGGGCTCGAGCTCGAGCTGTTCCGCAGGCACGGCATCGACGTCGAGGTCGCCCAGTGCCGGAGCGAAGGGGACGTGATCCGGGCGGCGCAGGGCTGCTGCGGTATCCTGCTGCAGTACGCGCCGATCACCGAACAGGTGGTCAACGCCCTGCCCGGGGTGGGCATCGTGAGCCGCATCGGCGCCGGCTTCGACACCATCGACACGGCCGCCTGCCAGCGGCAGGGCGTCTGGGTGGCGAACTCTCCGGACTACGGCGTGGGCGAGGTCGCGACGCACGCGCTGGGGCTCGCGCTCGCCGTCACGCGCAACATCGTCGCCTACCACCGCGACATCACTGCGGCCGGCAAGTGGCATTACCTTTCTTCGGGGCGGCTGCGTCGCCCGCGCGAGTTGACGCTGGGGATCGTCGGCCTCGGCCGAATCGGCAAGCGCACCGCGCAGGTCTCGCGCGACGTCTACAAGCGCGTCGTCGCCTACGACCCCTACCTCATCGACGGCGACTTCCCGGTGTTCGTCGAGCGCGCATCGTCCCTCGAGGCGCTCGCGCGCGAGGCCGACGTCGTGTCGCTCCACACGCCGCTCACCGCCGAGACGCGCGGGATGATCGGCGAGCGCTTCTTCGCGGCGCTGAAGCCCGGGAGCTACCTCGTGAACACCGCGCGCGGCGCGGTGGTCGACGTCGACGCTTGCCTGCGCGCGCTCGATGCTGGAATATTGGCCGGGGCGGGGCTCGACGTGCTGCCCTCGGAGCCGGTGGCGGCGGGCTCGGCGCTCGCGAGCCACCCGCGCGTGGTGCTGACGCCGCACGCGGCGTTCTACTCGCAGGAGGCCGAGCGGGAGCTGCGGCAGAAGGCGGCGCGCAACCTCGCGACGTGGATCGCGACCGGGCGGCCGGACTACGTGGTGGTGCAGGGCACGCGCAAGCCGGCCGCCTGACGGGCCGCGAGGCGCGAAACCAGGCCGCGCGCCGCCCTGCGCGCAGCGGCGACTACAATAACGCGAGGAGGAGCACGGATGGCGGGTGTTGCGATCACCGCGGTCCAGAAGTGGTTCGGCAGCACCCACGTGATTCGCGGCGTGGACATCGCCATCGCCGACGGCGAGTTCTGCGTGCTCGTCGGGCCCTCGGGCTGCGGCAAGTCCACGCTGCTGCGCATGATCGCCGGCCTGGAAGAGATCGGCGAAGGCACGATCGCCATCGGCGGGCGCGTGGTGAACCAGATCGCGCCCAAGGAGCGCGACATCGCCATGGTGTTCCAGAACTACGCGCTCTATCCGCACATGACGGTGCGCGACAACCTGTCGTTCGCGCTGCGGCTCGCCAAGCGGACGACCGAGGACGTCGAAGCGCGCGTGGCGCGCGCCGCCGACATCCTCGGCCTCAAGGATCTGCTCGAGCGCTACCCCCGCCAGCTCTCCGGCGGCCAGCGCCAGCGCGTGGCGATGGGTCGCGCCATCGTGCGCGACCCGCAGGTCTTCCTGTTCGACGAGCCGCTGTCGAACCTCGACGCCAAGCTGCGCGTGCAGATGCGCACGGAGATCAGGGAGCTGCACCAGCGCCTGAAGACCACGTCGATCTACGTCACGCACGACCAGATCGAGGCGATGACGATGGCCGACCGCATCGTCGTGATGAGAGACGGCCTGGTCGAGCAGCAGGGCGCGCCGCTCGAGCTCTACGACGCCCCGGCGAACACGTTCGTCGCCGGCTTCATCGGCTCTCCGGCGATGAACATGGTGCCGGGCACGGTGCGCGGGGGCCGCGAGGTCGAGTTCGCCGGCGGCGTGCGGCTGCCGGTGCCGGCCGACGCCCGCGCCGAGGAGGGGCAGAGCGTGCTCTACGGCATCCGTCCCGAGCACTGCGCGCCGTCCGACGCGGGGCTGCCCGCCGACGTCGTCGTCGTCGAGCCGACCGGCGCCGACACGCAGCTCTACTGCCGCTTCGGCGGCCAGGACTTCACCGCGGTCGTCCGCGACCGCACGCACGTGACTCCCGGCGAGCGGGTCATGCTGCGGCCGGACCTCAAGCGCTCGCACCTGTTCGACGCGTCCACCGGACGCAGACTCGCCGCCTGAAGCGGATCCCACAGAAGGAGGAGAAGCATGAGCAGCAACCGTCGTGATTTCCTGAAGACCACCGCGGGCGTGGCCGCTGCCACGGCGACGGGCACGCTGCTCGCGCCGTCGGTCGCGAGCGCGCAGGGCGCGTGGAGCAACCAGCCGGAGAAGGGCGCGAAGCTGCGCGTGCTGCGCTGGAAGCGCTTCGTCCAGGGCGACGAGGACACCTACATGGCCAACGTGAAGAAGTTCACGGAGAAGTACGGCGTCGAGGTGCGCGTCGACCACGAGGGCTGGGAGGACGTGCGCCCGAAGGCGGCCGTGGCCGCCAACACCGGCGCCGGCCCCGACATCATCCTGTCGACCAACGACGACGCCAACCTGTACCCCGACAAGCTGCTCGACGTCACCGACCTCGCCGAGTACCTCGGCAAGAAGTACGGCGGCTGGTATCCGGTGTGCCAGCAGTACCTGAAGCCCGATGGCAAGAAGTGGATCGGCGTGCCGCTCGGCTGCGCCGGCAACGCGCTCGTCTACCGCGAGAGCGCGATCAAGGCGGCGGGCTTCTCCAGCGTGCCCAAGGACACGGCCGGCTTCCTGAAGCTGATGCAGGCGCTGAAGGAGAAGGGCATGCCGGGCGGCTTCGCGCTCGGCAACGCGACCGGCGACGGCAACACGTGGACGCACTGGCTCGTCTGGTCGCACGGCGGGCGGCTCGTGAACGAGAAGAACCAGGTCGTCATCGACAGCCCCGAGACGATCAGGGCGCTGGAGTACGGCAAGTCGCTCTACGAGACCTTCGTGCCCGGCACGCTGTCGTGGCTCGACCCGAACAACAACAAGGCGTTCCTCGACGGCCAGCTCGGCATCACGGCGAACGGCATCTCGGTCTACTACGCGGCCAAGAACTCGGCCGACGCGAAGGTCAAGGAGATGACCGCCGACATCAACCACGCGAACTTCCCGATCGGCCCGGTCGGCCGGCCGACCGAGTTCAACCTGTTCTTCAACCAGATGATCTTCCGGTACACGAAGTACCCGAGGGCGGCGAAGGAGTTCCTCCGCTTCATGATGGAGGAGGAGCAGGTGAGCCCGTGGCTGACCGCGTCCATCGGCTACGTCACGCCGGCGCTGACGGTCTACGAGAAGCACCCGGTGTGGAACGACCCGAAGTCGATCCCGTATCGCGACTCGATGAAGATCATGCTGCCGTCGGGCTACTCGGGCAAGATGGGCTATGCCTCCGCCGGCGCGCTCGCCGACTTCATCGTCGTCAACATGGTCGCCGAGGCGGTGTCCGGGTCGAAGACGCCGAAGGAGGCCGCGGAGCGGGCGCAGAAGCGGGCGGAGCGGTATTACAAGGTCTAGCCGCCACGCAGGCGTCGTCCCCGCGACCGCGGGGACCCAGCGTCTTCCTCGCATGACGGGCGACGCCGGGTTCCCGCTTCCGCGGGCACGACGACGTGACTTCAATGCACCACGACCGATGACGGCTTTCGCGACATGACGAGCGCTGCACCGCCTGCCGGCGGCACCCGCTGGCTCGACAACCGCAACGTGCTGGGCGCGCTGTTCATGCTGCCCGCGGCGGTGCTGCTGCTCGCGTTCCTGACCTACCCGCTGGGGCTGGGCGTGTGGCTCGGCTTCACCGACACGAAGATCGGGCGGCCCGGCGAGTGGGTGGGCTTCGAGAACTACGAGTTCCTGTGGGGGGACTCGGTCACGCGGCTTGCGCTGTTCAACACGCTCTTCTACACGCTGGTGGCGAGCATCTTCAAGTTCGGCCTCGGGCTCTGGCTCGCCTTGCTGCTCAACAAGCACCTCCCCTTCAAGGCGTTCATCCGCGCCATCGTCCTGCTGCCGTTCATCGTCCCGACGGCGCTGTCCGCCATCGCTTTCTGGTGGATCTACGACGCGCAGTTCTCCGTGATCAGCTGGGTGCTGACGAAGGCGGGGCTGATCGACCGCTACATCGATTTCCTCGGCGACCCCTGGAACGCGCGCTTCTCCACGATCGCCGCGAACATCTGGCGCGGCGTCCCGTTCGTGGCGATCTGCCTGCTCGCCGGCCTGCAGACGATCTCCCCGTCGTACTACGAGGCCGCGAGCCTCGACGGCGCCACGCCATGGCAGCAGTTCCGCTACGTGACGCTGCCGCTGCTGACGCCGATCATCGCGGTGGTGATGACGTTCTCGGTCCTGTTCACGTTCACCGACTTCCAGCTCATCTACGTGCTGACGCGCGGGGGGCCGCTCAACGCGACGCACCTGATGGCCACGCTCTCGTTCCAGCGCGCGATCCCCGGCGGCTCGCTTGGCGAGGGGGCGGCGCTCGCCGTGGCGATGGTGCCGTTCCTGCTCGCGGCGATCCTGTTCAGCTACTTCGGGCTGCAGCGGCGCCGCTGGCAGCAAGGCGGCGGAGACGCGTAACGTGAGCGCGACGAATCCTCCGCCCGCCGGCGAGGCCGCCGCCGCCGCGCGGATCGCCGAGAGCGCCGCCCCCGCCGCCCGCAGCGGCGACGACGTGCAGGGCATGCGCTACCTCGAGTCGCGCACCCGCCGGCTGGTCACCCTCTACCTCCCGCTCGGCGCCTTCCTTTTCGTGCTGTTGTTCCCGTTCTACTGGATGGCGATCACGACCTTCAAGCCGAACGCCGAGCTGATCTCGCGCGAGGGAAATCCGTTCCTCGTGCTCGACCCGACGCTTGCGCACCTGCGCAAGCTCCTGTTCGACACCGCCTACCCCGAGTGGCTGTGGAACACGATGCTGGTGGCCGTGACCTCGACGTTCCTGTCGATCGCCTGCAGCGTGCTCGCCGCGTACGCGATCGAGCGGCTGCGCTTCCGCGGCTCGCGCTACGTCGGCATGAGCATCTTCCTCGCCTACCTCGTGCCGCCCTCGATCCTGTTCATCCCGCTCGCGGCGGTGATCCAGAAGCTCGGGCTGTTCGACACGCGCCTCGCGCTCATCTGCACCTACCCCACGTTCCTGATCCCGTTCTGCACGTGGCTGCTGATGGGCTACTTCCGCTCGATCCCGTTCGAGCTGGAGGAGTGCGCGCTTGTCGACGGCGCGTCGCGCTGGCAGATCCTGTCCCGGATCATCCTGCCGCTCGCGGTCCCGGGCCTGATCTCGGCGGGCATCTTCGCGTTCACGCTGTCGTGGAACGAGTTCATCTACGCGCTGACGTTCATCTCCTCGTCGGAGGTGAAGACGGTGCCGGTGGGCGTGATCACCGAGCTCGTCGAGGGCGACGTCTACCACTGGGGCTCGCTGATGGCGGGCGCGCTGATGGGCTCGCTGCCGGTGGCGATCCTGTACTCGTTCTTCGTCGAGTACTACGTCTCCGGCCTCACCGGGGCGGTCAAGGAGTAGCCGCGCGCGTCACGCGGCGAGGGGCCCCGTTGTCGCGGAGCGCAACGGGGATCGACGCCAAGACGCGTCGCGGCAGGCGGCCGACGCGCGACTACCCGTCAGGCGCAGCAGGTTCGGTGAGGCCGCGCCCCTCACCCCCGACCCCTCTCCCCGCTGACGCGGGGCGAGGGGAGTGTCGATCTCCCCTCTCCCGCCGCCAGGCGGGAGAGGGGTCGGGGGTGCGGGGGCCGGGGGCGAGGGTCTGCGCTAGAATTCCGGCATCGCAGCACCGCCCCGGAGCAACCCATGAGCATCCACGAACGCATCCGCGAGCAGGTCACCACCCACCCGGTGGTCCTGTACATGAAGGGAACGCCGCAGGCGCCGATGTGCGGCTTCTCGGCGACGGCCACCGAGATCCTGCACCGCTGCGGGGTCGAGGACTTCCTCGCGGTCGACGTACTCGCCGACGAGGAGATCCGTCAGGGCGTCAAGTCCTACGCCAACTGGCCGACGATCCCGCAGCTGTACGTCAACGGCGAGTTCGTCGGCGGCGCCGACATCCTGCGCGAGATGTACCAGTCGGGCGAGCTGCAGAAGCTGCTTCACAAGCCGTAGCACGCTGACGGCACGGCGCCGGGGTGCCAAGCCGCGCCCGGCGCGCCGGCGGCAGAACCGCACCAGGGGAGGGGCGCCATGGAAGCCATCAAGGCGGGCAGCGACGCGCTGTTCATTCTGCTGGGCGCGATCATGGTGCTGGCGATGCACGCCGGCTTCGCGTTCCTCGAGCTCGGCACGGTGCGGCGCAAGAACCAGGTCAACGCGCTGGTCAAGATCCTGGTCGACTTCGCGGTGTCGACGATTGCCTACTTCTTCATCGGCTACGCGATCGCCTACGGCATCGGCTTCTTCGCCCCGGCGGCCACGCTGGCCGAGCGCAGCGGCTACGAACTCGTCAAGTTCTTCTTCCTCCTCACGTTCGCCGCGGCGATCCCGGCGATCGTCAGCGGCGGCATCGCCGAGCGCGCGCGCTTCAACCCGCAGCTCGCCGCGACGTTTCTCCTCGTCGGCTTCGTCTACCCGGTGTTCGAGGGCATCGCGTGGAACCAGCGCTACGGCGTCCAGGAGTGGCTGAAGGCGGCGTTCGGCGCCGAGTTCCACGACTTCGCCGGCAGCGTGGTGGTGCACGCGATGGGCGGCTGGATCGCGCTGGTCGCCGTCGTGCTGCTCGGCGCCCGCCGCGGCCGCTATTCGCGCGAGGGCGGCATGGCCGCGCACCCGCCGTCGTCGATCCCGTTCTTGGCACTCGGCGCGTGGATGCTCACGGTGGGCTGGTTCGGCTTCAACGTGATGTCGGCGCAGTCGATCGACAAGATCTCCGGGCTCGTCGCGATGAACTCGCTGATGGCGATGGCGGGCGGCACGATCGCGGCGCTCGTCGCCGGCCGCAACGACCCGGGCTTCGTGCACAACGGGCCGCTTGCCGGGCTGGTGGCGGTGTGCGCGGGTTCCGACGTCATGCACCCGCTCGGCGCGCTGGTCACCGGCGCCGTCGCCGGCGTGCTGTTCGTCCGGCTGTTCACGCTGACGCAGAACCGCTGGAAGATCGACGACGTGCTCGGCGTGTGGCCGCTGCACGGGCTGTGCGGCGCCTGGGGCGGCATCGCCTGCGGCATCTTCGGCGCGACTGCGCTGGGCGGGATGGGCGGCGTGTCGTTCGGCGCGCAGCTCGTCGGCACGCTGCTCGGCATCGCGCTGGCGCTCGCCGGCGGCGCGATCGTCTACGGCGGGCTGAAGGTGTCCGTCGGCCTGCGCCTCGACCCCGAGCAGGAGTTCAACGGCGCCGACCTCTCGGTCCACAAGATCTCCGCCTCGCCGGAGCGCGAGACGGCCTGGTGAGCATCGCCACCGCGCACCACGGGTGCACGGCGGCGAGACGCAGAGGGAACGGGGGACGTCGCGCGAATTCGCGACGGCCCGGGTGTCAGCGGCGGCGCGTGGCTCTGCGGCGCCAGGCGAACGAAGCCGCGATGAGCAGTGCGGTCAGGGCCAACGCCCACGGCGCATCCACCGGGATCGCCTCCGTGCTTGCCGCCGGGGCCGCGGAGTCGGTGACCGTGACGTTGAAGCTTCCGAAGTTGTTGTAGTTCGCCCCCAGGCCATCCGCCTGGCCGAGGAAGAGCCGCGTCGCGCCGGCAGGGACGACTATCTGCTGGACGTTGCCGGTGCCCGTTCCCGTGCGCCCGTCGCCGATGAAGAACACCTGCCGCAGCTGCGGGGCGATGGACGCCTGCGCCAGCGAGCCGGGTGTGGAGAAGTTCAGCCCGGCGGGGGCGGCGCCGCCGGGCACGCTCGCGTCGAGAAAGACGCCGATGAGCGAATTGGCCGGGCCAACGAACGCGGAGATGCCGAACGCCGCGGCGACGTTGGCATTGCCGCAGTTGCCGGCATCCGGCGTCGTGCTCGGGCAGCCGTTGTAGTCCGTGCCTCCCGTGGCGGACACGGTGAGGACGCTGCCGGCAGCTAGATTGAGGCCGGAGGAAGCAAGCACCGGGCTGTTGGTGGGCGCGACGTCGCTGCCGGGGAAACCCCCGTTCAGCACCGTGCCGTTCGGCTGCCCGGCGAGCCAGACGTCGGCAATCCCCGGGACCGTCACGGTGGTGCTCGCGCCCTGGACCACGCCGGCGCCCGATGCGGCCAGCGCCGCGGACAAGGCAATCAGGAGTCGCTTCCACGCTCGGGCCATCGTCCCCTCCAAGGGCAGGCGCCGCCGGCACCGGCGGCAGGCCGCAGCATACGACCGGGCCATCCGGCCGGCGTGCGCCCCGGGCACTATAGACCCGTCCGGCGGGGGATCGCAACGGCAGCGTACGGGGGGGGCCGGCGCCTACGTGCGCGCGCGCTGCACGCGGCGCACGTCGGGCACGCGCCGCAGGTTGCGCACGATCGCCGCCAGGTGGCGGCGGTCGCGAACCTGGATGCCGAAGAACATCGCGATCACGCCCGCGCCGTCGGGCTTCTCCATCGAGATCGCGTCGATGTTGCCCTCGGCGTCGGCGATCGCCATGGCGAGGTCGGCGAGCAGCCCCCGCCGGTCCGAGACGAGCACGCGCACGCCGGCGTCGAACACCCCCTCGACGTCGCCCGCCCACTCGACGTCGACCAGCTCCGCCGCGTCGACGCGCTGCTTGCGCAGCGTCACGCAGTCGGTGAGGTGCACGACCAATCCCTGGCCCTTGCGGAAGTGGCCGACGATCGCGTCGCCGGGGATCGGGCGGCAGCACTTCGCGTACTGGATCGCCACGCCCTCCACGCCGCGCAACGTGAGCGCCCCGGGCTTCGCCGCCGGGGCGGCGTCGTCGCCGCGGCCCGGCGTGCGCGTGAGCGCCTGCGCGACGACGAACGACAGGCGCTTGCCCACGCCGATGTCGGCGAGGATGTCGAGCTGGCTGCGCGCGCCGTACTCCTTCGCCAGCGCCTCCCAGCGCTCCCAGGTGATCGCCTCGGGCTCGACCTTCAGCGTGGCCAGCGCCTGGTTGAGCAGCCGCTCGCCCAGCGCCGCCGACTCCTTCTGCTGGAGGCCCTTCAGGTAGTGGCGGATGCGCGAGCGCGCCTTGCCGGTGGCCACGAACGACAGCCACGACGGGTTCGGCCGCGCCGTGGGCGCGGTGAGGATCTCGACGTGGTCGCCGCTCTTGAGCTCGGTCCGGAGCGGCAGGAGCTCGTAGTTGATGCGCGCCGCCACGCAGTGGTGGCCGATGTCGGTGTGCACGCCGTAGGCGAAGTCGACCGCGGTCGCGCCGCGCGGCAGCGCCATGATCTTGCCCTTCGGCGTGAAGACGTAGATCTCCTCGGGGAAGAGGTCGCCCTTGACGTTCTCGAGGAACTCCTTGCTGTCGCGCGACTCCGACTGGATCTCGAGCAGGCCCTGCAGCCAGCGGTCCGTCTCGCGCTGCGCCTCGGCGAGCCCGACGCCGTCCTGCCGCTTGTACAGCCAGTGCGCGGCCACCCCCGCCTCGGCGACGCGGTGCATGTCGTGCGTGCGGATCTGCACCTCGAGCGGCGTGCCGAACGGCCCGAACAGCGTGGTGTGCAGCGACTGGTAGCCGTTCGCCTTGGGGATCGCGACGTAGTCCTTGAACTTGCCGGGAATCGGCTTGTAGAGCGCGTGCAGCACGCCGAGCGCCGCGTAGCAGGACGTGGGGTCGGGGACCAGCACGCGCACGCCGTAGATGTCGAACACCTGCGAGAACGTGTAGCGCTTCTCGCGCATCTTCTTGTAGACGGAGTAGACGGTCTTCTCGCGCCCGCTGACCGAGGCGTGGATGCCGGCCTTGTGGTAGCCCTCGCGGATCGCCTCGAGGAGGCGGTTCATCACCTCGCGGCGGTTGCCGCGCGCGGCCTTGATGGCGGCGGTCAGGACCCGGTAGCGCAGCGGGTTCAGGTGCTTGAACGAGAGGTCCTGCAGTTCCTGGTAGAGCGCGTTGAGGCCCAGGCGGTTGGCGATCGGCGCGTAGATGTCGAGCGTCTCCCGCGCGATGCGCTTGCGGTTGGCCGGCGACATCGCGTCCAGCGTGCGCATGTTGTGCAGCCGGTCGGCCAGCTTGATGAGGATGACGCGCACGTCGCGCGCCATCGCGAGGAGCATCTTGCGGAAGTTCTCCGCCTGCGCGTCCTCGGTGCTGGTGAACTCGATCTGGTCGAGCTTGGAGACGCCGTCGACCATCTCGGCGACCGGCTTGCCGAACGTCGTCTCGAGCTCGCCCTTGGTGACCGCGGTGTCCTCCATCACGTCGTGGAGGAGGGCGGCCGCCAGCCCCTGCGCGTCGATCCGCCACTGCGACAGGATGCTCGCGACCGCGAGCGGGTGCGTGATGTACGGCTCGCCGGACTTGCGGTACTGGCCGCGGTGCGCGGAGTCCGAGTACTCGAACGCGCGCTCGACGAGCTCGACGTCCGGCGGGCCGAGGTAGTGGCCGAGGTGTCGGGTGAACTCGGCGATCTCGGACATGGCGCCCGCCGCGTCCGATTCCTTACGACGCGGGCTTGTGCAGCATCTCGATGCCGACCTTGCCCGCGGCCACTTCGCGCAGCGCGATCACGGTGGGCTTGTCGCGGTCGTTCTCGACCAGCGGCGTCGAGCCGGCGGTGATCTGCCGGGCGCGGTTGGTCGCGGCGAGCGTGAGCTCGAAGCGGTTGGGGATCTTGCCGAGGCAATCCTCGATGGTGATGCGGGCCATGGCGCTTTCCTGGTCAGGAGTCGGTGGGTTCGAAGAGTCCCTGCAACAGCCGGGCGTGGCGCGCGCGCTGGCGGGCCACCTTGAGCCGGGCTGCGCGGACGATCGCCGTCAGGTCGTCGACGGCCGTCGCAAAGTCTTGATTGATAATAACATAATCGAACTCCTCCCAGTGCGCCATCTCCTCGACGGCGCCGGCGAGGCGCCGGGCGATCACCTCGGGCGCGTCCTGGCCCCGCTTCTCCAGGCGTTCGCGCAGCACCGCGAGCGACGGGGGCAGGATGAAGATCAGCACCGAGTCGGGCACGAGCCTGCGCACCTGCCGTGCGCCCTGCCAGTCGATCTCCAGCAGCACGTCCTGGCCGCTGGCGACCTGCCCGGCGAGCCAGGTCGCCGACGTCGCGTACCAGTGGCCGTGCACGTGCGCGTGCTCGAGGAACTCGCCGGCGGCGCGCAGCGCCTCGAAGCGCCCCTGGTCGACGAAGTGGTAGTGCACGCCCTCGTGCTCGCCGGGCCGCGGCCCGCGCGTCGTGTAGGACACCGAGAGCCGGATGCCCGGCTCGCGCGCCAGCAGCGCGTTGACGAGGCTCGTCTTGCCGCCGCCGGAAGGGGCGGCGATGACGAAGAGGCAGCCGGGGGCGGTGTCGGACATGCGCGAAGCGGGGCGGGGAGAGGAGGGTGACCGTGGCCGGGTGTGGCGTTGCGGTAGTTGCGCGGCAGGGGAACTGGCGCGGGCTTGGGCACGCTCCCTCGCTCGCCCCTCAACCCCTCCCCGAAATTCACTCGATGTTCTGCACCTGCTCGCGCATCTGCTCGATGGCGACCTTGAGCTCGAGCGCCACGTTCGACACCTCGGCGTCGACCGACTTCGAGCCCAGCGTGTTCGCCTCGCGGTGCAGCTCCTGGGCGAGGAAGTCGAGGCGCTTGCCCACGCTGCCGCCGGCGGCGAGCACGCGCCTGACCTCCACGACGTGGGTGGAAAGCCGCGCGACCTCCTCGGCCACGTCGACCTTGGTGGCAAACACCGCGAGTTCCTGCCGCAGCCGGTCCTCGGCGGGGTCGACGCCCGCTTCGCGCAGCCGGGCGCCCAGCTTCTCGACGTAGGCGGCGTGGATCGCCGGCACGCGCGGCGTCACCCGGGCGACCTGCGCTTCGATGTCGGCGCAGCGCGCCAGCAGCAGCTGCTTCAGCTTGTCGCCTTCCCGGGCGCGCGAAGCCGCCAGCTCGGCGAGCGCCTGGTCGACCAGCGCCTGCAGGCAGGTCGCCAGCTCGGCGGGCGGCAGGGAGGATTCGACGACCACGCCCGGCCAGCGCAGGATCTCGGCCACCGACAGCGGCGTCGCGTCGGGAACCGCCCGACGAACCTCGTCGGCCGTGCGGGCGAGTTCGCGGACCCGGGCCGGATCGACGGCGAGCGTGGCCGCACCTTCGCGCCGGGCGAGCGTCACGCGGCACTCGACCTTGCCGCGCCTGAGCTCCGCGGCGATGCGCTCGCGCAGCGCGGTCTCCATCGCCCGGAACTCGTCGGGCAGGCGCAACGCCAGGTCGAGATAGCGGTGGTTGACGGAGCGCAGCTCGACGGCGAGCGCCGCGCCGGGGAGCTCCTGCGCAACCGCCGCGAATCCGGTCATGCTGAGGATCATGGCCGCGAAATGTCGTTTTCAGGCGGTTTTCCGTCCCGCCCGGGACCCGGAGCGGCCGTGGCGGCTCGCGCATTTCTTTACTTCCCGCGGCGCCTTCCCGAGAATGTAGCGTTTCCCGGAGGCGCGCGCAAACCGGCTCCCGCAGGTTGGCACGCGAATTGCGATCAGTGTCCGGCCCCCTAACCCCGCCGCGCCCCATGCCCGTCACCAACCAGGCCCTCCCGGCCGGGTACCAGCTGCTGAACTACCGGGTCGACCGGCAGATCAGCCGCGGCGGCTTTTCCATCGTGTACCGGGCGTTCGACGAGACGGGCGCCCCGGTCGCGATCAAGGAGTACCTCCCCTCGAGCCTCGTGCTTCGCACGGAGGGCGACATCGTGCGCGCCTCGTCGGCGGAGAACATGACGTCGTTCCGCTACGGGATGAAGTGCTTCTTCGAGGAAGGCCGTGCGCTCGCCAAGATCAACCACCCGAACGTGGTGCGCGTGCTGAACTTCTTCCGCGCCAACGAGACGGTGTACATGGTGATGCGCTACGAGCGGGGGCGCACGCTGCAGCAGCAGATCCAGATGAAGCAGGACCAGATGTCCGAGCGCTTCGTGCGGCACGTGTTCATGCACCTGCTGAACGGGCTGCGCGAGGTGCACACGCACAAGATCCTGCACCTCGACATCAAGCCCGCGAACATCTACCTGCGCACCGACGGCAGCCCGGTGCTCCTCGACTTCGGCGCCGCGCGGCAGACGCTCACCAGCAACCGCCCGAAGCTCGCGCCGATGTACACGCCCGGCTTCGCCGCGCCCGAGCAGTACCGCGATCCCGATCGCCTCGGGCCGTGGACCGACATCTACGGCACGGGCGCGTCGATGTTCGCCTGCCTCGCCGCGTTCGCCCCACAGGCCGCCGACGCGCGCGCGCAGGAGGATCACCTCGTCTCGGCGAAG
>Ga0224500_10001354_pt1 | contig 14602 bp, 10 predicted proteins | sample SF_Oct11_sed_USG_FD_168126 | JGI IMG/M metagenome (GOLD analysis project Ga0224500, IMG submission 168126) | Sediment microbial communities from San Francisco Bay, California, United States - SF_Oct11_sed_USGS_4_1 | ecosystem: Environmental > Aquatic > Marine > Sediment | place: USA: California... | reverse complement strand
CTGCGCACCACGATGCCGGGCGATGGCTTGAGCGGCGCGCGCACCTGTGCCAGCGCTGCCAGCCGCGGCGTGTCCACGCCGCAGGCGAGCACGACGCGCTCGGCATGAAGCTCTCCCTGCGTCGTCTGGAGCGTAATCCCGCGCGCTCCCTTGAGCGCAATGCCCTGGACCTCGCAGGGATACAAGACGGTGGCACCCGCCACCTGCGCGCGGCGCAGCAGCACGCGCGTGGCCGCAGCGGAGTCGACACTGCCTTCGTGTTCGGAGTACGTCGCGACCAGGGTCGTGCCCGGCGTCGCCCGCGGTTCGTGGCGTGCGAACTCGGCCTGGTCGACAAACCGGATCGGGTAGCCCCAGGCCTGCTGCTGGCGCGCCAGGCGGCGCAGTTCTGCAGCCCGCTCCTCGTTCGCGTACCACTCGAGCGTGCCGCCCCAGCGCACCGGCAGTTCGGCGCCGATCTCCTGCTGCAGGTCGTGAAACGCGTGGACACCGAGCCGGTTCAGTGCGTGATAGTGGCGCGGCTGCTTCGAGACGTTGGCGTTGATCCAGGCGAAGGACTTGCCCGTGGCGCCGGCGGCAGGGTGCGACTTTTCGAGGAGCGTGACGCGCGCGCCGCGCCGCGCCAGCTGGTAGCAGATCGAAGCCCCGACGATGCCACCCCCGACGACGATGACGTGATCCGCCGAACGTGCCAGGGCACGAACGCCGTTCATTCCGCCGAGCAGGAGTCCTGCACCGAGCTGAAGCAACTGCCTGCGTTTCATGTTGAGACCCCGCGACCGGATTTGCTGGTGCGTCCGCGCCGGCTTCATACTCCACGGCGCGGCTCCGGATGGCAACTTTGCAGTGCGATCGACGAGAGATCGTTGGTCATGCCGCGGGTTCCGCGTGGCCCAGGTTCTCGACTGCAGGCATGGACATGAAGCAATGATCGATGCGACCAGGACTTGCTTGCGTCTGGCCGCACTGTTGCTTGCACTCGCGGCCTGGGGCACCCAGGCCGCGGAGCCGTCGACGCCCCGCTACGGCATGGAGCTGCAAGAGGCGTGGATCAAGCTGCCCGACGGCGTGCGCCTCGCGGCGGATCTCTACGTTCCTACCGGCGCGCCTGCGGACACGAAGTTTCCGGTATTGCTCGAATACCTCCCCTATCGCAAGACCGAGGGACGCGGGCGCAACTGGCCGCTCTACTCGTACTTCGTGCAGCGCGGCTACGTGGTTGCGCGAGTGGATATCCGCGGCACGGGCAACAGTGAAGGCACGCTCGTGCCCTACGAGTACTCCGAGATCGAACTCGACGACGGCGAGGCGGTCATCGACTGGCTCTCGCGGCAGCCGTGGTCGACCGGCGCGGTGGGCATGTTCGGAATCTCGTGGGGCGGCTTCAATTCCATCCAGATGGCCGGACGGAATCCCCCGGCGCTGAAGGCTTTCATCGCGGTGGATGCCACCGACGACCTCTACCAGGAAGACGTCCACTACATGGACGGCATCATGCATCTCGATTCCTGGGAGATGAGCCAGGACCTGGACAACGCACGTCCCGGCGCGCCGGGGTACGTGATGGACGAAGCCTACTTCAGGGACCGCTTCGACACGCCGCCCTGGATGCTGACCTGGAAGCGCGAGCAGCGCGACGGGCCGTTCTGGGACCGCGCTTCGTGGCGCGACCGCGAGCAGCAGATCACGGTGCCGGGGTTTCATATCGGCGGCTGGTACGACGGTTACCGCGACGTGATCCCGCGCATGCTCGAGCACGCCGGCGGGCCGGTGAAGGCCATGATCGGCCCCTGGTCACATGCCTTTCCGCACGATCCATACCCGAAGCCCGGCATGGAGTGGCGCCATGAGGCCGTGCGCTGGTTCGATCACTTGCTGAAGGGTGTCGACACAGGAATCATGCGCGAGCCGCGCTTCGCCGTGTACGTGCGCGACTGGCATCCCCCGGGGCCGTACCTCGACACCGCGCCGGGGCACTGGCGCTGGGAGGATGGCTGGCCGATCGCGCGCATCCGGGACCGGACGCTGCACCTGCGGAACGATCACACGCTGGGCCTCGCCGACGACCAGCCCGCGACGCACAGGTTGCGCTATGTGGCCGGCACGGGCATCGAGGCCGGCGGCCCCGTGATGTGGTGGGGCGACGTCGCCCACGACCAGCGACCCACAGACGCCTTCAGCCTGGTCTACGACTCCGCGCCGCTGACCGAAGACCTCGAGATCCTGGGGCTGCCGCGTGCGCAGCTGCGCGTGAGCGCAGACGCTCCGCGCGCGAACTGGTTCGCCAGAATCTCGGATGTCGCACCCGATGGCGCCGTGACGCAGGTGGCGGGCGCCGGGTTCAATGGCAACCATCGTCAGTCCGCGCGCACCCCCGAGTTGCTGACGCCCGGCGAGGAGTTCCCGCTGGACATCGAGCTGCACTTCACTTCATGGGTGTTCCCGCAAGGGCATCGCATCCGCGTGGCGGTGAACAACGCGCAGTGGCCGATGCTGTGGCCGTCGCCGCACCCGATGACGACGACGCTTGCGATCGGTGGACCTGACGGCGCGCGCGTGGTACTGCCCGTGGTGCCGAGATCGATACGCCCTGCCCCGACCTTCCTGCCGCCGGAGTCGAGCCCGCGCATGCCGGGCTTCGAGCCACTCGACAATGGCACGCCCTCTGGCTACGGCGAAATCTCTGAAGTGAAGCGTAATCCGCAGACGGGCGCGGTCACCGCGGTCGCGACCAACACCGGCAGCGAACGACACCCCTGGGGCATCGAGCGTTACGATGAGCGGATCGAACACAGCACCTCGGACGCGCACCCCGAGAACACCTCGATGACCGGTACGCACCGCATGGAGGTGGACCTGCCCGACCGCAAGCTGAAGTGGGAGGCGAAGCTGGTCTTCCGCAGTGACCTCGAGGCCTACTACTACGAGTACGAGCGGCGCGTTTACGAGAACGGCAAGCTGCTGCGGGAGAAGCGCTGGACGCAGCGCTTTCCGCGCGATCCCTGAAACGGCTGGCCTGGCCGTTCAACGCCCCGGCCGGCGGCAGACCACCCGGTGGCCTACGTCTCGCTGCCGGCCGCGAGGGCCGCCCGGGACCGGGCCAGCAATTCCCGAACCTCGTCGTCTTCGGTCTGGTCGAAGCGCTCGTACCACTGGCCGACTGCGCTGAAGAACGGCGGGGCCTGCAGGCACACGACCTCGTCAGCCACGGCAGCGATGCGCTCGCGGGCCTCGACCGACGTGACGGGGACTGCCACCACGATGCGATCCGCATCCAGGCTGCGCAGGGCACGCACGGCGGCTTCCATCGTCGCGCCGGTGGCGAGCCCGTCGTCCACCACGATTCCCGTGCGACCGCGCATCTGCAGCGCGGGCCGGTCGCCGCGGTAGGACTTTTCGCGCCGGGCCAGTTCCTGCAGCTCGCGCGCCTTGACCTGCTCGACCGCGTTGCTGCCCGCGGGCAGGTAGCGCAGCACGTCCTCGTTCAGGACGACGGCGCCGCCGCTGGCCACGGCACCCATTGCGAGTTCCGGCTGTGACGGCATTCCGAGCTTGCGCACGACCAGCACGTCGAGCGGCAAGCCGAGTGCTGTCGCCACTTCATAACCCACCGGCACGCCGCCGCGAGGCAACGCGAGCACGATCGCGTTCGCGTCGGCCTGGTAGCGGGCAAGCAGGACAGCCAGGGCCCTGCCGGCGTCCGTTCGATCCTGGAACCTGTACGTCATGGCAAGTCACCGTTCACGGCAGGTTCATGTTCCACCACGGCCGCCAGCCGACCATTCGCAGTTTTGCCTAGTGCTATGCTCGGCCACGATGCCGGTTGATTCTCCGACACTGGACGCGAAGGTCGCATTCCTGCGCGGCTGCTGCGGGCGCGACGACGAAGCGATCGAGACTCACTTCGCCTGGGTGTTCCTGATCGGCGACCGCGCCTGGAAGCTGCGCAAGCCGGTCCGCCGCGACACGATGGACTACGGCTCTCTCGAGGCGCGTCGTATCGACTCCGTGGACGAGATCCGCCTCAACCGGCGGCTCGCGCCCGACGTCTATCTCGGCACCGCGCCCCTGACGCTGGCCGCCAGTGGCCGGATGGCGATCGACGGCCAGGGCGAGATCGTGGACTGGCTGGTCTGCATGCGGCGTCTCGATCGGACCCGTCTCCTCGACGCGCGGCTGGCGCAGGGATCGGTCAATCCGGAATCGCTGCGACCGGTCGTGCGCCTGCTCGCCGATTTCTATCGGGCGGCCGCGCCGGCGATCAGCGACGGGCCGGCGTTCGTGGCCCGCGTGGGGCGACAGGTCGAGGCCAACCAGCGAGTCCTGGCGCCTGCGGGCGTCGCCGGAAGCGAAACGCTCCTTGCGCTGCAGCGGGAGTTCATTGCGAAGCATTCGTCGCTGCTCGCGCAGCGCGCCGGCGGCGGCTGCGTCGTGGAGGCGCACGGCGACCTGCGGCCGGAGCATGTCTACGTCGACGATTCGCCCGCGATCATCGACTGCCTGGAGTTCGATCGCGATCTCCGGGTGCTCGATCGCGCCGAGGAACTGAGCTTCCTGCACCTGGAGTGCGCGCGCATCGGCCACGAGGCGACCGGGCACGCGCTGTTGCGTGGCTGCCTGGCGCAGCTCGCCGATCACGCGACGGACGCCCTGCTCCACTTCTACCGCAGCCATCGCGCGACGACTCGCGCCAAGCTCTATGTCTGGCGCGCCTCCGAGCCGGACGGCGGGACGCCGCGTCATTGGCTCGAGCTCGCCGACGTCTACGTGCGCCTCGCGCTGCAAGACGCCGCTCGCAGTCTCGACTGAACGCAATCAGCCCTTGGCGGGTTCGAGCTCGCGCAGGTCGACGACGGATCCACCGCTCACGATGCGACGCACCGCTTCCGCGAACAATCCCGACGCCGGCAGGACGACTGGCGCGCGTTGACCGGCCGCCGGGACGAGGCGCGTCGGCAGAATCGAATCGGTGACGATGAGCTGGTCCGGGCCCTCCGGACCCAGCAGGCGCCGGGCCTCGGGCAGGAAGACCCCATGTGTCGCACACGCGTCCACGCGACTGGCTCCTGCCTCGCGGCACGCCTGCACCGCGCGCAGGATCGTCGAACCCCCGCTGATGAGATCGTCAAAGATCACGACGTGGCAGCCCGCGACCGGGCCGACGAGCAGGTCGCCGCTGACGATGCCGCTGCTGCGGCGCTTCTCGTGCAGCGCAAAGCCGATGTCGCGCTGCGCATGGATGGCCAGCAGATCCTGCAGTCGTTGCGCCCGCTTCGCGCCGCCGAAATCCGGGGACACGACGGTGACGGGCTCCGGCCCGAGCGCCTGCGCGAGATGGCGGGCCATCATCGGCACGGCCTCGAGGTGGTCGACGGGGCAGCGGAACGCATTCTCGAACGCCGCCAGGTTGTGCGCATCCAGCGCGATGACGCGGTCGGTGCCGACTGCCTCGAGCAATTGCGCCACGTAGCGCAACGTGACCGGGTCGCGCTCCTTGGTACGGCGGTCCTTGCGCGCATAACAGAGGTACGGCAGGCAGGCCGTGACGGTCAGTGCGCCGCCGTCCTTCAAGCCTGCAATGAAGAACAGCAGCCGGCACAGCCGGTCGTTCGCGCTGCCCGCTGCATCGCCGCTCAGCGACTGCACGACGAAGACTGCGCGGCCGCGGACGCTCACCAGCGGACGCGTCTTGTGCTCGCCGCCTTCGAACTCGCGTTCCTCCAGCGGCGCCAGCGACACGCCGAGCGCCGCGACCATGCGCTCTGCGAAGGGCCGCGTCGCGGCCGGCGCGAAGACCAGGGGTGTCTTCATGAGTTCATCCTTTGACGCAGATCATCGGCTCGAGTCGCGCCACCTTCCGGGCGAGCCCGGCTCGCTCAGCGGCATCCACGACTTCTTCCACCGGCTTGTAGGCCCCGGGGGCTTCCTCGGCGACTCCGCGCATCGACGGGCTGCGGATGAGCACCCCGCGCCCGGCCAGCTCATGCACGAGCTGGCGGCCGTGCCAGCGGCGGGTTGCTTCATGACGCGACATGCTGCGCCCCGCGCCGTGGCAGGCGGAGCTGAAAGCCACCATCTCCCCGCCGGCCGCTCCCGCCAGCACGTACGAGGCCGTTCCCATCGAGCCGCCGATCAGCACCGGCTGGCCGAACTCCCTGAGGCTCTCCGGCACGGCCGCGTGACCCGGGCCGAAGGCTCGCGTGGCGCCCTTGCGGTGCACGTGCAGTGACCGCAACTGGCCCTGCACGACGTGTTCCTCCACCTTGCAGATGTTGTGCGACACGTCGTAGAGCACGCGCAGTTCCGCCCTGGCGAGCATGCGCCGGAACGACTCGCGGCAAAGGTGCGTCAGGATCTGCCGGTTGGCGAGCGCGCAGTTCATGGCGGCCCGCATCGCGCCGAGATAGCTCTGCCCGAGCTCGGAATGGATCGGCGCGCAGGCGAGTTCACGATCCGGCAACAGGATGCCGAAAGACGGGGCCTGCAGCGCCATGTCGCGCAGGTAGTCGGTGCCGATCTGGTGACCCAGCCCGCGCGACCCGCAGTGAATGCTCACCACGACCTCGCCCTGGCGCAGGCCGTAGCCTGCCGCGATCCTGGCGTCGTGAACTGCGGCAACCCATTGGACTTCGAGATAGTGATTGCCCGAGCCGAGCGTCCCCATTTCGTGGCGCTGCCGCTCGCGCGCGCGCGGCGAGACCGAACCAGGCTTGGCGTGCGCGATACTGCCGTGCTCCTCGACACGATCGAGGTCGGCGACATCGCCATAACCGCGCGCCACTGCCCAGCGGGCACCGCGCGTCAGCATCTCGTCCATTTCGCTGCTCGACAGGCGCAGCTGGCCGGTGCTGCCGACGCCGGCCGGAATCGCCCGAGCGAGTTCGTGCGCCAGCTCCTGCTGGACCGCCACGATCTCCTCGCGCCGGCAGCCCGTCAGCAGGCTGCGTACGCCGCAGGAGATGTCGAACCCCACGCCGCCGGCAGACACGACGCCGCCCCGTTCGGCGTCAAATGCGGCAACCCCGCCTATCGGAAACCCGTAGCCCCAGTGCGCGTCCGGCATCGCGTACGCGGCGCCGACGATGCCCGGCAACGTAGCCACGTTGCACAACTGCTGGCGCACCTTGTCGTCCATGCCGCGGAGCAGCGGCTCGTCGGCATACAGGATGGCGGGAACGCGCATCGTGCCGGTCGGCTCGATCACCCAGCAGCACTCCGACTCACGACGCAGCCCCTGCAGGTCCATGTGGCGTTCCCGTCGCTCAGACGTCGACCACGCATTGCGCGAGCCAGCGGCCGTCCGGCTCCTGCCGCACCGCAAGCTCCGTGAGGGTTGCGCCCTTCACCTCGACGGCCGGTGCGTGGCGGGCGATGTCGACGGGCTCGCCCCATGCGTCTGCTTCGAGTGTGTCTCCGGCGATACGCACGTCGAAGCGCGAGAACAGCATGCGTCGCGTCGCCATGAGGAAGATCAGTGAATTGAGCCACTCGTAGAACAGGAGTCCGAGGTCCGCCATCGCGCACTCGACGCGCACGGATTCGACCGGGCTCACCCGCAAGGGATCGGCAACGATCGCAGTCAGGCCCACCGCCGCTGCCGCGAACGCCTCGGCCAGCGTTGCACCGCGCCCACGCACGCCAATGTCGGCGCCGTGCGCGAAGTGCTGCCAATCGCTCATCGCGGCCCCGCTGTCAGGCCAGGCTGGAGTCTCATTGTCGAGCTACGCCCCGTGGCGATCATCCGTATTGTTGGCAGGGGCGCCCTGTGCCGGGGTCATGGGTACACTGGCACACAGCGCCAGCGAGTACCGATTCCACAGAAGGTGCCCATGCAAGCCCCAGGACCGGGCGACGCACTGATCGTCGTCGACGTGCAGGCTGATTTCCTGCCGGGCGGGGCGCTGGGCGTGCCGCACGGTGACGTCGTCGTCGCGCCGCTGAACCGGCTGATCGATGCGTGGTCGGCACGAGGACTCCCTCTGTATCTCACGCGCGACTGGCACCCTCCGGACCATTGCTCATTTGCGGCGCAGGGCGGCCCCTGGCCGGTGCACTGCGTGGCAGGCACGCCGGGTGCGGAGTTCTCGCGGGCGCTGCACATTCCGTCCAGCGCGAAAGTCGTTTCCAAGGCGGTGCGCGCGGACGAAGAGGCGTATTCCGTCTTCAAGGGCACCGGCCTGCTGCATGAGCTGCGCACCGCAGGCGTGACACGCATCGTGGTGGGCGGGCTCGCGACCGACTACTGCGTGCGTTACAGCGGTGCGGACGCGCTTGCAGCCGGACTCGATGTCGTCGTGCTGCAGGATGCCGTGTGCGCGGTGGATGTCCACCCGGGGGACGGAGACCGGGCGCTGCGGGAGCTGGCAGCGGCCGGCGCGGAGCTTGTGACCTGCGAACAGTTCCTCGCGCGACCCGGGTCCGGATGATGACTGACGCCAGCCCCCCTGCAGCGCAAGGCGTGCTGCTGACGGACCTGTACCAGCTGACCATGGTCACGGCGTACCAGGAACTCGGCATGGATCGCGAAGCGGTGTTCGAGTTCTTCGTGCGCAGGCTGCCGGTGCAGCGTGGCTTCCTCGTTGCGGCCGGGCTGCAGCAGGTCGTCGAGTACCTCGAGGGGCTGCATTTTGCGGACGACGAGATCCAGTGGCTCGAGTCGACCGGCCGCTTCTCCGCGGCCGCGCTGGGCCGGCTGGCCCGGCTGCGATTCACCGGGGATGTCGATGCGATGGCGGAAGGCACGGCGTTCTTCGCCAACGAGCCCGTGCTGCGGGTGACGGCACCGCTGCCGCAAGCCCAACTGGTCGAGAGTCGCATCGTCAACCTGCTCAATTTCCAGACGATGGTGGCGAGCAAGGCCGCTCGCTGCCGCATTGCCGCGGGCACGCGCCGGCTCGTCGACTTCGGCATGCGCCGGGCGCACGGCGCCGAGGCTGCCCTGCACGCGGCACGTGCCTGTTACCTCGCTGGCTTCGATGCCACGGCCACCGTGGCCGCGGGCCGGGCGTTCGGCATGCCTCTGTCCGGTACGATGGCGCATTCGTTCGTGCAGGCACACGCCGATGAGGCCACGGCGTTCCGGCACTTCGCACGAGTCCACCCGCGCGGTCTCACCTTGCTCATCGACACCTACGACACGCTGCGCGCCGCGCGCCTGGTCGTCGAGTTGCACCGGGAGGGCATGCGCGTCGAAGCGGTGCGCCTGGACAGCGGCGATGTCGGCGCCCTCGCCCGCGACGTGCGCGCAATTCTCGATGCCGGCGGCTGCGGCGACATCAGGATCGTCGCGAGCGGGAACATGGACGAGTTCGAGATTGCCCGGCTGCTCGCGGGAGGGGCGCCCATCGACGTGTTCGGCGTCGGGACGCAACTCGACGTTTCCGCGGACGCGCCCAGCCTCGACTGCGTCTACAAGCTGCAGGAGTACGAAGGACAGCCGCGCCGCAAGCGCTCGGCAGGCAAAGCCACCTGGCCCGGACGCAAGCAGGTGCTGCGCGAGTTCGACGAGGAAGGCCGGATTCGCAGCGACCTCATCGTCCCTGTCGGCGTGGACGGCGCAGGCCGGCCATTACTGGTGCCGGTCATGCGCGGCGGCTGTCGCGTCGGAGCGCTGCCCGACCTCGAGCGCTCCCGCGACCTGGCGCGCCGCGAGCTCGCGTCGATCCCGGTCACCTGCACCCGCATCGCAGACCCCGAACCGCTGACAGCAGGGATCTCCCCGCAGTTGCGCCAGCTGGCCGAACGAGTCGACCGCGACTTTCCCTGAGCAGGGCTCGATGCGCCCCGCGTCAGTCCCAGAGCGAAACGACGTGCCCGACGTCGGGCGCAACGTGCCCGGCATGGACCTCGCTCCACGTCGCCTTCGCGGCCGCGGCGCCGCGCGACTGCTGCACCTGCAGCCAATCGGCACTCCACGTGACGAAGCCGCTCAACGCCGTGACGACTCGCTCCCGGTAGCCGCGCGGGCCCCAGTCCTGCAAGCGCTTCTTGACTTGCGTCGGCGCGAAGAAGAACACCGGTTTCGGCCCCGGCATTCCTGGCACGCGTGCGGGGGCTTCGTGATGGCTGCGGCCAATGGCCATCGAATGCTTCAGCTGGCTGCCGAGGTGCGCGTGGACCGACGCCAGCACCGGTCCGCTGCCGGCCATGTCGATCGAAACGATCGGCGTGCCCGGCGGAATGGCTGCCACGTCATCATAGGTGACCACTTCGTCGTAGCAACCGAGCGCATGCGTGAACGCGTGGTTGCGCGACGAGGTCACGCCGATGACTTCGATCCCGGCACGCGCATCTGCGCAGCGCGCGAAGCCGATCGCCGTCTTGCTCGATGCGGAGAGCACCAGCACGCGTCGCGCGCCGAACCAGTCGTTGTCGGCGAAGAAATCCTCGGCGAGCCACCCGGTCAGAAACAGCCCGCGCAGCAGCGCGTGGCGATCCTCCGCGTCGGTCCCTGCCTGGTAGAGCGGGTCGCGGGTCGTCGCGGTATAGGCTCGATACACGGGGGCATGGGCGGCTCGGTGCGGTCCTTCGTCACGCAGCCCGTCCGCATTCGGCGTGACCGCCATGTCGACATAGCGCGCCATCGGGTACCAGCCGTAGTAGCGACCGCCGCTCGAGACCTCGGGGTGCCGTGACTCGACCACCTCCGCCCAGCCCATGGCGGGCACGCAACCCCAGGCCGGCTCGCCCGTCGGAAAGAAGTCCCAGTAACCGAGCGTGTCGCCGGTCGTGGCGTAGGTCACCGTGTTCGCGGTGAGCGCAAAGCGCTCTATCCTGAAGCGCACCTGCCCCGCAGCGAGAGGCGCCATCTCGCTCTCGACGACCCTTGTTTCGCCGTGCGAGCCGCGGTTGACCTGCAGCGTGACGTTGCGTGTTGCCATCAGGCGCCTCCCCGGGTGAACGCCGACTATAGCCCACGAGTGCGGACTGCAGCGGCTTCGCGGAGTAGCTTAAGGGGCGCCGCCCTTGGATAATCTCCGGTTCGCCAATCGAGCGAGACAAGGTGCCCCCAGGCCGGGCCCCGTGGGAGAAGCAGGATGAGACCGACGCTGAACGTCATCAGCCCCGAGTTGTGCGCCAAGGTGGTCACCGAGGCGAAGCGCATCCTCGCCGAAACGGGCATCGACATCCGCGGCGCCAGCATGCGCCAGCGGCTGCTCGACCACGGGCTGAAGACCACGCCGGACGGCACCCGCGTCCTGTTCCCGCCGGAGATCGTCGATCGTGCGATCGCGACGGCCCCCAGGTCGTTCACGCTCTATGACCGCGAAGGCCAGCCCCACGCGGAACTGGGCGGCAACAACGTCCACTACGTGCCCGGCTCGAGCGGCCTGAAGATTCTCGATCATCGCACCGGCGAGACCCGCCTCTCGAACTCGACCGACTTCATCGAGTATGCCCGGCTCTGCGACGGGCTCGAGCACATCGCCTACCTGGCGACCGCGTTCTCGACCAACAAGGACATCGAGTCGCAGGTGTCGGACGCGTGGCGCCTGTACATGCTGCTCACGACGTCGAAGAAGCCGATGGTCTCGGGGGCGTTCACCGAACACGGCGTGCCGCGCATGCGCGACATGATGCAGCTGTTCCGTCGTGACCGGGCGGAGCTGAGCGCGAAGCCGATGTCGATCTTCACGATCACCGCGACGGGCAACTTCCGGTACGGCGAGGACTCGTGCCAGAACATGCTCGACTGCGTCGAGGCCGGCATCCCCGTCGAGATCGTCCCCGTCACGCTGATGGGACTGATCGCGCCGGTGACGCTCGTGGGCGCCCTGGTGTTCCACGTCGCCGACGTGCTCACCGGCATCACCATGGCACAGATCGTCCGTCCCGGCGCGCCCGTGCTGTTCGGCGGTGCCCCGGCGACGTTCCACATGAAGTCCGCGAGTTCGCCGATGGCCGCGATCGAGGCGCAGCACCTCAACGTCGCCTACGTGGCGGTCGCGAAGTCGCTCGGACTGCCGACTCAGGCCTACATGGCGCTGAGCGACGGCAAGTCGCTGGACGCGCAGGCCGGCGGCGAGACATTCAGCAGCGCGCTGCTGGCCGCGCTCGCCGGCGTCAATTCGGTCTCCGGCCCGGGCATGCTCGATTTCGTGCTCACGTTCAGCTTGCCGAAGCTCGTGTTCGACAACGAAGTGTGCGGCCAGTGCCTGCACTTCGTGCGCGACATGAACATCGTCGAGGACCTGCCAGCCCGGCAGCTGGTGGAAGACCTGCTGGCCAACGATCACCTGATCACCTCGCCGCACACGCTGAGCCACTGGCCGCAGGAGCTCTACCTGACGGACCCGGTCATCGACCGCGAGAACCGCGAGACGTGGGAAAAGGCCGGCGCCAGGGACCTGTACCAGCGCACGTGCGCCGAAGTCGAAAACCGCCTGCAGTCGTACACGCCGATCGCGACCGACGCGGCCGCCGATGCGGAAATGCGCCGCATGATCGTGGCCGGAATGACGGCGGAGGCTCCGTTACCGGAGTTGCCGCCGCCACCCACTGGCGGGCCGCGCGAGACGCTGCGTGCGCGGCGGCCAAATCGCCGACGCGCGTCCTGACGCTGGCGGCGCCTGCTCACCGGAGACGGCCGGACCCAGTTCCGTGCAGCAAAGGCACCGCGGGCGACGTCATTCGGCCCCTGCCGGACCCCTGCCACCGCAATCTGTGACCTGAATCATGGTCCTGACCGGGCGCGCTCACGGCTTCGAGTTCCCCGGCCTCAGTATCTCCCCCATTCTGTCGATGGGCGGCGCCGAAAGGCATTTCACCTTGCACTTGACCACGACTACAAAGCTGCCCGTTGCACCGGCGCGCGCGAGCGGCCTGCCGATCGGCGCGTGGCTGGTGCTGGGGTTCGCACTGGTGATTGGCGCATTCACTGCCGCCAGCGTCGTGGCGCTGCACAGCACCCGCCACGCGATGGCCGATCTCGAGAGCATGGAGGGGCAGTTCGAGCCGTTGTCGCGCAGCGTGCATGACCTCGGCGACGGCCTGGCGACCTTCGACCGGACCGTGCTCGCTTACCTTCGGGCAAACACGCGCGACAGGCGCGCAGCGACCGTCGCATCTGCGGAACGCCTGTCGCTCGCGGCGAACCAGATGCTCGACGTCGACGCCGACCATGCAGCCCCGCCGATTCCCCCCGTGTTGCAGCGCATCGCCGCTCACGAGGCCCAGGGCTTCGCACTGCTGAACATGCAGGACGAGCGACGGCGCGCCATCGCCGACCTCGAGTCCGCTTTCGCCGCGCTGGACCGTCGCGTCAGGAGTGCCGGCGGGTCCGGCATCGTGGTCGGCGACGACCTGCTGGCACGGCCATCGCTCGCCGAGCTGACCAGCGCCATTGAAGCCGCCCGTCACGACGTGTTGAGCGAGCTGACCCGCGGCGGCAGTTTCAGCGCCGGCCCCAATGAAGGCGAATCACGCTTGCGCCAGACGATCGAAAGCCACCGCGCGGAACTCGCGGTCTCGCCTGGAAGCAACTGGCTCGCCATGCAGACGGAGGACTTCGACCGGGCCGTCAAGCTGCGGCGGCGGGCTCTCCGGCTCGGCGCCGAGATCGAAGCAGGGCAGACGACCTTCGCGGCGGAAGGCGACGCACTCGCAGTCCACATCCGGGACAACGTGGAGGCGCCGGCGTGGCGCGCGTTCACCACAGCAGCCGCGGGCGCCCAGCAGGCAGTCGCGCAATCCGAGCAGACTATCCGGACGGCGACCTTCAAGGCAATCCTGCTGGCGCTGCTCGCGCTGGCCACGACCGCGTGGGCCATCACCTGGCCCGTCCGCCGACTGACCGCCGGGGCCCGCCGCCTGGCCGCGGGCGACCTGGCAACCCGTGTGCTGCGCGGTGGCGCCCGCGAGCTGGACGAACTGGCCAACGCGTTCAATCACATGGCCGGCGAGCTTGCGGATGCCGAGCGCGCGGTCAGGACCTACCAGGCCCACCTCGAGCATCGCGTCGAGGAACGCACACTGCAGCTGCAGCACCTCGCCGATCACGATCCGCTCACGAACCTGCCGAACCGGCGCCAGCTGCTCCAGCGACTGAACGACATGCTGGAAGCTACCCGCGCCGAGCGGCCGGTGGCATCCCACATCGCGGTGCTGTTCCTCGACCTCGACAATTTCAAGACCGTCAACGACACGCTCGGCCACGAATTCGGCGACCGCGTGCTCACCGAAATCGGGGAGCGCCTGCGCGACATCGCCGGCGAATCCGGTTTCATCGCGCGACTGGGCGGCGACGAGTTCACGCTCGTATTCGAGTACTCTGGCGACTGCGCCGAGGTCGAGCGGCACGCGGAGCACCTGGTCGCAAGCTTCCAGCGGCCACTGCTCATCGAGCGGCGCGAGGTGTGTGTCGGCGTGAGCTGCGGCGTCGCCATGTTCCCCGAACATGGTCGCGACGCGACGTCGCTGCTGCGTGCGGCCGATGTCGCGTTGTTCCGCGCCAAGGAACTGGGCCGCAACCGCCTGTGCATCCACGACCCGTCGATGCTGGTGGAGGCGTCGAACCGCTTCCGCGTCGAGCAGGCGCTGCGCAAGGCCATCGAGGGCGGGGAACTCGTGCTCCACTACCAGCCCCAGGTGTGCCTGGACAGGC
>Ga0224500_10001352_pt1 | contig 14633 bp, 18 predicted proteins | sample SF_Oct11_sed_USG_FD_168126 | JGI IMG/M metagenome (GOLD analysis project Ga0224500, IMG submission 168126) | Sediment microbial communities from San Francisco Bay, California, United States - SF_Oct11_sed_USGS_4_1 | ecosystem: Environmental > Aquatic > Marine > Sediment | place: USA: California... | reverse complement strand
CCGAAAACACAAAACGCCCTCATACGGCACAGAGAATCCACTCACCCTCGAAACAATAACGCGTAGTTATCTCGAAAAACGGAAACTTCCGTCATGAAAGATGGTTTTTCAGCAGACTGTTAGTCGTTCCCGAATGATTCTTCGTTGCCAGTCAGGCATGGGAACCTGCTCAGGCATAGCAGCGATACGGTCCCAAAGCGACTGCGCAAAATCGATACGTTCATCGACGGAAAGCCCGTCGAATCCTGGAGGTGGAGACGGGATTTGTTTAGGCATATAGAGGACCTGCTGCGATATCGCAAGTTACGGGCGGTGAATAGTCGCCGCCTGGCGCAACTGTCCACCACCCACAGCTCGATGACAATCCGTCAATGACGGTACTCTCTCAAGCCCCAAGTCTACTGCTCCGGATTGGGATCTTTTCTGATGAGTGCGAGGTAGAGCAAGGTGTCGGCGAGGTCTTGGTCAGTCATCGTGGTGTCAGGAAACATGCCTGTGCCAGGATGGCCTTCTCGAACGGCGCGGGCCCGTTCCTTGTTGGTCTTCAGGCGCAGGACGTCGGGATTTCGCAAGTCGGTGGGGGGAGGACTTAGTCGCGCGATGAGCGCGGCGGTGTCCGCTTCCAGTCGTGGTGTCTTAGACAAGTACCCATCGATCCCATGACAGTAGTAGCACACACCTTTGCCGTTAAAAATCTCCCGGCCTTGCATGATATTGCCTTTTAGCTTTCCGCTCGGCTGCGAGGGAGAGGACTCGGCCCAGGCATTTGAGTCAGACGTGGGTATCGCTGGAATCCCCAGCCCACTCACAATCAATACCCCTAAAAGGACTACCCAGGCGGCCTTGTTCATTTGGTCTTTCCGGTCTATCTCGTCTGTCTGGTCTGTCTCGTTGAATTGGTTGCGTCATTCATCTGTGCCACCTTGCCAAGCCAGATAGACCAGATGAACCAGAGAGACCGAGCTTGGCTACCCCGTCAGTGCTGACTGCAACAAGCATTGTACCGATCCTCGGGAATAGTGTTCATGTCGCTGAAGACTTTTACCCGCTCATCTGCGCTGATGACGTTATCGATTGCCGGATAGAGCGCTCGCTCTTCCTTCCGATTATGCGAGCCCAATAGCTGTAAGAGCGCCTGTTCGTCCTGATCGGTATCCAAATTCTGCCCTTCCACCTTTTGGTGGATCGCATCCAGCAACTGCTTGATCTGGCTATGCTCATGTCGCATCATAGGCGTCGGCCCGTCCTCGACCATGCCGGTTTTTTCTTCCCACATCGGGAACAGCAGCTCTTCTTCCCACAGAATGTGTCGCTGGAGGCCGACTTTGAATTTCTTGAAGGCTTCCTTCGCCTTGGCAAAATCCGACCGTTTGGAAGTCTGAAAAGTCTTGAACCATTCATCCAGCTGATCGTGATCCTTTTCGTAAAACTGTGTGATTGTCTGTTGCTCGCTCATAGTTCCCTCTTTGATGAACATACCGCCGTGCAGCCTGGCGCTCCTGGCTTGTCACGATCGATCATTGACTGTGTACTCAAGATGACAGGCCACACAGACCTTCCGTAGATTATTAAACGACGGCAGGATCCGCTTCAAGTCCTTGGTGGGAATAGTTTGCGCCAACTCATAATCCTCTTCGGCCAACGCACTGACAATCACCTGAATCGTACCAGATCCTTCAGCATCACTGCGCGATGTTCTTTCCCGTCCGATGACGACAACGGAATGTGGTGCCTCGTATCCGGGGTTCGATATGGATTGGGGTGCGTTGCTCTGTGCGCCTAGCAACACTTTGCTCCCACCATCAGTAGGGTTACACGATTTCTATGAGAGACTGACGTGATCAATGCGCATGCCTCAGATCCGCTACTCCACATCCAGCCCTGCCAGTTTCAGGCGCGCTCGCAATTGTTCGATCTGATCGAGCAGATCGAGCATCACTGCGGCCGCATCGAGACTGGCATCAAAATCCCGTTGCAAACGGAATACTCGGCGGGCACAGGTGAGATCCGCCGCTCGGAATCGCCAGAACGAGATCTCCGCACCTTGCGGCTCCAAGACCCCCACAGCCACCAATTCGACGACCCATTGTGGCTCCGCACCGCACGCTCTCGCCAACTCCTCGAGCGATAGCACTCCCTCATCACCGATCACGCTTCCCGTTAGAAGGTCCTGCTCTCTGTCCATACTTAGACCCCCAGTGCTTCGCGCGGATTGAAGGCCAGTTCCCGCGCCATAGTCTGATAGATCTGTTGTGCTTGCTCCGTGTCCGCTTTCGGCAGAACCACCGCCAGAGCGAGGTAGAGATCTCCAGCTGGTTCGCCGGGTATCCCTCGGCCTTTGAGTCGAAGCTGCCGTCCACTCTGTGACCCCGGAGGGATCTTGACTTCAACGACGCCGGTCGGGGTCGGCGCTTTGACCGTCGCCCCAAGGGTCGCTTCCCAGGGTGCAATCGGCAATGAAAGCGAGAGGTCTCGGCCCTGCACCTGATAGAGAGGGTGGGGATGAAAATGGATCTCGAGATACAGATCACCGGGGATAGTCCCCTTGATTCCCGGCGCACCTTGCCCAGCAAGTCGGATATGTTGGCGCTCACGGATGCCTTTGGGAATCTGTACGCTCAGCGACCGCTCCCGCAGCACTACCCGACCTTGTGCATCCACCTGTGGCGAACGCAGAGTAATCGTATGGGTACCGCCGTGAAACGCGTCCTCGAGAGCAATGAAGATCTTGGCATGATGGTCCTCACCACGAGTACGAGTGGATGCGCCGCGATGAGAGAAGTTGCCAAACAGAGTGGAGAAGAAGTCGCTATAGTCCGTGGCATCCGCCGCGGAATCGCCGCCGGAAGTGAACTCAAATCCCGCCCCCCATTCCGGCGGAGGTGTAAATTCCTGCCCCTCCCGCCAGCGATTGCCGAGTTGATCGTAAGCGGCGCGCTTCTCCGGGTCCTGGAGCACTTCGTAGGCTTCACCGATTTCTTTAAAGCGCGCTTCAGCTCCGGGCTCCTTGCTCACATCCGGATGATACTTGCGCGCTAGCTTGCGGTAGGCGCTCTTGATGTCGGCGGCAGTCGCTGTGCGGTCAACATCGAGAAGCTTGTAGTAATCCTTAAATTCCATCTGGCGTCATCTCAGGCTGTTCGTTGCGCTCCTCATGAATAATCCAGGCCGCTCTCTCCACCCTTAACAATGAAGGCGGACGGCTTGCCCACTTATTTCCTCAGCGCCGCCTGGGTCTCCTCCGCCTGTTCGCAAGCCACGCACTTAGCAGCCGCGGGGACCGCCTCCAGCCTGGACTGCGGGATGGCCTTTCCGCATTGCTCACATCGACCATACTGATCAGACCCCAGCTTAAAGAGCGCCCGGTCGATCGCCTCGATCTCGGCCTTCGCTCGCCCGTCCAGACGATCGAGCAGCCTAACCATAGTCTCCTCCTGCCCCCGCTCCTCCACTTCACTTTCGATATCGCTTTGGAGCCAGCGCAGATCCTCTTCCGTCTTGGCCACTTCCCGAAAGAACTCACGCCGTTGGGTGATCAGCTTCTTTCGAATATCGTCGACCAGTAGCATGGCTTTACCCCCCCTAACGATGGCCGGTCAGCTACAACATTTGTCCATCTTCTCTTTCATGGCTTCTTTCCCTGCCGTGACCGCAGCTTCAACGTCCGCACGTTTCTCTGCCACGAAATGCTTGCCATGCTCGATCACCTCATCAAGGGCGGCTCGTGCCTCTTTTGCTTTCTCGATAATCTCTTCCTCCGTCCTTCGAGCCTGGCTGTTTAACTGCCGGCGCATTTCTTCCCCGGACTTTGGAGCGAGCAGCATGCCGGCAATCATTCCTCCGATGGCGCCACCGAGAAATGCAAGGAGAACGGTCTCTGGTGAACACTTGGCGTCGTGATTTGTCATAACAGATCCTCCCTCGATTGGAACGTTCCCCCCATTAACTAAGCCAAGTCCATGCCAAAGATCTTTGTAAGTCGATCATGAATTGTCGTGAGATGATGAGACGTTGCTGAATGATTCGAATGAGAGGCCGGTCGTTTTGTGGCATTGCAGGTCTTGACGCGCAATGTCCCTGTCGCATTCTGCGACAGGGATCCATGAATCATGTGAAATGGAGCTAACCGAGCGGATTGAATGGAGCGAGGCTGCGAATGTATCTCAACACCTCCCGAATCTCTTGATCGGACAGTCGATCGGCCCAGCCGTGCATCGGACTAAAAAGGACCCCCTGTTTGATTGCAAGATACAGTTCCATGTCAGTCTTAGTGCGCGATTTCGGTGCCTGAAAATTCGCGGGAGGAACGATCAACTCCTTGATATCAGGACCCAGACCATCACCCGACGTTCCATGGCAGCCGACACAGTGTTGCTTGAAAATTCTCTCTCCATTCTGATGATTTCCTGAACTTTGAGCCAGTGACCAGGATGCAGTTAAAACGAGCGCGAGGAGACTCATCGCGATGCGTGAGTACATAGGCACCCCTCTTTTTCAAATCATTCCTCATGCACTATCAGTCGATGATGCACACACTATCGAGAATGGGCATGTACCTCGATTTTCAATGCTGGTGTTGCTGGCCTCCGCTGGATCCGACACCCCCGTGATCGCCACTACTCTGCCCATGCCCACCACTCCCCATACTTCCACCTCCCATACCACTCATCATGCCACCCATTCCAGACTGATGCCCACCGCCGCCACTCATACCGCCATGGCCCATTCCGCCCATCATCCCACCGCCGCCCATTCCGCCACCGTGCTCTCCCTCATGTTCGCTCTTCATCGCTTCGCGATGGGCACGGTCTTTTTCCCGCTGGTCGGGAGTCAACAAGGCCATGGCGGTGCGCTTACTTTTGATCGCCTCGAACAGACAGGCCCCTTCCGATTTTTTCAGTTGTTCGACTTTCGCCTGGATCGCTTTGAGATCAATCTGCTCATCATCCAATAGCGCGTACAGTTCGAGTTTTGCCACCTTGGTATCGGCTTCTAATCGGGCCGCCGAGCGTTTGAAGTCCAGCTGGATGGCCTTGAGTTTCCCAATCTGCTCTGGAGTCAGCCCGAACTCTTTGGCATGCTTCAACAGATGTTTCAGGTAGTGCCCACTATGATCAACCTGTTCATTCTGATCGTGGCCACCATGGCCCTTCTTCCCATGGCCTTCGTCGGCGAAGACGGGAAACACTGTTATCGCAACAATTAATGCGGCTCCTCCGAATTCAGTCACCCACCATCCTTTCAACTTCGTCATGATTAGTACCTCCAGGGTTCGACCAACGTGCGTATGTGGTGTTCTCTGTGTGGAGCGACTTCTAACCCGTTCACGAGGCGCGGGGAGCCCGCGTCCTCGTATCGCATTCACTCGCCTTCATCCCTTTCCTCTTATTGCGTGAGAGATGTTCTCCTCAAGATTGGATTCAGAAAAGGTAAGTGCGATTTTAGTGCCTTCACGAGGCTTGATGAGATATGCGATGGATATTCAGTGAAATCGCAGCTTGAGGCGGTTCAACCACACAAGAGCGGTGCCGATGTGATGCAGAAATACTCACAGCGATATTGTCAGATGGGGGAAAATGCAACACAGGATGCAGGGGAGAACTTTCCTGCATCAAGGGCGACCACGAGCGTGATGTGGACTAGGAAGGGACTAAGACCGCCCCGCTCATGACGGTATCGACTGGAGCCTTCTAATTTTCATCAACCGACACATTCTGAAGATCACCGAGATGGTGCGGGTAATTGCCGAGACCGAATATGAGACATCGCCTGGTCCATACCGAGGACCACAAGCCATCACTCATCCCCGCCGCCTCTCCGCCCGCGATGCCCCATCCCTTCCATCCGACCCATGCCGCCTCGGATCCTCTCATCGGTCCCATCTCCCCTCTATGGCCTCTCATACCGGGTCCATGCCTACCCGCGAAGGTGTGCTCGTAGTGAATGAGGGCCCAGATCTCCTCATCGGACAAGACCGAACCGAATGCGATCATGGCGGTACCGGGAGAGCCGTGCTTGATCACCCAGAAAAGTTCGCCTTCCGTGCGGTGTCGCCAAAATCCGTGGTGTTGGAAATTACGAGGCGAGGGATTCATATTCACAGCACCTGGTCCTTTGCCGTCTCCGTCAACTCCATGACAGGTGACGCAGCCGCCCTTGCCGTTGTACACCGATTTACCTTTCTCGATCACTTCGGGTGTATTCGACAGAGGGCTCTTGAGAGCCTTCGCTTCAACCAGCTTATCGGCCGGCACGACTGGTTGCATCATGTGCCGTTCGGCTGCTCCGGCAGAATTCGACGTGGCTATGACGATCACCAGCAACGGGAACACATATTTCTTCATCACACTGCCCTTTCATCGATGTGACTGACTGTGGTCACACGAACCAGTTGTCGGGGTCGTCACAGATCCAATTCCACCATCTTACGGTGGAATCGAGTGATGACGTTCGGATCGGGCGTGAGCCTGATCTGGGCTTCTTCCTTCCCTTTATAGGGAAGAAGGTTCAGGACGTAGCGCAAGCTTTCCAGACGCGCCGCCTGCTTGTCGTTTGCCTTCACGATGATCCAAGGACTGTAGGTCGTATGTGTTTTACTGAACATCTCTTCCTTGTTGTGGGTGTACGCGTCCCATAATTCCTGCGCCTTTTCATCGACGGGGCTGATCTTCCACTGCTTCAATGGATTCTGTCGCCTTGCCTCAAACCGTTTGGCCTGCTCCTCCTTTGAGATAGAGAACCAAAACTTGATGATGGTCACCCCATCTTCATAGAGCATATGTTCGAATTCCGGCACCTGCTGCAGGAAACGTTGGCGCTCTTTCTTGGTACAGAACCCCATGACCGGCTCGACCACCGCGCGGTTGTACCAGCTACGGTCGAAGAAGACGATCTCACCCTTGTTCGGTAATTGCCGAATATACCGCTGGAAATACCACTGGCCCCGTTCTTCGTCGGTCGGTTTGGGCAGCGCGACCACTCGCATCGCACGAGGGTTCAGATGTTCGGTGAAGCGACGAATCGTCCCTCCTTTTCCTGCTGCATCTCGTCCTTCGACCAGAATCGCAATGCGTTCTCCCGTATTTTGGATCCAGCGTTGCAGCTTCACTAACTCGACTTGCAATTGCCGTAGCTCATACTCATACAGCAGCCGCTTGCGGACGTCCTGAAGGTCGACACCTCTGTTCTCCAATAGCTCAAAGAGGCCTTTCCTCGTATTGATTCTTTGCAGATCATCCTCGGTTAGAGTGGAGCCTGGATCCCCGATTCTCTTCAATACCCTATCGATGGCAGCACCCCCCGGCGGTATATATCCATCTCCCTCCACCGGAACCCTTGTAGGGATCGCCTCCAGGTCGTTCGCATCCGCTCCGTGTGTTTGCCTCGTGAGTCCATCGTTACCCGACACATCTCGATCTTTGCGGCCCTTGGACTTCCCCGTCGATTCGCCATCAGCAGCCATGCAGACCTCCCTCAGCAGCAGATATGAAATCAGAACGCCACGCTTCGATCTCGTTCAGCTATGGCTTTGATGTAGTCCGGCATGCCTTTAATAGAGGCGCCCGCTACCAGATCAGCTGTGCCGACTTGTCTGGCGACCGCACAAGCTCCGCAGACCCAGATTGGCACTCCTGCCGCCTGCACCGCAGCGACCAGCTCTTTCAACGGAGTGAGATTCACGCCGGTCACATGATCCGCCACACCTTTACGACCCAACGTCACGGCTTCGTTCCATAGCCACAGAACCACATCGTGTCCTTGCTCTTTGGCCGTCTTGGCGGCCATGAACGGCAAGGTCGCCATCGTCGAATCGTCTGTTCCTCGGCTGCCTGAAATAATGAATGTCGCCACTGTTTTCCTCCCTGGTTCGTTGTTCGTATCTCGTCTCTCGCAGGCTCTCCCGCGCTTCACACCCGTTCACTTTGCTAGACTTCTGATATAGTGAATCAGCTGCCACACCTGGTCATCCGGCAACCCGGGAAACGCCATCATGCCGGTCCCCGGCGACCCATTCTTGATGATCCAGAACAGTTGCCCATCCGGCAGATCTCGCATCATGACGCCACAGGTAAAATTCCGGGGTGGAGGCACAAAGGCCGTCCCCATCAACCCCTTCCCATCTCCCAGCTCGCCGTGACACATGACGCAGGCGACGGGCTGCACAGCCTTTAGAAACAACTCTTTTCCCGCCTTGATCGCTCCAGCAGACGAGGGAAGCGGATTCGTTGTGGTGAGAAAGTTTTCTGGAGCCGTGGCGGTCTTGCGCGGCTGCACACAGGCAGCTCCTTGCGCACCTCCTGCCGCCGCGGGTGCTAAGTCTGGTACTCCTTTGAAGGTTACCTTCAAATAGGCGATGACATCTGCCACGCCTTGCTGGCCAATGGTCACTCCCCAGTAGGGCATGTTCGGCGATTTTCCGATCGCGACGCCGCCGTGATTGATCACAGTATAGAGATAGTCTACCGGAAGTTTGTCGAACGGCATGTTGGCGTGGATAGCCGGTTTTGGCTCTAGCCCGGAGGCGGCAGGACCATCACCTTTGCCGGTAAAGCCATGACACTGGGCACAATATTCCTTATAGAGCGTCTTGCCGCGCCCTGCGTCGGCCTTGCTGAACTCAGAACTCGTCCACGGCTCATAATATTGAAAGTCCGACACCCCTTGGACCATCAGATAGCCGATTACGGCCCGCAGTTGCGGCTCCGTTGCATCAGCCAGGAATTCACCGCTGTGCGGTACGAAGTCCTGCGGGTTGAGACCAAAGCGAAACAGCCAGTCCTTGTCGTATCGCTGGCCAGACTTCTGCAACGCCGCGCTCTGTGGCCCCCCGATCAGTTTGCCATTCTCTTCGATCGTGTGGCAGCCGAGGCAGGCATGGGCTTTATAGGCCATCCCGCCGAACGTCACGTCGAACTTCGTCACCTTGGAGAGATCGAATGCGCCGGCCGTCACACGCGGATCTTTGTTGTGTTCGGCAAAATAATCGGCGAGGGCATTCGCCTCGGACTCCGTCACCATCGGATGTTTCGCTGGAACGTCCGTCAAGTCCCACCGATACCCCTTGGCATAGAGCGGAGCTTCTTTTCCAGTGAGCCAACGAATGAGCCACGACCGTTGGTATTTGCTGCCGGCCCATATCAAATCAGGAGCATGTAGATTGAACCGAGAATCGGCTGTCCCTTCTAACCGGTGACATTGTGTACAGGTCTGTTCAATGAGCTCCTTAGCGCGAGATTGGTCGCTTGCAAAGGACAGGTCCTGAAACGACAGCAGGCCCACAAGCAATGTCACCGCCGCTCCAGCGACTCGTTTCTCCCTCCTCACATTCATCCTCCCCCCTTACTTTTTCTAAACGAGGCCCTTGCCTGAATTCATTGTATAATTGCGTGTTAGCACTCACGAATCATTGTCCTTGCGAGGTGGCTGCGGATTCAACGTGATGGCGATATTCGGCGTTACAGCAATAGCTTGGTGAACAGTGCAGCCATGCGCCACCTTCAAGAGTCGCTCTCTTTGTTCTGCCGTGATTCGACGAGGTAAATGGATTCCGATGTCGATGCGACCAACGCGATGGGGGCGCTCGGCCATGGTCCATTCCGCATCGACGCTCAAGCCCTCCCGAGAAATACCGTGCCGCCCGCAAAATTGTCCGACGAAGTACGCGACACAACTTGCGACGGACCCGACAAAGAGTTCCACCGGGCTCATGCCGGCATCTTGCCCTCCGTCCTCTGCCGGCTGGTCGGTGATGACTCGATGCTGACCACTCACAATGTCGTAGCGTGTCCCGCCGTGAAAAGTGGCCGTGAGTTTCATCTCGCGCCTGTGGGCTGCTCAGTACGGCACATCTGCAGGCTTGCCCCCCTTCGGCCAATCGTGGATCTTGTCCGGAAAATCGGGCCGTGGCTGTGTATTCATATAGGCCGCGACATCAAATGCCTCATCGTCCGAAACGGTCCACCCCCAACCTCTTGGCATATTGGCTTTGATAAACGACGCCGCCACGCTGACCCTGGCCATGCCCGCTCCGATATTGTATGACCGTGGCCCCCACAGCGGTGGTCCCGCCATCGTCCCCTGTCCATCGGACCCATGGCAGAACAGACATTTCTGTTCAAACACCTTCCTGCCGTTGAGAGGATCAGGCTGACGTGTCGACGTGAGGCGTGGGATTCCTCGCCACGGCACGGCACTACCAGCCGGCATACTCTGTGACAACCATTCAATGTAGGCGACGATGGCCGTCAGCTTGACACTATCCGACGGGAGAGACTTGCCATTCATGCTGCGTTCGAAACACTCGTTAATCCGATCCGCGAGGGTCATCTGTCGGCCGGCACGCTCACGATATTGCGGGTAGACGACACTGATGCCGACAAACGGAGCCGCATTCGGGTTGACGCCGGCATCCAAATGACAATTAGTGCAGTTGAGCGCATTACCGACGTACCGTTTCCCGTATTCTTGCGTATCGACCACCATCTTGTAACCCAGCCGGATTTGCTCTCCCCTGAGGTCGCCGGGAATAGTTTCAGGAGAAGGGGGGGCAAACAACGTGTTGACCGTTGACTCAGTATTGGAACGACCGACCGAATCCTCGCTCCCTGTCACCCGTGGAGGCGGGACACAACCGATCGTGATCAACGCGACACCTGCCAGCACGAAGTTTGCCACCGACCGTGCACCCATTTCAGACCTCACTTCTTCAGGTTCGATGGAGGAGAACAGGTATTGATGCCGAACAATGTAAACAACGGGCAAAACCCCACCGCCCCGGTGAGTAGTAATATGGCTCCCACTGCCAAGAGCGCCCCGGCAATGGCCGATGACAACCCAGCAAAGAGACCGATGCTGATCGCCAAAATTCCTGCACCGATGCGTATCGGTCGCTCCGCTCCTCCGACATTACACGTCATGATAATCCCTCCCTTGTTCACGAAGAAAATGGTTCCCGTCTATCCGACACGCTGGTATGAGACACGTCCCGCCAATTGGATTCATCTGCTACGGCTGCTGGCTGGACTCAAAACCCAACGTGCGGACATAGGCTAAGACATCCCAGATTTCTTCATCGGAGAGCGAATGTTTCCACGCACCCATGGCGGTATTTGGTTTGCCTTCATGAATGCGCCGGAACAATGTGCCGTCGAGTCGATTGTGAACATCGGGCGAGGTGAGGTCTGCCGGAGGTGGAACGAGTTTGATTCCGAGCGCACCTTTGCCGTCGATGCCATGACAACGGATGCAGGTGTTTACGTAGATTTCCCGCCCACTGACTGGATCTCCTCCCTTTGCTGAGCTGGTGAGTTCTTTCACTCCAAGATTGCTGAAACCCAGCGCTGACATACCAGTCAACAGTGCGCAAAAAGCCAGCATCCGTCCAGTGATAGGCATCTTTTTCACCTCTCTACACTGATATACACTGAACCTTGCGATCAGCATGCCATTCCCCCAGTAACAGATCAGCACTATTCCCATTGCTGAACAAAGACTTATGACGTTGCTTTAGAATGGATCGGAGAAGCGGATCTTGGACTGGTGAAGAACGCCACAGAACCCTATCACCCTCTGGCGCAGGACGCTACACAGCTCCACATCCGAGTGCTAGAGCCTCGGCAAGCGTAACTACTAAAACGCCGAGTGAACTCGTTACCCCCTGCCACGTAGTGCGCCCATCGAGGAAGTCGACTCGACTCCGCTCGGAAAGTGACAATTTCTTTCAACTTTTTCCGAAACCCACTACCCTATTCTTTCGGTAAACAGATCGCTCGTAGGAGCTATTTCTCCTTGGCATAGTTTCGGATTTGGCGCCTTATTGAGATGTCGCAACCACCCTCCCCGGTTATACACAATCTTGCATCACTCTTTCAGTGGCGTTGCCGGAGAAATCCAAATGACCTGGCCTACGCATTCGTCCGTGACAACCTTGTAGTTGAAAGCCAAGTAACATTTGGCCAGCTTGAACGCAGGGTCTATTCGCTTGCCATCCATCTTGCCCGCGAGGCCCCGTCAGGAACAAGAGCCCTTCTTCTCTACCCACAGGGGCTGGATGTCGTCTATGCATTTTGGGCATGCGCCTGTGCCGGTCTCGTTCCGGTTCCTACTCCGACTCCTGATCTCGTCAGGCAGAAACACAGCCTGCCGAGACTCCGTTCCATCATTGACGATGCCCAGGCATTGCTTGCGCTCACGACCTCAGACATCAAGGCCCAGGCATCAGAGCTGTCGATCGCAAAGGAGATTAGTCAGATCAAGTGGGTGGCGACAGATCATCCCTACGAGCAGGCCCACTCGGATGAGCTACCACGGTCTACGAACACCGCCCTTGCCTATCTGCAGTATACGTCCGGGTCGACGGCCACTCCTCGTGGTGTCATGATCAGCCATGGAAACGTAATCTCCCACTGTAGGGCTTTGAGTCTGGTGGGAGAAGTGTCGGACAGCAGCCGATCGCTTTGCTGGTTGCCCTATTTCCATGACTATGGGTTACTGCACGGAATCATCGCCCCGTTCTATACCGGTAATCCCGCCTATCTGATGTCGCCCGTCACGTTCCTCCGGCGGCCATTACGTTGGCTCGAAGCGGTGGCTCGGTTTGGGATCACCCACAGCGGGGGACCGAATTTTTCCTATGAAGCTTGCCTCAGAGCTGTGCGGCAACAGGAGGGATGGCAGGCCGACTTGAGCAAGTGGGTGGTCGCCAGTTGCGGAGCCGAACCCATTCATCCCGATACAGTTGAGCGGTTTATCGACACTTTTGGCCCATATGGCTTCCGGCGAACGACCTTTGCCCCGGGATATGGACTTGCAGAGGCCACGCTATCGGTGACGGTGAAGCGGGCCGGAACGGAGCCGAGCTTCCTGCATGTTGATGCCGACGCGTTGGCCGACTCGATCGTCAAGGAGTCGCCCCGGTCAGAACGAGGAACGCGAACACTCGTTGGATGCGGGGTACCCCTCGAAGAGACTCATGTCCGAATTGTGAACCCGACTACTCGACGCGAGTGCCCACCATGCGTAGTCGGAGAGGTGTGGCTGGCCGGTTCCGGAATCGCCGCCGGATATTGGGAGAAACCAGAAGAAAGCGAAGCCGTCTTTAAGGCCACCCTCGCTGGATCAAACGAGGGTCCCTACTTGCGGACCGGCGACCTGGGATTCATCCATCGAGGAGAGCTGTTCCTCACCGGACGCCTCAAGGACCTGATCATCGTGCGCGGACGGAACTATTACCCCCATGATCTGGAGTGGACGGCCCAGCAAGCGCATTTCGGCTTGCGACGAGGATCTGGAGCGGCCTTCTCGATTGAGGGCAAGACGGGAGAACTGGTGGTGCTGGTTCATGAGATCGACAGGCAGGTGTCCGAATCCGACCTGCCGGACGTGATGAACTGCATCCGTCGTGCGTTGGCCGACGAATATGGACTCGAACTCCACAGTATGGTGCTGATCAAGTCCGGGACGATCCCAAGAACCTCCAGTGGGAAAATTCAGCGAAGTGCCTGCCGAGCCGCCCTTGAGTCCAGCCAACTCGCCGTCGTCGCAGCAAGCACATTGGATCTGGCTGACGCTGAACCCGATGAGTTACGAAGTGAGCCCCCGCAAACTACCATCGAGAAGAAGCTGGCCGATATCTGGCAAGAGGTGCTTGCAGGACCTGCTCCGCATCGCCATGCGAACTTCTTTGCACTCGGAGGGAACTCCCTTCTCGCAGCACAGGTTGTTGCGCGTATCCTCGATGCCTTCCATGTCGAGTTCCCGCTCAGTGTGCTGTTCGAATTTCCGACATTGTCCACACTGGCCGCCCGCATCGGTGAACCGAACACGAGTCCGGCTGACGCGGACCAGCCCGAGGACAGGAGTGGGTACGCAAGTGGCGACGGCAGGACGCGGATTCCGGTTGTTCCGCTTCCCTCGGCATTCACAAGGGAAGGCAGGATTCCGCTCAGCCCCTCGCAGCAGCGACTGCGGTTCTTGGAGCAGGTTCATCCTGGGAGTGCGATCAACCATATTTCCATGGCTGTGCGTATCCGAGGGTCGGTCAACCCCGATGTGTTGGAGCGCTCGGTTCAGGAAATCATCCGTCGACACGAGATTCTCCGAACCCGTTTTGGATCGGAGAAGGGTGAAGGCTTCGCAGCAATATCCCCTGAAGGTTGCTTCACGCTGGCCGAGCATGATTTCAAAACGCTGAGTCGGACCGAACAAGAAATCGAGGTGCGACAGTTCCTTCGAACGGAAGCCAGTCGGCCATTTGATCTCGGCCAAGGGCCATTGTTTAGAGTTGCGCTACTGGCACTCGATCAAGATCTGCATGTCTTGGGGCTGACGTTCCATCTCCTCGTCGCGGATGGTTGGTCCCTTCGCCTCTTCTGTAAAGAATTGGCCCTCCTGATGGAGGCCGGTGGGAATGCTCAAGAGGCTCGTCTTTCCACACCGTACATTCAGTATACGAACTACGTGAACTGGCATCGGACCAGGCTTGATCGAGGCCTTCGTGAGGTCGACCGCGAGTACTGGATCAAGCAGTTGCGCGATGTGCCGCCGCCTGCTGAATTACCTGCCGACCGTCCACGGCCAAGGGTGCGTGCCTTCGAGGGGGCCGCCCATTCTCGGTCTCTTTCTCCTAGTCTAAC
>Ga0224500_10001349_pt1 | contig 14637 bp, 14 predicted proteins | sample SF_Oct11_sed_USG_FD_168126 | JGI IMG/M metagenome (GOLD analysis project Ga0224500, IMG submission 168126) | Sediment microbial communities from San Francisco Bay, California, United States - SF_Oct11_sed_USGS_4_1 | ecosystem: Environmental > Aquatic > Marine > Sediment | place: USA: California... | reverse complement strand
TCGGTAAGATGGTCTGGATCTCATGTGGCTAAGGCCAAGGATGGGTAGTCGCTATAGCCGTCCGGTCCGCCTCCGTACAACCGACCATAATTGACTTCGTTAAGCGGAGCCTGTTTTGCGAAGCGTTCCACGAGATCAGGATTCGCGATGTATGGACGACCATAGACGATGGCATCGGCTGCATTGCTCGCGACCGTCGCTTCGCCACTCTCGCGGGTGTAGCTCCCATTGCTCATCAGGGCACCCTGAAACTGTCGCCGGGCGATCTGTAAGATAGTTTGTTCTTCCGGCAGGGCGTGATTCTCATGCCGGATTTCAAGAAATGCAATCCTGCGTCGGCTTAACTCCTGAGCCACATAGGTCACCAGGGCATCTGGTTGGCTGTCAGCCATGTCATTGAACGGGACAAGAGGCGATATCCGCACGGCGACTCGTCCGGCTCCCCAGACGCTGACGGCGGCATCCGTCACCTCCAGCAGAAACCGAGCACGGTTGGGCACTGACCCTCCATAGGCATCCGTGCGGGCGTTCACGCCGTCGCGGAGAAAGTTATCGATCAAATAGCCATGGGCCCCGTGGATTTGCACCCCGTCAAACCCGGCCACCTGCGCGTTCTTTGCTGCGAGCCGAAACATCTCCACATACCGTGGGATTTCTTCAGTACGGAGCGCGCGGGGCACTTCGTAGGGCTTGTCGCCCTGAGGGGTCTGGGTCATCTTATGGCGGATCGCCTTGCCGCTACTGGAGACAGGTTGTTCGCCCTCATTCAATAGTGAGTGCGCGGCGCGACCAGGATGCCAGATTTGCATGAAGATGCGGCCACCCTTGGCATGTACCGCATCTGTCACGCGCTTCCAACCGGTGACGTGCGCAGGGCTATAAATCCCGCCTTCACCCATGAACGCACAGGCATGGACATCCACCATCGTGCATTCCGTCATGATGAGCCCGCTGGAAGCCCGTTGAGAGTAGTAGTCCACCATCATGTCGTTGGGGACGTGGGTGGATCCGGCTCGCACGCGGGTGAGGGGAGCCATAACGATGCGATTTGGGAGGAGCAGTTCTCCAACTTGGAGTGGGGTAAATAATGTCGGCATTGGGCATTCCGTTGGGTCAAAGGTGAATCGTGGTGAGAGAACCTATCTATGAGGGAATTATTCGAGAAAGCTAGCGGTAGGCGAATACGTCCATCTGAATCGACTTGATCGGTTTGGCCTCCCCATGCACCATTCGGCGAACTCGCTCCGTCGTATCTCGACTGAACACCGCTTCACCGCAATGGAGGCACACCATTGCCGGGATTTGCTCAACTTGCACCGGTTTGCCATCTATGTCAAAAACCTCGCTGATGCGCTCTTCACGGCTCTCAGTTTTCCCGCACACGTGACACCGGAACATGGCTACCTCCGTTTGGTGTAATCATACCACTCTGTGGGATCCGGCTGATAGATTGTAATGATCTTCAGCAGGTCAGAGTCCGTGCGAGAGACCTGAATGTGTAACGGACGGTCTGCTGCGGTGAAACCTAGCAAGAGGCTACTGGGTGTGTACTTGTCCTCGGGATAGTCTTCAATAATTGAGGCTTGAGCTCCAGCCTGCTGGATTTCTACGTCGCTGATGTTTCGCTCAACCGCACGTTTAAACGCATGATGACTGAATTCGAATTCACCAGACGAAAGTTGTCGACGAATGTTATCCAGTGTTTTCATCAGGTACGTTGCGACTATAGCGAAAGCCTTGATTCAGTACAACATGATGGGGTGAGGGGATGACTATGTTCGAGGCTTTTACCGAATTCGCTCCGCCAGCTCTTCATGCACTGAACGACGGTGGCCAACGGCCATCAGGCGAATGATTTGGGTGCGCTGATGAAAGGCATAGACGATGCCATAGCTCCGCTCGATCTCAGATGCTCTCGTCCTTGAGATCAGACTAGGTTTCCCCTAGCTGCTTCGGTATAATCCCCCGACAGATCCGTTCACCCTGCGAGGAGATGCGTATGTCCGAAAAAGACGACAAGAAGCGCGCACTGGACTTGGCCCTGTCCCAGATCGAGAAGCAGTATGGGAAGGGGGCCATCATGAAGCTCGGCGCTGAGGAGAAGGTCGATGTCCCGGCCATTTCCACCGGTTCGCTCGGTCTCGACATTGCCCTTGGGGTCGGCGGGCTTCCACGCGGACGGGTGATTGAGATCTTCGGCCCGGAGGCTTCGGGGAAGACGACGATGACGCTGCACTGTATCGCCGAGGTCCAAAAGACGGGTGGGGTCGCCGCGTTTATCGATGCCGAACATGCGTTGGATCTGACCTACGCAAAGAAGCTGGGGGTTCAGGCTGACGATCTCCTGGTGTCGCAGCCCGATACCGGTGAACAGGCGTTGGAGATCGCTGAAACATTGGTGCGGAGCGGAGCAATTGATTTGATTGTGGTCGATTCAGTCGCGGCCTTGACGCCGCGGGCCGAGATTGAAGGGGAGATGGGCGATGCCCACATGGGGCTTCAGGCGCGGCTGATGTCACAGGCCTTGAGAAAGCTTACCGGCGCGATTTCAAAATCGCTGACGACGGTCATCTTTATCAATCAAATTCGCATGAAGCTCGGTGTGATGTTCGGCAATCCGGAGACGACGACCGGCGGGAATGCACTCAAGTTCTATTCCTCTGTCCGCCTGGATATTCGACGGGTGGAATCCATCAAGGAAGGTCAAGAGGTGATGGGGAGCCGGGTCCGTGTGAAGGTGGTGAAGAACAAGATGGCGCCGCCCTTTCGGCAGGCGGAGTTCGACATTATGTTCGCCGAGGGGATTTCCAAAACCGGCGAACTTGTGGATATGGGGGTCGACAAGAAGATCATTGAGAAGTCCGGTGCCTGGTATTCCTATAAAGGAGAACGGATCGGGCAGGGGCGCGACGCGGCTCGAGAGTTTCTCAAGAATAATGCCGCCGCCGCTCGTGAGGTTGAACAGAAACTGCGGGAGGCGGCCGGCGTTCCTGCACGTGGAGAGAAGAAGGCTGAGGGGAAAGCTGAGCCCAAAGAGGACAAGCCGGTTGCGCGAAGTGAGGAAAAGCGGGCTCACCGGTAACGGGCGAACGGTGCGGGCTCGCCCTCGCGCCACACCTGCAAGCCTGGACGAGGTGATTCAGCTCGCGGTTCGTTTTTTGGCGCAGCGAGATCGGACGACTGCTCACGTTGAACGGTTTCTCCTCTCACGGGGAGTTGCCTCCGCTGACATCCAACAGACGATTCGTCGCCTGACGAACCTCCGGTACCTCGACGATCTTGCCTATACCCAGAGATGGGTAGAGAACCGCCTGGTGACGAAGCCGATGGGCCAAGAACGGCTGAAGGCAGAATTGCAGGCCAAGGGAATTTCGGATGGCCTGGCCGATCAGGTGCTCACACAGGTCTTTCGCGGTGAACACGAGGAGATCGTTGCGCATCGTGCCCTACAGGGAGCACAGCGTCAAGGGCGTCGGATGGCTCCCGCTCACATGGCGCGGTTCCTCCATCAGCGGGGTTTCAGCGACGAGGTGATCGATCGTATGATGACGGAGTTTATGAGAAGTGAGGACCTGGTCCATGAAGACGAATAGTGCAGCTGAGTTACGCCGGGCCTTTGTCCGGTATTTTGAAGAGCATGGGCATCAGGCCGTGCCGAGCGCCTCTCTCTTGCCGCAAGCCGATCCAACCTTGCTCTTCACCAACGCCGGGATGAACCAATTCAAGCGGGTATTTCTCGGCGAAGACACGCGTGCCTATGCGCGAGCGGTGTCGGTTCAGAAGTGTTTGCGCGCGGGGGGGAAGCATAACGATCTTGAGAATGTCGGCTATACCAGGCGCCATCACACCTTCTTTGAAATGTTGGGAAACTTCTCGTTCGGGGACTATTTCAAAGAAGACGCGATTGTGTTTGGGTGGGAGTTCCTCACGCACACCGTCGGGCTTGCCAAAGACCGGCTCTGGGTCACGATCTTTCGAGAGGACGATGAAGCAGATCGTTTGTGGAGAAAGATCGGTGTACCGTCCTCGCGCATTGCGAGGTGCGGTGAAAAAGATAACTTCTGGCAGATGGCGGATACCGGTCCCTGCGGCCCCTGTTCCGAGATCCATTTCGATCAAGGGGCGATTGTTCCAGGCGATGATCGGCCGAATGGCGAGGGAGACCGAGTCATCGAGATCTGGAATCTGGTCTTCATGCAGTACAACCGCGACGCGTCCGGAACCCTTCATCCTTTGCCGAAGCCTAGCATCGATACCGGGATGGGGCTAGAGCGGCTGGCGGCAGTGGCGCAGGGTGTCTACAGCAATTATGACAGCGATCTCTTTACCCCATTGTTAGCGGCGATTGCTGAGCGGGCCGGCATCGAGTATGGCAAGAAGGAGGCGTCGGATCGGTCCATGCGGGTCATCGCCGACCATTTGCGCGCCGTGACGTTTTTGATGACGGATGGGGTGTTGCCGTCGAACGAGGGGCGTGGGTACGTCTTGCGGAGAATTCTGCGTCGCGCCGCCAGGCATGGCCGACTGCTCGGGATCGTCGAACCATTTCTGCATGAGTTGACTGCCGCGGTGGTGAGCCAGATGGGCGGGACCTATACGGAGGTGGCCCGTGCGGCGAACACCATCACCGAAGCCACCCGTGGAGAAGAAGAGCGGTTTATTGCCACGCTCGATCAGGGGTTGCCGATCTTAAATGAGATGATTGAGAAGACGCGAGCTGCAGGGCAAACAGTCTTAGCTGGTGGGGATGTGTTCAAACTCTACGATACCTACGGATTTCCGATGGATCTCATCACCGAGGCCTGTCGCGAACAGGGCATGACCGTTGATGAGCCGGGGTTTGACGCAGCGATCGATGAACAGCGGACGCGTGCCAGGAAAACCGGCGGGTTTGAGCAAGACACGGCCCGCCCGGTCGTCGCCGAGTTGGCGAAGCAGATGGGTGGGACTCAATTCATCGGCTATGACCGTCTGGAAGGTGACGCACTGCTCCGTGCGATTCTCAAGGGTGAGCAGGTGGTCAAAGAAGCCAGAGAAGGAGACGAGGTCGAGGTCGCTCTGGATGTGACGCCGTTTTACGCCGAAGGGGGTGGGCAAGTCGGAGACCGCGGAACCCTGTTGGGGCCGGAAGGGTTGGTCGAAATTACCGATACCACCAGACCTGCGCCGGCACTTGTTCTTCATAAAGGGACGGTTCGCCAAGGGCGCATCCGTGAAGGCGATCAGCTCCACCTGACGGTGAATGCCTCCACCCGCCAGGATGCGGCACGGAATCACACAGCGACGCATTTGGTCCATGCGGCTCTGCGTGATTTACTTGGCCCGCATGTGAAGCAATATGGCTCACTGGTCGGCCCCAATCGGCTTCGATTCGATTTTGCCCATTTCCGTCCCTTATCCTCTCGCGATATCGATGAGATCGAATCGACGGTGAACGAGGAGATCAGAAAGAACGAATCGGTGTCCACCGAGGTGATGAGTATTCAGGATGCCGTGGCCAAAGGCGCGCTGGCGTTCTTCGGGGACAAGTATGGTGAACAGGTTCGGGTCGTATCGGTGGAATCGTTCAGTAAAGAGCTCTGTGGAGGGACGCATTGCCGGCAGACCGGTGAGATCGGGCTCTTTCGAATCGTGTCCGAGACCGGCGTGGCAGCTGGTGTGCGACGACTCGAGGCTCAAACCGGGAGCGGGGCCTACAACCATGTGAAGGCCCTCGAGGCCGAGGTGCGACAGTTGTCCGACCTCCTCAAAGTAGGGCAGTCGGAGATCGTGGCACGGGCGAGAAAGCTGCTGACACAACTCAAGGACAAAGAACGCGAATTGGAAGAGGTAAAACTGAAGATGGCCGGAGGCGCGGCGGCTATCTCACACGTCAAGACCATTGCGGGTGTCGCGGTTCATGTGCAAAGGACCGATGGATTGGACACGACGGCGATGCGCACCCTGGCCGACCAATTGCGGGACAAGCTGAAGAGCGGCGTCATTGCGCTTGGCGCCGAGGTCGAGGCCGGGAAAGTCTCGTTGCTCGTGGTCGTCACGAAAGATTTGATCGGCCGCCTGAAGGCAGGGGAGCTGATTAAGCCGATGGCGCTCGAGGTCGGCGGGACGGGAGGTGGCCGTCCGGAAATGGCCCAGGCAGGAGGGAAAGATGCCTCACGTCTGGATATGGCGCTCGAAAAGGTTTTTAGCCTGGTCGAAACCGTGCTCCAGCGGTAAACTCTGATGGCAACCAGGATCTTAGCCCTCGACTATGGAACCAAGCGGATGGGCGTGGCGCTAAGTGACGAACTTGGGTGGACCGCTCAACCACTGGAAACGTTCGAGCGGAGGACCCTTGATCGGGACCTCGCGCATATTCAACAGTTGGTGAGTGAGCACGATGTCCGCGAGGTGTTGATCGGACTGCCGCTACGACTTAATGGTGAAGAAGGCCCGGCAGTTCAGGCCGTCCATCTGTTTGTCGACCGGCTCGGCGAAGTCTTGTCGGTGCCCATCGTCATGTGGGACGAGCGGATGACGACTCGATCGGCGGAAGAATTATTGATCGCCGCCGATGTCAGCCGAAAAAAGCGCAAGGGGGTTGTCGATCGTGTGGCCGCGGCCATTCTTTTGCAAGGCTATCTTGAAGCCAAGACGGCTTCAGCCAGCACCGGCGCGGAACATGGCTCGGTGCAAGAGACAGAGGAAGTGTGGGTAGAGTCATCGTCAACCGACCAATCGCATGATGGTTCGTGGGATCCTCATCACCGCCGTCACTCTCGTCGTCCTCGCCGGGGTGGTCGGGTATCTCATGATCCGATGGGCTGAAGCTCCCGTTCTGTCTGAGGCCGACCATCCTCAAGAGAAGATTGTGGTGATCCCCGAAGGGGCCACATTCAACCAAGTCGCAACTCTCCTTGAACGGGAGCAGTTGATCAGAAGCCGCTCGGCCTTTCTCCTACTGGGGAAATCACAGGAGGCGGACCGCAAGATCCATCCTGGAGAATATGCGCTCCATGCCGCCATGCCGCCGGCAGAGATGCTGTCGAGGTTTCTGGCCGGTCGCGTGGTACTGCATGCCGTCACGATTCCCGAGGGCTATGCGATGAATCAGATTGCTGATGTTCTGGAAGAACATCACATCGCCAAGCGCGAGGAGTTTCTCAGGCTGGCGTCAGACAAGTCGTTCGTGAAGACCTTGGGTGTGGATGCGGACTCAGCGGAGGGCTATCTGTATCCCGATACCTACCGGTTTGCGAGACCGACGGCAGCAAAAGACGTGATCAAAGCGATGGTGGATCAGTTCGATCATGTCATGACCCAAGAGTTGAAAGGGCGGGCCAAGGAGATCAATCTTACGGTGCATCAAGTCCTGACCCTTGCCTCAGTTATTGAAAAAGAAACGGGGACAGGAAGTGAACGGCCGCAGATTTCAGCGGTCTTTCATAATCGGTTGAAGAGACACATTCCGCTCCAGAGCGACCCGACCGTCATCTATGGGTTGCCGAATTTTGACGGTAATCTCCATAAAAAAGATCTCTTCCACCCCAGCCCCTACAACACCTATCGGTGGGCGGGGTTGCCGCCTGGCCCGATCGCGAGTCCTGGAGCAGAAGCGATTCGCGCGGCCCTCTATCCCGTTCCATCCGCATATCTGTATTTCGTGTCTCGGAACGATGGGACCCATCAATTTTCCGCCACACTCGGTGAACACAACAAGGCGGTGGAAAAGTACCAAAAACGTCCGTTCCGAAAGGAACGGCGTTCGCAGACATTCATGGTTCCAAAGAGCAACGTGAGTCATCACGAAAAAGGAGTCTCGTAGCGCATGGCACGTTGGAATCTACCCGCACTGATCGACCATACCGTCCTGAGGCCGGAGGCGACGAAGCAGGATGTGCTTCGGCTCTGCGAGGAGGCGAAGGCCTATGGGTTTACCGTTATCTTTGTCCCGCCCTGTTATGTTGATGACGCGGCCGCCGCGATCGCGGGCACGAACATTCGGCTTGGGATCCCGATCGGATTTCCGCTGGGTGGGCATACGACGAGCACGAAAGTGGCGGAAGCGGTCGAGGCGGTTTCTCGTGGGGCCCGCGTGTTGGATATGGTGCTGAACGTTAGCCGACTGAAATCCGCCGACCACGACTATGTGCGGACCGATATTGCTGAAGTCGTGAAGGCGACCCCAGGGGTTGAGCACAAAGTCATCCTTGAGACCTGTTATCTGACTCAGGAAGAAAAACGAACCGCCTGTCATCTTGTCGTGGAGGCCGGAGCGGACTATGTCAAGACCTCGACAGGGTTTGGAGCTGCCGGAGCTACCGTCGAGGATGTTTGTTTGATGAAGCAGACCGTAGCCGGAAAGGCCAGGGTCAAGGCATCAGGTGGCATTCGGGACTGGAAGACCACGCTGGCGATGCTCGAGGCCGGGGCGGATCGGATTGGCACGAGTGCCAGCCTCGCGATTCTCAATCAATGGCATCTATCGGTAGGCCAAGGCGGATAGCTCGATGGGAGAACAGAGACAAGCACCTCGCCATCATGTGGATTGCTCGGTCACGTTTGTGGTTGAGGATATCTCAGGATCAGGAACCGTCTTCAACCTGTCGGAAGAGGGCTGTGCGATCGAAAGAACGGTGCCAGTGCCGCCGACAGGCTATGCCTCGCTATTCATTACCATCCCTGGCGATTCTGATCCGGTCGTCATCGACCTGGCACGACTCCGGTAGGTAACCCGTTCAGAGTTCGGGTGTGAGTTCCGAATTATGAGCCAGGCCGCACGCAAGCGGGTCCAACGGTATCTCGTGATGGATCGTGGGGCGTAATTGCGGGAACTCTCCATCCTCTATCTTTTTGATGATTCCATCCGTCCCTCCGTCTATTCACGGCTAATTGGAAGCGTGAGTCGATGATCAGGTGAGTACCCCTCCCTCTTGTGGATGGGGGTAGGATCTGAGCTTTCCCGGGTGAGGCTGATTACAGCCAGGCCAGGGCCATAATGTTGTCCCTCTTGCCGATCTGGATCGTACGGCTTTGATGCAGCGATCATTTTCGCCCATGTCCTCTTGGATCCTCGCGATGGTTCCATACGTCTCTATGTCAATGTGCGCTGATTTGATAGAGTGAATCGATGATCAAGCGAGTGATTCTCCTTGTTATTGATGGGTGTGGGATCGGGGCCTTGCCCGATGCGGCAGACTATGGCGATGTTGAGGCGAATACCCTTGTCCATCTTGCCGATTCCGTTGGGGGCCTCAGTCTACCGAATTTGGAAATGCTTGGGTTGGGACATGTCGCGCCGATCAAAGGTGTGCGAACTATGGGGCAACCGAGCGGGTGCTTTGGGCGGCTGGCCTCCGCATCGGCAGGGAAAGATTCTGTGGTGGGGTATTGGGAGATGAGCGGGGTGGTTGAGCAGGAGAGGGTCGCTGTCTGTCGTTCGGGTGTCCCCACGTCGATCGTGGATATGATCGAGCAAGTGTTCGGCCGAAAATCAATCGGTCGGGAGGTGGCATTGATGAGCGGGATGCTCCGTCGGTATGGGGTGGAGCATATGGCCACGGGAGCGCCGATCCTCTGGGCCGATGGAGGCAATACCTGTTTCCTTGCCATGCATGAATCGATTATGGCCGCGTCGGAATTCCATCATCGCTGCCGTGAAGTTCGAAAAACAGCCAAGGAGGCTGGGGTTCTCCTTCGGGTTGTCGCGCAGCCGGTGAGTGGGGGGCATGATCAACTTCGTCCGTCCGCTGGACGAAAGGATTGTGTGCATGAGCCACCTGGTGTGACCATGTTCGATGTCCTGAGTCGATCCGGTCAGATCGCCATGGGGGTGGGAAAAGTGTATGATCTCTTCAGCGGCCGCGGATTTACGAAAGCCTTTCCAATTGCATCGGGGATTGCGGGCTTGGAGGAAGTGATCGGCATGGTGAACAAGGTACCGCGCGGGCTCCTCTGTGCAAGTGTGGACCTCTGGTCAGAGGAGCCGACACAAACGGCCACGGCTCTGCAAGCGTTTGATCGTCGGTTGCCGGAGTTGTTTGAAAAATTGCGCCTCGGCGATATGGTCATGGTCACCGGTGATCATGGAAGAGACGGCTCATTACCCGGCAAAACCTCGACAAGGGAATATGTGCCGCTTTTTGTTACCGGTCCAAAATTGGCTCAAGGGGTTGATTTGGGGACGAGGGCGACAGCTGCAGACGTGGGGCAGACGATTGCCGAGGCATTGGGTGCGGATCGGGTGCTGCATGGCGAGAGTTTTCTGAATGCGCTCAAGTCGGGATAGTATACAGTGAAAGCTAAAGCGTGAAACGTAAGCTGAGAAGCGGGAGAGGACGGCGTGTCGTTTGAGGCGAAACTGAGTGAGCTTGGATTGACGCTCCCGGATCCTCCCAAACCGGTTGCCAACTATGTCCCGGTTGTTCGAGTCGGCGATCTCCTGTTTCTCTCCGGGGTGCTGCCCTCACGCGATGGCCAGCTCATCATGACGGGCAAGCTGGGCCTTGAATTGACAACTGAGCAGGGGAAAGAGGCCTCACGAGTGGCCGTCTTGAATGGCTTGAGTATCGTCAAGCACGAGGTTGGGTCATTAGATCACATTAAACGCATCGTCAAAATGGTCGGCCATATTGCCTCGGCACCCGGGTTTACGGATCAACCGCAAGTGCTCAACGGTGCGTCGGATCTGCTCGTGTCCGTCTTTGGTGATGCCGGCCGCCACGCGCGTGTCGCCGTCGGTGCTGCAGAACTGCCACGACAAGCACCAGTCGAAATTGAATTGATCGTTCAGGTTCTTCTCTAGCTTGCCTTGACTCTTTAAAAAACCACTTGTTAAAGTCGGTTATGGTACAGGTCATGGCTCCACCCTTCCAGCCTCATTTCTGAAAGGTCACCCATGCAACGACTCGTTCCGGTCACTCTATGCGTTGTCTCCCTGTTGCTGCTGTCTCACGAGGGTGCCGCTGCAGCAAAAAAGAATAAGCCCATCGAGAGCAAGGTTACCGTTGAGCCCTTGACGAACATGGCGACTCCCGGCGCGACGGTCACACTGAGCGGGAAGGGATTTGGTCCCTTCAAGTCGACCTCTTTCAACAAGGTGACTGTCAGTGGGTTGTCGGCTCTGGTGCAGCGATGGGAAGACGAACTCATTGAGGTCAAAGTTCCGTTCAAGGCGACGAGCGGGTTTGTCGAGATTCTACTCGGGAAGAAGAAGGTGCTTGCCGGGCTGTTAACGATTGTCACACCCCAGATCGAAGCCATCACACCGACGGAAGCTGAGCGTGGCTCCATCCTGCAGATCACCGGGCAGCATTTTGGTCTGTCCGCTGGGGCGCGCGATCCCAATACGATGTTTGGGGTGAACGATGTGATCGTTGGTGGGGTGGTTGTGCGCCCGAGGCGCTGGAAGGATGATAGCATCGAGTTGGAGATTCCTGCCAATGCGGCAAGCGGTGATGTGGTGGTGCGGTTGGCCTCTTCGGACCCGCTTCCGGACGGATCCTGCTGTGCGCCGGTTGAGTATGTCAGGAGCAATGCTGTTCTACTCAAGCTAATGCCCTCGATTCGGGTAGATCCGGTCAGTGGGCCTGTCGGAACGAAGGTGGTCCTCTTTGGTCAAGGATTTGGTCAGACGAAAGAACGGTTGGATGACGGGGTGTTTATCGCGGGAAAACCTGCGACGATTGCTCAATGGAAAGACGACGTGATCGTGGTCCATGTCCCGCTTGAGGCTGAGTCCGGTCCACTGATGCTGAGACTGCAGGGACAAGAACGGGTGCTGACACAGTTTACGGTTCATGTTCCTCATATCACAACGCTGAGCCCTTCCAGCGCTCCGATTGGGACCTTGCTGCGGATTAACGGCGAACACTTCGGGTTTTACTCCGAGAGTGGTTCCACGCCATACAACTTCATGGATTTCAATACAGGGCAGAATCGAGTTGAGATCGGCGGGGTGCCGGCCGTCATCTACCGCTGGAACGATGATCGGATCGATGTGTGGGTTCCTTTCAGCGCGAAAAGCGGGAAGGTGGTGATCTATCGGAGCGCCACGAAGCCGAATCTCGGGGGACTCTGCTGTGCTGAACGGGGGACGATGGCGATTGAGGCTGGGGACTTCACAGTGGTGACGCCCATGGTTGAAACCTATGACCCCAAGTCCGCCGGGTTGGATGCCACGGTGACCATCAAAGGAAGCGGATTTGGGACATTCTTGAAGACCGCAGAACATGCTGATCTTGGATTAAATCAGAAGGCGTACAAACGGCGAACAGACATTGAGATCAATGAGCCAGAGACCAGTGCAACGGTTGTGTCGAATGTCTCCCGCACAGAAGTGCTTTTCAATGGTGCGGCGGCTCTGGTGCAGTCATGGTCGGATCAGGAGATCGTGGTCAAAGTCCCACACCGCAACCTGTACGGTATAGGAAAGAAAGGTGACTTTTTCGATGATCTTGCCACAGGGCCTCTGGTGGTTCGTCGAGGATCCTGGGATCTCCTGCCCGATGGTACCTGCTGTTCGCCGAAGAAATGGCTGACGGTGGAAGCCGGCCAGTTCACCATCGAGGCGAAGGGACTTCCTGACGACGGCTACTGGACAAATAACAGACCCGACGCGAGCACCAATCAATAATGCCTGGGTCACTCCACGTTGGCCGTACGCGATCACGTACTCTCTCTTTGTTACTGTTGATCGGAGCGCTGGGGCTTCCGCAATTGGCGGGGAGCAGCGAGAGTGCCCTTTCCCTCACCACCCAAGCGAGTTCCACCAAAGCTACGTTGCTGAGCATTCAGTTTCCTACGCCTCAGCATGGTTGGGCGGTGGGTTCAGGTGGAACGATTCTCAAAACCATCGATGGCGGGAAGAAGTGGAAGCGGGTGGTGAGTGGAACGACGACCTTGCTCACATCCGTGTACTTTATAGACTCGCTGAATGGATGGGTGACCGGTGCCGGAGGATGGCTCAGCCGTACGACAAATGGGGGGGAGTCCTGGTCTCGGCAGCCATTAGATAGCCAGCAGCCGTTGTACGCAGTCTCTTTTTCGTCTCCAACTGTCGGATGGGTGGTTGGTGGAGGCGGTACCATTTTTTCCACCACGGATGGGGGGCGGCATTGGAGAGAGCAGGCCAGCGGGACCTCGGCGGCCCTCTATGCCGTACAATTTCTCAATGAGCAACAGGGGACCATCGCGGGTGCACTGGGAACAATCCTATCGACTTCCGACGGCGGTGCAACATGGACCCCACACACCACGCAGAGCGCGGCGACCTTATTCGACGTCTTTTTTACCGATGCGATGACGGGCTGGGCGGTCGGCAATGCCGGGGCATTGTTTCAGACAACCGATGGTGGCGCCAACTGGGTGGATCAGACGCTGCCCTGCGGGCGTACTTGTACGAGGCTCACTGATTTGTTGAAGATCCGGTTCACGAGCCGACAAGAAGGCTGGATTGTCGGCGAGCGAGGAGCGTTGTATCGGACGACTGATGCCGGTCTTACTTGGAGCGAGGGAACATCGATTGCTCCGGTCTCTCTTTTTGGACTCAGTCTTCCTGATCAATCGCAGGGGTGGGTGAGCGGCGAGAACGGGACCATCGTACATCTGCAACTGAATCGCTGAATCCAGCAGATCTCGCCAACCGACAACACACGGTCGTTGCACCATTCACGGTGAGGGAATGCGCCTCGTCGGCTAAGATCCTTTGGGTCTGCCGCGTGGCCGGAGTGTTGACTCCATGCCGAATCGCTTCGCCATCCGGCTTACCCAGGCATCGTCGCCGAAAGGCCGTCCTCGCTGCACACTCACGCGAAGGTTTTCCAGCTCCTCGCCTGTTTCATGACGATTCACCCGCGCAATCCAATTGCGTGGGGGAGGGACTGGCCAGTCGCTCAGCCAGCCTGTGAGTTTTGCGTCCCCTTGAGTGCGTCGCCATAGGCTACCCCATCGCCAGTTTTCCGCCTGTCTGACCAGCTTGGCCCGCAGCGCATTGCGTTCCACATAACGTGCAACGGTCAAAAAGTGCTCATCCGTCTGAACGGGGAAGGACTTGAAGCGGCCTTGATAGACCGGGCCTGTGCCGGCTGTCTCATGCTGGACATGCCAACGTTGCGTATGGGTCACGGTGATCCATCGGAGGTTTTCCGAGAGCTCTCCATCCTGGCGAGGCCAGAGGAGGAGATGCCAGTGAGTGGGCATGAGGCAATAGGCGGCGATACGGATTCGGAATGCGGCGTGGGCTTCGGCTAGAACGGCTTCAAAGGCGATATAGTCTGCCGGGGTCTCAAACAAGGGGAGTCGGCCGACTCGACGGTTCAGGACGTGATAGGCAAGATTCCCGGCAGCAAGACGAGGACGACGCGGCATAGATATCTTGTAACTAACCTGCCATGAGGTTGTCAAGAAAAAGAGTCCCGACCCCATAATAGGGCAATGAAACGGGTACGATCCCTTTAACCCGCGGCAACGGTCTCGGCTTCTTGGGTAGCCAGACTCTTTCTCCGATTTTTGGAAATGGTGCGGTCGATAATGGCACCACAATTGAGGCATTTCCAGGCATAGAATACGAGAAAGAAATCCGAGAGCCGCTCCAGCAGCATCGTTCCTTTGCACTTCGGACAGTCCATCGATCCCTCCTAGGGTGACTAGGTTTACCGC
>Ga0224500_10001345_pt1 | contig 14659 bp, 10 predicted proteins | sample SF_Oct11_sed_USG_FD_168126 | JGI IMG/M metagenome (GOLD analysis project Ga0224500, IMG submission 168126) | Sediment microbial communities from San Francisco Bay, California, United States - SF_Oct11_sed_USGS_4_1 | ecosystem: Environmental > Aquatic > Marine > Sediment | place: USA: California... | reverse complement strand
CGTCGCCGGCCACCTGCGCGGCGATCGGCAAGATGGGCATCCCCGAGATGCGTAAGCGCGGCTACGACGCCGACCTGGCAACCGGCGCCATCGCCGCTGGTGGCACGCTGGGTATCCTGATCCCGCCGAGCATCACGATGATCCTGTACGGCATCGCCTCGGAGACGTCGATCGGTCGCCTGTTCATCGCCGGCATCATCCCGGGCCTGCTGATGGTGGGGCTCTTCATGGCCTGGGCGCTCTTCCTGAGCTGGAAACGCGGCACCAAGCTGGTCGACAGCGAACGCATCTACTCGATCAAGGAAAAGCTCGAGCTGATGCCCAGGCTGCTGCCATTCATCGCGGTGATCGTCGGCGTTGTCTATTCGCTGTACGGCGGCATCGCCACGCCCTCGGAGGCAGCGGGCGTCGGTGCGATGCTGTGCTTGGTGATGGTGATCGTGATCTATCGCGTCTGGAAGCCGATGGATCTGTGGAACATCTTGCGCGACGGGCTGCGCGAGTCGGGCATGCTGCTGATGATCATCGGCACCTCGATCCTGTTTGGCTACATGATGTCGTCGCTGCAGGTCACCCAGGCCGTGGCCACATCGATCGGCGAGCTTCAGGTCAACCGCTGGGTCGTGCTCGCGGCGATCAATCTGATGCTGCTGGTCGCGGGCTGCTTCCTGCCGCCGGCGGCCATCATCCTGATGACCACGCCGATCCTGATGCCGGTGATTACCGCGGCGGGCTTCGACCCGATCTGGTTCGGCGTGATCCTGACGATCAACATGGAGTTGGGCCTGATCACACCGCCGGTGGGCCTGAACCTGTTCGTCATCAACGGCATCACGCCCGACGTCAAGCTGCCAACGATCCTGAAGGGGGCATTCCCCTTCATGCTGTGCATGGTCCTGGCGATCCTGATCCTGTGCGTGTTCCCCGAATTGGCCACCTGGCTGCCGTCGAAGGTGATGGGGTAGGCGCGGGCCGACCGATCAGTCCCTCTGGGCTGGCGAATCCGCGCGTGTTGCGCGACACGGCGCGCGGGTCGGCCGAAGTGGCGGAGGGAGCGGGATTCGAACCCGCGGGGGGCTGTTAACCCCCACACGCTTTCCAGGCGTGCGACTTAAACCGCTCATCCATCCCTCCGCGCGGAAGTGCGAATTCTAGCGACCGGTCGACGTCGAAGCGCCTTGCCGCATTACCGCCATCGCGCTGGCGATCAGCGAGGAGACCTCGGTCATGTTGCCCGGCACGATCATTGTGTTGTTCTTCTGCGCGAGCTGGCTGTAGGCCTCGACGGCCTTCTCGGCGACCTTCAGTTGCACGGCCTGTTCACCGCCCGGTGACTGGATCGCCGCGGCGATCTTGCGGATCGCGTCGGCGCTCGCCTCGGCCACCGCGACGATGGCGGCGGCCTGGCCCTGTGCCGTGTTGATCTCGGCCTGCTTCTCGCCCTCGGAGCGCGCGATGAAGGCCTCGCGCTCGCCGGTGGCGATGTTGATCTGCTCCTGGCGCCGTCCCTCGGAGGCTGCGATCAGCGCCCGCTTCTCGCGCTCGGCGGTGATCTGGGCCTGCATCGCGTGCAGGATCGCCGCCGGCGGCGTCAGATCCTTGATCTCGTAGCGCAGCACCTTGACGCCCCAGTTCAACGCCGCTTCGTCGAGCGCCTGGACGACGGACGCGTTGATCACATCGCGCTCCTCGAACGTCTTGTCCAGCTCCATGCGCCCGATCACCGAGCGCAGCGTCGTCTGCGCGAGCTGCGTGATGGCGACGATGTAGTTCGACGAGCCGTAGCTCGCGCGCATCGGGTCGGTGACCTGGAAGTACAGGATGCCATCGACCGTGAGCTGGGTGTTGTCCTTGGTGATGCAGACTTGGCTCGGCACGTCCAGCGGAATCTCCTTGAGCACGTGCCGGTAGGCGGCGCGGTCGACGAAGGGCACGAGGAAGTTCAGGCCCGGCGACAGCGTGGCGTGGTACTTGCCCAGCCGCTCGACGACCCAGGCGTGCTGCTGCGGCACGACCTTCACCGCGCGGGCGACGAACATCACGGCGATGACGAGGATGATGATGACGAAGATTTCGTTCACGGCAGTCCTTTTCTGGGGGTTCGGATTCAGTCGGCGCGTTCGACGTGCAGGCGATTGCCTTCGACGCGCCGGATGACATGGCGGCCAGGCCGCGGCGTGCCGCTTCCGGCATGGCGCACGGACCAGCGGGCACCACGGTATTGGGCGCTGGCGGTGCCGTCGGCGTCCCACTCGACCACGTCGACATGCTCGCCGATGTCGAGGTTCACGTCGCGGTTCTCGGACGCGTGCACCGCAGGGCGCGTTCCGCCGCGCTTGAGGTGCCAGGCCGCCACCGCGCCACCGCCGACAACGGCGGCCGACAGCATCTGGGCGGTGAATCCGAGTCCGAAGTGCGCGGCGATCGCCCCGGCGGCTGCACCAAGCGCGAGCATCAACAGGTAGAACGTGCCCGTCGCGAGTTCCGCGGCCACGAGCGCACCCGAGGCGATCCACCACCAGGTTGACAGGCTCCAGTCCATGGCATCGTTTCCCAGTCGGTGTGGCGGTATGGCGAGGCAGTGTATCGGCTCTACACTGCGCGCACTTCGGCGTGACCCAGGGTACGGCATCGATGCACCGCTTCCACTTCCCGATCGTCATCATCGACGAGGACTACCGCAGCGAGAACTCCTCAGGCCTGGGCGTGCGTGCGCTGGCACAGGCGATCGAGAAGGAGGGCTTCGAGGTCGTCGGCACCACGAGCTACGGTGACCTCGCTTCGTTCGCGCAGCAGCAAAGCCGGGCCAGCGCCTTCATCCTGTCGATCGACGACGAGGAGATCACCTCGGGCCCCGAGCTGGGACCTGCCGTGCTCAAGCTGCGCGAGTTCATCCGCGAGATCCGTTTCCGCAACGCCGACATCCCGATCTACCTGTACGGCGAGACCCGCACGTCGCAGCACATCCCGAACGACATCCTGCGCGAGCTGCACGGCTTCATCCACATGTTCGAGGACACGCCGGAGTTCGTCGCGCGCCACATCATCCGCGAGGCGAAGAGCTACCTCGACGGGCTGGCGCCGCCGTTCTTCAAGGCGCTGATGGGCTATGCCAACGACGGGTCCTATTCCTGGCATTGCCCGGGGCACAGCGGGGGCGTGGCCTTTCTCAAGAGCCCGGTGGGCCACATGTTCCATCAGTTCTTCGGCGAGAACATGCTGCGCGCGGACGTCTGCAACTCGGTCGAGGAACTCGGCCAGTTGCTCGACCACACCGGCCCGGTGGCGCAGAGCGAGCGCAATGCGGCGCGCATCTTCAACGCCGACCACTGCTTCTTCGTCACCAACGGCACCAGCACGAGCAACAAGATGGTATGGCACCACACGGTGGCGCCCGGCGATGTCGTCGTGGTGGACCGCAACTGCCACAAGAGCATCCTGCACTCGATCATCATGACCGGTGCGGTGCCGGTGTTTCTGACGCCCACGCGAAATCACCTGGGCATCATCGGCCCGATCCCCGAAAGCGAGTTCGAGCCGGAGACGATCCGCCGCAAGATCGCGGCCAACCCGCTGCTGGCCGGCGTCGACGCGAGCAAGGTCAAGCCGCGCATCATGACCCTCACCCAGAGCACCTACGACGGCGTGCTCTACAACACCGAGGTCATCAAGGCCAAGCTCGACGGCTGGATCGACAACTTGCACTTCGACGAGGCCTGGCTGCCGCACGCCGCGTTCCACCCGTTCTATGAGAAATTCCATGCGATGGCGAAGTACATGCCGCGTCCCAAGAACGCGGTCGTGTACGCCACCCAGAGCACGCACAAGCTGCTGGCGGGACTCAGCCAGGCCTCGCAGGTGCTTGTGCAGGACTCGCAGCGCGTCAAGCTCGACCGCCACCTCTTCAACGAGGCCTACCTGATGCACACGTCGACTTCGCCGCAGTACGCGATCATCGCGAGCTGCGACGTGGCGGCTGCCATGATGGAGCCGCCTGGCGGCAGGGCCCTGGTCGAGGAAAGTCTGCGCGAGGCGCTGGATTTCCGCCGCGCGATGCGCAAGGTCGACAAGGAGTTCGGCCGCGAGTGGTGGTTCAAGGTCTGGGGGCCTGAAAAGCTCGCTGCCGAGGGCATCGGCAATCGCGACGCCTGGCTGCTGGGCGCCAACGAGAAGTGGCATGGTTTCGGCGACCTGGCCGCCGGCTTCAACCTGCTCGACCCGATCAAGAGCACGATTGTCACGCCGGGGCTGGACGTGGCCGGCAAGTTCGCCAAGACCGGCATCCCGGCCTCGATCGTCACCAAGTTCCTGGCCGAGCACGGCGTCGTCGTCGAGAAGACCGGGCTGTACTCGCTGTTCGTCATGTTCACGATCGGCATCACCAAGGGCCGCTGGAACACCCTGCTGACGGCACTGCAGCAGTTCAAGGACGACTACGACCGCAACCAGCCGATGTGGCGCATCCTGCCCGAGTTCTGCGCCGCACATCCGACCTACGAGCGGCTGGGCCTGCGCGACCTGTGCCAGTCGATCCATGAGATGTACGCCAAGTTCGACGTGGCTCGCCTGGTGACCGACATGTACCTGTCGGACCTGCAGCCGGCGATGAAGCCGGCCGACGCCTACGCCCGCATCGCGCACCGCGAGACCGAGCGCGTGGCCATCGAGGCGCTCGAGGGCCGCATCACTACCGCGCTGTTGACGCCGTACCCGCCCGGCATCCCGCTGCTGATCCCGGGCGAGCGTTTCAACAAGAAGATCGTCGACTACCTGCTGTTCACGCGCGAATTCAACGCGCGCTTCCCGGGTTTCGACACCGACGTGCACGGCCTGGTGGCCGAGGAGGCGCCGGGTGGTGCGCGCTACTTCGTCGACTGCGTGCGCGGCTGAGCGCGCGTCGCGAGTGCGGCCTCAGCCGCCCGAGGCGATCGACCCTGCCTGGCTGAAGCCGCCGTCGACGTACATGACCTCGGCACTGACGCCGGCGGCCAAATTCGACAGCAGGAAAGCGGCCGCGTTGCCGACATCGTCGATCGTCACGTTGCGGCGGATCGGCGCGGCGGCGGCGAAGTCGGCCAGCAGCTTGCCGATGTCCTTGATGCCCGAGGCGGCCAGTGTCTTGATCGGGCCGGCAGAGATCGCGTTGACCCGGATGCCGCGCCCGCCCAGGCTTTGCGCCAGGAAGCGCACGCTGGACTCGAGCGAGGCCTTGGCCAGGCCCATCGTGTTGTAGTTGGGAACGTAGCGCACGGCACCCAGGTAGCTGAGCGTCAGCAACGCCGCCCCAGGGCGCAGCCGCGGCAATGCTGCCTTGGCCATTGCGGGAAAGCTGTAGGCGGAGATCTCATGGGCGGTGCGGAAGGCCTCGCGCGAGAAGCCCTCGAGGAAGTCGCCGGCGATCGACTCGCGCGGCGCGAACGCGATCGCGTGCACGAAGCCGTCGAATTGATCCCAGTGCTGGCCGAGCTGCTCGAACAGTCGCTCGATCTGGACGTCCTCGGAGACGTCGCAGTCGAAGGTGAGACTCGAACTGAACTCGGCGGCGATCTCGGCGATGCGCTCGCGGAAGCGATCACCCTGGTAGCTGAAGGCGAGCTCCGCACCTTCGCGTCGACAGGCGCGGGCGATCCCATAGGCGAGCGACCTGGAGTTGAGCACGCCGGTCACGAGGAGGCGCTTGCCGGCCAGAAAACCCATGGTGTCTCCGTGTCTTGCTCCAAGCCTCCCATTCTGGCACGGGGCAGGCTGGCGCTTGAAGGCATGCCTCTTGCAAGGTACAATGCGGGCTTCGCTGAAAACCCCGAATGGGCGGATTTCAACATCCTGCCCTTTTTTTTTGCTCGATCGCTTTTCCCTCTTGCACGACCCCGGATGACCTGGCAGCAAGCCGTCGAACGCACCGTGACCGGCCTCGGCTACGAGCTGGTCGACCTCGAACGCTCGGGGGGCGGGCTGCTGCGCGTGTTCATTGATCGGGTGCCTGGACATCGCTACCCGAGCGCAGACAGCGAGTTCGTGACGGTCGAGGACTGCGAGACCGTGACCCGCCAGCTGCAGTATGTGCTCGAGGTCGAGCATTGCGACTACGCGCGCCTGGAAGTCTCGTCGCCGGGACTGGACCGCCCGCTCAAGCGCGAGGCCGACTTCATGCGGTTCGCCGGGGCCGCGATCGAATTGACGCTGAAGTTGCCGTTCCAAGGACGCAAGAAGTTCAAGGGTGTGCTGGCCGCCCGTGAGGGGGGCTGGCGCCTGACGATGGAGCCGCAGGCCAAAGGGGCGCCCGAGCAGGCGCTCGACTTCGCGTTCGGCGAGGTGCGCGAGGCGCGCCTCGTGCCGGTGGTGAATTTCAAGGGTCGGCAGGCCGTCCAGCCTGCAGCCGCTGAGTTGCTGAAGTGAGAAGAAGATGAATCGCGAAATGCTGATGCTGGTTGATGCCATCTCGCGCGAGAAGACGGTGCCGCGTGACACCGTATTCGGTGCGGTCGAGTCTGCGCTGGCCCAGGCCACAAAGAAGCTGCACGGCGGCGAGGTCGACATCCGCGTCGCGATCGACCGCGAGACCGGCGACTACGAGACCTTCCGCCGTTGGCACGTGGTGGCCAACGAGGCGGGTCTGCAGATTCCCGATGCCGAAGTCCTGCTGTTCGAGGCGCAGGAACAGATTCCGGACATCGAGGTCGACGACCACATCGAGGAGCCGATCGATTCGGTCCCGATCGGGCGCATCGGCGCGATGGCGGCCAAGCAGGTGATCCTGCAGAAGATCCGCGATGCCGAACGAGAGCAGTTGCTCAACGACTTCCTCTCGCGCGGCGAGAAGATCATGGTCGGCAGCGTCAAGCGCCTCGACAAGGGCGACATCATCGTCGAGTCGGGGCGGGTCGAGGGGCGCCTGAAGCGCACCGAGATGATCCCCAAGGAAAACCTGCGGTCGGGCGATCGGGTGCGTGCCTACATCCTGGGCGTCGACCAGACAGTGCGCGGCCCGCAGATCATGCTGTCGCGTTCGAGCCCCGACTTCATGAAGGAGTTGTTCGCGCAGGAAGTGCCCGAGATGGACCAGGGCCTGCTCGAGATCAAGAGTTGCGCGCGTGACCCGGGCAGTCGGGCCAAGATCGCCGTGCAGTCGCACGACAAGCGCGTCGACCCGATCGGCACCTGCGTGGGCGTTCGCGGTTCGCGCGTCACCGCCGTCACCAACGAACTGGCCGGTGAGCGTGTCGACATCGTGCTGTGGTCCGACGATCCTGCGCAGTTCGTTATCGGCGCGCTGGCGCCGGCCAACGTATCGTCGATCGTGGTCGATGAGGAGCGTCACGCGATGGATGTCGTCGTTGACGAGGAGAACCTCGCAATCGCGATCGGCCGTGGCGGCCAGAACGTGCGGCTTGCCTCCGAGCTCACCGGTTGGCGCATCAACATCATGACCGCCGAGGAGTCCGAGGCGAAGCACGCCAAGGAAAGCGAGTCGGTGCGCAGGCTGTTCGTCGACAAGCTCGACGTCGATGCGGAAGTCGCGGACCTGCTGATCTCCGAGGGATTCAACAGCCTCGAGGAGGTGGCCTACGTGCCGATGCAGGAGATGCTCGAGATCGAGGGCTTCGACGAAGACACGGTCAACGAGCTGCGCACGCGCGCGAAAGACGCATTGCTCACGATGGAGATCGCGCGCGAGGAGGCGGTCGAAGAAGTCTCACAGGACCTGCGCGACCTCGAGTTCGAGGGTCACGGGTTGACCCCTGAGCTGATCGGCAAGCTGGCCGAGGGCGGCATCCACACCCGCGACGATCTGGCCGACCTGTCGGTCGACGAGCTGACCGAGATGACTGGCATCGACGACGAACAGGCCAAGGCGCTGATCATGAAAGCGCGTGAGCACTGGTTCAACGACTGACGCCGCAACGACGAAGATCGCACACACATGGCCGCCACCACCGTTGCCCAATTCGCTGCCGAGCTGAATCGCCCGGCGGCAACGCTGCTCGACCAGCTCACCGCGGCCGGCGTGGCCAAGCGGTCGGTCGACGATGCCCTGACCGAAGCCGACAAGGCTCGCCTGCTCGACCATCTGCGCCTGTCGCACGGCAGCGCGGCGGCCAGTGAGCGCAAGAAGATTAGCATCACGCGCAAGAGCACGACCGAGATCAAGCAGGCCGACGCCACGGGCAAGGCACGCACGATCCAGGTCGAGGTGCGCAAGAAGCGCACGTTCGTCAAGCGCGACGACGCCCCCGCGGCCGAGGAGCCGGTTGCCGAGCCGGTCGCGCCGGTCATTGACGACGACGAGCTCGAGCGGCGCGCCGACGAGGCGCGTCGCCAAGCCGAACTGCTGCGGCGCCAGGAAGAAGAGCTTGCCGAGAAGCGCCGCCTGCGCGAGCAACAGGAGCAGCGCGAGCGCGACGCAGCCGAAGCGCGTGCACAGGCTGCGGCCGACCGCGCTGCGAGCGAGCTTGCGGCGGGTGCTCCGCCGGCGGAGCCGCCCGCGGCGGCGGCGCCGGCGCCGGTTGCCGAGGCGCCCAAGCCGGCCGTCGTGCGCGTGGTGAAGGCTGCGGACAACGACGCCGCAGACAAGCAGCGGCTCGTCGACCTCGAGAAGCGCCGCAAGGCGGCGGAAAGCGAGGCTGCGGCGATCCGCGCCATGATGAGCGCGCCCAAGAAGGTGCTGGTGGCGAAGAAGGCCGAAGAAGCCAAGCCCGAGGCGAAGGCCGACGCGGGCATCAAGGGCACGATCCACAAGGCTGCGGCCAAGCCCGGCGCGGCTGCGCCCGGCGCCGCCAAGCCGGGCGAGAAGAAATCGGTCAAGAGCGAGAAGCTGTCTTCGAGCTGGGCCGACGACGCGGCCAAGAAGCGCGCGCTCAAGACCCGTGGCGACACCGCTGGCGGCGCCGCGCGCGCCGGCTGGCGCTCGCCCAGAGGCCGGGGACGCGGCGAACGGGGCGATGCCGGCGGCAATGGCGCAGCTGCCGCGCCCGCCGAGTTCGTGGTCCAGGAGGTGCATGTCCCCGAGACCATCACCGTGGCCGACCTGGCGCACAAGATGAGCGTCAAGGCCGCCGAGGTGGTCAAGCAGCTGATGAAGCTTGGCCAGATGGTGACGATCAACCAGTCGCTCGACCAGGAGACTGCGATGATCCTTGTCGAGGAGATGGGCCACAAGGCGTTGGCTGCCAAGCTCGACGATCCGGACGCCTTCACCGAGGAAGAGCAGGCGGCGCAGACTGGCGAGCTGCAATCGCGCGCGCCGGTGGTCACGGTGATGGGCCACGTTGACCACGGCAAGACCTCGCTGCTCGACTACATCCGCACGACGCGCGTGGCGGCGGGCGAGGCGGGGGGCATCACGCAGCACATCGGCGCCTACCACGTCGAGACGCCGCGCGGCGTGGTCACGTTCCTGGACACGCCGGGCCACGCGGCGTTCACCGCGATGCGGGCACGCGGCGCCAAGGCGACCGACATCGTGGTCTTGGTGGTGGCGGCCGACGACGGCGTGATGCCGCAGACCAAGGAAGCGATCCACCATGCGAAGGCGGCCGGCGTGCCGATCGTCGTGGCGATGAACAAGATCGACAAACCCGAGGCAAACCCGGAACGCGTGAAGAGCGAGCTGGTGGCCGAACAGGTCGTGCCCGAGGAATTCGGTGGAGAGTCGCCGTTCGTTCCGGTGTCGGCGAAGACCGGCGAGGGCATCGATGCGCTGCTCGAACAGGTGCTGCTGCAGGCCGAAGTGCTCGAGCTCAAGGCCCCGACCGACGCGATGGCCAAGGGCCTGGTGATCGAGGCACAGCTCGACAAGGGCCGCGGCCCGGTGGCCACGGTGCTGGTGCAAAGCGGCACGCTCAAGAAGGGTGATGTCGTGCTGGCCGGTTCGAGCTATGGGCGCGTGCGGGCGATGCTCGACGAGAACGGCAAGCCTGCCGACGAGGCGGGACCGTCGATTCCGGTGGAAATCCAGGGCCTGACCGAGGTTCCCCAGGCGGGCGACGAATTCATGGTGCTGGCCGACGAGCGGCGTGCGCGAGAGATCGCCACCTTCCGCTCGGGCAAGTACCGCGATGTCAAGCTTGCCAAGCAGCAGGCTGCCAAGCTGGAGAACATGTTCGAGCAGATGGGGGCTGGCGCGCAGACCCTTTCGTTGATCGTCAAGGCCGACGTGCAGGGTTCGCAAGAGGCGCTGGCCTCGTCGCTGGCCAAGCTTTCGACCGACGAGGTCAAGGTGCAGGTGGTGCACGCCGCGGTGGGCGGCATCAGCGAGAGCGACGTCAACCTGGCGATCGCCTCCAAGGCGGTGATCATCGGCTTCAACGTGCGCGCCGATGCGCCTGCACGCAAGCTGGCCGAGTCCTCCGGCGTCGACATCCGCTACTACAACATCATCTACGACGCGGTCGATGAGGTGAAGGCGGCGATGGCCGGCATGCTGGCGCCCGAGCAGAAGGAAGAGGTCATCGGCACCGCCGAGATCCGCACCGTGTTCGTGGCCAGCAAGATCGGTACCGTGGCCGGCTCGATGGTCACGGCCGGTCGCGTCACGCGCAATGCGCGTTTCCGCCTGCTGCGCGACAACGTCGTGATCTACACCGGCGAGGTCGATTCGCTCAAGCGAATGAAGGACGACGTCCGCGAGGTGGCCGAGGGCTTCGAGTGCGGCATCAAGCTGAAGAACGTCACTGACATCAAGGAAGGCGACCACCTGGAATTCTTCGAAGTCAAGGAAGTCGCCCGAACCCTCTAGGACCGGACCTTCCGCCAACGTGCAGAAAGCCCCGTCCCCCAAGGCGGGGCTTTCTGGCTTGTGGAGCCCGAGATGACAAAGCACAAACGCACTATCCCCAACCGCAGCTTCCGTGTCGCCGACCAGATCCAGCGCGATGTGGCCGGACTGATCCGCGAGCTGAAGGATCCGCGCATCGGCATGCTCACGATCAATGCAGTCGAGGTCACCCCCGACTATGCGCATGCCAAGGTGCTGTTCTCGCTGTTGGTGGGCGATCCGGCCCAGTGCGAGGCAGCACTCAACGAGGCGGCGGGGTGGCTTCGCAACGGGCTGTTCAAGCGCCTTTCAATTCACACCGTGCCGACACTGCACTTCCAGTTCGATCGAACCACCGAGCGGGCCGCTGAACTCACCGCGCTGATTCGCGAGGCGAATGCCTCGCGCGCGAAGGACGAGTGATGCCAAGGCGCCCGGTGCACGGCGTGTTGCTGCTCGACAAGCCGGTGGGCCTGTCGAGCAACGACGCCTTGCAGAAGGCCAGGCGGCTCCTGGATGCCGAGAAGGCCGGCCACACCGGAACGCTCGATCCGCTCGCCTCGGGCCTGCTGCCGTTGTGCTTCGGTGCGGCGACCAAGTTCTCGCAGGCGAGCCTGGATGCCGACAAGCGCTACCTCGCGACGCTGGGCCTGGGGCGCACGACGACCACCGGCGACCTCGAGGGCGTCACGGCGCTCGAACGACCGGTACGGCTTGACCGCGCCGACATCGATGCCGCGCTGGCTCGCTTCACCGGTCCGATCGACCAGCGCCCACCCATGCATTCGGCGCTCAAGCACGAGGGCCGCGCGCTCTACGAGTACGCGCGCGAGGGACGCGAGGTCGAGCGCCAGGTACGTCGCGTCACCGTGCGCTCGATCGACCTGCTGTCGTGGGCGGGCCCGACGCTGGTGCTCGACGTGCGATGCAGCAAGGGCACCTACATCCGTACCCTCGCCGAGGATCTTGGCGAAGCGCTCGGCTGCGGCGCCCACCTGGCTGCGCTCAGGCGCACGGCCAGCGGCCCGCTGTCGATCGACGACGCCATCACCCTGGACGCGCTGGGCGAGCTGAGCGCGAACGATCGCGAGGCGCGCCTGAAGGCGCCGGACGCGCTGCTGGCCGATTGGCCGGAGTGGCGGCTTTCGGCCGCAGAGGCGGCGAGATTCCTCACGGGTCTGCGGCGCCGCGTCGACGCGCCCGATGAGCCGCGGGTGCGGGTCTATGGGCCTGGCAACAGGTCGCTGCTCGGCGCCGCCCACATCACCGCCGGCGAACTTATCCCTGATCGACTGCTCAGCCCGCTCGAGATCCAAGGCATGAATTGACCACCCACACGCCTTGTGCGTTCGCGTCCCCCCGCGGGGGCGTCGCGGCGCTCGAGGCGGACCAGACCGCACCGACATGAACACCCAGATCCGCAACGTCGCCATCATCGCCCACGTCGACCACGGCAAGACCACGCTGGTGGACCAGTTGCTGCGCCAGTCCGGCACTTTCCGCGAGAACGAGAAGGTGGCCGAGCGCGTGATGGACAGCAACGATCTCGAGCGCGAGCGCGGCATCACGATCCTGGCCAAGAATTGCGCCGTCGAGTGGAAAGGCACGCACATCAACATCGTCGACACGCCGGGCCACGCCGATTTCGGCGGCGAGGTCGAGCGGGTGCTGTCGATGGTCGACGGCGTGCTGCTGTTGGTCGATGCGGTCGAGGGCCCGATGCCGCAGACGCGCTTCGTTACCAAAAAAGCGCTGGCGCTCGGGCTCAAGCCGATCGTCGTGGTCAACAAGGTCGACCGGCCCGGAGCGCGCCCGGACTACGTGATCAACGCGACCTTCGAGCTGTTCGACAAGCTGCATGCCACCGAAGACCAGCTTGATTTCCCGGTGATCTTCGCCTCCGGCCTGAACGGCTGGGCCACGCGAACGCAAGGCGAGGTGGGTACGGACATGGCGCCGCTGTTCGACGCGGTGATCGAGCACGTGCCGCCGCACCAGGGCAGCGAGGCCGAGCCGCTGCAACTTCAAATCTGCTCGCTGGACTACTCCAGCTACGTCGGCCGCATCGGCATCGGCCGCGTGCACAGCGGCGTGCTCAAGCCGGCGATGGATGTTGCCGTGTATGAAGGACCCGAGTCGACGCCGCGCAAGGCGCGCATCAACCAGGTGCTCAAGTTCGAGGGGCTCGCGCGCGTGCCCGCCGACAGTGCCGGGCCGGGTGACATCGTGCTGGTCAATGGCATCGAGGACATCGGCATCGGTGTCACGATCACCTCGCTCGAGGATCCGCGCCCGCTGCCGATGCTCAAGGTCGACGAGCCGACGCTGACGATGAACTTCTGCGTCAACACCTCACCGCTCGCGGGCCGCGAGGGCAAGTTCGTCACCAGCCGCCAGATTTGGGACCGCCTGCAGCGCGAGCTGCAGAGCAACGTGGCGCTCAAGGTCAAGGAGACCGACGAGGACGGCATCTTCGAGGTCTCGGGGCGCGGCGAGCTGCACCTGACCATCCTGCTGGAGAACATGCGCCGCGAGGGCTACGAACTGGCCGTCTCCAAGCCGCGCGTCGTGTTCCACGAGGTCGACGGCGAGCGACAGGAGCCGATCGAACTCGTGACGGTGGATGTCGAGGACAGCCATCAGGGTGGCGTGATGCAGGCGCTCGGCGAGCGCCGGGCGGATCTCGTCAACATGGAGACCGACGGCATGGGCCGAGTGCGCCTGGAGTACCGCATCCCGGCGCGCGGGCTGATCGGATTCTCCAACGAGTTCATGAACCTCACCCGCGGCACCGGGCTGATCTCGAACATCTTCGACGGCTACGAGGCCTTCAAGGGCGAGATCGGCGGGCGCAAGAACGGCGTACTGATCAGCATGGACGACGGCGAGATCGTCACCTATGCACTGGGCAAGCTCGACGACCGCGGCCGCATGTTCGTCAAGCCCGGCGACCCGGTGTACGAGGGCATGATCGTGGGCGTGCACAGCCGCGACAACGACCTCGTCGTCAATGCGGTGCGCCAGAAGCAGCTGACCAACTTCCGTGTCTCGGGCAAGGAGGACGCGATCAAGATCACGCCGCCGATCGATCTGACGCTCGAGTACGCGGTCGAGTTCATCGAGGACGACGAGCTCGTGGAAATCACGCCGAAGAGCATCCGGCTCAGGAAGCGCCACCTCAAGGAGCACGACCGCAAGCGCGCCTCGCGCGAAGCTGCATGAGGCATGGCCGTGCGGTGGCGCTGATGGTCGCCGTGACGCTGATGTGGAGCATGGCCGGCGTGGTGACGCGCTGGCTCGACAGCGCGCGCCCTTTCGAGGTCACGTTCTGGCGAAGCGCTTTCAACGCACTGGCCCTGGTGTTCATGCTCGGCGTGCTGCGCGGGCCGGCCGCGCTCTGGACGTCGCTGAACCGTGGCGGCCGTGCGCTGTGGCTGTCGGGGCTGTGCTGGTGCACGATGTTCACCGCCTTCATGATGGCGATCACGTTGACCACGGTGGCCAACGTGCTTGTGACGATGGCGCTGGCGCCGCTGTTCACTGCATTGGCTGCGCGGCTCGCGCTTGCGCATCGGCTCGCGCCGCGCACCTGGGGCGCGATCGTGCTGGCCGGTATGGGCATCGCGTGGATGTACGCCAGTGAATTGCAGGGCGGCAGGCACCTGCTGGGCACGGCTGTGGCGCTTGCCGTGCCGGTGGCCGCCGCGGTGAACTGGACACTGATCCAGAGCCTGCGCGGTCGGGAGGAGGCGTCCGACATGCTGCCGGCCGTTCTGATCGGCGCGCTGCTGTCGGCTGCGATCACGCTGCCGCTGGCCTGGCCGCTGCAGGCCTCCGGCCATGACGTCGCCTGGCTGGCGCTGCTGGGTACCGTGCAGTTGGCGATCCCCTGCCTGGTCGCCGTGG
>Ga0224500_10001343_pt1 | contig 14670 bp, 10 predicted proteins | sample SF_Oct11_sed_USG_FD_168126 | JGI IMG/M metagenome (GOLD analysis project Ga0224500, IMG submission 168126) | Sediment microbial communities from San Francisco Bay, California, United States - SF_Oct11_sed_USGS_4_1 | ecosystem: Environmental > Aquatic > Marine > Sediment | place: USA: California... | reverse complement strand
GTACCTTCGTAGCCGTCCAACAGCCAGCGCCACTCCCGCGGCGTGAACTGCGTGGCACCATCCCGGCTGATTTTCGCCAGCGATCGGTGCAGCCGCGCCAGGTTCGCCGCCCGCCAGCCACCATGGCCGGTGCGAATGCGGCCCCGGTCAAAATCGAGGAGAAAGATCCGGTCGGCGGAGTCGATCTGGAGATTATGGGCCGTGAGATCCGCGTGAAAGATCTGCTCACGGTGGAATGCAGCAATGCAGCTACCGACTGCCGCCCATGCAGCCGCGCTGAGCGGCCCCTGGCCGAGCCGCATGGAAAGCGGCTCGACATCAGGAATCAGCACGGTGATCAAGTCAGCGGTGTAGGTCAGTCCCCGTCGCTGATAGTGCGCCGCGACCGGCCGGGGCGCCGGCAGGCCGAGATTCTGCAAGTGGGCCAGCAGGCGCCACTCGCGGAAGCAACGGGTGCGGTCCCTGCCAGACCACAGGAACTGATCGTCGAGCACCCGGCCGATCGAGCCACCCCGGTGGTAGTGCCGGAGTACCCAGTGCTGACCGTCGTAATCGATGAACCGCGTAGCCCCTCGACCACCCGAATAGCCTGGCGCGAGCCGTGCACCGGTCCAGCTTCCGGCCTCGAACAACGCCGGCTCCGCGTGGCTGAGGAGGGTGTCCTCGTATAGGATGCCGCTTCCGTCCTGTTTCGCGATGCGCCTGGACAAGGTGGATGCCGTCCGGTGGTAAAACTGTGACTGATCAGCCAGACCCGGTGAGTAGCGGGCCGATGACTGGCCAGAATACGGCGTCAGCGCCGGCAGCGGTCTGTCTCATACGGCTGTCGGCTATCGGCGACTGCTGCCACACGTTGCCGGTCGTCCGTACCCTTCAGGCTGCCTGGCCGCACACCCGGATCACCTGGATCATCGGTCGTACTGAACTCGGCTTGCTGGAAGGCGCTTCGGGCATCGAGTTTATCACCTTCGATAAACGCACCCCATGGGCCAGCCTTGCTTCGATCCGGCGTCAACTTGCCGGCCGCCACTATCCCCTGCTCCTGCACATGCATGCCTCGATGCGCGCCAATCTCGTGAGCCGTGCAGTGCGTGCCGACGTTCGCCTTGGCTTCGACCGGGCCAGGGCCCGAGACTACCAGTGGCTGTTCACCAACGAGAGGATCGCCCCGGCGCCCGGCCAGCACGCGATGGATGCGCTGTTCAGCTTTGCCGGGCATCTCGGCATCCGGCAGAGGGTGATGAACTGGGATTTCGCCATCGGCGCGGATGACCGGCGGCAATCCGAAGAACTTGCCAGTGGCGCTCGCCCACTCTGCGTAATCAGTCCCTGCTCGAGCCAGCGCTTCCGCAACTACCGGAACTGGAGCGTCGGCAATTACGCGACCGTGATGCGTCACCTCATCGGGACACGCGGCGCCCGTGTCGTACTCACTGGCGGGCCATCGGCACTGGAAAGACGCTACGGCGAACAACTGCAACGCGAACTGGGCGGCCCGGCAAATACGAGTGTCATCAACCTGATCGGACAGACCCGCCTCAAAGAGCTGTTCGCCATCCTGCAGGTTGCCGATCTCGTCATCTGCCCCGATTCAGGCCCCGCCCACATGGCAACCGCCGCGGGCGTGCCGGTCGTGGGTCTGTACGCCACCTCCAACCGGCACCGTACCGGACCCTACTTCTGCCAGCGACTGGTGGTGGACGGATACCCTGAAGCCGTGCAGCGGGAATTCAACAAGCCCGTGGCGGCGCTGCGCTGGGGTGAGCGTGTACGCGACCCGGGTGCGATGGATCTCATACAGGCCGCGGACGTCATTGCGCGCGTGGACGCGGTGCTCGACGGCAGGTTGCGGCCAGACGATAGCCGCGCGGCAGTTGCCCGGGGCAGTGCCGATCACCCAAACTAGCGTGAGATCCGGAGCCGCCAGCCATGCTCGAAACCTTTGATTCCGCCCGCCTTGCCGCTGCCGGCCCGCGGACCCTGTCTGACGTCCTCGAACAGGGCCGCATCGTTTACCTGCCCAGGTGTCCCGTGGCGTTGCCGGACGAAGCCGATCTGGCGGTACTGCGAGACCAGCTCGCCGGGGTCATCACCCGGAAGAATGTCAGCTACCACCCGGAGGCCGATTCGGTCCGCGGCCTGGACCCGAAGTCACCGCTGTATCCAGTCACCTATCGGGCCCTTACGGGTTTGCGCCAGAATGTCACCGATTGGGCGCGCCGGACGATGCCCGATCTGCTGCGCAATGCGGACATCGGCACCTGCAGTTTCCGCCCGATAGAAGAAGCTGGCCGCGCCATCGATGCGCACAAGGCCAGCGAACTGATTCACGTGGACGCCGGTGCCTACGGCGCGACGAATGGCGATCGCATCCTGCGCTTCCTCGTCAACGTGCACCCGACCCGCGATCGCGTCTGGGCCAGCAAGGGCAGTTTCAATTCGGTTTTTGCGCGGCACGCGGAACGCGCGGGCTTCACCGGCCCCAAAGGCCGTATAGGCCGGCTCGACAAGAACGCCCTCGATCAACTCCTCACCGCGCTGCTGAAGGGTGTGAGCGCCGTGGTGCCGCTGGCGAAGGTTCTCGACACCAGCCCCTACGATCGGGCGATGAAACGTTTTCATGACTACCTGAAGGACACGCCGGAGTTCCAGAGCGATGTCCAGCACCACGTTGAAATGCGCTTTGCGCCCTACTCCGCGTGGATGGTGTTTGCCGATGGCGTCAGCCACGGTTGCCTGTCCGGGCAGCACTGCTTCATCTGGACCGCGCTGACACCGCTCGCCAACGCACACTACCCGGAACTCGCCCCGATCAACGTTCTGCGCGCAGCAGCCTGAAAAGGTACCGGACCTTAGTTATTTAAGTTGTTGCGCCGCAGAGCAGCGCAACAACTTAAATAACTAAGGTCCGGTACCTTTCGCGTTGCGAGCAGGCGTCGAGCACGGTGGGCGGGGTGATCTCGCGGAGGCAATTCAGATGACCTAGCGGACACTCGCGCCGAAAGCAGGGGCTGCAGGCCAGTCCCCGATAGAGAACAGTCTTGTGCACGGTCAGCGGCGGCGTGAAATCAGGTGAACTGCTGCCGTAGATAGCCACCACGTGCGTACCCGCGGCGGCGGCCACGTGCATCAGGCCGGAATCGTTGGTGACAGCGACACCCGCCGCCGACAGCAGGTCCACCGTGTCCTCCAGGCTGGTCTGCCCGCAGAGATTGAAAACCCCCGCGTCTGCTCCCGAAGCCGCGCCGGACCGTATCTGTTCACCCAACGCACGTTCGCCCGCCGAACCGAGTACCCAGACGTCATGGCCGCGACCGGAGAGCAGCCCGGCGAGTGCTGCGAAATTACTGATTGGCCACTGCTTGGCGGGCCCATAGGCGGCACCGGGCATCAGGGCAACGGCCGGCCGGTTGCCAAGACCTAAACGGCGCATCAGCGTAGCGCGATTGTCCTCGTCGACGCGCAGCACCGGTTGGGCCGGATCCGGGATCACCGCGCCCGGTGACACACCCAGCGCCAGAAAGCGCTTCACCGTCTGGTCGAGTACCTGACGATCGAGCTCGCGCGCGTCATTCAGCAGCAGGCCACGCAATTCCGCCGCAAAGCCTGTCCGCACCGGAATGCGGGCAAACCACTGCACCAGTGCCGACTTGAACGAGCGCGGTATGACGATAGCGCGGGCGTACCCGGCAGCACGCAGGGACTTTCCGAGCGCGCGTCGCGCGCCAAAGCCAAACTCCCCGTGAGCCACGGGCAGAGCAATCCCCCGCCGCACTTCCGGCATCCGGCCGACGAGTGGCACCGACCACGGTGGCCCGACCACGTCAATCGCGACATCCGGCTCCTGCGCGCGCAGCAGGCGGAACAGCGACTGCGCCATGACCATGTCGCCAACCCAGGCCGGACCGATGACGAGCGTGGCGCTCAAGCCGGTAATCCCGTCAGGTCAGGGCATCGAGGTAGCGCGGCACGCCGTCCTCGATCGGAATAAACGGCGCGCCGTAGCCGGCTGCGCGGAGCCCGCTGAGATCGGCCTGCGTGTAGCTCTGGTAGCTGCCCTTCAGATGCTCCGGGAACGGGATGTACACGATGCGACCGCGACCGTGCCACTTCAGCACGGCGCCGGCCACCTCGTTGAAGCTGCGCGCCTGGCCGGTGCCGAGATTGAAGATCCCGGACTTCGCGGCCTGCTGCCAGGCCCACAGGTTTACCGCCACGATGTCGTCGACGTGAATGAAGTCGCGCACCTGCTCACCGTCGCCGTAGCCGTCGCTGCCCGCAAACAGCCGGATCTCGTCGCCCGTCCTGAGCTGTTCGCGGAAGTGGTGGATCACGCTCGCCATCCTGCCCTTGTGCGCCTCGCCCGGCCCGTAGACGTTGAAATAGCGCAGCCCGATGACGGGCGAGCGGAAACTGGCCGTCATCTGGCGCACGTGCCGGTCGAACATCAGCTTGGAGAATGCATAGACGTTGATCGGCCGCTCGCAGTCCTCGCTGACGCGGAAATCACGGCCCGCGCCATAAACAGCTGCAGAAGACGCGTACACCAGCGGCACGCGGCGCCCGGTCGCATAGCGAAGCAGGTGCCGGGAAAAGTCGTAGTTGGTGCGCATCATCAGCAGGCCGTTCCACTCGGTCGTGTCGGTACACGCGCCCTGGTGAAAGATCGCCTCAATCTTCGGTGCAAAATCCTGGCCAGCGGCGATGCGGTTCGAGAACTCGTGCATGTCGATGTAATCGGCGATACGGCAGTCAGCGAGATTCAGGATCTTGTGCGCGTCGCGCAAATCGTCCACGACGAGTATGTCGCCATGACCGGCCCTGTTCAGGGCGCGGACCAGGTTGCTGCCAATGAAGCCGGCGCCGCCGGTGACGATGATCATCCTGCATTCCTCGGTACGGCGTCGTTCGGCAGCGCCAGGCGGATGCCGTGCCGACCCGCCAGTTCACGATACAGCCGATCGTAACGGCCGGTCATGGTGGCGGCGGAAAATTCCCGCGCCCGCAACCGGTTGGCCCTTGCCACCCGGGAGCGCAGCCCGCTGTCGGCGTGCAGCGCTGCCACCGCGGTCTCCAGCGCCGCCGGCTCATCGGGCTTCACGAGCATGCCGTTCTCACCATCCCGGATGATTTCCGGAATGCCGCCGACGGCGGTCGCCACGACCGGCAGACCTGCCTCCAGCGCGTCGAGAAGGATCGAGCCAAGCCCCTCATGCCGCGAAGGGTAAAGAAACAGGTCGAAGGCAGCCAGATAGTCACCGACGTTGGCCACCTCGCCGGTGAACAGTACGTTGTCGAGGCCAGCAGCTGCCTGACGCAGGCGCAGCTCGTCGCGGCCGGCCCCGACCAGCACGAAACGCACCTGCGGACGGCTGGCCTGCCAGCGCCGGGCGAGCGCAATGATCTGCAGCTGGCCCTTGTGCGAATCGTCGAGTGCGCCCACGTGTCCGGCCACGAAGTCACCACCGAAACTGGCACGCAGGCGCTCCACGTTGCCGAGCTTCACCGGCAGCGCGCTGCTGGCACTCGGAATCACGGCGACGGGCAAGCGCGCGTCCAGCCGGGCCAGCGCCGAGCGAATGGCCTCCGAAATGGCGACGACCGCCGCCGCCGAGCGATACATCCGGCGATTCAGAACGGAAGCCCGCGGGCCCTTCTGCACGCGCCGGGTTATCAGGTAGGGAATACCGCGAAGCAGACCGTTGAGCCACGCCGCCTGTACGCCGCGGCCTTCGTGGCTGTGCACCAGCCCGGCCCCGCGCAAGGCGACGAATGCCCCGGCAACGCCAGCGCCGGCTTCGCGGATATTCAGCCCGGGAATCTCCCGGCAGCGGGCCGCCAGCGCCTCGCCACGCCGGGCAACGAGTTGCTGTGTCCAGCCGAGCGCGGCCAGGCCGCGGATCAGGAGTTCCGTCTGTCGTTCGCCACCACGAAACCCGCGCGCGAGGTTGAGGTGGGTCAGCGGTGCGTTCACCGCGCGTCGGTTAACGCGTAGGTGGCGCCGCAGTAGGGGCACTTGGCGCGGCCTTCCTCTTCTACCGGCAGGTAGACCTTGGGGTGCGAATTCCACAGGTGCATGCCGGGCATCGGGCAGGACAGGGGCAGATCAGCCGGCGTCACCACGTAGTGATTCTCGGCGTTCGGCTGGATGAGCGTCGGTTCCTGGGCGGCTCGGTTCGAAACCTTGGGCGTAACCATGGTGTGTTATTCAACCGGTGCGGGCGTTGCAGTATAGAACACCGCCTGCCAGTGGCGGATCACGGTGGCCGTCAGCGCCGCCGTTTCGGCCCGCGGGAGCAGCCCCGGAGCGCCGGCCAGGTTCAGGTGGTGCAGCCGCTGCCGGTAGCTCCGGTACGCGTCGGCCAGCTCTTCGGCATCGGCCGGCGCCAGGATGCCGTGCGCAGCCAGCGCTTCCAGCTGGCGGATGTTGTCGGACCAGTGGACCAGGTCGGGAAAGCGGTGGGCCTCGCGCAGCACCAGGTACTGCACCAGGAACTCGATGTCGGTGATGCCACCGGGATCCTGCTTGACGTCCAGCAGCCCGGCCGTGCCTTTCGACAACTCGGCGCGCATGCGCTCGCGCATCTCGACCACCTCCGCAGCCAGTTTCTCCTGCCGCACGTAGTGGGTCAGCGCATGCACGCGGAGCTTCTCGAAGGCCGCCTTCACGCCGGGATCCCCCGCCACGGCCCGGCTGCGCAGCAGGGCCTGGTGCTCCCAGGTCCACGCGTCCTGGCGCTGGTAAAGATCGAGGGCGGTCAGGCTCGACACCAGCAGGCCGGACGCGCCGCTCGGCCGGAGCCGGATATCCACCTCGTAGAGCTTGCCCGAAGTGGTGTGCATGGTCAGGATGCTGATGATCCGGCGCGTGAGCCGGGAGAAGAACATGGCGTTATCGAGCGGCCGCTCGCCGTCCGTCTGCTGCCGCTCGCCTGCAGAGTCATTGACGAAGACCAGGTCCATGTCGGAGCCATAGCCAAACTCGAGGCCGCCGAGCTTCCCGTAGGCAACGATCGCGAAGCGCGCCGGGCGCCGCTGGCCTGCTACCACGCACTGCGGGATCCCGTGGCGGGCCGCCAGCTCGTCCCAGGCAAGCAACAGGGCAGCCTCCAGCACCAGCTCGGCGATGTCGGTGAGCCGGTCGCTGACCTTCATCAGCGGCAGCACGCCGGACAGGTCGACGACAGCCACGCGGAAGGTAGCTGCCTGCTGAAAATTGCGCAGGGCATCGAGTCGTGCTTCGACATCGTCGGCTGGCACGCGGGACATCCGCATGGCCAGGTCGGCCGCCAGTTCGTCGCGCGATGGTGCCTGCTCGAAAACCCGCGGGTCCAGCAGCTCGTCGAGCAGCAGCGGGTGCGTGGCCACCAGCCGGGCGAGAAACTCACTGGATGCACAGATGCCCACCAGGCGTTCGAGTGCCGCCGGGTTTTCGTTGAGCAGAGAAAAGTAGGCTGAGCGCCGGCCAATGGCCTCGACCACGAGCACCATGCCATCGAGCGCGCGGGGCGGGTCGGCCTGTTGGCGGGCCGCGCGAAGAACCGCCGGTACCAGCGCGTCGAGGCGCTCACGGCCCTGCTGGCCCAGCCGCTGCTGCAACCCGCCCGCACGCAACCGGGTCACGCGTTCAAGAACAGCGGCGGGCTCGGCGAAGCCCGCCGCTGTCAGCCGCTGCAGTTGCACGTCGGGCGCCGCGTCATCCAGCCAGACCTTTGTCAGCCCGCTCTGCGGTTGCGCAACGCCACCGTCCTCCTCGTCCCCGGCAGCGCTCGTGCCGCGAAAGACAATTTCACGGAAGTGCCGGGCCACGGCGTCGCGGTGAACCTGCAGCGCCGTGAGGAAGTTTGCCCAGTCGGGAGCACCCATGGCCAGGGCCAGGCGTTGCTGATCATCGGCGCCGGTGGGCAGGTCGTGGGTCTGCCGGTCATGCAGCGCCTGCAGCCGGTTCTCGGCCAGGCGCAGGAAGCGGTAGGCCTCCGTCAGCTCATCGGCAGCGCCAGCAGGCATGCAGCCCTCCTTCACCAGCGCCGGCAGTGCCTTCAGCAACTGACGTTCGCGCAGGGCCGCCACCGTGCCACCCCGCACCAGCTGCAGCGCCTGGACGATGAACTCGATTTCGCGGATGCCACCCGGCCCCAGCTTGAGATTGCCGCGGAACTCCTTCCGCGACACCTCCGCCTCGATGAGCGCCTTCATGTCGCGCAGCGAACTGAACACCCCGTAGTCGAGATAGCGGCGATAGACGAAGGGCCGGAGGACGTCCTGGTAAAGCGCGCCGGCAGCGGCCCAGTCATTGACCACGCGCGCCTTGATCCACGCGTAGCGCTCCCAGTCCCGGCCGTGCTGCACGAGGTAAGCCTCCAGAGCCGACGCACTCACGGCCAGCGGTCCCGCGCTGCCGAAGGGGCGGAGACGGATGTCGACCCGGTAAACAAAGCCGTCGGGCGTGTTACGGCTCAGGGCATCGATGACCCGCTGGGCCAGCAGGCGGAAGTACTCCTCGTTACTCACCGGCCGGGCGCCGTCGGTTTCGCCGGATGCGGTGTAGACAAACACCAGGTCCACGTCCGAGGAGAAGTTGAGCTCGTGCCCGCCGAGCTTGCCCATCGCGATGATGCCGGGACCACACGGGCTGCCATCCCCGGTGCGCGGCTGGCCGTAGCGGGTTTGCAGACCCTCCGTGGCAAAGCGCAGCGCGGCGTTGATGGCCGAATCAGCGAGCTCCGACAGGTCCCGGAGCGTTTCGGTTACGTCCGCGCGCTCGATCAGGTCCCGCCACACGATGCGCACGAGTTCGCGGTGCCGGTAAAGGCGCAGGCCGCGCTGAAAGTCCTCCTCGCTGCCGCAGTCCTGCAGCGCCCCGGCTATCAGCGCCGCGAACTCGCCGGGCGCCGCGGGATTCCCCAGCCGGCCGCTGTCCTCAAGCTCGGCGAGCAGCTCCGGGTAGCGGGTCACGATGTCGGCGACGAAGGGGCTGAGGGCGCAGACGCGCTCCAGCGCTTCCTGGCGTGAGGGTCCTTTGGCAACTTCCGTCATGGGCACGATCTTAAGTGACGCGGGCACCCGGCGCAGGCCGGGCGTTCACGTCCCGTCGGCTTCAGCGGTACCAGTTGGCCTGGTAGGCCTTGACCGGCAGCAGGGTCTGCGCGAGGGCATCGAGGGCAAAGTCATGATCCGTCGGCACCGGCAGCAGTTCATTCCCCACGACCTGGAACTGCCGGATAGGCTGGTGGGCCATGAGGATGGCCACCCGGTCACCGACGCGATAGGCGGCATTGTCGTTGAACTGCATGACGGCCTTGCCGGGGCCTTCGAGATCCGTCCGGGCCTGGTCAATGCCCGTGGCTGGCAGGGGAACGGCGAGACCCATCAGTGACAGGGTCGTCGGCAGCAGGTCGATCTGGCTCGCCAGCCGGCTCACGATTCGCGGCTTCACGGGACCACCGGTGATGAAACCGGGGATGTGAAAGCTGAAGACCGGCACCAGCTGCTTACCCGTCGACTTGCTCTCGTGGTCCGCCACGAGGCTGAACACCGTGTCGGCCCAGTACGGCGACCGGGCGGCCTGCTCAAGGTAAGCAGCGGCGGCGAAGTCGGCGTAGCGCGCCGCGTTCCGGTGCGTCAGCTTAGGCTCTTCGTAGAGAGTGATGCGCCCGTCGGGAAAATCGTAGGGCGGGTGATTCGACGTGCTGAAGACAAAGGTAAAGAAGGGTTTGTCATCCTGGTAATGCTCGGTGACTTCCTGGTGGACCCGGGCGTACAAGTCTTCGTCGGACACCCCCCAGGTGGTGGTGAAGCCGGCGGTTGGCGCCAGATCGGACTGGTCGATCACGCGGTCGAAGCCATTGTTGAGTAAGAAACGGCGCATGTTGTCGAAGCTGGCATCGCCGCCGTAGATGAACTCGGTCCGGTAGCCCTGCGCCTTCAGGGCGCGGGCCAGCGTGAAGAAGTCCTGCTGGGCGCCCTCCAGCTTGATCACGCTGCTCGTGCGGGTCGGGAGGAAGCCGGTGATGACGGCCTCGATGCCGCGGGCCGACCGCGTGCCGCTGGCGTAGAGCTGGTCGAACCAGAAGCTGCGTGTGCGCCACTGGTCCAGACGTTGCGCCACCGGCTGGCCGCCCAGGCTTTCGAAGTACTGGGCGCCCAGGCTTTCCTGCAGGAGGATCACCAGGTTCGGCTTGCGAGGCAGATGCGCGGTGGGCGCGAGAACGTGACTGGTCGGATCGGCCGGGTCGCTGAACGCGGTCGCGGGCAACTGCATGCCGGCGCGCACCCGGTCAAGCACGGCTTCATCCGACAGATGGCCGTAGCCGCGCAGGGATTCCTGCTCGTGCAGCAGCTGGCGGATGGCGTACGCGATGGAGTACGTGGAGTTCAGGGCGAGATCATTCACTGTCTGGTCGGTCGACAGCGCGGCACTGCTGACACTCAGCGGCCGGTGCCCCAGGCTGCCGCGTGCGGTGTATCCAAGGACTACCAGCAATGGCAGCAGGATGAGCAGGCGCGCCCACACCGTGTGCGTGCCCGCCCCGCGGGCGGGTTGGCGTAACAGACTGTATTTCGTCACGCCCGCGAGCGCGGTCAGTGCCAGGCCGATGAGCAGGCTCGCCCGGTTATTGTTCCAGATGGTGCCGAGCACGAGGCCGGGCGTGTCCAGATACTCGACATACTGCCGGTTTGGCCGAACCCCGAACTCGGCCATGAAGGCCGGCGTCGCGGCTTCGTTGAAGACGAGCAGCATGATCCAGAGGGAGAACCAGGCGGCCAGCACAGTCTGCCAGGCACGACTGCGCAGGACGACGCCAGGGGCCAGTATGCTGATCAGTAGCGGCACGACGCAGATGCAAGCCACGACGATCAGGTCGAAGCGCAATCCCATCGACATGACCGCGGTCATCTTAGCGGATGCGGCAAGCCGCTCACTGAAGAGCCAGGCGAGACCGAGGCGACTTGCAAGGAGGATCAGCAGGGCCGTGCCCGCAAACAGGGCGAAAGGCTCCAGCGTCGACCGGAGCCCGCCAAGGCGGGGAGCAGCGGCAAGGCCTGCAGCAGTGGAGATCGCTGCCGGCACGGCACGGGAGGAAACATCCAAGCGACAATACCCGCCGACAGCCAGACAGCTGGCCTCGGGTTAGACGACGATGGCCTCCGAAATCAGTCGCTCCGGCAACCGGTTCAACTCTTCAGCCCCTCAGCGTTGCGCGCCGCCTGCACGGCGGGGCGCTGCTCGATCCGCTCCCGGTACGCCACCAGCACCGGCCATGCCCCCAGGTCGATGCCCGTGAGCCGGGTCCAGGTCAGCACGGTGTACAGGTAGGCGTCCGCCACCGTGAAATGCTCGCCCACCAGGTACTGGCGACTGGCCATGTGGTTGGCGACGTAGGCGAACCGCTGGCCCAGCCTGTCCCGCGCCGTGGCCTTGGCATCCTCGGGGGCGCCGGGGCGCAACAGCGGGGCGAAGCCCTTGTGCAGTTCCGTGGCAATGAAGCTCAGCCACTCCATCAGCCGGTAGCTGGCCAGCGTGCCGGCGGGAGGCGCCAGTCCGGCATCGGGTTTCTGGTCGGCCACGTACTGAAGGATGGCCGGGCACTCGCTCAGTATGTCGCCGTTGTCCAGCATCAACGCCGGCACGTAGCCCTTGGGGTTGACAGCCCCGAAGTCCTGCCCGTCGCTGGTCCTGCGCGTGCGCATATCGACCTTGTCCGCGGTGAATGGCAGGCCTGCTTCATAAAGCGTGATGTGCGGGGCCAGCGAACACGCTCCCGGGCTGAAATATAACTTCATCAATTTGCGCTCCGACAAGCAATGCCGTGAGAATCGCAGCTTTCGGGTCCCGGCTCAAATCAGTACATGGCAACCTTCATCCTGGTCCACGGCGCCTGGCACGGCAGCTGGTGCTGGCGGCACGTCGCACCCCTGCTCCGGAGCCGGGGCCACGAGGTACACACGCCCGACCTGCCCGGCCATGGCGACGACCGGGCGCCGGTCCAGCAGCAGACCCTCGGTACCTACACGCAGCGGCTGACCGACTATGTCGGGACCTGCAACGGCGATGTCATCCTGGTGGGACACAGCCTCGGCGGCCTCGTGATCAGCGCAGTCGCGGAGGCCCGCCCGGCGCGAATTCGCCGCCTGGTCTTCGTCGCCGGTTTACTGCCGCGCGATGGTGATTCGCTGGTGCGGATTTGCAGCGTGGACCCCGATAATCCCATCAGCAGCGCCTCGGTGCGGACCCCCGACGGGAAGTGTGTGACGATCGACCCGGAACGTCTGCAGGAACTCTTCTACCCCGATTGCCCGGCGGAGGACCTGGCGGTTGCGCGCGAGCGGCTGGGCCCTGAACCCCTGGCAGCCCTGTTTGGCACGGTACACGTGACGCCGGAAGGTTTTGGCAGTGTTCCCCGTGCCTACATCCACTGCACGCACGACATCCCCCTGCCACTGTTCGTGCAGGAACGGATGGTGGCGGCCTCGCCCTGCGAAACCGTACTGACCCTGGAGTCCGGCCACTCGCCGTTCTTCGCGACGCCGGAACGGCTGGCCACGTACCTCGACTCGCTGCAGTAGGAGCGGCTGCAGCCGCGACAACGTACTCCGTAGCTCGCGGTCCCCCGCGGGAAACTTTTTCCGCTACCGTGAGTACACGGTGAGCGCCGGAAAAAGTTTCCCGCGTGTGCCCGCTGTGGCGGAGTGTGTTGACGCGTCAGGCGCGAAAGATGCGCCGCACCTAGATCTCAGCCAGCAGCGGCGGTAACGGGCAGTGCAGTTGCGCGCACAACAGCCGCAACAACTCGGCTTCCTCCAGATTGACCAGGCCGTCGTGGGCAATGGCCGCGGTCAGCGCCTGCACCACCCGCCCCTTGTCGCGGTCTGCCAGTCGGTCCAGCCGGGCCAGGGCCTTGTCCATGGCTCCGACCCAGGAAATGGCGGTCGGCAACGGCAGCACGGCAGGTAGCTGGAGCTCCGCCCAGCCCGCATCAAATGCCGGTTTAATGCGCCCGGGATCGGCTTCTGCCCCGCCTTTTGCCACGATGCCGAGGACCAGCCGCAGGTCCTCACGCACGCCCCGGATCGACAGCGGCCACCGGTCGCCCGGCTGCCGCAGGCCATCCCGCAGGAAGGTCATCACTGTCTTGCGTAACGCGTAATCAAAAATCGTCGGCGTGCCGCCCCGGCTGATCAGGCCGTTGATGACGCTGATCAGCCTGCCACGCTCTGCCGCATCGAGCTGCCGCAGCGGCCCCATCAGGAGCAGGACCGCGGGCAGTCTTTGTATGAGCGGCAAGCCGTCGGCAACGGGCAGCAGATCGCGCGCCCTGCCGGCCACCCCGTCGCCCAGTTGCGCCCGCACGAACGCGAGGCGCGGGTCGCGCTCACCAGGCCCGATGGCGATCGCCAGCAACAGGCCTTCCGCCGATTGCGGGTCCCCGGCCGCCTGCCTGATATTCGCCGGCATGGCCTGGCGAAGTCCCTGCGCAAACTGCAGGTGCGAAGGCCCCGGGTTGCCGACCAGGCCGGCTATCGCGGCCGCGTTCGCCGGCACGTCGGCGGCAGGCAGTCCGGACAGCCAGCGCGGATCCGGCGGCGAGCGCTCGCCCCCGCCGCCGGCTGCAGCGGATTCCCGCGCGTCCAGCACGTGCCGCATGCGGCCGAATTCCGCCGACTCGAAACCCGGATCGAGAGCACGGATTCTTTCGAGCAGGGTCGGGTGGGTCGCGAAATCAAGCCTCCCCGCCGAGGCGAACAGCATGTGGCTCACGCGGTCGATGCCATAGTGGGCCAGCCGCGACCCGACCTTGTGGGCACCGACCTTGACCAGCGCGTTACGCAAACCGCGGGACTCGCGGGTGAACTGCACCGCCGATGCGTCTGCGAGCCGCTCGCGCTGACGGGCAACGGCTGCCTGCAGCAGGCGGCCCATGAACAGGCCAAAAAGGCCGATGACAAACAGGGCCATACCCGCCGCTGCGAGCAGGCCGCCACGCCTTCGACCGCTCGCCCGGTTTGCGCCGGGACCCAAGAATCGTCCGAGTTCACTGACGATGAACAGCCCGTGGAGAAACCCCACCAACTGCGTGTTGAGCCGCATGTCCCCGCTGAGGATGTGACTGAACTCATGCCCGATCACGCCCTGCAGTTCGGCGCGATCCAGGGCCAGCAGGGCTCCCCGCGTGACCACGATCGAGGCCTCGGCAGGCGCGTACCCGGCCGCCAGCGCATTGATGGCCGGCGCCTCCAGAATGTAGACCGCCGGAACCGGCACACTGGAGGCGATGGCCATTTCCTCAACGACATTGAGCAGCCGGCGCTCCGCCAGATCCGTGGCCTCCCCGCTGACCAGCCGGGCACCGAGATCCCGCGCGACGACCTTGCCGCCGGCCTTCAGTGCGCGAATCTTCCACAGGCTTGAACCGACAATCGTGCCTGCCACCAGCGCCGTGGTCGTCCAGACGGTACCGGGGTGCGCGGCCAGCCAGTCGCCCATTGTGAAGAACAGGGGCGGGTCGCTGTTCAGCGTGGCTACGGTGAACAGCACGACGGCATTGACGGCCAGGACTACCATCGTGACCGCGATGGCAAAGGCAGCGACCAGCCAGCGCGACGCACGCCGGGCCCGTTCCTGGCGTCCGTAGAAGTCCATCGCGCGCCCGGTCAGGCCTGGTCGAAGGT